>Ga0209474_10001670_pt1 | contig 21327 bp, 21 predicted proteins | sample GraSoiAngelo_145_FD_185902 | JGI IMG/M metagenome (GOLD analysis project Ga0209474, IMG submission 185902) | Grasslands soil microbial communities from the Angelo Coastal Reserve, California, USA - 14_1009_05_20cm (SPAdes) (version 2) | ecosystem: Environmental > Terrestrial > Soil > Grasslands... | reverse complement strand
GATCGGCGCGCAGCCGAGCGACGCCGAGATGGTCCGCTGGGGCGCGTCGCTCGACAAGACGCTCGCCGTGGTCGCGACGAAGCTCGACCGTGTCGCGCGCACACGCAGGGATGGGCAGGTGCGGACCATCGCGGCGCAACTCGACCTTCCGCGCGAGCGGGTCATCGGGTTTTCGGCCCGGGAGATGCTCGGCGTCGACGAGTTGTGGCAGAGAATAACTGTGGGGACACCACCTTGATGGTGTCCCCCAAAGGCGTGGAGTCGGTCGACCCGAACGAAATGGGGACACCAGTTCGGATGGTGTCCCCGCCGTGAGCTACGTAACCGGCATCTGGGAGCGGTTCGACCCGCCGTACGCTCCCTCGCTCTGCTGCTGCAGCTCCTGAGCCCTGCGCCGGACTTTGTCGCCCAGCTCGTTGCGCAGCTCGTCTCCCGACTTTGGGGCGAACGCGAGGCCGATCCCCGCGCCCACCAGGCAGCCGAGCGCGAAGATGCCGATGGTGCCGAGCGTCGTCGTGACGCCGCTACGCCGCTCCTGAAGCCCAAGCGCCTCCAGCACGTCGTCGCGGTCGATGTCTTGCAGGTACTTGAGCGCCTTCAAGCCGCTCCTCTTGATGTTCATGTCGCGCCTCCTGCGTGAATTTCGAGTCTCGTTCGCTACCCGACGCAATCTGCGCACGCAGTGCATCGCGCGCCGCGTGCGCGGCCCGCTAGACAGCGCCGCTCCCGGACGTCCGCTCGCCCGCGTCCCGGGACATCGCGCTGACCTGGCTCTTGATGATCGGCACCAGCGCGAGCCGCGCGCCGATGCGGAGGAGCCTCGCCGTCGTGGGCGAGAACAGGCCGCCGCCCAACACGTAGCCGACTCCCAATGCGGCGAACATCATGCCGATCGGGTTACGCTCCACCCGGCCGCGCAAGTCGAGCGCCTGCGTCAAGCTGTCGACGGATCCGGAGAGCGCGCTGCCGAACGCGCGGGCTTCGTCCACCATGCGGCTGGCGTGCTCGAACACCTCGCCTTTGCCGCTGTCGCCGTTCCCGCCCTGGTACTCAGTATCGATCGGCACGTTTCCTCCTTCGCTACCGCGAGACGATCTTTCCGATGACGTACCCGAGCGCGAGCGCACCCGCGAGGCACAGCATGGGACGTTCGCGGATGAACTCCGACGCCTGGTTCACTGCCTCGTCCACCGCAACCTTCGTCTGTTCGACCAGCCGCTGCGCGTCTTCGGCACCGAAATCGCCGAGCAGTCCCGCGCCGAACCCACCGTTTCCAGACTTCTCCACGTCGACCATGGCAAACCCTCCGGGAGAGCGGGGGCGAAGAACGGCTCAGCCCGCGCCTGCCGGCCAACCTAGGCACCCCGGTCGCGGGCGGCCAGCCAGCCTGGATGGTGCGCCTGGTCACGCGCGCCGTCTCCGGTCAAGCCGTGGCCTGCCGGGCGTCCGCGAGGTCGTTCGCGGGCCGCGGCAGGAAATCGACCCATAGCGGCAGGTGGTCGCTCGCGTCGCGCGCATCGGCGTCCTCGACCACCCCGCAGCCGAGCACCTCGATACCCGCATCGACGTATGCCCGATCCAGCCGCAGCAGCGGCAGCCGCGCCGGCCACGTGGCGCGCCGTACGCCCGCGATGCGCGCCGCGTCCCGAAGCGTCTGCCGGAGCAGCCGCGAGATGGGCCCCGGCACCGGCGACCACATGTTGAAGTCACCACAGACGATCATGGGCGCTGTCAGGGCCGCGTCGCGCAGCAGATCGGCGGAGAGCAACATGCCAGCCTGACGGCGCCGCTCGCCGCCCGACAACCCGAGGTGAAGGTTGAAGACGTGCAGCACCGATCCTTCCATGTGCAGGTCGGCGCGGAGGCACCCGCGCGGCTCACGGCCTCGTACCGAGAGATCGTAGTTCTTCACACGCAGCACGGGGTGGCGCGACAGCACGGCATTGCCGTACGGCCGCCCGGACAACACCAGGGTCGGACCGTACGCCACGTACCAGCCGAGCAGCTTGCCTAGATGCGCGGCGTGATCCGCCACCTGGTGTGTGCGGTCCTCGCCGCGCGGCGCGGGGTCCTGATCTCCGACCTCCTGCAGTGCGGCCACGTCGCAGCGGGAGCCCGCGAGGACGCGTGCCACGCGGTCCAGATCGCGGCGTCCGTCGCGCCCCACTCCTCCGTGGATGTTCCAGCTGACGAGTCGCATTCTGACCCGGGCTCAACGCGAGGCGGTGCGCCGCTCCTCGCCGCGCGAACCGGCCGGCTGGGCGCGCGAACGGAAGAACGCGTGCAGGTCCCGCGGGCGGATCACGTGCGCGAACGAGTTCTCGCCCAGCTCAACCGGGTGCACCACGAACGTCTCCACTTCCTCGGCGGCGATGCCGCCGTGCGACCCGAACTCCCACGGATAGGATACGGTCTGTCCGGCTCCCGCGCCGACGAGGACGATGTCGCCGGCGCTGCGCAGCGCCATGATGTCCTTGCAGTAGGTCGCCGCGAGCGGATGACCGATGAGGCGCGAGACTTCCGCTGCATCGCTGGCGCGGTCCAGCTCGAAGCGGCGGTCGTTGCGCAACGCGACGGTGCCTCCCGGCGTGCGGACGAGCGCAACGCCCACGACCGGGCTGTTCGCGCACCGCTCGACCAGCCCGGGGTGTCGAACGCGCAGCTCGGCCTCGAGACAGGGCTCCGGCACTTCCGTCGAATAGACGTGCGCGATGTCTCCCGCGGGAACGACGAGCAGCGGTCCCTCGGCGCGGATCCGCTCCGGCTGGGCGGCATCGAGCGCTTTCGCGGTGTGGCGCGCCCAACCGAGGGCCGCTTTCCCCAACGCGCCGGGCAAGCTGCGCGACAGGGCGCGGAGCCAGCGCGCATGCGCCGCCGCGGCAGCCGCGTCGCCGCCGCCCGCGCCGCCGAACGCGATGGGCCGGACGTGCTCGCCGCGCGAAGGAGCGTCGGAGAGGAGGTGTTCGCCGAGCGACTCTCCGAGGATCTGCTCGGCTGGGCGCGTCGCCGCCTGTCCGTGATCGCTGAACAGGTAGATCTCGTACTTGAGCTGCGGGACCGCCGCCACCGCGGCAAGGATGCGGCCGAGCGCGCGATCGAGCTCGAACAGCTTCAGCATCGCCATGTGGCTGTACGGTCCGCGGCGGTGCGCGTACTCGTCGTACCCGATGAAGCACGCGTACACGATCGGCGTGCCGCGGGCGACGTCGATCACCGTCGCGTTCGCGGCGAACTCGGAGAAGAGGCACTCCGTCAGAACGCGGTGGAAGAGGAACTGCGGCTCGTGCTGCATCGACCCGACGTGCGAGGCCCAACGGAGCGTCTCGACGATGCCGCTCGCCACGTCCAGCAGGAGCGCGCCGCCGATGCGCCCGGCGGTCGCCGCGTGCACCAGCGTCGCGGCCGTCAAGTCGCGAACGAGCGAGCTCGCCGGCGCCTCGGCATCCCAGCCCAGGTCCGCGGCGGTCAACCTTTCGAAAATCCCGGAGAGCGCCCACCGCCGCGGCGCGCCGCCGGAGAAGATGGAGCAGTACACCGAGCCGCCGCGGAGCAGCGGATCGCCCTTGCGTTCGAGCTCGCGCTCGATGCGCCGCGCGTGCTCGTACGAGTCCATGCGCACGGCGCGTCGCCGCCGCTTGTCGTACCAGACGTAGCCAGGGATGTCGGCATCGCACCCGTAGAGCAGACCGGCCTGAAACGCCGGCGTCGAGGTGGGTGCGCCCGCGCGGCACGAGGAAAGCGTATGGCCGCCTGCGTCCAGGAGCTGCGCGATGTTGGGCGCGTATCCTTCGCGCAGAGCCGCGTCGAGCTGCGAGCGGCCGACCCCGTCGAGATGCAACAGCAGCATGCGACGGCCCGAGGGCAGCGGCAGGCACGCCTTGCGGCCCCCCGCGGCGATGGGCCGCAGGACGCCGCGCACGAGCGACTGCACGGCGCGAGACCGCAGCCCGTCGGGGCCGCCCCACAGGGCCATGGGCTATGCCGTCCGGCGCGCCAGCAAGATGCGGAAGAGCGCCGCGGGCGTTTCGAGGATGCGGCCCATCAGGTGGACTCCCGTGCGCACCGGCCACAGCGCCAGGCCGAACGCGCGCTCGGTCAGATGGATCGCGCCCTTGATCGGCTGCGGCATTTGCTCGAGGCGTTGCTCCGCCTTCGCGCGCATCATTTCGAGCGCCTCGGGGCCGCGGCGGCGCAACAGGTCGATTGCTTCGCGGAGGCTGGTGGGAATCTCGATCCCGGGACGCAGCTCTTCGGCTGGCGCGCTCGACGTCTGGGTGCCGCGTCCATCACCCGACGCTGGCGATGAAGCCGGCTCGGCGACGCCGGCCATCTGCTCCATCTCGTGCGCCATCTCGTGCACGACCTCCTTCTCCAGTTGCTCCTGGTCGTGCCGGATGCGGGCTTGCTCGACGGCGCGCGATTCGGCGCGCTCCGCGTCCGCCTGGCCGACGAAGTCGTGGTGCTGCGTCGCCTTGCGCGACAGCGCTTCCTCGGCCTTCTTGTGGCCCCGCTTTCCGGCGGCCTTGGCCATGCACGCCTCCCGAGTTCGTGGGTTTCAGCGGAAGCTATGGATTCCCCCCTGTTATTCGCAACGCGCCGCGTTGCGTCGGCAATCTGAACGGGCGTGCGGCAATCCGTGGCCGAAGTGCAGTGATCGGCGGTTGTTCCGCTATGCTCGCAGTGATGCCGCTCGAATTCGCCGGGGCGACAGACGTCGGGCGCAAGCGGGACCACAACGAAGACGCTTTGCTGATCGCGCCCCGCTTCGACCTGGCCGTGGTGTGCGACGGGATGGGAGGACACCAGGCAGGCGAGGTGGCGAGCGGGATCGCCGTGGAAACGGTGCAGCGGTTTTTCGAGCTCGCACAGGATCCGAACGCCACTTGGCCCTTCGGCTACGACCGGCAGAAAGACGAGCCGACGAACCTGCTCAACGTCGCCGTGCAGTGGGCGAACCAGCGCATCCGTGAAGCGGGCGAAGCGGAGAGCGGGAGCAGGCGCGGCCTGGGCACCACCTTCGTGGGCATCCTCGTCAGCGACTCTCGGGCGTATTTCGGATGGGTTGGAGACAGCCGCGGTTATTTGTGGCGACGCGGCGAGTTGCGCGCCGTGACGAGCGATCACTCGCTCTTGAACGAGCTGATCAAGATGGGTCGGCTGACGGAGGACGACGCCGACAACTTCCAGCACAAGAACGTCATCACGCGCGCGCTTGGAATGGCCGACTTGACGTCCATCGACGTGACGCCGGTCGAGCTCGAGGCCGGCGACGTGTGCCTGTTGTGCTCCGACGGGTTGACGGGAATGGTGAGCGACGCGCGTATCGCGGAGGTGCTAGCGCGCGACGGCGATCTGCAGGCGACGTCGCGTGCGCTCATCGACGAAGCAAACGCGAACGGCGGCGTGGATAACGTGACCGTCGCGCTGGTGCGGTACACGCCATGAAGCCTGGACGCAAGCGCGACGTTGTCGGTGCGCGGGTAGGGATGTCGGGAGCGCGCGCCTGGCCGGCCGTGGACATCGGCTACCGCCACGGGGCAAAGTGCCTTTGGGGAGGCCAGCCATGGGCAAGAACGGCCACGTCCACTTCTCCGACGAAACGCGGCAGGCGGCGCTCTTCGAGACGATGATCCTGGCTGCGGCCTCGGACGGAAACGTCAGCAAGATCGAGGTCGAGGAGATCTATCGCTGTGTCTTCGAGCGGCCGGAGTTCCATGGCATCCACGCAAGCGATCTGAGACAGGCGATCGCGCACGCCGCGCAGCAGGTCGCGAACGCCGGAGACCTTTCGTACATCCTCTCCTCGATCGCGGAGCGGCTGCCCGACAAGCCGTCGCGCGAGCTCGCCTTCGGGCTGGCTGCGTCCGTCGCCTGGGCGGACCGCAGGACGCCGCCCTCCGAGCTGCGGTTCCTCAAGGCGTTGCAGGAGACGTTCGACCTCGGCGACGACGACGTCGCGCGGCTGTTCGAGCTCGCTGGAGAAAGCGCGCCGCTGCCGCCGACGGAATCGCATTGAGCGAGCTCACGCCGCCGCGATGGCGCTGCAGATCCCGTTCTTCATGGCGCCGGACGACGAGCGCGAGGTCCTCCGCCGTCTCGCGTCCCTCGAGCTGGAGCTGTGGCCCGAGCTCACCGATCCGAACCACCGTCCGCCGCTGTGCAACGCGGACACGCCGCTCGTAGAACGGGCGTACTACCTCGCGGCAGGCGACGTGGTGGGGTACCCCATCAAGAAGGGACAGAACCGCGGACGCTGGAAGATCGACGAGGTGAAGTCGCCCGTCGTGTACTTCGCCCGATCGGAGATGGACGAGGAAGGACAGCTCCGTTCCGGCTATTTCTGGGCGGAGACCGAGGCTAGCGGAGACAACTCGCGCATCGGCGGGAAGCCCGCGCGATTCCTCCATGCCATGCGCGAGCTGCAGCAAGCGATCAAGTCCCGCTTCCGGCGCAGCACGCCCGTGAAGGGCACGACCTATTTCGTGGGACCAGCGGCGGCGCGGCTCGCGGAATCGGGGACACCACTGCGCGAGGCGGGCCGCAAGGGTGAGCGGGTGCGCGTCTACCGTTGAGGCACCTTCGAGGGCTTACGCGCTCCCGCTGCGCACCAGCTCCGCATAGAGGCGGATCGCGCTGCGCGTCGCCTTCACGAAATCGCCCAGGTGCAGGCTCTCGTTCTCGGAGTGCGCGTTCGTATATGGGTCCTCGACGCCGATGAGCAGCGCCGGGACACCGCCGAGCTCCTTGCTGAACGGATCGACGAACGGAATCGAGCCACCGCAGCCGATGGTGATGGGCTCCGTGCCATACCCGTCGCGCAAGGCCTTGAGCGCGGCCTTGAATGCCGGCGCGTCCGTGCTCGTGTACCACCAGCTTCCCGCGCCTTCCTTGTGCACCTCGACGTGCACGCCCCACGGCGGATTCTTGTTGAGCGCGTCCGTCAGCCGCTTCTCCACGTCGTTGGCATCCATGTCCGGGACGGTGCGAAGCCCCACTCGCGCCCAGGCGCTCTCGACGATGATGTTCCGCGCGTCCTTGCGCGAGCTGGCCTGGATCGCGTTCACCGCCAACGATGGCTGGCGCCAGTTCGTCTCGAACGGATTGCCGCCGAGGAGCTGCACGCCGTCGAGCATTCCCGCCTGCTTGCGGAAGAGCTTCTCGTCCGAAGGGAGCGCGGCGATGCTCTTGCGCTCGGAATCGCTGAGCGGCTTCACCTTGTCGTAGATACCCGGGATCGCGATCGTCCCGTCGTCGTTCATCAGCCGCCCGAGGATCTTGCACAACGCCATGGCGGCGTCGGGGACGGGCCCTCCCCACATCCCGCTGTGCACGGGCTGCTTGAGCGCCTTCACCTCCACATTGACGACCACGATTCCCCGCAGCGCGGTGGTGATGCTGGGCAGCCCCGTTTCGAAGTTCCCCGTGTCGGTGAGCACGATCGCGTCCGCTTGCAGCATCTTGCGGTGCTTGCGCAAGAAATCGCCGAGCGATCCGGAGCCCGCCTCCTCTTCACCTTCGATGATGATCTTGACGTTCACGGGCAGCGCGCCCGCGGTCTTCAGCCACGACTCGATGGCAGCGACATGGACGATGATTCCCGCCTTGTCGTCGGCCGCGCCGCGGCCCCACAAACGGCCGTCCTTCTCGACCGGCTCGAACGGTTTCGTCGCCCACTTCTCCTCGTCGCCCGCGGGCTGCACGTCGTGATGCGCGTAGAGCAGCAGCGTGGGCCGGCCGGGCGCCTTGAGCCACTCGCCGTACGCGTACGGGTGCGCTCCGGGCATGTCGAGAAGCTGCACGTTGTCCATGCCGATGCGCCGCAACAGGTCGCAAGTTGCCTCGCCGCTCTTTCGCACTTGCTGCCGGTCGAACCCCTCGAACGAGACGCTCGGGATGCGGACCAGCTTCTTCAGCTCCTCGACGTACGTGCGCTGGCTTTTTTCGTACTCCGCGAGCGCCTTCTGGATGGCGGCGTCGTCGACGGGAGCGGGCCTGTTCTGCTGGGTGGGATTCGCCATGGCGCGGACCCTAGATCGGCGGCGCTACGGAGGGAAGCGGATCCGCCTCAGGCTGCGGGCGATTGAGCAGCGCCGAGGAAATGTTGCGTCAGCGCGCGGACCGTCTCGTCCTCGCGCTCGAGCGGAAAGACGTGTCCGGCGCCTTGGAGGATGACGAGCTTCGCGCCGGGAATCGCCGCCGCGAGGACCTCCGAATTGCGCGGCGGCACCAGGCGATCGGCGCTCCCCGTGATGACGAGCGTCGGCGCACCGATGTGCGCGAGCCGCCGCGCCGTCCCGTGGCGCAGAACAGCCGCGAATTGCGCCGCCGAGCAGCGGAAGCTGGCGTGCTCGGAGCGCCGGATCCAGGCGAGCGTCGCGTCGGGATTCGCTGCGTGGAATTCGCGCGACACGAGAACGCGCGCCAGCCGGTCGGCCGTCGCGAAGCGGCGCCCCAGGTTCATGGCGAGCAGGTCGATCGCGGTGCGCAGCGACGGCTTGCGACCGCGGACCCAGCTCGCGAACGTGGCGCCGAGCGCGAGGCGCCGTACGCGATGGGGATGACGCAGGGCGAGCTCCTGCGCGATCATTCCGCCCATCGAGATGCCGAACACGTCGGCCTTGGTGACGTTCGCCGCGTCGAGCACGGCGGCGGCGTCGTCCGCGAGATCGCGCATGCGGTACACGAGCCGCTTGCGGCCGGAGCGGCCGGTGCCGCGGTTGTCGAAGAGGAGTACGCGAAAGCGTTCCGAGAGGCGTCGCGGCAGCGTCTCCCACGCTCGCGACGAGAGCGACAGCCCCATGATGAGCAGGAGCGGCGGCGCGGAAGGATCGCCAAGCGCCTCGTAATGGATGGTGTGACCGGCGCGCTCGGCGATGGGCATCGGATCTCTCAGATGGGGGGGACACGATTCAATGGTGTCCCCTCAGATAGCAGGCGTCTGTGCGTCCGCGCCGCCGGCGGCACTGGTCCCGACCGCTGCGGGCGGCCGGGAGTCGGCGCAGGAACGCAGCTCCGCGAGCGCGTCGCGCATCGCTCCGGCGAGCGCGGGGAGATCGCGCACGTCGAGATCGGCAAGCAGCCCGATGTCCACCTTCCCGTGATAGCTGAGCAGCGCGATTCCCAGACTTTGCTGCGCTGCGAGCGGCACCTGCGGATAGCAGGCGCGCAGCTTGCGGCCGAGCAGGTACAAAGGGAACTGCGGGCCGGGGACGTTCGTGATGACGACGTTGAAGAACCGCGTCACCGCCTGCAGCCGCGCCGCTTGCGCGAGCAGCGTGGGAGGGGCGAAATCGCCCAGAGACGCGAGAGCGGTCGCGCCTACGGCTTGCCCGCTCTCCTTGATGCCCTTCATCGCTTCGCGGATCTTGCGCAGCCGCTCGACGGGATTCGCCTCGTCGATGGGCAGCGGACAGAACACGGCGGAAATCTGGTTCCCGAACGTCTTTCGGTCGTGAGCGCCTCGCGTGCTGACTGGAACCAGCGCGCGCAGCTGCGCGGTGGGCGGCTCGCCGCGCGCTCCGAGCCATTGCCGCAGCGCGCCCGCGATGATCGCAAGGATGACGTCGTTGAGCGTGCCGCGCAGCGCGCGCCGGATCTTGCGGATCTCGGGAAGCGGCAGCTCGAGCATCTCGAATCGGCGGTGCGGTCCGATGGGGCGATTCAGCGCGGAAGGTGGAGCGAGCCCCATTCCCGCCAGACCCAGCAGCGGCTTGAACCCACCGGCGATCTCGCGCAGCAGCTTGCGCGCGTCGTTGTTCGCGTGCAGCGCCTCCCGGACGAGCTGGATGGGATTCGTGATCTGCTCTTTGACCGAGATGGCGAGGAGCTCCGAAGGCTTGGGCGCCGGGCGCGGGCTCCATTCCGGCGGGGGCGGGGGCACCTCGCTGGACGGCTCGGCGTCCATCAGCACCGTGGCGAGGTCCACCCCGGAGATGCCGTCGATCATGCAGTGGTGCGTCTTCGAGATGAGCCCGAACCGCTGCTGGTCGAGCCCTTCCACCAGCCACAGCTCCCAGAGCGGCTTGTCGCGATCGAGCGCCTGCGAGAACAGCCGGCCCGCCAGCTTCTGCAGCTCGGGTTCGCCGCCCGGGGCCGGCAGCGCGGTATGGCGCACGTGGTACTCGAGATCGAACTGCGACTCGTCGATCCAGACCGGCCGGCCCTGCTTGAACGGCACGAACTGCACGCGCTGCCGGTAGCGCGGTACGCGAGACAGGCGCGACTCGACCAGGTGCAGGAGGTCGCGATACGGCGGCGGCTCGCCTTCGAAGACGGCCACGGCGCCGACGTGCATGTGGGTCGTGCGGTCCTCCAGCTCCAGGAACAGTGCGTCCAGCGTACTGAGGCGCTCGAACCACGTCTCCATCCCGTCAGTGTGTCACAGATCGTTTCTTCCGACGCGGCGGATGAAGCGACCGGCCGGGCGAACAGTTGCGCGAGCGCGCCAAAGACGCCATGTAACAGCGCCGCATGGATCGAAATCGCCACCCGATGACGCTGACGCAGAAGATTCTCGCGGCCCATGCGAGCAACCTCTTGCGTCCCTGGGTGCAGGCGGGCGACGTCCTGCAAGTTTCGGTCGACTGGACGATCGCCAGCGAGCTGGCGTGGAACGGGATGGAGCGGACCTATGGTCTGCTCGGCCGCCCCAAGCTGCACGACAAGAACCGCTTCTTCCTGGCGGTCGATCACACCGTCGACCCGGTGACGCTCGCGAACGACAAGCGGGCGCAGAAGCTGGTGCAGCTGTCGCGGAGCTTCGCGCGGGAGAGTGGGATCCGTCACTTCTACGACGCGAACCAGACGATCCTGCACACGAAGTTCTACCGCGACCTGGTGCGGCCGAACGACGTGGTGCTCGGCGCCGATTCGCACACGTCGTCGCACGGCGGACTCGGGGCGGTCTCCATCGGGTTGGGGGGCGCCGACATCGTCGTCGCCATGGTGCTCGGCACGTCCTGGATCGAAGTGCCGGAGGCGATCAGCGTCGAGTACACGGGCCAGCTCCCGTTCGGATTCGGCGGCAAGGAAGTGATCCTCCGGACGCTCGCGCTCCTCGGCCGGAACACCGTGGCCATGGAGCGGTCGGTCGAGTACCGCGGTGCAGGCGCGCGGCAGCTCTCGACAGATTCGCGCTTCGCCATTGCGAACATGACGGCGGAGTTCGGCGGGCTGAACGGCATCTTCGAAGCGGACGAAGTGACCGCGGCGTGGCTCGCCGGACGCGCCGACGAGGACGATCCGGCCGCGCTGCAGCCGATGCGCGCGTTCCGCGCCGATCCCGACGCGCCGTACGTTGCTCATTATCCGATTGCGCTCGACAAGCTCGAGCCGCAGGTAGCGAAACCGTTCTCGCCGGACAACGTGGCGGGCATCACCGAGCTCGCCGGGATGCCGCTCGACGGCCTCTTCATCGGCGCATGCACGACGACCGAGGAGGAGTTGGTGCTCGGCGCGCTGGTGCTGGAAGCGGCGGAGACGAAGAGCGGGAAGAAATCGCAGCGATCGCCGCAGCCGAAGCAGCTCGTCGTGCCGGGCGATCTGACCATCCAGGAGAACCTGCGCCGCGCCGGTCTTTGGGAGATCTACGAACGAAACGGTTTCCGGATCGGCCCGCCAGGATGCTCGATGTGCCTCGGCGTGGCGTCGGAGAAAGCCGGCCATGGCGAGAAGTGGCTCAGCTCGCAGAACCGCAACTACGAGAACCGCATGGGCGAAGGATCGCTCGCCCATCTCGCGTCCGCGGCGACCGTGGCGGCGAGCGCGGCGGAGATGAAGGTGACGGATCCCCGCCCGCTGCTCTCTCTCGTCGACCAGGATCGTTACCGGCGTATCCTCGGCGAGCGGAAGCCGCGACGCGCGCCCGAGATGCAGATCGTGGAGCCCGAGCTTCGCCTGGCGCCGTCGAGCGCGGCCCCGCAACCCGGGTCGGGGAAACGTGCGCGGCAAACGGATCGGGCAGCCGTGCAAAGCCGCGTGATTCGCGCGCGCGTGCAGCGGTTCGGCGACAACATCGATACCGACGCGATCATCCCCGGCGAGTTCTGTCATTTGACGTCGCTGGCCGAGCTAGGAGCGAAGGCGTTCCACTACGTGCGGCCCGAGTTCGTGCAGCGCGCCCGCGAAGGCGCGACGGTGATCGTCGCGGGCGAGGGATGGGGATCGGGCAGCTCGCGCGAACAAGCGGTGCTGGCGCTGAAAGGCGCCGGCATCCAGGCCATCGTCGCGAAGAGCTACGCGTTCATCCACAAGCGCAACCTCGTCAACGAGGCGCTGCCGTTCGTGGTCGTCCAGGACGAAGCGTTCCATGAGGCCGCGAAGGAAGGCGCGGAGATCGAGGTGGATCTCGAGCGCGGCCGCATCCGCCTCGGCGGCCGCGAATTCGAGGCCGAGCAGCCGTCGCGCATCATCCAGGCGCTTGCCGGGGAAGGCGGCATCGTTCCCGCCATCCAGCACCACGGCACTGCCGTCTTCGAGAAGCTGACCGCGTAAGCGCGATGCGAAGCTTTGACGTCGATGTCGAGCCAGGGCGCGAATCGATGCAGCCGGTCCTCGAGACCGAGCGCCTGATCCTGCGCCGATTCGTCGCCGGCGACGCCGCGTTCATCCTCCGGCTGCTCAACGAGCCGTCGTTCATCGCGAACATCGGGGACCGCGGCGTTCGTACTCTCGAGGAGGCGGAGCGGTACCTCCTCGACGGTCCCATCGCGAGCTATGAGCGTCACGGCCACGGGTTGTGGGTCGTCGCGCGGAAGGAATCGCCGCAGCCCATCGGGATGTGCGGCCTGCTGAAGCGGGACCAGTTGCCGGACATCGATCTCGGCTACGCCTTCCTGCCCGAGTTCTGGGCGAAGGGGTACGCGCGCGAGTCTTCGCGAGCGGCGCTGGACTGGGCGCGCTCCCGGCGGTTCGGCAGGATCGTCGCCGTCGTGTCGCCCGGCAATGCACCGTCGATCCGGTTGTTGGAGAAGCTGGGGTTCGCGTTCGAGCGCTTCACGACGATGTCGCCCGGCGCACCCGACGTGGCGCTCTACGGCTTGCGCCTGGACGCGACCTCGACCTGACCGGCAGGTGAAGCGGCAGAAGCGCGCGAAGTAGCGTTCCCGCGCCACGGGAGCGCATGCGGGCGTGCTAGGTTGCGCGCGCGATGGCGCAGCGGATCGCGGTCATTCCTGGCGACGGAATCGGTCCCGAAGTTGCCGCCGTCGGCGTGCGGCTGCTCACGCGGATTTCCGAAGCGCGCGCCTTGGGGCTGCAGTTCGACTGGTTCGACTTCGGCGCCGAGCGGTATCTGCGCGATGGGACGATTCTGCCGGACGGCTTCATGGATACGCTGCGGCGCGATTACGCGGCAATCTACTTCGGCGCCGTCGGCGATCCGCGCGTGCCCGGAAATGAGCATGCGAAGGGAATCCTTCTCGCGATCCGCTTCGAGCTCGACCTCTACATCAACCTCCGCCCATGCCAGCTGCTCGACGACCGCTTGAGTCCGCTGAAAGGGAAAGGCAGACGCGAGCTCGACTTCGTCGTCCTACGCGAGAACACCGAGGGCCTGTACACGGGCACGGGCGGGACCTTCAAGAAGGGAACGGAGGACGAGATCGCGCAAGAAGTCGAGATCAATACGCGCAAGGGCGTGGAGCGCATCTGCGAAGCGGCGTTTGCCGTCGCCGAGGCGAACGGAAAGCGGCGCGTCTGCATGGCCGACAAGGCGAACGTGCTTCTGCACGGACACGGCCTTTGGCGCCGCGTCTTTGCGGAGGTGGCGCGCAGGCATCCCGGGATCGACGCGAAGGCGATGTTCGTCGATGCGCTCGCGATGGATTTCGTGCGGCAGCCCGAATCGTACCAGGTGATCGTCACGAACAATTTGTTCGGCGACATCCTCACCGACCTTGGCGCCGCGCTCACCGGCGGCCTTGGACTCGCGGCGAGCGGCAATATCCACCCGGGCCGCGTCTCTCTGTTCGAGCCGGTGCACGGGAGCGCGCCGGACATCGCGGGGCAGGGGAAGGCGAACCCGCTCGCGATGGCGCTCTCCGGCGCGCTCATGCTCGAGCACCTCGGACACTCCGCCGAAGCGCGGCTCGTCGAGAAGGCCGTACGGCTGCAGATCGCCGAGGGCGCGCACACTCCCGACCTGGTCCCGGCGCTCGGCGGTCCCGCGGCCACGACCGACGCCGTGGGCGGAGAGCTCCTCGCGCGCGTCGAGAAGCTCCTCGCGTAGCGGCGTCAGGCGACCGAAGTAGCGGGCATCGGCATCGGCTGACCGGTCTCGAGCAGCGTCTTGAGACCAGACAGGATCAACTGCCAGCCGTCTTGACCGACCTGCTTGGCGGTCTTCGGCGCCTCCGAGAGCTCGTGCGTCACCGTCAGCTTGCAGATCTCGCCTCGCTTCTCGATGAGATACGAGACGCGCGAGAGCTCGTCGCTGAGCTCCTTGTCCCAGAGCACGCGCCAGGTCAGCACGAGCCGGTTGGGCGCGTCCGATTCGATCACCGTCCCCTCGACGTCGCGCGAGCCGTTCGGTCCCGTGGAGTGCCACTCCGATCCGCGCTTCCAGTCCGAATGGAGCGTCTCGCTGAACAAGTATTTCTTCGTGATTGCCCCGTCGGTGAGCGCCTGCCACAGCTTCTCGGGCGTGGTGCGGATGAAGACCTGGTACACCTGGACGTCGTTCTGCATGGCCGTTCCCTCCAGTTGCGATTTGAGCTGCGACAACGCAGCTGCGAACGGCGCCGCGTACTTGCTCACCCAGCGGTCGTGGACGAGCCGGATCGGCACCGGGTTCAGGTAGTGCAGCTTCTCGCGCCCTGCGCGGCGCGAGACGACGAGGTCCGCTTCCTCCAGTACCCGCAGGTGCTTCATGACGCCGAAGCGGGTCATGGCGACGCGCTCGCACAGCTCGCTCAGCGTCTGTCCGTCGCGGCGGAAGAGCCGATCGAGGAGCTTGCGACGGCTAGGGTCGGCCAGCGCCTTGAACACGTCGTCCATCGGAAGAGCACATATGTGACCATATGGTCACATGTCAACCCGTTAGACTGCCCTCGTGGCGCGTGCTCCCGTACGAGCGGCTCGTCGGGCGGGACGCGTACGCGTACTCTCGCCTTGGCGAGCGGCGCCCGCCGTGGCACAAGGCGCCGCGAGGCCCCCGGCGTTATCTTTTCGGGACCCACGTTGAGTGACGGAGGCCGGATGAAGCCGCTGCCCGCCGATATCGTCTTTCTCGCCGCGAAGCGGACGCCGTTCGGAACGTACGGTGGTTCGCTGAAGGACGTTTCCGCTACGGACCTCGCGGTTCACGCCGCCAGAGCCGCCATCGCGCAGAGCGGTCTCAAGCCTGACGACGTCGACAACGTCGTGTTCGGCAACGTCATGCAGACGAGCGGCGACGCCATCTACCTGGCACGTCACGTCGGCCTCAAGGCAGGCGTGCCGCAGCACGTGCCGGCGCTCACGGTCAACCGGCTGTGCGGCTCCGGGTTCCAGGCGGTGGTCGATGCGGCGCTCGAGATCCTCGCGGGCCATTCGCAGTGCGCGCTGGTCGGCGGAACCGAATCGATGTCGCAGGCGCCGCACGTCGCGCGCGGCATCCGGTTCGGCGTCGGGCTCGGCAAGTCGCCGAAGCTGGAGGACTCGCTCTGGGAGGCTCTCACCGACAGCTACAACGGGCTGCCGATGGCGATGACCGCGGAGAACCTGGCCTCCAAATACGGCATCTCGCAGCGCGAGGTCGACGAGTACAGCGTGCTTTCGCAGAAGCGCTTCGCGGCGGCGCAGGAGGCCGGACGCCTGAGCGACGAGGTCGCGCCGATGGAGCTGCCCGGCAAGAAGGGCGCGGTGGTTCAGTTCGCTCGCGACGAGCACAACCGGCCCGAGACCACGCTGGAGAGCCTGGCGAAGCTCCCCAAGGTGTTCAAGAAGGACGGCGTCATCCACGCAGGCGCGGCGAGCGGCATCTGCGACGGCGCCGGAGCGCTCGTCATCGCCACGCGGCAGTTCGCGGAGAACCGCGGAGCGAGGCCCCTCGGGCGGCTCCTGGGGTGGGGCATCAGCGGCTGCGACCCGTCCATCATGGGCATCGGTCCGGCGCCGGCGATGCGGCGCGCGCTCGAGCGGCACGAGGCGAAGCTCTCCGACTTCGAGCTCTTCGAAGTGAACGAGGCGTTCGCTCCGCAGTACCTCGCGGTGGAAAAGGAGCTGGGACTGCCGCGCGACCGGACCAACGTGGATGGCGGCGCGATCGCCGTGGGGCACCCACTCGCTGCTTCGGGTGCGCGGATTACCGCCCATCTGCTCTACGAGATGCGGCGCCGCGCCGCGAAGCGGAGCATCGGATCGGCCTGCATAGGGGGCGGCCAGGGCATCGCGCTCCTGTTGGAGTCGGCGTAGGATCCGCCGCCCATGGCCGGCGAGCAGGACTTGTTCTTCGACTGGAATCGAGCGCACGCCGTGCCGGACCGCCTCGGCGAGGCGGTCGCGCTCGACGAGACGCTGCGAGACGGCATCCAGAGTCCGAGCGCGGTCGATCCGTCCATCGGGGACAAAATCGAGATCCTGCATCTGCTCGACGAATTGGGTGTCGCGCAGCTGGACGTCGGACTCCCCGGCGCGGGGCCCCACCAGCGCGCGGCGGTGAAGCGGCTCGTCGAGGAGATCCGTGACGCGCGCCTGAAGATCCGCGCCAACGTCGCCTGCCGTACCGTGATCAGCGACATCGCGCCGGCCGCCGAGGTGCAGCAAGAGACCGGTGTCCCCGTCGAGGTGTACGCGTTCATCGGTTCGTCTCCGATCCGTCAGTACGCGGAGGAGTGGGACCTCGCGTTCATCGAGAAGCAGTCCGTCGAAGCGATCCGATTCGCCACGCGCCAGAACCTGGCCGTCACGTACGTGACGGAGGATACGACGCGCAGCAAACCGGAGGATCTGCGCCGGCTCTTCCTCGCCGCGATCGAGGCGGGCGCGCGGCGTCTGTGCCTCTGCGACACGGTCGGACATGTGACGCCCGAGGGAGCGGCGGCGCTGGTGCGATTCGCGCAGGAGGTGGTGCGCGAGTCCGGCGAGGAGGTCGGCCTCGACTGGCACGGCCACAACGACCGCGGGCTGGCGCTCGCGAACGCGCTAGCCGCCGGCGCGGCGGGCGCGACGCGGCTGCACGGATGCGCAGCGGGAATCGGAGAGCGCGTCGGGAATACCGCCATCGATCAGCTGCTCGTGAACCTCAAGTTGCTCGGGCACCCGATCTACGCCGGCCGCGACATGACGAAGCTCGTCCGCTTCGTGGAGCTGGCCGCGCGCGTTACGGGCCATTCCCTGCCAGTGAACTATCCGGTCGCCGGCGCGGACGCCTTCCGCACCGCCACGGGCGTGCACGCCGCGGCGATCATCAAGGCGCAACGCAAGGGTGATCACTGGCTCGCGGATCGCATCTATTCCGGGGTTCCCGCCGGCGAGTTTGGGAAGGAGCAACAGATCGAGATCGGCCCGATGAGCGGTCTTTCCAACGTCAAGCACTGGCTTGCGCGGCACGAGATTCCCGCGGACGAGCCGCTCGCCAAGGCGATCCTGCAGCGGGCGAAAGCGTCGACGCGCACACTGACCGAGACGGAGCTGCTGCAGCTCGTGCGCGAGTTGCGCTCCGAGGCGCGATCATGAGTGCGCCGGCGTTCACCGGAATGAAGATCTTCTCCACGACCCTGGCGCGCGACCGCGAGCAGATGGGCGAAACCATCACGCGCTGGCTGGCGGACAACCCCAACCTCGAGATCGTCGACAAGATCGTGACGCAAAGCTCCGACAAGGAGTTCCACTGCCTGACCATTACGCTGTTCTACCGGGAGCGGCCGCGCCCGTAAGAGGACTCCAGGAAAAGGTTGCCTTCGATGCCTCCGCGCTCTTCCATCCCGATGGGGAATCTCGCCCTGCCACCCTTCACGCGAGGCGTGAAATGGATTCTGATCGCGTCGGTGGCGATCTCGATACTCGTCCCGTTGAGCGGCCGGTTCGGCGGCGAGTTCGCGCGTCTCGTCGAGCTCACTCCGTCCGACCTGTGGCTCCGCGGCCGCCTGTGGGAACCGTTCACGTACACGCTGCTCCACCGCAGTCCCGAGGGCATCATCTTCGCGGCGCTCGGTTTGTGGCTGATGGGCGGATCGCTCGAGGCGATGTGGGGAACGCAAAGGTTTGTGACGTTTTACTTCGCCACCTCCGCGCTCGCCGGCTTCGCCACCGTGCTGATCGGCACTTTCTGGGGTGTCGTCGCCGAGACGAGCTACTTCGGCAACGGGCCCGTGCTCGACGCGCTGGCCGCGGCGTTTGCCGTGCTGCTACCGAGCGCGACGATCTTCCTCATCGTCCTGCCCATCCAGGCACGGCTGCTGTTGCCCATCAGCGCCGGGATCACGCTGCTCCTGATGATCTACTACGGAGTCGCTGCGTTCCTGCCGCATGCTTTTGCGCTCGGCGCCGGAGTGCTGCTCGCCGGCGGAGTGCGGACGCCGCGCCAGATGTGGCTCCGCGTGCGCGTCTGGTGGATCGACAAGAGGCTTCGCAGCCGCAAGCTGCGCGTCGTCCGCGGCGACGACGATCTCCCGAGTCGCGGCCGCAGCGGATCCGACAAGTACCTGCACTGATCTGGTTACAGATCGGCGATCGACGCGACGGCGTCCTTCGCGACGTAGATCCGCTTCGTGTTCGTCTTCTGCGCGTCGGCCGGAACGAGGAAGAAGCCCTGGCGCAGGTCCGCGCCGTCGCGCTGGCCCTCGACCATACGTCCGTCCGAGAAGGTGACGCGGATCTTCGCTCCCGATACAGCAGGAGCCGCTTCGTTCGGCGCAAGCATGAAGAAGATCGCCTTCACGTCGGAGTGCGGCACGATCTCCGCTGCCTTCCCGCCCTGCGGCAGCAACGTGAGATGGGGGGCAGAGAGATCGACGTCGGTCACGGTCCCGCGCCGGGTGCGGCCGCCGCGCGTGTGGATGGCGACGCGGTGCTCGCCCGCGATGACGTCGCCATCGCTGACGGGACGGAGCAGGCTCGCGGCTTCATCGTCGTCCACCGCGCGCGGCGCGTCGTGTTCGTCGGCGGCCAGCGAGGCTCCAGGCGCGAGCGGCGCGAATTCAGGCGGGCGCGCGCGAGAAAGCTGAGGCGCCGCCGGTTCCGGCGACAGGTCGCCACCGGCGGCCGGCGGAGGCGCGGCCCATGCGGAATCGTCCGGCACGGCGCTCGACGGTCCGAGGCGAGGCGCCGCTCGCGCGGGCGCACTCGGCGTCCAATCCATCACGGCGGGCGCTCCGGCCGGAGCAGCCCAGAGATCGTCTGCGGCGGCCGCGGCCGGTGGCGCCGCGGGCCAGTCCGTGACGGGTTGCGGCGCAGGCGCTCCCCAGTCCGCTGCGCCGCCGTCATTCGCGGGCGGTGCCATTGACCAGTCGTCGTCGCCCGCGTTCGGTACGGGCTCGGACCACGGCGTCACCGGGGCCATCGGCGGCGGCTCCGTGGCCGAACCGATCCTCAGAACCGGCTGTTCGGCCTGCGGCGGCGGCAGGCGGGGCTCGCCGAGACGGTGCGGAAGCGGCAGCCCGTGCGCGCGCACCGGGCCGGGCAAACCGTCGGACCAGTCTCCCGCGAGCGGGTCTTCTTGCGGGGTCGTCTTCTCCCGCGTGGCGGCATCTGGCACACCCCGGGGCTCTGCTCGAACGTCGGACATGCTTGGCGGCGCTCCGGTCCGTGGACGATAGCAGAGGCTCGCGCGGCGACGCAGAAACCGGTCGGCTGCCGCACCTGCGGGATTTACACACATCCACCCAGCGGTTACACCGGAGGGGACACCAACTAAATCGTGTCCCCCAACGCCTGTCCATCTTGATGGTATCCCCCCAACGGCATGCCTGAGCTTGTCCACATCGGCGGAACGCGCCGCCTCCACGGGCCGCAGCGGCCCGACGCCGGGGCGTTTGTGCCGACGACGCTCGACGAGGCGCACGCCCGCGGATGGGACCAGCTCGACGTCGTCCTGGTGAACGGCGACGCGTACGTCGATCACCCTACTTTCGGTGTGCCGCTCATTGCCCGGATGCTCGCCGCGCGCGGTTTTCGCGTGGGAATCATTTCGCAACCGCGGTGGGACGAAGCGAGCTTCGCGCACGACTTCGCCGCGTGCGGCCGGCCCCGCCTCTTCTTCGGCGTGTCCAGCGGCAACATGGATTCGATGGTCAACCACTACACGGCCGCACGGAAGCGGCGCGCGAGTGACGCCTACACGCCGGACGCCGCGCCCGGAGGCAGACCCGACTACGCGACGGCCGTCTACGCTCGCCGGCTGAAGAAGCTCTTTCCCGACGTGCCCGTCGTGATCGGCGGCGTTGAGGCGTCGCTTCGGCGCCTCGCGCACTACGATTACTGGAGCGACCGAGTTCGCCGCTCGATCCTGCTCGACTGCCCCGCCGATCTGCTCGTCTACGGCATGGGAGAGATCCCGGTGCTGGAGATCGCGAGGCGGCTTGCGTCCGGGGAAGACATCTGCGGGCTGACCGACGTGCGCGGCACGGCCGTGCGTTTCCACGATGGCGCGGACGGAGCGTGGCGCGCACTCGCGGGCGACCGGGATCGCGAGGAAGTGTGGTTGCCTTCCTACGAGGAGATCTGCGCCGACAAGAAGGTCTACGCGGAATTTTCGCGGCTGTACCACCTGGAGCACAACCCGGACAACGCGCGCATCCTGGTGCAGAAGCACGGAGCGCATCTCGTCTACGTCAATCCGCCCGCGCAGCCGCCGACGACGGAGCTGGTCGATTGGGAATACGAATTGCCGTTCACGAGGCTTCCGCACCCGATGTACGGCGACGCGCGCATTCCGGCGTGGGAGCAGATCCGGTTCAGCGTCACGATCATGCGCGGCTGCGCCGCCGGCTGCGCGTTCTGCTGCATCACCGAACACCAGGGGCGCGACGTCGTCTCGCGCAGCGAGGCGAGTGTCCTGCGCGAGATCGAATCGCTCAAGGAGGTCCCCGGCTGGACGGGCGTCGTTTCGGACATCGGCGGTGCGACCGCGAACATGTGGCACATGGTCTGTACCGACGAGGAATGGCACCGGGCCTGCCGCCGCGCATCGTGCGTGTACCCGAGCGTGTGCCCGAAGTTCGGCACCGACCACGGGCCGCTCGTCGAGCTGATGCGGAAAGCGCGTTCCCTGCCGGGCGTGAAGCGCGCGTTCATCGCGAGCGGCGTCCGCTACGACCTCGCGTTCGCCGACGCGCAGCACGGCGACGAGTACATCCGCGAGCTGGTCGCGAACCACGTCGGAGGGCATCTGAAGATCGCGCCCGAGCA
>Ga0209474_10001669_pt1 | contig 21332 bp, 19 predicted proteins | sample GraSoiAngelo_145_FD_185902 | JGI IMG/M metagenome (GOLD analysis project Ga0209474, IMG submission 185902) | Grasslands soil microbial communities from the Angelo Coastal Reserve, California, USA - 14_1009_05_20cm (SPAdes) (version 2) | ecosystem: Environmental > Terrestrial > Soil > Grasslands... | reverse complement strand
CGAGGAACAGTGGAGGCCGCTCGGGATTTGGATCGATCGGAGGAAGCGCATCCCGGGTTTCGGGCTGGCTCCTTGATGAGGTCCTTCAACTCTACCAGTGCGAAGTCCGCGAAACTGCCAGACACGAATTCAGCGAGCGGCGAGGCGGACGAGTAGCCGGTTGGCCGGACGAGCGCACGCCGTTGCAGCCGCCGGGAGTGCAGCCCAGCTTTCTGGGCGAGGGCTTCTCCCGTGTGGATCGTCCGGCTCGCTCTGCGCAGGCCCTATACGGTGGCCACGCTCTGCCTGGTCATCGCGGTGCTGGGCGGTCTCTCGCTCTCTCGTCTCAAGGTCGACGTGCTTCCCGCCATCGACATCCCCGTCGTGGCGGTGGTCTGGAACTACCCCGGCCTCATCGCCGAGGAGATGGAAAAACGGGTCATCACGCTCACCGAGCGGGCTTTCTCGACCACCGTGGGCGACATCGAGCGTCTCGAGTCGCAGAGCATCAACGGAATCGGCATCGTCAAGGTCTACTTCCAGCAGGGCACCGACATCGGCGGCGCCCTGGCGCAGATTTCCTCGGTGTGCAACGCGATCCTGCGTGGCATGCCGCCGGGCATGACCGCTCCCGCCATCGTGAGCTTCAACGCCAGCAACGTGCCGGTCGCCCAGCTTACGCTTTCCGGGAACGGAGCAAGCGAGCAGCAGCTATTCGACTATGGCCTCAATTTCCTCCGCCTGCGCCTGTTCACCATTCCGGGGCTCGCGACGCCCGCGCCCTACGGCGGCCGCCAGCGCCAGATCGTCGTTGACATCGATCCCGCAAAGCTCGCGGCGCACGGCCTTTCGCCGCAGGACGTGGTGGACTCACTGGCAAAGAGCAATGTCATCCTTCCTGCCGGAAGCGCGCGCATCGGCTCGCGCGAATGGGACGTGCAGCTGAACGCCAGCCCGAAGCAGATTGCCGAGTTCGACGAGCTGCCCTTGCGCACGGTCAATGGCCGGACGCTGCTGATGCGCGACATCGGCCACGTCCACGACGGCTACGCCACCCAGACCAACGTGGTCCGGGTCGACGGACGCCGCGCCACCTATCTCAACATCCTGAAGAAGGCGGACGCCTCCACGCTGTCAGTCGTCGAGACAACCCGCGACATGCTCCCGCAGCTCCAGAAGTCGGCGCCGGAAGGCGTGGAGCTGAAGCTGGAGTTCGATCAGTCCGAGTTCGTCCGCGCCGCGGTGAACGAGGTGCTTCGCGAAGGGGTGCTGGCAGCGGGCCTGGTCGCGCTGATGATCCTCTTCTTCCTCGGCAGCTGGCGCTCGACCTTGATCGTCTGCAGCTCGATCCCCATCGCCATCCTCACCAGCATCGTCGCGCTCTTCCTCTGCGGACAGACGTTGAACCTCATGACGCTGGGCGGTCTGGCACTCGCCATCGGCATGCTGGTGGACGACGCCACGGTCGAGGTGGAGAACATCCATCGCAACCGCGCACTGGGAGGCAAGAACCTGACCCAGGCCATCCTCGACGGCGCCAGGCAGGTGGCGGTGCCTGCGCTCGCCGCCACCCTCACCATCTGCGTGGTGTTCTTTCCGGTGGTGCTGCTCACCGGCGCCTCGAAGTACCTGTTCACGCCGCTGGCGGTGGCGGTCGTGTTCGCCATGCTCGCCTCGTATCTGCTTTCGCGGACGCTGGTGCCCACACTGGCGCGCATGCTGATGGAGAAGGAGAACCTGCACGAGCAAGGCCGCTCGCTGGCGCATCGCTTCAACGAATGGCGCGACCGGCACTTCGCGCGGCTGCGCGATCGGTACTCCTCAGGCCTCGAGGCAGTGCTGGAGCGCCGCGGACTCGTGACGCTTGCTGCGGCGTTGCTGCTGGTCACCGCCGTGGGCCTCTGCTTCGCGGTGGGCGTGGACTTTTTTCCCACGGTCGATACCGGGATGATGCGCCTGCACTACCGCGCGCCGCAGGGTACCCGACTGGAGTCGACCGAGCTGCAGTTGGACGAGGTGGAGAAGGTCATCCGCGAGGTGGTCCCCAAGAGCGAACTGGAGACGATCACCGACAACATCGGCGTGCCGATCTCATACAATCTCGCTTTCGTCCCTACCGACAACGCCGCCGGCAACGACGCGGAGATTCGCGTCCAGTTGAAGAAGGGACACCGCCCCACGCGGAGCTACATCGACCGGCTGCGCAGGGAGCTGCCTGCCAGGTTCCCGGGCTCCGCCTTCTACTTCCTGCCTGCGGACCTCGTCTCGCAGGTGCTCAACTTCGGCATTTCCGCGCCGCTCGACGTGGAGGTGATCTCTCGCAACCCCGAAGCGCAGCGGGACGCGGTGCAGAAGGTGTTCGCGGCGGTATCCCGGGTACCCGGCACCGCCGACGTGCATGTGGTGCAGCAACTCGATCATCCGTCGCTCCTCGTGAAGGTCGATCGCCAGCAGGCGGCGGCCCTGGGGATCTCGCAGCGCGACGTGGCGAACAGCCTGCTCACCTCGCTCTCCTCTAGCCAGCTCACTTCGCCCAGCTTCTGGGTCGATCCCAAGACGGGCGTGAACTACAACGTCATCGTCCAGACGCCGCTCACCCTGATTCGCAGCGTCGACGACCTGATCGGCACGCCCATTACCCCGCAAGGCGCGCCGCCGGCGCAAACGCCGCCCCTGTTGGGTCAGTTCGCCGGGATCTCGACGTTGCAGGACAAGGCCTCCATCGGCCACGACACGGTCCAGCCGGTGGTGGAGATCCAGGCCAACGTCTCCGGCCGCGATCTGGCTGGCACCGCCTCGGATGTGCAGAAGGCCATCGATCGGGTGAAGGTTCCCGAGGGCGTAAGCCTCCAGTTGCGAGGACAGAGCGAAAACATGACCAGCGCCTTCCGCGGCATGGGACTCGGCATGCTACTCGCGCTGGCGCTCGTCTATCTCTTGCTGGTGGTCCTCTTCCAGTCGTGGCTCGATCCGCTGATCATCGCGGTGGCCGTACCGGGCGCCCTGCTCGGCGCGCTCTGGATGCTGGCGATCACCGGGACCACCCTCAACGTCGAGTCGATGATGGGCGCCATCATGGCGATCGGGATCGCCACCTCCAACAGCATCCTGCTGGTCAGCTTCGCCAACGACCGCCGCGCGGAGGATCCCGGCCTTTCACCCGCAGGCGCCATGCTGGAGGCGGGGCGGATCCGGCTGCGGCCGGTGCTGATGACCGCGTTGGCGATGATCCTCGGCATGCTGCCGATGGCGCTCGGTCTGGGCGAGGGCGGCGAGCAGAACGCGCCGCTCGGACGCGCGGTGATCGGCGGCCTGGTGATGGCGACGTTCGTCACGCTGTTCATGGTGCCGGTGACATACGCAGCTTTGCGCCGAGCCCCGCCGCGCAAGCACCAGCTCGAGGAACAGTTCCGCCGCGAAGAATCGGAAGGCCGTGAACCGGAGCCTGCCCATGCCTGACAGGCTCGGTGGACCGGGTTTGCCGCCGCCGGCGCTGGAGCAGCTCGCGAACGCGCAGCGCGAGGAGGAGAGGCGCCGGCACGAGAAGCCGCCGAAGCGCGCGCGCCACCGCAAGCGAGCGCTGTTTATCGTGCTCGCGGTGCTGGTGGTGCTCGCCGGAGCCGGTACCGGCTTCATCTACTGGCGCAAGCACCGCGCCATCCAGGTGGAAGCTTCGCGCCTGGAGAAGGAGCAGGACGCGGGACGCAAGATCCTCGTCGCCAAGGTGGTGGTGCCGAAGCCCGAGCGCACCCTGACCCTGCCGGGGGACGTCCGCGCCTTCACCGCCGTCGGCATTCTTCCCAAGGTGAACGGCTACGTGCGGCAGGTGCGCGTCGACAAAGGCGATCGCGTAAAGGCGGGCCAGCTCCTGGCCCTGATCGATTCGCCGGAGACCGATCAACAGGTTGCCGCCGCGAAGGCGGCGTTGCGCTTGCGACGGATCACGGCAGGACGCGCGCGCAGGTTGGCTCCTTCCGGTGTGATCTCGCGCCAGGACCTCGACAACGCGATCGAAGGAGAGCGCTCGGCGGCGGCGGATTACCGCCGCACCCGCGAGCTGCAGAAGTACGAGAACGTTCGCGCGCCGTTCGACGGCATCCTCACCGCGCGCCTCGTCGATCCGGGCGCACTCGTCTCTGCCACCACGCCGCTCTTCGAGTTGGCCGATCCCAGCCGGCTGCGGGTCTGGGTCTACGTCTCGCAAGACGCGGCGCCGTTCGTGCGCGTGGGCGACGCAGTGGAGTTGACCCAGGACGAGCGCCCCGGCGTGGTAGTGCGCGCGCAAGTCAGCCGTCTGGCCGACGCCCTCGATCCCCGCACTCGAACCATGCTCGCCGAGATCTGGCTCGACAACGCCAATGGCGGAGTAGTGGCGGGAGTGTTCGTCCATGCGACCCTGCACGTGCGCATTCCACCGCTTCCGGTGGTTCCCTCCAACGCCATCCTCTCGCGCGGCGACGAGACGCTCGTGGCCGTGGTCCAGAATCAGGACAAGCTGCACCTGGTGCCGGTGACGACCGGTCTCGATGACGGCAAGACGGTGCAAGTGCGCCAAGGGTTGCGCGGCGGGGAGACGGTGGCGCTGGACGTGCCCTCCGAGCTGTCGGAGGGCGCCAGGATCCAGCCCCTGACGCCGAAGCAGCAGAAGGCCGGCGCTCCGCAGGCGCGATCGGGGGATGGCCCCAGGCGCGGGTCCGCCGAGCAGAAAGATGAGAAAGACGGCGAGGCAGGGCCGTCGCCGAATCGCTAGCGGTCGGCGGGTTCGATCGCGGTACCGGGTGCTGGCGATCGCGGCCAGGGTTCACCGCGAGCTCGACGGGCGCGCCCGGGGGAGGGCTGCCGCGATCGCCGATCGCAGCCGCTCGTCCCCCGGGAGCTTACGGCATTACGTCCTCGTCCGGAGCCACCCGTAGCGCATGTTGCTGCGCTGTGCGCCCGTCTCCAGGTACCTGGCCTTGATCTTCGACAAGTTGTCGTTCTCGGCGGTGAGGTTCGGCTTGCCGTTGTCGAACTCGAGCAGGTCCTTCAGCTGCTTGGGCACCATCGATGCGTAGTTCGTGGGAACGGCCCCGTACGACCCGACGTTGCTGTCCAAGCCATAGAGCCGCGCCAGGTTCAGGCCGAGGATCTTCCGCTTGGCTGTCTCGGTGATGGCCGGGTAACCCCACTTCGCGCGAATCTTGTCGGGGATCTGGAAACGCCAGAACGCCTCCAGCTGCCATTGCGGCGTTCCGTACCAGAGCGAGTCCGATCCGAAGACGATCTGATTCTCACCCTTGAACATGAGGAGCTGGCCGATGATGTGGGCCCAGAGCGTCGGGAACGTGATGATGGAGCTTGCGAAGGTGGTCCCCAGCTCGGCATAGGAGTTCGTGAACCTGCCGGTGAGGTCTGCGAACTCGGTCGTCCAGGAGATGTCGGGCACGCGCTGGCCCTGCACGACCCTGGTCGAGCCGCGATCTCCCCTCTCCGCCGCCACCACTTCCTGCCAGGCGAAGTAGTCGAAGAAGGTGTCCTTGATGCAGGAGTGGTAGGTGATGAAGTTCAGGTCGGGGAAGTCATGGCAGGCCGCAGGCAGGTCCGCGGGATGCCCGAACTCGGGGATGTCGGCCATGCCGTGTGCCAGGCCCTTGTGCACGCAGATGTTGTTGAACCCCGGGATCTGGCCCTTGAGCTTCCGGTAGTACTTCGAGATCAGCTCGAACGTCGGGTAGGCAACGTCCTGGTCATCGTGCCGCCACAGCTTCATGACCGCGTTCGATGACGTGTCGAGTGGAGCCGTGTTCGGCGCTGTCGAAGTGGAGAGCGCCGACCTCCCCGGCTGGGCCGCGTGGGTGATGCAGTACCCCTTCCACGCGTCGGGCCGGTGGTTCTCGGTCTGGTACTGGATGTACTCCAGATTGGCCCTGCCTACGTAGAGGAGTCCGTGGGCCATCGCCCGGCGCGACCCGGCGATGTCGTTGATGAAGTTGCGCGCGTTCGCCGTCTGCGCGGCGGTGAGGATCTCCGCCAGGCGGGCCTCATCGACGTTGGTGACCGGAAGGTTGGTGCCCGGTTGCGCGGCCACGAACGTCGTGACGTTGCTGATCAGCCCTACTGTGACCTGGCTGTCGAGGAAGATGCTCTTGATGAAGCGCAGGAAGTGGAACGCATCTCCCGCGCCTTTTGCGTCCAGGTTCTGGACTCCCGAGTAGGGCGCAGTGAACGCATTGACCTCGTTCACGTACTTGTTCGGATTCGCCAGGTACTCGGCGGCCAGCGCCTTGTTCCAGGGGTAATACGGTTCCTTGTTCGCCTCGTCGAGGAAGCCATCCGGGTTGAACGGGTTCGTGGGGAACCCGAACGCGTCGGAGTAGAAGTTCCCCTCATGCTTGGTCTGGCCACCCTGGGCAATCGCCCTCAGCGACGGCGCGCCCAGCGTGGTCCGGGTGTTCCCGCGCACGAAGTGGAGCTGGTCGTCGACGACGAAGACATCCGAGGGGAGCCCGTTTGCGGCCGCGGCGGCAGGCTCGAACAGCTCGGCCTTGTCGACGGCGAAGAACTTTCCGTAGACGTCGTTCATGGCAATGAGCGAGGCGGCCATCCCGCCCGAGCTCGCCAGGAACTCGCGGCGGCTGACGCCCAGCTTCTTCGCGGCGCCGTCGGCGAGCTCCTTGATCCGGGCTTCGACCTGCTGCTGCTTCTCGGTCTGCGGTTTCGGCAGGTACTCGCCGTTCGACACGTTCTGGGTCGGGATTGGGGAACAGAATTCCTCGGACTCGACATCATACGCGCGGGAGCACTTGGCCAGCTCCTCCGGCGACATCCACGTGGAATCGGACACGGCTCATCCTCCTCAAGCTTCGAAACGAACTGGGATAAGTGACTGAAGACGACCATCGCGGCGGAGAGAGGATTTCTCCGCCTCACTCACCTCCTTTTTCCAGACTCGAGTTGGCACCGCGCCCGCGCGCCGACGGATGTCGGCACGCTCCCCGAGCGCGGTAGGCAGACAAGTAACCCTGCCGGAAGAGCAGACACTCAGTGTATTGCAAGTGAGCCCCCCGTACTTCGCTGCGCGGCATAGCGGAAGGCGTGTCCGGGGGTCAACCCGGCGAAAGTCGTAGGGTTTTTTTACGCCGTCTTCGGAAAAGGCGCCAGGAACTCGCCTCGATGAAGAGATCAGGCCTGCGGAGGAGCGATGGGACCGCTTCCGCTCCAGGTAGCGGCGTACAATTTTCCGTCGCTGCCGCGCGCGAACACGTCGAGCTGGAACTTTCCCCACGCACAGGCGATGGAGGCGGCAGTAAACGGGATCAGCGCCCCCTCCGGCGTGGCCGGGCAGCCGACGGATTCGAATCCCGTCCAATCTTTACCGTCCCACCACTTGTGCAGCAGATCTCCGCGCTGCCCGCGGGCGAACACGTCGAGGCGCGTCGAGCCGCCGCCGGCGCAAACCGGGGGGCCGGAAAGCGGCACGGGCACCTTCACGGCGGGATAGAGCTGGTCGGGCTCGGCGGCGAGCCCGAGCGAAGCGAAGGGCGTCCATTTCGTGCCGTCCCACCACTTCACCAGCAGGTCGCCGCGCGCGCCCCGCGTCGCGATCGCGATCGATCGAATGCCGCACGCGGTGGCGGAGATGGGCGGGAGCACGGGGGAGTCGGGACCGCCGTTCAAGACGACGCCCCCGAGCGATTCGAACTCGGCGAACTCCTTTCCGTCCCACGGGCTGTGCAAGAGGACGCCGGACGCGCCCAGCGCGAAGACGTCCATCGTCCCCGGCAAGAGGCTGCACGCGACGGGCGCGCTCGTCAGGCCCATCGGCACGCCGACGGAGCCGAACCACGCGGCGGGCGACCCGATCGACTCGAACCCGCCCCACTCCGTGCCTCTGAGCGTGCCGTGGACCAATTCACCTTCGGGCCCGCGCGCGACGAGTTGGATCTCCCCAGGAGCCGTCGCGCAGGCGCCGATCGGCCAGTCGACGGGGACGGTGGTGCTGCCGTCGCGAGCGAGCGGCACGCCGAGGGAGGTGGGCGGCTGGAACTCGCCGCGCTCGCCTCCGATCACGAGCAGCTCGCCTGCCGGGCCGCGGCAGAAGACCGTCACGCGCCGCTCGCCGCTGGCAGCGGCGACGGGCGACGAGACGTTCTCCGCGATTGCGGACCAGCGCAGGGGATTCGCCATTGGCGCGATGATACGCCAGCTCGAGGCTTGCAACCCATCGCCGACGACGTCTCGAGTGCCGGCCCGAAAGGAACGATCATGCGTGCTGCCGGCAAAGACGGAGCCGAACGGTGAAGCCTATGCGGAGACCGTGTTGTTGCGGCTGATCACCGAGCGCGGGCGCCCGTCGGTGAAAATCGGCGCGTCGGAACAGGCTGCGGGAATCAGCCTCACCGGCCCTTCGAACACGAAACAGACATGGGTGATCCTGGAGGCAAAAGGCACGGCTACCTCACTGAGATTGAAAAACGAGGACGGCCGAGAACAGATCGTCGCGCCGTAGCGCCTCGCACTCGTGTTCTGTCGTGACTCAGCGCACGACGTTGCTCCCCTGCGCGGCGTCGATATAGCGCTGAACGTCGGCGGGCTGGAGCAGCCGGTCCGTGGCGAGGCTCGCGGCCACTTCTACCATCGCGGAGGCTGTTCCGGAAACGCGGCGGTTTGGTTTACCGTGCAAATATGCGTACGGCTATCCTCTTCGCGCTGCTCGCCGTAGCTTGCGCGCGCGAGCTCCGATCCACGAATCCCGAGCTGTGGTTGGAACTCGAAAGCGAGCACTTCACGCTGCGCACCGATCTGCCCGAGGAAGACGCACGGCGGGCCATCGCGGACCTCGAGTTGATCCGCAACGCGCTGCTCGCGGCCGGGTGGCACGGAAAGGTGGCGTCGCCTGCGCACATCGGCGTGGTGGCGGTCGCGAGCGAACGCGAGGTGCACGAAATCCTCGTCGACAAGCTGGAAGGCGTCGCTGGCCCCCGCCGAAGCTCTGCCCGACCGTGTCGACGCTCGCATCCCGGCGGCTTTTCGCGCGCGGATCGCCGGGATCTCCGCCACGTGCGGAAAGGGCGACGTCATCGGCACCGCTGTGCGGGCGGTGGAAGCGGAACCCCTGCTCAAGATCTGTCGTCAACCTTTGTACGTGCCATCCTCCTCCGCAAAGGCGATCTCGGTGGAGTTCACCATTCGCGAGGACGGTACGGTCGCGGCGGTCGCCATCAAAGGGGCGGTAGACAACGAGGAGTCCGGGATGCTGCGGCAGTTCGTCGAAAGCTGCAGCTTCGAGCCGGTGATCGTCGACGGCAAACCGCGGCGGGCACAGCTCAACCTGACGCTCGACGCGTTCCTGCACTAGCCTCGAGTCGGCCCGCTTGCTGGCACGGCCGTGCAAGCCGGTCACGCTCTTCATCCACGGCGCCAGCGCGGTCGCCAGCTAACCGGCGCGTGAGAGACTGAGCGCGGTGTTGATCAGGGACACGTGCGAGAAGGCCTGCGGGAAGTTCCCCAGGAACCGCTGCCCGACCGGATCGTACTCCTCCGAGAACAGCCCGACATCGTTGGCCAGCCCGCAGAGCCGCTCGAAGAGCGAGCGCGCCTCCTCGATGCGTCCCTGCAGGACGTAGTTGTCCGCCAGCCAGAAGGAGCAGGGGAGGAAGACGCCCTCACCGGGGGGAAGCCCGTCCACGCCGGAGCGCGTCCGGTACCGCATGACGAATCCATCGCGGAGCAACTCGCGCTCGATGGCTCGGACGGTACCGACCATGCGCGGGTCGTCAGCCGGAAGAAAGCCGACCAACGGCAGCGCCAGCAGCGACGCGTCCAGCTCCTTCGAGCCGTAGTACTGCACGAACGAGCCCAGCTCCGGGTCGTAGCCCCGGCGGGTGACGGAATCGTGGACCTGTTGCCGCGCCGCGCGCCAGCGTTCGACGGGCCCGTCGAGCCCGAACTCCTCGACGCCCTTCACCGCGCGGTCGAACGCCACCCACGCCATCACTTTGGAGTGCGTGAACTGCTGGCGCGGGCCGCGCACCTCCCAGATGCCCTCATCGGGCTCTTCCCAGATGGTCTCCAGATGGTCCATCAGCGCGCGCTGCAGCGCCCAGCCCGCCTCGTATCCGCCCAGGCCGACGCGTCGCGAAAGGTGCAGCGCGTCCATCAATTCGCCGAACACGTCGAGCTGGAGCTGGAGGGAGGCCGCGTTGCCGATGCGCACGGGACGCGAGCCCTCGTATCCGGGCAGCCAGTCCAGCTCCAGCTCGGGCAATCGCCGCTCCCCGCCGAGGCCGTACATGATCTGGAGCTGCGGCGGCGAGCCGGCTACGGCGCGCAGGAGCCAGTCGCGCCAGGCGCGCGCCTCGTCCTGGTACCCGGCGGTCATCAGCGCGTAGAGCGTGAACGCCGCGTCGCGCAGCCAGCAGTAGCGATAGTCCCAATTGCGCTCGCCGCCCAATTTCTCCGGAAGCGAAGTGGTCGCCGCCGCCGCGATGCCGCCGGTTGGCTCGTAGGTGAGCGCCTTGAGCGTCATCAGGGAGCGCTGGACCATCTCGCGATATGGTCCTGTGAGCCCGCAGCGTTGCGACCATTTGCGCCAGCCCGCCTCGGTCTCCTTCAGCGCTGGCCCGGGCTCGACAGGAGCCGGCGCCGGCAGGTGTGAGGGCCACCAGGTCAGCACGAACGGCACCTGCTCCCCTTCTCCCACGCTGAACTCCGCCACCGTCTTGAGGTCCTCGCCGCGCGTCTCTACTGGCGTGTGCAGCCGAAGGCAATCGGGGCCGGCGATCGCCGAGATGCCGCCATCGATGCGCTGGACCCACGGGACGATCGAGCCGTACCCGAAGCGCATGACCAGCTCCATCCGCATCGGCACCCGTCCACGATTTCCCACCACGATGCGAAGCACGTCTGTGCCCTCGCCGTAGATGGGCATCAGGTCGAGGACGGTGACGATGCCCTCCTCGGTCTCGAACTCGGTCTCGAGGATGAGCGTGCCGTCGCGGTAGCGGCGGCGCACCCGCTTCACTCCTCCGGCCGGCGCCAGCAGCCAGCGACCGTTGTCCGGCGTCCCCAGGAGCGCGGCGAAGGACGCATCCGAGTCGAAGCGCGGGAGACAGAGCCAATCGATCGACCCGTCCTTGGCGACGAGCGCGAGGCTGCGGAGGTCAGCGATGATGGCGTAGTCCTCAATGCGGGAGGGCACCCCACCAACCTAAGCGGCCGTCTGGCCGCGCGCACGTGACCTCTGGCCGAGGAGCAGCTTTCGGGCGGCTGTGCAGATGGCGCGCGACGGCACCGATGAGCAGCTTCGCGGCATGATCCGGAAGCTCAAGTCGGGCCAGTTCCGCGCCGTGCAGTTCTTCAAGCTGCACTGAGACAGCCGTGGCGACTGCTCACATCCGCTGCTGACGGACGCCTGCGCCGTGACCCTCGCGACGCACGCGCGTCCCATCGTGATCGCTCCCGTGGGGCGGATCGAGCCGAGGCTCGTTGCATGGGCTGCGGAAGATGCTCGGGCAATTCTCGGCCGGGACGTGGTGGTCGGTGACGGAGTCCCCTTGCCGTCGCACGCCTTCTCGCGGCAGCGAGACCAATGGCGGGCGGCCGTCATCCTGGACGCGCTCGCGGATGCCAAGCGCGCCGACTGGCTCCGCCTGCTGGGCATCACAGACGTGGACCTCTACGCGCCCGACCTGAACTTCGTGTTCGGCGAGGCCGACGAGCGCAGGGGCGTGGCGGTGTTCTCGACCGCGCGCCTGCGCCTGGCCGCGGAAAGGACCGACCGGCTGCGGCGACGCGCCGCCACCGAGGCGATCCACGAGCTCGGCCACACTTTCGGGCTCAGGCACTGCTCCCGACCGAGCTGCGTGATGTGGTTCTCCAACACGCTGGCGGAGACGGATAGAAAGGACATGAGGCCCTGCGCGGAGCACGCGCGCGAGTTGGCGCGCGCGCTCGACGCCAGCGGGTAGGCGTCAGTTGCGAGCGCCCGTCGGGCTGGGTATCAGGATTCGGATCGAGATCACGTCGGCGCCGACGCTGCATCCGATTCGGAGAGCAGTCTCATCACCGCTTCGCGCGTGGGCAATCCCGCCTGCGCTCCCAGCGCGGTGGTCTTCAGTGCCGCCGCGGCGTTGGCGAAGCGAGCCGCGGCTGAAAGGTCGTCTCCCCGCGCAATCGAAGCTGCCAAGGCGCCAGCGAACGCGTCGCCGGCGCCCGTCGAATCGACCGCCTTGACGGGAATCTGGTCGAGCCAAAGCTCCCCGTCCGCGGAGAGGAGCAGGTTCCCACCGGGTGCGCCGATGATCGCCGCCCCCGCGCCTCGGCGGAGGAGGTTCTCCGCGGCCTTCCTCGCGGAGGCCCGGTCGGTGACCTTGATGCCCGTGAGCACCTCGGCCTCGGCGGCATTTGGACGGATGACGTGGACGTCCTGGAGGACCTCTTCCGCCAGCTGCCGGGCCGGAGCGGGATCGAGGACCACACGCGCTCCTGCCGCACGGGCGAGCCGGATGGCGGCCTCGACAGCCTCGAGCGGCACCTCGAGCTGGAGGAGGACGACGCGGGCGTTCGCGATGAGCTCGCCGGCATGCGCGACGTCGCGGACAGCGAGTCGACGATTGGCGCCCGGCGCGGTGAGGATCTGCTTCTCGCCGCCGGCGTCGACCATGACCAAGGCGACTCCGGTCGGAGCGGTGGGGTCGCGCGACACCTCTCGGGTATCGACGCCCTCGGACTTCAGCTTCGAGATGATGGCGGTCCCTCGCTCATCCGGGCCAACGCGAGCCACGAGCGCCACCTTGGCGCCGAGGCGCGCCACGGCGACGGCTTGGTTTGCCCCTTTGCCGCCAGGCGCCTCCTGGTACTCGTCGCCTTCGATCGTCGACCCCGGTTTCGGCAGTGAGGGGCCCCTCACCAGGTAGTCGGTGTTCGCGCCGCCGACGATGACGACATCTACGGCCATCAGGCGCGATCCCTGAGCTCCTTCACGCCGGAGGCCTGAGCGCAGTGCGCGCAGCAATAGATGCGCCCGTCCTTCTCCGCGCCGTGGCCGATGACGCGGCACTTGCAGTGGGCGCACGTCGGCGCGAGGGCCTGGATGGCGCACTCGAAGCTGTCGAACGTGTGCGAGGCACCTCGCATGGTGACCTGGAACGCCTTGTCGTACTCGTTTCCGCACACCTCACACCGAGCGGCGGGCATCGTGGACCTCCCTGCGAGTGGAAGCGAGGCGCCCTAGTGCGGACGGGCCTCGCGGTCGGTGATCTGCCTCATCGTCTCCGACGCGCGCGACCCTTCCTCGACCTGGGCGATGTCCGACAGGCTGATCACGCCGCACAGGCATCCGTTCTCGTCGGTGACGATCATGCGCGACTTCTGGCGCTCTCCCATGAGCTGCTCCGCTTCCGTGACGTCGTCGTCGGGACGGCAAGCGACGACTTCCGGGGTCATGACGTCGGCGGCGGCCGTGGTCGGCGGCCGACCCTCGGCGACGATGCGGATGGCGATGTCACGGTCGGTGATCGCTCCCAGCACTTTTTTGCTCGAATCGCAGACCGGCAGGAACCCGACGTTCGCATCGCGCATGCGCCGGGCGGCCTCCTGGACCGGTTGCGTCGGGGCAATGCACTCTACGTCGCGCTTCATGATTTCTTCGCAGCGCATTGGATCCTCCTTGCGCGGGGAAAGCCCCGAGACGCGGTGTGCCCCTGGACGGCGATGGATTCAATACCCGCGGGTACGCAGTCGTTGCGCCAGCCTCACGCCAGCGCACCTGCGGGTGAGACTTGCCGGTGCACCCGGGATGCATGGGGCGTAAGCTGACGGAGAGGAAGCGCCATGCCTAGCGAAGAGACGCGCCGCCTGCTGAAGCTGTTCGGGATTGCGGTCACGGACCTCGAAGTCGCCGTCGCCAAGGGAGCGGCCAAGGATGGGCTCGCGAGCGCGCTGGCGGAGGTCGACAAGCGACTTCGCGAGGTCCAGGAGCTGATCGAGCAGCTGCGGGCGCGGGCTCGATAGCGGAGGCTTCGCCACGCTGACATTGACAGAAGTCACAACGGCGCCGTGTAGTTCGCGCATGGTGGTCGCCGTAATCGCGGTCTTGATTGCGACGGCCGGGATGCCCGTGATCCCGGCCGCGGGGATCGACCTCGAACGCGCGCCTGCAGGCCTTCATCCGCGAGTGAACGACGAAGGCGACTGGCGGATTCCAGTGCTCCATGCCGCCGGAACGGTCGGAGCGATGAGACTCTCGGCGTCGCTGCTCTGGCCGCAGGTGTACGATCCCACTCGGCTGCGCGACCAACTTCGAGGGCTGGGGCGGGCGTGGTCCACCACGCCGGAGCTCCGCCGCGATCGTGGGCTGTTCGAATCGGACGGCGATCCGTGGACGATCAACGTCTTCGGACATGGCTTGTTCGGCTCCGAGATCTACGCGCGTACGCGCCAATGCGGTCACGGAGTTGCCGCGTCGGCGACGGCCGCAGCGACTACGTCGGTCATCTGGGAGTACGTGGTCGAAGCACCGTACAAACGTCCCAGCGCCGTGGACCTGGTCTGGACACCTCTGGGAGGCGCCGTCTTCGGTGAGCTGCGGTTCCAGCTCGGTCGATGGCTGCGAGCCGACCCGAGCAATCCGGTCAAGAGCGTGTTGCTCATCGCCACCGATCCTTTCGGCGAGCTCGAGCGCCGGCTTTTCGGGACGCGCTGCTAAACGCGGCGGAGAGCTCGACGGGAGGAACAAGCGGCGAGTTCCTTGAAGTGCTCCGGCGTCGCCGGTCTCATCATTCGGTGCCGCGCAGGTTCACGGGGGAACCGCTGGCCATCTGTTCCGAACTTCCGGTCCCGGGCTTCCCTTCCGCGCGTGTCGAGCTGTACCTCGCCCGCGGAGCGGAGCGGCCGGCGGTGCAGGTGAGCTGCGCAGGAACGCTGGTGGTGGACGATATCGGCGAGTTGCATGCGCTCGATCTCGACGATGCGCCCTGGCGTTTGTGCGGGCTTGGTGGGTTCGGTCGAGCAGCCGACCGGAAGGAGGTCGTGCAACGCGGGGCCGTCAGAGGACGCGTCGGCAAAATCGCTGACCTTCGCGGCACTTGGTCGAGCCGCGCGTGAACCGGACTGCAAGGACAGGAAATCGGCACTCGCCCTGTAGACACGGCCCGCAGCGGCTCCGTTCCTTCCACCAGAGCGGCTTGCTCGCGCGCAGCGGCGCCGATTTGACGTTCGGTCTCGCCGCTGGAGGCGGTGCGCTTGGAGCCTATGCCAGAGCGCCACTTTTCGAGCCTGACGATACACGGGCTGCTCCCTCGTCCAACCCCCGCTGAACGCCGAGGCGCGAGATTCCTCGTCAATCCTGCCGGGTGGCGCCTGCGGCGCACCGCCCGACTTTGGCATCGCCAGTCGCTGCGCTTACGCGGCGGCACGCAAGGACGGTGCAGACATGGTCCGCCGAAGAAACGTCGCGCCCTTGGCGCAGCGCCACCTATGCCGCCTCGATCGGGCTCATGGCGGCATCCGCAAGCATGGCCCAGCTTCACAAACCGGAGTGCCAGTAGTGGACCGCCTGCGACGTCGCATCAATTCCGGTCCGACGGGGGTGCCGGTCAGGTCTCGCGCACTGCGATGGTCTGTCCGACCTGCAGCGAGCGCGCCCTTCGGGACCGTCGGACGGATCCTTTCCGCGGTGGTGTTCGCAAGCGCGGCGCTGGCCGCGTGCGGGCGCGGCGGCGCCCTCAAGGTCACGGGCGCGGCGGAGGCGGAGGCCGTAGCCGCGGCGGGCAGCGCGGTGATCACCTGCACCGGTGTCACCTTGGCCGCGGGGACGATCGGCCAAGGGCAGTCGGTGTCCACCCTCGCCCGGCGCGAGCTCAGCGGGACCCAGGACGTGTGGACCCAGTACGTCGAGCTGTCCCGCGGTAGCGACGCCACGTTCACCTTCCCCACCGCACTCGACCCCGCGGCGATCGCCGGGCTGGCGGTGCAGGTGAACTACCGCGGGTCCCTCCCCAGCTACGTGCCCTGGTTCTTCGAGCTGTGGGACGCCGCCGCCGGCGCCTGGGTGCCGGTGGGGGACAACGGCTTCGCCCAGGACTGGGTCTGGAGCGCGGCGGTCCTCCCGGTGCCCGGCCCACCGCAGCGCTTCCTCTCGGGCGGATCCCTCCGCCTCCGCTACCACGCCGGGAACACCCGGGACGCCTCGCTCCTCGACGAGCTGGTGATCGTCGCCACCCTGGCCGCCCCCGACGGCGGGGCCGGGGACGGCGGCCCCGCGGCGGACGCCGGTGGCCCCCCGGACGCCGGCCCGATCACGGATGCCGGAGCGGGCGCCGACGCCGGGGCCCCGGACGCGGGCGGCGGGATCTGGTCGCCCGCCCCGGGCACGGCGGGAAACGCGGTGATCACCTGCACCGGTGTCACCCTGGCCGCGGGGACGATCGGCCAGGGGCAGTCGGTGTCCACCCTCGCCCGGCGCGAGCTCAGCGGGACCCAGGACGTATGGACACAGTACGTCGAGCTGTCCGGGGGTAGCGACGCCACGTTCACCTTCCCCACCGCGCTCGACCCCGCGGAGATCGCCGGGCTGGCGGTGCAGGTGAACTACCGCGGGTCACTCCGCAGCTACGTCCCCTGGTTCTTCGAGCTGTGGGACGCCGCCGCCGGCGCCTGGGTGCTGGTGGCGGACAACGGCTTCGCCCAGGACTGGGTCTGGAGCGCCGCGGTCCTCCCGGTGCCCGGCCCGCCGCAGCGCTTCCTCTCGGGCGGATCCCTCCGCCTCCGCTACCACGCCGGGAACACCCGGGACGCCTCGCTCCTCGACGAGCTGGTGATCGTCGCCACCCTGGCCGCCCCCGACGGCGGGGCCGGGGACGGCGGCCCCGCGGCGGACGCCGGTGGCCCCCCGGACGCCGGCCCGATCGCGGATGCCGACGCCGGCCCGATCGCGGATGCCGACGCCGGTCCGATCGCCGATGCCGATGCCGGCCCGATCGCGGATGCCGGAGCCGCCGCCGATGCCGGGGCCCCGGACGCGGGCGGCGGGATCTGGTCGCCCGCCCCGGGCACGAGCTGGCAGATCCAGCTCACCGGCGCGCTCGACACCCGCTACGAGGTGGCGATGTACGACCTCGACCTCTTCGACGTGAGCGCCTCCCAGATCGCCGGCTTGAAGGCGCAGGGGCGCGACGTGATCTGCTACTTCAGCGCCGGCAGCTACGAGGACTGGCGCCCCGACGCCAACCAGTTCCCGGCCTCGGCGCTGGGCCGCAGCAACGGCTGGCCCGGGGAGCGCTGGCTCGACATCCGCAACGCCACCGTCCGCGACATCATGAAGCACCGCCTCGACCTCGCCGTCCAGAAGGGGTGCACCGGGGTCGACCCCGACAACGTGGACGGCTACACCAACAGCACCGGCTTCTCCCTCACCGCCGCGGACCAGCTCGACTACAACCGCTTCCTCGCCGCGGCCGCGCACGCCCGCGGCCTGGCGGCAGGGCTCAAGAACGACGTGGAGCAGGTCGCCGAGCTGGTGGCCAGCTTCGAGTTCGCGGTGAACGAGGAGTGCGTGGTCTACTCGGAGTGCGACCTGCTCCTCCCGTTCATCCGCGCGGGAAAGCCGGTGTTCCACATCGAGTACGACGCCTCCCTCCGCACCGAGATCTGCGCCGCCGGGAACTCCCGCAACTTCGACACCTTGATCAAGGACCTGGACCTCTCCGCGGCACGCACCGCCTGTCGCTGATCCGCCCTTGCATCCTGGTCGAGCGCTGGGCCGGCGTCCACGTGGGGCAGAAGCTTCCATCGCTGGACACTCCCAGCTCGCAGCCGGGAGCTCTCCGCGGAGATGCAAAGGTCCGCAACCGCGCTCGGTGAGCGGCCCGTCGCCGAGCCGACGAGCGGCCGCAAAAGGCCGCGCCGTCGACGCGGGACTGGATCGCATTGAACGGCTGCCAGGGCGGTGCCGGGAACATGGTCGCGCCGCGCTCTCTGGGGCCGGGCAGGTTTCTCTGCCGCTACTGACACCCGGTCCACTCCCGATCGCTGTCGTCCGGCAGATCCTCGGGCCGAGGCGGCTTCAGGCCGATCTCCCACACGAGTCCGTCGGGTGCCTTGCCGGTCACGCGCATGTAGCCCTCGTGGATCGCGACAAGGTGGTGAGCGGCGCAGAGCGCGATCTCGTTCTCCATGCTGTCCGCACCGCCATGCGAGCGGAACTCGACATGGTGGACGTGCGCCGCCCGGCGGCTACATCCCGGGGCCTGGCAGTAGCCCAGATCGCGCTTCATCACCCGGTTCCGCAGCGTATTCCGCTCCTTTGCCTCGCATTTCCACGTCTCCAGGAACTGGTACACCGACCAGAGGAAGCACTCTCGGGAGGTCAGCGGTTTGCGCGCGAGGGCGCGGGCCGCCTTGCAGACGTCCGCGAACAGCTCGATGGTGTGCCGCGGGACCGGAATCTCCAGCCAGCCCCGCGTCCACATCTGCGCTTCCTCCTCGCCCTCGATCTCCCGGCGCAGCGAGATGCACGTCTTCCCCGCCGCACGCTCGATCCAGTCCTTGACGGTGGTGCCGGTGGCCTTCCAGGCGATCAGTTTCGCCTTCTCGTACGAGATACGGCCGCTGCGCATCGCCTGCCGCAGCTCCGGGAGCATCACCAGCCTGCGCTCCAGCGCGATGCGCTGCTGGACCGTGCGCACCCCCATGCCCAGGCGCTCCTTGCAGTACTGTCGGAACGAGGCGAACTGCGCGTCGCGCCAGAGCCCGAGGCTGCTGAAGACGCTCGCGACCCTGCCGAGCTCCTCGTCGCAGCGGTTGCGCTCCGCCACGAGCCGCCGCAACTCGGCGTCGATCCGCCACGGGTTGGTCTCGTCCGCGACGTGCGGAGCGACGACGGGCTGCACCTCGTCGAGGTACACCCAGCGCTTCGTCTCGTTCTCCAGGTCTTCCTCGAGACGCTCGACCGAGTCGTCCGGCGGCGGCAGCGGCCAATGCAGGAAGTTCCCGTCGCTCTCTTCGGCCCCTTCGACGCCGCCGTAAGTGCCGAGGAACTCCTGAAAGATCGCGTCGAGTCGATCCCAGCGCGGCGCGGTGTGCCCGACCTGTTTTCCGGCCACTTTCATCGCCTCTTCGACCATCGGGCGTGCTTCCGGGGGGACCGGGATCGACAGAAGCTCCCAGGGCTCCTCCTCCTCGTCCGCCGTCTTTCCCGTAAGGCTCTTCACCGCCGCGGCCAGACCGCGCGCGGTGTCGGTCTTCGCCCGCTCGACCCAGCTCGCTTCGGCATCTCCCCGGGCGAGCGACATCACGATCCGTGCCTTGCAGGGACTCACCTCGCCTGACCACACGGCTTCCCGCAGCGCGGGCCGCTCCCGTAGGTCGCGAGCGAGCTTCGCCTGCTTCTGCGCCGTCCGCGCATTGAGCCCGAGGCGCTCCCGCGCGTAGTCGCCGATGCTGACGTATCCGAACGTGAGGGTCCGGGCGCCCACGCTCATCGCGGCGAGGTATTCGCCGATGGCGACGTCGTACGCCGCCTTCCGCCGCGCCCGCGTCGCGAGCACCCCATCGAGAAGTACGCCGGCCTCGCTGCGCCGCACGTCGCGCCGCTCTTCGGCCATGGGCGCTTCGAGCGCCGCCACTAGCGCGGAATCGGCGTCCGGGTATCCGGCGGGAGTGGCGTACTCGAGGCTCATGATCGTCGTGTACCGCGCCCCTCTGACATACCGCTGCCGACTCGCCGGCCTCGTTTCCGCCGCACGATCAATTGCACCGGCGCTACTCCCACCGGACAGAACTGCCACGTCAAAGTGTCGTCGCTGTGGGCTATCACGCGTACGCCGCCGCTGCGCACAGCGCAGAGATGGCCGTCGCAGAGTGAGATGAGAGCTTGCGGATCGTCGGGAGTGGCACCCGGAACTGCGTGGAGAGTGGTGATGGTATCGCGGCAGCGGGGCGCCTCGCACATGGGGCCGCGCGGACGCCGTGCGCGCTCCTTCTTCTCGTATTCGAGCCATTGCTCGATGAGCGGCACCAGCTTGTCGACCACGCGTGTCGTCTCGGCGAGCGCCCGCTCCTGGGCGGCGCAAAATTCTTCAAACCGGGCGCGCCGGCGCGCCTTACGTTGCTCCTGAAGGTCGATGACGGTCATGACTTCCTCCTCGCGCGCGGTCGGCGCTTTTCGCTCGGGATGGCGATGCACGCTAGCGAAGGGGTCTGACACCGCGCAGCGGCCCAGCCTCGCGACGGCATCTGGAGCCCGTAGCTCGTGCACATTTGCGGGTGCGATGGAGAGCGCTGCCGGCGGGGGGCCTTCCCAGGGCGCACCTGATCGACGCTGCCGGAGAGACCTGGCGGAGCCGCTTCGATGGGCGGCGGTGGGAGGTGAACCAGATGCACGACGACTACCTCGCGCTGAAGGGAGAAGCGCGCGCACGGCTGCGGTATCTGCTGGCGCTGCTGGCGAAGGACCTCTCCCAGCATGCGCATCGGGTGCCGGGCGCCGTAGAGGCATCGGAGGACGTCGCGGCGATCCTGGCGTTGGCGGAGCGGAACCTGCTCGGGTCGTGACGCTCTGGCGGTGTTCAGAATGGCGAAGCCGGAGGCACGGTATGAAACGCAGAATATCTGGTTTGAGGATATCGGCGCTCGCTCTATGTGCTGCGTGTCAGCCACAAACCAACGCGTATGCGCAAAGGGCTTCGATCGAGCAGCACTTCTCCGGGGGTGAGAAGGAGGAAGCCGTGGCTGAAGGCCTCATTCGACAGCGCGTAGAGGACTATACGAAGGCGGTTCGCGCGAAGAGCATCGACGGCGTCATGGCCCTCTATGCACCCAACATCGTTTCATTCGATGTCGATCCGCCCCTGCGATACGCCGGGGCTGATAACAAACGTCGTGCCTGGCAAGCATTCTTCGCTGCACATACTGGCACCATCGCCTATGAGGCACGCGACTTGAACGTCACGACGCAAGGCGATCTGGCCTTCGTTCATAGCGTCAACCACGTGAGCGGGACGCTGGCTAGCGGTCACATCAGCGACCTGTGGGTGCGTTGGACGGCGTGCTTCCGGCGAATCGATGGCGTCTGGCTGGTAGTGCACGACCACGTGTCAGTCCCAGCAGACCTCGCGCATGGCCAGGCCGTTCTGAATCTCACACCTTGAACTCCTCGAGCCCGTAAGACAGTGGCCGAGGTGAAGCTCGGGAGGGGTGCTGCAGGAGCGGCTCACGTCGAGGCCGCCTGGCCGTATCCTCCAATTCCCGCGTGATCTGCTCCAGGCTCTTCCCCGCCGTGCCGATGCCGAGCAGCGCGACGGCCAGCGCTCCGGCCACCAGGACGACGGTGGTGATGAGGAAGACGCCGCCGAATCCGATGCGGGAGAAGGTGT
>Ga0209474_10001666_pt1 | contig 21361 bp, 21 predicted proteins | sample GraSoiAngelo_145_FD_185902 | JGI IMG/M metagenome (GOLD analysis project Ga0209474, IMG submission 185902) | Grasslands soil microbial communities from the Angelo Coastal Reserve, California, USA - 14_1009_05_20cm (SPAdes) (version 2) | ecosystem: Environmental > Terrestrial > Soil > Grasslands... | reverse complement strand
TCTCGACCATCGTACAGCGATGAGCGCCTCGGGCGAATTCGCCGCTCGCCGCCGGCAGCAGCAGGTCAAATGGATGTGGTCGATGCTGGAGCAGCGCATGATGGCGCGGCTGCGTGCGGACCAGGCCATTCGTGCCAAGGTGAAAAAGATCGAAGCCGAGGTGGCTGACGGCCGCATCACGCCGGCATTGGCGGCCGAGCAGATTGCGGGCATGCTGAGGTGAAATGAGCCAGAAGCTGCGCATTCTGATCACCGGGTTTGGACCGTTCCCCGGTGCCCCCTTCAATCCGACACAGCCTCTCGTCGCCCGGCTGTTGCGGCTGCGTCGCCCGGCTTTCGCCGATATCGAACTATCCGGCCACATCTTCCCCGTGACCTACAAGGCCGTCGATCGCGAGTTACCGCAGATTGTGGCGGAGCACCGGCCACACGGGCTGTTGATGTTTGGTCTCGCGAACCGCACGCCGTATGTGCGGATCGAGACCCGCGCCCGCAACGCCGTCACCATGCTCTGGCCCGACGCCAATCATGATCGCGTGCGCAAGCGGTCGATCAAAGGCGGCGCCGAGGCCATGATGTTCGGCCCGCATACGACCAAATTGCTGCAGGCCGCTGTTGCTACAGGAGTTGATGCGCGAAGCTCACGCGACGCCGGGAGCTACCTCTGCAATTACCTGAGCTGGCGAGCAATCGAAACGACCTGCGAGAAAAAAGGTCCGGCGCTCGCAGCGTTTGTGCACGTACCACCGCTCGCGAGCGGAGTAGTTAGGCAACGCCGGGGCACGCCGAACCGCGTGACGCTTGAAGAACTGGTCGATGCCGGTGAAGCCATGCTGCTGGAATTGATCAAACTGACGAAGCAAGCCGTGCGCTCCGGCAAACAACTGATACCGTGAGTTTGAGGTATGTTTTCGGGATTCTTGCGAGGTTAGCGATGAAGAAAAAGATAGATATCGAGCGCGCGCCAATTTCAGCCGGCTCTCGATATCCGGAACCATTCGCGAGGCCGTGCCAGAACAAGATCAGGCATCGGCTCGGGGTGGCGGCAGGGCTCAAGGAAATCGGCATCAACCTGCTTGAACTGGCCCCGGGCGCCTGGTCCAGTCAACGGCATTGGCATACTCGGGCAGAGGAGTTCGTCTACGTCCTGGAGGGAGAAGTCGTGCTGGTGACCGAAGGCTGTGAGGAGATCCTGCATGCCGGAGATTGCGCCGCTTTTCTCCCGGGGGACCCCGACGGACATCACTTGCAAAATCGGTCCGGCTCTGCGGCGCGCGTTCTTGAAATAGGATCGGCAGAATCCGCAAACGACGAGGCAACCTATCCAGACGTGGACCTGCGGGCATCTGCATCGGGATATTTTCACAAGGACGGAAAGCCGTACTGAACGGGGTCGCGACAAGCTGCCGGCTTGTTTGATTGCCGGGCGACGATCCTGCCCGGATTAAGATTCAATTAATTTCCTGTACGTAATAATACGCCCATGAGAGTCGCAATGGCCACGACGATTGCTCTCTTCGCCATCGGTCTGGTGGACGCGCACTTCAATGACGCGCGCTACACCCGCGCCGCTACGAATATGCTTTCTCAAATCGTGCGCTCGTTCGGCTGACCTCGATGGATGAAAAGCGAAGCGTGCAGCGGCATCGGCTTTTAAAGCCGGGAACCATCGAGTTCGGTGGTGGCGCGGTCACTTGCATGGTCCGCAACATGTCGAAAACCGGGGCGGCGCTCGACGTAACCAGCCCCGCTGGAGTGCCGGAGCATTTCACCCTGGTGTTTGATTCCGAGGGGCTGCATCTGCCTTGCCATGTTGTTTGGCGGAAGCAAAAGCGAATCGGCGTCGCGTTCGATTGAGTGACATGCCGGAGCGGGAACGTGTTGCAGTTGGCGCGAGGAGTTCATGAGACGCTTCGCTGTTTTGATCGCCGCAGCCTTTGTGATGGTCTCCTGCTCCCCCGCAGAGGAAGTCACAGGATCGATCCATGCCAAATGCGCAAACGAGCTTTTCACCTCATACAATCGCAAAGTGATGAATCAGTGCGTGGCGGTCTGTATAAAGTGCGATCGCGGCAGCATGACCACCTGCTCGACCTCCTGCACGTTGAAGGGGGCCCAATAAAAACCCGTCGCAGTGGGTTTCGTTGGGACCCTAGAGCGCGTTCCGCAACAACGGGTAGCGGTCCGCTATCGACTTCATGCTTGGTCTGATGTCCGAATTGGCGTCCGTCTCTGACCGCCCCGCTAGCTCTGGCACCAGCGATTTCGCTTCCCTGGGCAAGGCGTGCCCGTGCGGCAGCGCTCCATTGGCGCGAGCGATCCATGACCTCTCGATGACGGAGCTGTCGCGAGACGGATCGTCCGATGACAGATCGCGCCAGAGCTGGACCGCGGCTTTGGCCTCCTGGATGTTCTCGAGAACGCCTCGCTCGCTGTGGAATCGCCGCCAGCGCCCGGTTTCGAACAATTCGGTGAGGTACTCCAGCCGCTGCTCGGCAAGAGCGCACCAGCGCGCGGAAATTTCACGGCTGCGCGCCGCGTCGACTTGATGTGTCATGGTCCAGCCCGCACGAGAGAAAAACGAACGCGGACGCAACGAGACGAATCACTCAGACGCGGCCGATAAATCTTGTGGAAAACCTCCACGAAGTCTAGCGGCGACCTTAGTGGAGTTCTGTCCTCGATCAAAAGCCGTAGAAATGCGGGGTTCTCTTAGTTATCCACAGTCAAGGCCCACAGCAGCATGGCCGGTTCTAACAGCAACACAGGGGAGCCCAGAAACGAAAGACCCGTCCGGGGGGACAACCGGACGGGTCAAACCATATGGCGCTCGGGGTGGATGGGCGCTCGCGCCAAATATGGCCTCGATGGGGAGAAACTCTCGCTCCCACAGGTATTCTGTCTTGCGAGGGCGGCTCGGCGTTCAATCAGCTTACGGATTTTTTTGGATCCCTGAACTGCTGAGGATTTATTGCGCCGCCGCCCCATCTGCCCCCGCCACAGCTGGCTTTTCCGAGGCCACGGCGGGCAGGTTTGCTACCGGCACAGCGGCAGCAGCGGCTGCGACGGCCGCATAGGCGTCCGCTTCGCCTGCCCCGAAAAGGTCGTCACGGCCGGGAGCCCCGAGATCGCGGGCAGTTTTCATCAAGGTCGCGCGTACGTCGGCGGGCTTCAATGCAGGATTGCGCTCCAGCATCAGGGCCACGATGCCGCTGATGTAGGCGGCAGAAAACGAGGTGCCGGACGTCATCTGATATTTGTCACCCGGCGCCGGCAGGAAGATATCGACGCCTGGCGCGGCAATGGCGATATGGCCGCCGCGGTTCGACGCCGAGAACAACTTGTCCTGCGAGTCGGTCGCGCTGACCGCGATGACATTGGCATTGGCGGCGGGATACAGCGGTGAGGATTTCGGTCCGGCATTACCGCTGGCCGCCACCATCACCATTCCTTTTAGGCCGGCGGCGGCAATCGCGCGTTCGAGCAGCGGGTCCTTCGGACCGGCGAAGCTCATGTTAGCGATCTGCGCGCCGTGCGCGGCTGCGTAATCGAGCGCCTTCAGCACCACGAAAGACGTGCTCTCCGCGCCAGTGGGCGCGGGGCCAAACGCGCGGATCGCCAAAATGCGCGCCGCTGGCGCGCTTCCGATCAATCGCGCATGCGCCGCGATCGCGCCCGCAACGGCGGTGCCGTGGACATGCGCGCCTTCATTGCTGCCGAGCGCATCGAAACTGCCTGCAATCGCATTCGTGAGTTCCGGATGTGTGACGTCGATACCGGAATCGATGACGGCAATGGTGACGTTTGCGCCGTGCGCCAATGTATGCGCCTCGGGCAATCGAAGTTTCAAAACCGCGTATTGCGCCCGATCGCCTTCGGTCAGCGCCGATTTCTGCTCTTGCAACACATAACGGAAATTCGGCTGCACTGAACGGACGCTGGCCTCAGCAGCCAGTTGTCGGCTGGCGATCTCTGTCGGGCGACGGTCGGCGACACGAAACAGGCCAATGGTGGCGCCAATCAGCGGGAAATTCTGCGATTGTAGACGCGCAAGCCCGTGACGCCGCGCCAGTTGGTCGGCCTGTGCATCGGTCAGCGAACCATGGATCTCAGCCACGATTTGACCTGCGACCGTGCGCGAACCAATGTCAGCCGTCTGAGACCCGGCGCGACGCGGACCGGTGCTGGTTTTTTTGCCCAAGGACAGGCCGCTTCCGCCGCCATCCGCCCAGGTAATAGGCGCATTCAAGCATTGGCCGGCGCTGTCGCGATAAGCGTAACCGCACCTCGGGTACCTGCGCGTCGTTCTCTCAATCGCCAGCCCGTTCATTTCGGCACTGGTTCTGCCGATCATGATCCCTGTCCTGGCTGCGATGTTCGGATCAATTCGCGGCGTTAGGGTAGGATTGATGGTCGGGATGCGGGACTCGATATGGATGCTGGGCGAACGCATGAAATTTTGGGCGTGAACCGCCGGAGCGTCGAAACAGCCGAGCGCCAACGCCGTGGATATGAGCGCCAATATCGACCGCGTCTTGATCCGCCAATTCGCTCGTTCATCTATCATGGGACCTCGGGCATCATGAGCTCGCGCGTATTGCGCGGTCTTTTTTAGGGCGCAGCCACCGCCAGGCTGACAATCTTCTCGCTTTGCAGCTTAGTCAGCACGCTCGCAACTTCGTCCTTTGTCATAGCTCTGTTGCCGAATTGAATTTGAAACAAACCGCCCTTGGGTCCGTCCACGACCGAAGCCTGATACTTGTCCAGTAGGGCCGTGATTTCGGCAGCACGGGCATCCGGCGCGAAGCGCACCAAAGCGCTCGGCGGCGCGCCCGCACCCAAACTACGCGTGATCGGCGCATTGTTGCTCAGGGAGGCGGTCTGGAACGTGGAAGGCTGGTTGTTCACCAGCACCGCCCCGATCACGCCGGCTTGCAACAACAGCAGGACCGCGCCCACGCTCCCGGACCAGGCCAGCGTCCTCGGTGACAGGCTTGCGAAAAACGCGGTCACCCGCGCGGAGAAATTGGGCAACGCCGAGCTTTTGCGCCGCGGCTCCGCGTCTATCGCTGCAAACAGCTTGTGCATGGCTCGCGCGGACGGCGCACCGAGGCTTTCGTTGAGATGAATTGTCCCGGCGTACTCTTCCCGAATGACGGCATATTGCCTAGCGAGCTCGGGATCGCGGGCCAGCGCTTCATCAACGCGGCGGGACTCGCGCGCGTTCAGTGTGCCAGCCGCGTGGAACGGCAGCAGCATTTCTATTTCACTGGGCTCTCGGTCCAGCATTTTTTTGCTCATCGCCATCACGGCCAGCCTCGCTCCACGCCGGCCGCCTTCAGCAGTTCGGCCAATTTCTTGCGCGCATAGAACAAGCGCGTCTTCACGGTATTCTCCGGAATCCCGACGATTTCGGCCACTTCTTCCACGGATTTCTCGTGGTAGTAGACGAGATCGACGATCTCCCGATGCTCCGGCGAGAGCGCGGTCAGGCACTTGCGCAACGCTTCACCGGTATCCTTTTTCTGCATCGCCACTTCAGGATCGTCGGACGCATCCTCAATCGCATGGGCGGCCTCATCGTCCAGTTCAACGTCCTTCCTGCGCCTCAGTGAAGATAGTGCCTTGAACCTTGTAATGGCCAGCAGCCAGGTGGAGACGGCGGATCGACCTTCGAACTTGCCAGCCTGACGCCACACATCAAGGAAAACCTCGCTGATGAGGTCCTCCGCAACCTGCTCGTCGCGCACGAGCCGAAGCCCGAACCGGAACACCCTGACATGGTGCCGTCCGTACAGCACCTGCATCGCGAGGCGGTCGCCTTGAGCAATCCTTGCGATCAGGACGCCGTCCGAAGCCGCCTGTGTCGTACTCAATGGCCGTCTCGCAATGTTGGTCGAATTGGATTGGCGGCTGGTTCGATGGCAAGGGCAAGATTCTTCAGATCACCGGAGCGCCCGGACGGGGTCGGTGATTCAGGCCGTGGCATTGGACCTACCGCCACCCGCGCAACCTGCCAGGACAAATAACTCAGAGGGGTGGGTATCATAACACCAAAGGACTTTATGGCGGGGCCGTGCCTCAAGCTTACAGGCGTTTCGTTACAAAACACCACTGGCGCGCGTTGCGCGGGACCGCCGCAGGGCATGCGGGGTGCCGCACCTCATCCGGCCGATTTCCCGATTGCAAACAACAGGTAATAACGGCGACCGGCCAACGGCGATTCTGTCCGAAAGATACCAAACCTAAAGGCTTTATTCCCTAAGTTGCTGCCACACACATTCCACGACGGCTGGAACATGATCAGCGCGGCTTCAACGCTTCAAGGCTCTAGCAGCAGTGCGGCCGTCGCGGATGTGACGCCCCACATATTCACGCGCCGGCTCGGTCAGCGCCGGCAGATGCTCGCCGTGCAAGCAGCAAGCTGCTCGCTCATTTCGCTGGTCCTACTGATTTACTGTTACGCCGACACGGTTTCTATTATTCTGCCGGCTGCGTATTTCCTGTGTGGTATTGGGTTGATCGGATTTTTTGTTGTCCTTTCCGAAACCCGTGTCAACGACAGGTTCCAGGATCACTATCTCACCCTGTTTCAAGTCGGCGGTCATGTCGCGCTCCAATTTGCGTTCGTGCTGGCGGCCCCCGAAATCGGTTTTGCGTTTCTAAGCGTCCTCTTCCTGATCTTCGAATTCGGGGCGCTGCGAATGACCTCCCGCCAAGCAATGATCGCATGGACTTTAACGGCGATGGGTCTGGTCCCGATTTTCCTGCTTACGAAAATGCCCGTGGGCATGCCCGTCACGACACATATGGAACGCGTTGCGGCGATGCTCTGCTTCGTCCTGACGATTGGACAGTGTGCGTTCCTGGGACTCTACGGCAGTTCTCTGCGAAGGATGCTCTACAAACGCAGCTTCGAGCTAAAGGCTGCCAATAAGCGTATCGAGGAACTCGCTGAGCTTGACGAGTTGACTGGATCCTTCAACCGCCGCTGCATCATGCGAATCCTGGAAGACGAGATCGCCCGGGCCCATCGCACAGACACCCTCTGCTCGATCGCGTTGATCGATCTCGATTTATTCAAACGCATCAATGACGCCTACGGTCATCCTACCGGCGATGAGGTGCTCAGGACGTTCGCCATCACCATCTTCGCGAACATCCGCAGCATCGACAAATTTGGCCGTTACGGCGGCGAGGAGTTCCTGTTGGTGCTTCCCGATACTCCGATGGACGGCGCCGCGCGCATCCTGGAGCGCCTGCGCTCAATCGTAGGCGATCTCGACTGGAGCGCGTTCTCCGACGGCATGCGAGTTACAATTTCCGCGGGGGTCGCGACCCTGGGCCGCAATGAAAATCCAGACACTCTTCTCGCTCGCGCCGACAGCGCGCTCTACTTAGCAAAGGCGCGAGGTCGCAACCGTATCGTCAGCGCCGCCCGATTTTGATTTATTTCCCAATAGTGGAGATGGAGAAACCGTCTCTCATTGCGCATGTACGCTCCAGGACAGAGTCATGATTTCCAAATTCGCTTCTACCGCTGAAAGCCTGCTCGACGAGCTACAGACGACCCTGACGCACGGAACCGTCGCCCGCCGGGTCGAAACGTTGCGACGGGTGACCGATCTTTTCATCAACGGCGCCGTGGAATTTTCGGATGATCAGATCGAGCTGTTTGACGATGTCTTCCAATGCCTGATCCTGCACATAGAGACTTCCGCGAAGGCGCTGCTGGCCATTCGCCTCGCCCCTATAAATACCGCTCCGCCGCTTACAATTCGCGCGTTGGCCGGCGACGATCTCATCGAGGTCGCAGCGCCGGTGCTGTCGCAATCGGAGCGGCTCGACGAGGCCACGCTGATCGAAACTGCACGCAACAAGAGCCAAGCGCATTTGAGGGCGATTTCGATACGTAAGGTGTTGAGCCGCGCAGTCACCGATGTGTTGGTGCAGCGCGGTGACGACGAGGTGATCCAGAGCACGGTCAACAATCCCGGCGCGGAATTTTCAGAAGGCGGATTCAACCGGCTGATCAGTCGCGCCGAGGGCGACGACAATCTCGCAAGCTGCATCGGGATGCGTCCTACGCTTCCGCGGCACCTCTATTTGAAACTCCTTGCAAAGGCATCCGCGACGGTGCGGGAGCGGCTTGAGGCCGCCAACCCGCAGCAGGCAGCGAGTGTGTCAAGCGCTGTGCAGGAGGCGATGCGCCGCGTGCGCTCAGCACCGGCCGGGATCACCGCTGAAACGGCAATCGCTCACGCGCTGGTCAAATCACTCCACGTGGACGGCAGGCTGGATGAGCATCAGGTGGCTTCATTTGCCGAAGCCGGCAAGTTCGACGAAGCCAATGCCGCGATCGCAGCGCTTGCCAACGTACCGGTATCCGTCGCCGAGAACATGATGGTGGAAACCCGTGCTGAGGGGGTCATGATCCTGGCGAAAGTTTCCGGGATGACCTGGGCAACGGTCAGGGCACTCATCAATATGCGCGACAATCTCTCAGGCATGAAGCCGACCGATATTCAGGCTTGTAAGGCCACTTACGAACGGCTGCGACCCTCGACCGCTCAGCAGGTGCTGCGCTTCCACCGTATGCAGCAGACCGCCGCCGCACCTCCTGCGGCAGGGTGATTCCCTTCTCCCTCCGGCTAAAACCTTAGTACCCTTGCTCCTATGGCCGCCCCGATCGCGGCAACCAGAGCGGTTGCGATGGTGTACCAGGTCGCTACGAACAGCGGTGAATCATCCGTGCAATGCGATGCATAGAGTGTGGCTGCAAGCCCAGCTGACAACAGGCCGGCGATCGCGCCACTAACCGCAGGACGTGTCGGCGCGCCGTGACGCAATCCGATCAGTGCCGCCGCCAGCAGCGGCATCGACATCAGCGGAACTGCCGTGAGGCAAACCCGCGAATTACTGCCAATCAGGCGTGTCATCATCGGCAAGTTTTGCGGCAGCATCATTTCGCTGGCGATCCCGCCGACCAAGAGTCCGGCCGGAATCAGCAGCAGCCACGCCCACCCGCGCAGGGAGGCTTCAGGCCGCGACAGATGCAGCGCAACGCCAACGGCCGAGATCGCCAGCGCCAGCGTCACCGCAAACTTCAAATCGAAGAACGGATTATGCATCGCCCTCATGACATCGGGACGAACGCCCAGACCGGCGAAAAGCATAGCCAGCGAAACAGGCATCGCAGCAAGCAATGCCAGCGCCAGCACCAAGCTGACCGGCCGCGCGGGACGTGAGCTGTCGGCCGCAAGCGTCCGAATGAGCTGGTCGGTTTCCATTCTCACGCGTCCCGTAGTTTGGTGGTGAGGCTGGCAAGGCCACGATGCAGTGCTACGCGTACCGCGCCCTCACTCATGGCGAATTTCGCCGCCGTCTCCTTGATCGATGAGCTGTCGACTGCGATCGATTGCAAAACCTCGCGCTGGCGCGCCGGTAAGGACTGGAGCTGGACCGCGACCTCGCTGGCCGCCGGGATCTCCGGGGCAGGGTCGCCGGGCAGGCTATCGGCGAAATCGTCTATGTTGACGAAAACCCGCCGGCCGCGGCGCCGCAGCCAATCGATTAGCTTGTTGCGCGCGATCGCAAACAGCCATGGCGCGAACGGCGCGTTGACGTCCCAGGTATGTCGTTTCAAATGCACCGCCAGCAAAACCTCTTGCACGATGTCCTCGGATTGATCCACAGGTTGCCCTGCCCGCGCCAGACCGCGCTGTGCCGCAGCTCGCAGCACCGGCGTGACGGCCTTGAGCAGACGATGATACGCCGCACTGTCGCCCAAAATGGCCGACCGCATCAGGGCGGTCCACTCGTCACCACGTTCGCGCACGCGCGCTCCTATTGTGTAATTCGGCTGACATTCCAGTTTGTTACTTCCGAACGGTCACGAGATCGTGATCTATGCCGTCCGGAGCAGCCGAGCCTCGCGCGCCTAGTGGGGACTCGCGGCGAAGAGGTTGCCCGACTACAGCCTCATAACACCGATCGGTTTCGCTGACACGCGGGGCTTCATCGCCAAAGGATCGGGCCCCAAGAGCTCGGACATTGATGTGGCTGCCCTGCTTTCGCCCGCCGGAGCCCCAAGATTCCCTCTTTTTGCCCCGCTGCGAACACCCCGTGCGGCTCTTTCGGTGGGGGAGCTGACAGATCGGGAGGTGGCTAATGGACATCAACCCCAGCGGGCGCTTGGGCTTGATATCGGCCACCGCGCTTTTCGTCTGTTTCGTGGTGCCATCCCAAGCGGCGATGGGCGCGGAAGGTGCGGCGGCAACTGGCAGATCGGAGAGTGTCGAGGCGTTCGTTGCAATCCAGAAACAGGCCAAACATCGCTCCCGTCACTGGAAGAAAAACGCGCATCTCCGGTCTGACAAGGTCGGTCTCAACTCAGCCGACAAGCAGGCCAATGGGGCCAATGTTGGGGACGCTTCCCGCACGATCCCTCCCTCAGTCGCAAACGCCAACGCAGAACTGCGATCGGCCGAGACGGCGATAAGCATTGCCGCCAGGGCTATGTCAGCACGGGCCAGCAGTATCCTGGAAGCGGGCGCCGCGGACAGGCCGTCTGGAGTCCAACTGGCAGAAGCCGATGTCGTTTCGGCGGATCAACTCAACAACCTCGATCGCGCTCTGCAAGAGAGTCCTGCGCCAGCGGCGACGGTAGCGAGGGCAGCCTCGCCCGTTCCATCCGTTGCCGCCGGCACCAATGCAACCAGTTCTGCCTGGGACCACACCTCCATCATCGGGAAGATCTTCATCGGCTTCGGCGCGCTACTGACGATGGCCTCCGCCGCGCGGATGTTCCTGTCGTAAGTAACGCCTCCCGACAATCCGGAGGCATCACGCTCGCGCCGACCTGGAACCCCCACTTGATGCCCACTCCGCCAGCGGGCACATTGGCGCGCAAAATCAGGCGCGGGGTAGACCATGAGCACGTTCGAATACATCGTCATCGAAAAAAAAGGGGCGGTCGGCATCGTTACGCTCAATCGTCCGAAGATGCTCAATGCGCTGTCCTTCGGCGTCTTCAGGGAAATCGCGCTCGCCATCGACGATCTCGAAGCCGACGACACAATCGGATGCATTCTGTTGGCGGGCGGCGAAAAGGCGTTCGCCGCCGGCGCCGACATCAAGGAAATGCAGCCGAAGACATTCATCGACATGTTCTCCAGCGATTTCACTGCGATCGGCGGCGACCGCGTCGCCAACTGCCGCAAGCCGACGATCGCGGCGGTCAGCGGTTACGCGCTAGGCGGCGGCTGCGAGTTGGCGATGATGTGCGATATCATCATTGCCGCGGATACCGCGAAATTCGGCCAACCCGAGATCACGCTCGGTACTATCCCGGGCATCGGCGGAACCCAGCGGCTGACGCGCGCGGTCGGCAAATCCAAGGCGATGGACCTGTGCCTGACCGGGCGCATGATGGATGCCGCTGAGGCGGAGCGCTCCGGCCTGGTCAGCCGCATCGTGCCGGCAGACAGGCTGATGGACGAAGCGTTCGCGGCGGCGGAAAAAATTGCCTCAATGTCGCGTCCGGCGGCCGAGATGGCGAAAAGCGCCATCAATCGCGCTTTCGAGACGCTGCTGTCCGAAGGACTGAATGTCGAGCGCAACCTGTTTCATTCCACCTTCGCGCTGGAAGATCGCGCCGAAGGCATGGCGGCGTTCATCGAGAAGAGGAAGCCCGTAAACAAGAACAGATGACCTCCGAGCCCGTGTCTTGGTGGCACCGCGCGCGCCAGCCAGCTCGTATGCGCCGAATGATTCGTCCCCAACGACGCAACGAAGCGGTGAATTCACGGGGTTTCCACAAGCCACGGTTTGCCTGCAGCGGCACCGCCCTCTAAACAGGTCAATAAGCAAGGTCGTCAGCGGGAGCGGATGGCCGGGGTGCTGCGGGATCACGTAATGGGGCGTGCCACTATCATTGGCCGAGTGGCGAGGCGCGTGCTCCGATCGGGCATGTTTCTTGGCAGTACAACCTGCGTGGGTTTTGCAGCCATTTTGGCGTTCAGTTCTGTCGCTGCCCCGGTCTGGGCCGAAGGCCTGCCCGAAGCCTTGGCCAAGGCCTACCAAACCAACCCGCAGCTCAATGCCCAACGGGCGCGCCAGCGCGCCACGGACGAGAACGTGCCCCAGGCTTTAGCGGGCTATCGCCCGCAGATCGTTGCCAGCCTTAGCGCTGGACTGCAGCAGGTCCGTAACCTGCTGCCGGACAACACCATCCAAACCGCGACTCTGAAGCCATGGACCATTGGGATTACGGTGACGCAGACGCTCTTCAACGGATTCAAGACCGCCAATAGCGTTCGTGTCGCTGAACTGCAGGTGCGGTCGGGCCGGGAGGCATTGCGCAACGCCGGTCAAGGCGTGCTGCTCGACGCTGTAACCGCTTACAGCAATGTGCTCGCCAACCAGTCGCTGGTCGAAGCGCAGCGTTCCAACGTCGCTTTCTTGCGGGAAACCGTCGGCATCACCCAAAGGCGCCTCAATGCCGGTGATGTGACGCCGACAGATACCGCGCAGGCTGAAGCGCGGCTCAGCCGAGGGCGCTCCGATCTGAACGCGGCCGAAGTCAATCTCGCCGTTAGCGAGGCCACCTACACACAGGTGATCGGTAATCCCCCGTCGCAATTGCGGCCCGCCGAAAATGTGGACCGGTATGCGCCGCGCAATCGCGAGGACGCCACCGCGTTGGCATTCAAAGAACATCCTGCGGTGTTGGCGGCCGGGTTCGATGTCGATGTCGCCTCGACCAGTATTCAAGTTGCGGAAAGCAGTCTGCTCCCCACCATCAATCTGCAGGGAAGCGCCAGCCACAGCAATGAGGCCGATCCGACAATCAGCACGCTACGAACCGATCAGGCTTCTGTCATCGCCCAGATGAACGCACCGATCTACGACGGCGGCACCGCGGCATCGCAGACCCGCCAGGCCAAAGAACTGGCGGCGCAAAGCCGCCTGGTGCTCGACCACGTTCGCAATCAGGCCCGGACCGCCGCCGTCAGCGCCTGGGCTGCCAATCAAGGCGCCAAGGTCGCGGTCGCGGCATCGGAATCGGAAGTCCGCGCGGCGACCGTCGCGCTCGAGGGCGTGCAGAAGGAAGCCGCGGGTGGCCAGCGCACTACCGTCGACGTCTTGAACTCGCAGGCCGACCTGATTTCGGCCAAAGCGAGGCTGATAGGCGCGCAACGCGATCGCGCGATCGCCTCCTATACACTGCTCAGCGCGGTTGGCAGGCTCGACGTCAGGACGCTCGGACTCAACACGCCAGACTATTTGCCCGAGGTGCATTACCATCAGGTACGCGATGCCTGGCATGGCCTGAGAACTCCGTCCGGGCAATAGAATTGCCGTAGGTGGGAGTTCGGCCGCATGCGTGCTGGCGCCATGAAACGTGCTATCCTGTGCGCACTGGAAATAAAAAACAGGGAGTGAAATGATGTTTAGCCGACGCAGCGTTCTGCTCGCCTCCATCGCTGTTGGAATGACCATGCAACGCCGAAACGCTCTTGCCAACGCATCGCAGCCATCGACGCCAGTGAATTTCGACGTACCCGCCGGCGCCTGCGATTGCCACACCCACATTCACCCTGACCCTGCGAAGTTTCCCTTCTTCTCTGGGCGGGTCTATACGCCCGAGCTGGCGTCGCCGGAAGAAATGACGGCCCTGCACAAGGCGCTGCATATCGACCGGGTCGTGATCGTCACCCCCAGCATCTATGGAACGGACAATTCAGCCACCCTATTCGGCATGAAGGCACGCGGCGCGACGCGCGCGGCATCGCTGTGATCGATGACAAAATCCCCGACAGCGACCTTGAGGCCATGAACCAGGCCGGCATTCGCGGCATTCGCGTGAACCTCGCCACCGGTGGCGTCAACGACCCCTCGGTTGGCCGCCCCCGCTTCCAGGCCGCCGTCGAGCGGGTGAAAGGCCGCAACTGGCATGTCCAGCTATTCACTAGCCTGTCGATGATCTCCGCGACCAAGGATCTCGTCGCCGCTTCGCCAGTGCCCGTCGTGTTCGATCACTTCGGCGGCGCGCAGGCAGAGCTGGGCATCGAACAGCCCGGGTTTTCAGATCTGGTTGAACTGGTGAAATCCGGCAAGGCCTATGTAAAAATCTCGGGAGCCTACCGCGCCTCGAAGGTCGCGCCCGATTATTCCGATGCGGCCCCGCTTGCGCGGGCGCTGATCGCGGCAAACTCGGACCGGATCGTCTGGGGCACTGATTGGCCGCATCCGGACTCGGTAACTCCGCCCGGGAAGAAGCCGACCGACGTCACGCCGCTGTTACAGATCGACGATGGCCGTCTGCTGAACCAGCTCCCGATGTGGGCGCCCGATGCTGCGGTCCGAAAAAAGATTCTGGTCGACAATCCGGCCCGGCTTTACGGCTTCTGATGCGACCGAGAGCTATCTTTCACGGCGCGAGAAGAACGAGATCAGCACCGGCAGCGTCACCAGGATAACCAGTGGCGCCAGCATCATGCCGGTAACCACCACGACGGCAAGCGGCTTCTGCACCTGCGATCCGATGCCCTCCGACATCGCCGCGGGCAGCAGTCCCACCCCCGCGACGACACAGGTCATCAAGACTGGCCGCAGTTGCAGTTCGCCTGTACGGATGACGGCTCTCACTCGATCGAAGCCCTCATCGATAAGCTGATTGAATTGCGACAGGATGATGATGCCGTCCATCACTGCAATTCCGAACAACGCGACGAATCCGATTGCGGCGGACACGCTGAAGGGAATGCCCGAAACCAACAGCCCGAACACGCCGCCAAAGATCGCCATCGGGATCACGCTCATCGCAAGCAGCGTATCCACCATCGAGCCGAAATTGAACCACAACAGCACGGCGATCAGCGTGAGGCTGATTGGCACCACGATCGACAGGCGCTTGATAGCGTCCTGCAGATTGCCGAACTCGCCGACCCACTCCAGCCGCGAACCCGGCGGGAGGAGTACCTGCGCTGCGATCTTGTCCTGCGCTTCGCGGATCGCGCCGCCGAGATCGCGTTCACGCACCGAGAACTTTATCGGCAGGTAGCGTTCTTGCTGTTCCCGGTAAATGTAAGCCGCACCCGATACCAGGTTTATCGATGCCAACTCGCTCAGCGGGATCTGAGTGATAGACCCATTCGGACCCGCCGCGCCGATGCGCAAATTCTGAATTGCCTCCGCGCTCTTGCGATACTCGGGAGCCAAGCGGACGATGATCGGAAAATGCCGGTCGCTGCCGGGCTCATAGAGATCGCCGGCGGTATCGCCGCCGATCGCCACCTTGATGGTAGCATTGATGTCGCCTGGCGATAGTCCGTAACGAGCGGCCTTGGCGCGATCAATATCGATCTGGATGGTGGGTTGGCCGAGCGAAGTGAACACCGCGAGATCGGTAATCCCCTGCACGGTCGAAAGTACGGACTTGATCTTGTTGGCGGTGTCGGTGAGCGCCTGCAGATCGTTGCCGTACAATTTGATCGAGTTCTCTCCCTTCACGCCGGAGACGGCTTCCGAGACGTTGTCCTGAAGGTACTGGGAGAAATTGAACTCGACGCCTGGAAACTTGTCCTGCAGTTGCCCCAGCAGCTGCGCGGTAAGTTCTTGCTTTTCGTGGGTGCCCGGCCATTCACCGGCCGGCTTTAGCGGCGCAAAGAACTCGGCGTTGAATAGGCCGGCAGCGTCGGTGCCATCGTCGGGCCGGCCATGCTGCGACACCACCGCCTCCACTTCGGGTCGGCTGCGGATCAGCTTGCGCATACCGTTAACGTATGCGTTGCCCTCCTGCAGCGAGATGGTCGGAGGCAACGTCGCGCGAATCCAGAGATTGCCCTCCTCCAGCTTGGGCAGGAATTCCAGTCCCAGCCCGCGACCGAACAGAATCGTCAGGACCACAAGACCCGCCGCGCCGATCATCACCAGCTTACGGTTGTCCATGGCCCAGTTCAGCACCGGAAGATAAAGCCCGCGCAGGAACACCATGATGCGGGTCTCGGTTTCCTGCATGTGCGAAGGCAGAATGATCGCACTCAGCGCCGGCGTCACCGTGAAGGTCGCAAGCAGGCCGCCGGCCAACGCATAGGCGTAGGTCCGCGCCATCGGTCCGAAGATGTTGCCTTCGACGCCGCTCAGCGTGAACAGCGGCAGAAACGCCGCGATAATGATGGCTGCCGCAAAAAAGATCGAGCGCGACACGTCTGCGGCGGCGGACAGAATGGCATGGCTCTTCATGCCCATCGTCGTGTCGTAGGAGATATGGCTCTGCTCGGCTTCTGAAAGCGCTGTGGTTTGCGAGAGCCGGCGAAAGATCGCCTCCACCATGATTACGGTGGCATCGACGATCAGCCCAAAATCAATCGCGCCCACCGACAACAGGTTGGCGGATTCGCCGCGTAGCACCAGTATGATGACGGCAAAAAAAAGCGCAAACGGGATGGTGGCGCCGACGATGAGCGCGCTTCTGAGGTCGCCGAGAAAAATCCACTGCAGCAGCACGATCAGGAGGATGCCGAGCACCATGTTGTGCAGCACGGTTGCGGTCGTGATGTCGATCAGATCCTTGCGGTCATAGATACGCTCGATATGCACACCGGGAGGCAGGATGCTGGAGCTGTTAATCGATGCCACGAGTTGCTCGACGCGAAGTATCGTGGGCGAGCTCTGCTCGCCACGGCGCATCAGAACGATGCCCTGGACGATGTCATCGTCCTGATCCAGACCGGCGATGCCGAGCCGCGGTTTTTCGCCGACGGTCACGGTGGCGATGTCCTTCACCAACACCGGGTTGCCGCCGCTCTGTGAAACCATGGTCTTGGCAAGGTCATCAATCGACCGGATCAGGCCAACGCCGCGCACCACGGCGGATTGCGTTCCGATATCGACGGTATTGCCGCCGACGTTGATATTGGAATTGCTGACGGCCTGCAGCAATTGCGGCAGGGTCAATCCGTTGGCGACGAGCTTGTTGAAGTCGACCTGCAATTCATAATTCTTGGTCTTGCCGCCCCAGCCGGTGACATCGATGACCCCAGGCACCGCGCGAAAGCGGCGCTGCAAAACCCAGTCCTGCAGCGTTTTCAGGTCGAGCACGCTGTAGTTCGGCGGCCCGACCAAGCGGTATCGATAGATTTCTCCGATCGGGCTGAGCGGTGAGATTCCGGGCTGCACGTTGCCGGGCAACGGCGCCAACTGCGACAGCCGATTGAGCACCTGCTGCAGGGCCTCGTCATAAGTGTAGTCGAACGAAAACTGCAGTTTGACGTCAGACAAGCCGTACAGCGAAATCGTTCGGATCGTCCGCAGGTTCTTGATGCCGGCGACCTGGGTCTCAATCGGGATCGTGATATAGCGTTCGATCTCTTCGGATGACAATCCCGGACTTTGCGTGACGATGTCGACCATCGGCGGTGTCGGGTCCGGATAGGCCTCAATGTTGAGTTGGTTGAACGCAATCAGGCCGCCTATCATTACGACGGCGAGCAGGCCGACCATCAAATAGCGGCGGCTGACGGCAATGGCGACAAGGCGATCCATTCAGATCGAGGCTTTCAATGTGGGTTGCGTTAGCTTCCGGATGCCGCGCGATCGATGAACAGGCTTCCCTTGGTAACGATCTGCTCGCCGGGTTTCAAATTGCCCTCGACTTCCACGAGATCGCCATTGGTCAGCCCGGTCTTGATCTGGCGAAGTTCGATCGACTTGTCCTCATGCGCGACCCAGACGCGGACCTGATTGCCCTCGTAGATCAAAGCCTGCTTGGGCACGCCCACGGCAGGATGATCGCCGGCGGAATAGATGGTGACGTTGGCGAACATCTCGGGCTTCAACAGACCGCTCTTGTTGTCGAGCGTGGCGCGCACGAGGAGCCGTCGCGTGGCGGGATCAATCGCAGCCGCGACATAGTTGATGCGCGCCGATAACGTTCGGCCCGGCAGCGCCAGAACATTCATGGCTATCTCCTGGCCCACCGAAATCTTCGAAGCGTCGCTCTCGCGGACAAACGCGGTGAGCCAGACCGTGGAGAGGTCGCCGATCACAAATACCGGATCGCTGGCGCCCGAGTTGACATATTGGCCTGGGCCAACCTTTCTCTGCACAACGGTGCCCGTGATTGGCGAGAAGATGGTGGTGTTCGGATTGATGCTGCCCTTTTCCTGAAAGCTTGATATCGCCTCATCGGTCAGGCCAAGGATTCGCAATTTGTTGCGCGCGGCCTCCAGCGCCGTTTGCGACGAACGCAAGTCGTTCTGCGCCTGGATCAGAGTTGCCTGAGTCTGCTGATAATCTTTCAGCGGAACGGCCTTGCCCTCGAACAGGTCCTTGGCGCGCCTGTCCTGTATCTGTGCCAGATCGAGCGCCGACCTTGCCTTGTTCAGCGCGCTCATGGCGGCGATGAAGTCGTTCTGCGCCTGCACGGTGTCGGCGGCCTCGATCACGAACAGCGGCTGCCCCTGCGTGACGCTGTCGCCTGGCCGGACCAGCAGTTTCGTTACACGGCCAGCATAGGGCGAAAACACCGGCGTCGAACGATCTTCATCGACCGAGATCTTGCCCTCGGTCACGGTCTCGGCGCGGAAAGTGCGCTCGGTCGCGGGCTCAATAGTCAAGGTGGCCCATTCGGCAGGCGTCGGCGCGTAGCGCTGCAATCCCTTGCGGGACTGGCTCGAGACCTCCGAGGACCCATGCGTCCCCCCGCCGATATGCGTCAGAGCGTAGATAGCGGCGCCAACAAGCGCCAACAGCGCCGCGCCAAGGGCTAGCCGTTGCCGACTAAGGGTTTGGAGCGGTTTGCTAAATTCCGAGGGCATCAGGTCCAGTCACTTCGGCGATGATCATGGCATCGAGTGCCTCATCGGTGCGGTAATACTGCCTATTTCATGTTTCAAACAACCTAAAAACGCCAATAGCGCTAGCGTTTAAAGTTAAAATCCCCAGAGACGGCGTTGTTATCACGAGGTTGAGCGTGGCCGATCAGCCGCGCGCCGGCCACTGCGGCGGGTGGCTGCCGAGCGGCATCGCCGGCCGCGACCAGAACGCCGGGGTTTTGGACAGCGCGGCCGAATGTCTGATCGCGCGCAGCGAGCCGAAGCCCGAAGGCACCTCCTCCACAAATGGGCTGACGGCCTCACCCTTCAGATCTTCGGCGTTGAACCCGTCGGCCATGCGCCCGAGATTCCACAACCAGCTTCCGGTCTGCGCCAGTGATACGCGCACATGCCAACTGCCGCCTTCGCGTGACTGCCGCGCCTTCGCCATCATCGCACCGAAAGCCATGAGATAGCCGGTGGCATGATCGAGCATTTGCGCCGGCAACTCCTTCGGTCCCTCAACGCCTGCCGCCTGCCCTTCGGCATGGTTGAAGCCGGTCGCGGTCTGCACCAGCGAGTCGAAGCCGCGGCGCTCCGCCCAAGGACCGGCATGACCATAGGCAGACAGCGAGACATAGATGATCCCCGGATTTATTCGCGCGGCGTCCTGGGGAGAAAACCCAAGCGCCTCCAGCGCACGCGGCCGGTAGCCTTGCGACAAAATATCTGCTTGCGCCAGCAGCTCGCGTAACACGCCGCGCCCCTGGTCGGTCTTGAGTTCAACAAAACTCGAGAGCTTGCCGCGGCCAGTGTCGATCGTGAGCCAGGGGATTACCGGCAGCTCGGGACCGGAAATCAACAGCACATCAGCGCCGTGCACGGCGAGCGTTCGGCCGGCGACGGGACCTGCGATGACGCGCGATAGATCGAGTACGCGCAAGCCGGCGAGCGGGCGGTTACCGGCGGGCCATGGCTTTGGCGCCGCCTCGCCGATTTTTTCGATCGAGATCGTCGGTAGCGTGGCGACCGCCTTGGCGTGCGGCAGGTCGGACCATTCCTCGTGGGAGCGCATCATCGCGACTACGCCGCCTGCGGCATAGGCCGTGGTCTCGAAAGCTTCGCCGTCCCACTGCATCAGCGCGGCTTGCACGTTCTCGCGTTCCGGCTTGCAGTTCAGCACATTGCAGACGGCGGCGCGGTGATGAGGAAAATTGGTATGCAGCCGCACAAAGCGCTGATCGCGGGTGTTGTAGATCCCGGCGATTGCGTCCCACGCCGGTGGAGGCGGCTTGCCATCGACGCGCAGGTAACGCTCGCTACGGCACTCGATGACGGCATGACGCATATCGACTGCGATTTGTTGCGATTGGCCGCTGCGAAGCCTCCAGATTTGCGCGGCCGCCATTGCAGCCGCGGCAATACCGGTCTGCGCCGCGGCTGCCACGCGAAAGGACGAGGGCAGTTGCGGTTCTTCGCCCGTCAGCGTGACGGCCTCGAGCGCGCCAGGATCACCGCCCGCTGATGTCCACAGACCAGCTAGAATCTCGCGCGGCGTTTGCATGTGAGGATTCCCTGGAGAGACGGGCAGCGGATGCGCCTATACCATCTTATTTGGCACACGCAATCAGCGAAAATCCCGCGAGGGCGGCAAGATACGCACGTCGCGCGGATGACGGAGTTTCTGGGCCGGGTTGTCGGGATACTGGCGCCGGTCGTCATGCAACGGTTCGATCAGCGCCGGGCCTGCCGGCACCGCATGCTTCCGGCTCAGCGCATCATCGGCAAGCCCAGTCAGATCGCGCGAGCGGTCGAACAGTCGCTCGGCGATGAGATGAACGACCTTTTCCGGGCTGCTCTGAATATAGCCTTCGACCAACACCAGCCGAGCGCCCATCACTTCCTTCCGAAAGCGCTGCAGCACCTTCGGCCACACCACGATATTGGCGATGCCGGTTTCATCCTCCAGGGTCATGAAGACGACGCCGCTAGCGCTCCCCGGGCGCTGCCGCACCAGCACCACGCCGGCGCAACGGACGTATTGCCTGTCATTGGCGTCGCACACCGCCGCACAGGGTATGACGCGTTCCCTCTCAAACACCGCCCGCAGAAATTCCATCGGGTGCCCCTTTAACGACAACCGGATGGTCTGATAGTCGGCGACCACCTGTTCAGGCATCGGCATCGGCGGCAACGGCTGCGCATTTTCATCCGGCTGCTCGCGCGCGACGGCGAATTCAAAAAGCGGCAGCGGAATGTCATCCGGCAGGCGCCGCACTGCCCACAGCGCGGCGCGGCGATCGAGCCCAATGGAGCGGAACGCATCGGCATCCGCCAGCAGGATTAGCGCGTGCTTTGGCAAACCGGTGTCGCGGGCGAACTCTTCCAGCGAGGTGAAAGCGCGGCGCTGTCGCGCCTTTATAATGCGCTCGGCCCAATCCTCCGCTTTCGGCTTACCGGCTTTTTGACGGAGAAATTCCTCGTCCGGATCGGCCCACTTGAATCCGTCGATCTGACGAAAGCCGAGCCGCACCGCGTGA
>Ga0209474_10001665_pt1 | contig 21368 bp, 17 predicted proteins | sample GraSoiAngelo_145_FD_185902 | JGI IMG/M metagenome (GOLD analysis project Ga0209474, IMG submission 185902) | Grasslands soil microbial communities from the Angelo Coastal Reserve, California, USA - 14_1009_05_20cm (SPAdes) (version 2) | ecosystem: Environmental > Terrestrial > Soil > Grasslands... | reverse complement strand
CATGCGGCCGCTGCTGTTCGCGCGCAAGGACGTGCGCTGGGACGATCCGCTGGCGCGCACCGAGAAGCTGCTGGAGTACGGCTTCGGGCAGAAGCGCATGCCGTCGAAGCCGGAGCGCACGGCGGGCATGGCGCACGTGTGGATCTTCGTCGCGTTCCTCGTCGCGCAGCTCGGCACGCTCACTTCGTTCGGCCTCGCATACAATCCGAACTTCCACTTGCCGTTCCTCGCGAACGAATCGCGAGTCGGGCAGGTGTACCTGTTCACGAAGGACGTCATCGACGTGCTCGGCACGTTGGGGTGCGCTGTCTTCCTCTACTACCGCCTGGTGCAGAAGAAGGAGCGGATGACGCTCTCGTGGGAGGGCGTGTTCATCCTCTGCATGATCTTCGGCGTGCTCTGGACCGACATCTGGATCGACGCCACGGCGCTGGCGAAGAGCGCCGGTGAGGTGCCTTGGTACCTGCCCGTCTCCGGACGAGTCGCGCAGTGGTTCCTCTACGGGATGTCGCCGCGTGCGGCGACGAATGCGATCACGTTCGGCGTGCTGCTTCACATCACCATCGTGATGGCGTTTCTCAACTTCCTCCCCATGGGGAAGCACTTCCACATCATCACCGGGTTGCCCACGGTCTATTTTCAGCGGCTCGCGCCGCAGGGGCAGCTGTCGAAGCTCGATCTGGAGAACGCGTCGAGCTTTGGCGTGGCGAAGCTGACGGATCTCTCGTGGAAGGAAATCCTCGATACGTACTCGTGCACGGAATGCGGACGTTGCCAGACGTACTGCCCGACGTACGACACGGGGAAGCCGCTGACGCACAAAGAAGTGAACCGCGCGATCCGGCACCACGCGCAGCAGGTCGCGGCGACGATGCCGCTGCCGCTCGGTGCGCTCTTCTCACGCATGAACCGCATTCCTCCCGTGCCGAACGGCCATGGCGGAGCGCCGACCGATCCTGCGCATCACGACGCGGGCGGGCACGGTCACGGTGGCGACGGACACGGCGGACACGATCCGACGGGAGCGTCGGTGAACACCGACCCCGCGACGGGCTCCGAAGGAGCGTTTGCCAGCGGGCTGCAGCTTCCGCCGGAGATGATCGAGAAGCTGCCGCCGCTCGTGGGCGAAAACGGCGTGCTGCCCGACGAAACGGTGTGGGCGTGCACGACCTGCGGCTGGTGCGAGCAGGCGTGCCCGGTGTTCATCGAGCACCTGCCGCGGATCGTCGACATGCGACGGCACCTCGTGTTGATGGAATCGCGGTTTCCGGAAGAAGCGGCGCGCGTGTTCAAGGGGATGGAGGGCCAGGGAAACCCCTGGGGAATGGGATCGAACCGGCGCGCGGAGTGGTGCGCCGACCTGGGAGTGCGCACCGCAGCGAGCCTCAAGGAAGCGGCGCAGAATTTCGAGTGGCTGTTCTTCGTCGGCTGCGCCGGCAGCTTCGACGAGCGCCAGAAGAAGGTCTCGCGTGCCTTGGTGAAGATCCTGAAGACCGCCAAGGTCGACTTCGTGATCCTCGGCGAAGAGGAGACCTGCAACGGCGACTCGGCGCGGCGGCTCGGAAACGAGTACCTCTTCCAGACGCTCGCGCAGCAAAACGTCGACACTCTGAACGGCTACGGCGTGAAGAAGATCATCACGCAGTGCCCGCACTGCTTCAACACGCTCGCGAACGAGTACCCGCAATTCGGCGGCCACTTCAAAGTCCTCCATCACAGCGAAGTGATCGCGCAGCTCGTCGCGGAGGGCAGGCTCAGGCCGGGCCAGGTGCAGCTCGACGAGCCGGTCACGTACCACGACTCTTGCTACCTGGCGCGCCACAACGGCATCAGCGAGGCGCCCCGGGAGGCGCTCGTCTCGATCGGCGTGCGCGTGCAGGAGATGGAGCGCAGCCGTACGGAGACGTTCTGCTGCGGCGCGGGCGGCGGGCGCATGTGGCTGGAGGAGACGATCGGCCAGCGCATCAACCAGAACCGCATCGAGGAAGCCGCGCGCACCTTGGGCGAGAAGGGAACCGTCGCGACGAGCTGCCCGTTCTGCCTGACGATGATCAAGGATGGGATCAGCGAGACGGGCCGCGGCGAATCGATGCAGGCGAAGGACATCGCCGAGCTGGTCGCAGACGCGATTCCCGAATCCAGCGCCTGAACCGTGCTCGACGGATCCATCAGGGTGCGTGAGCTCGCCCGCGGCGATCTGCGGCGCGCGGCCGAGTTCTGCGCGCGAGCGCGGGCCGGCGACTCCGCCATCGAGCCGTTCGGGGACCGGCTTGCTGCGCTTGCCGAAGGACAGCGCGCGCTGCTCGATATGTGGCGCGTGGCGCAGGACGTTCGCGGCGAATTGCAAGGAATCGCGTTCGCCGCATTCCGAAAGTCGCGCGGCGATTCGGACCGACTGGGCGCGAGCGCTGACGTGTACGTCGCCGTCGCGCCGTCGCTCCGCCGCACAGGTGTAGGGCGGGCTTTGTGTCAGCCGGCGGTTCGCTGGAGCGTCCGCGAGAGGGCGACGCTGCGCGCGCGCGTCCGCGACGATGCGGTGCCCGGTCGAGCGTTCCTCGAGGCGTTGGGCTTTCGCGAGAGCTCCGCGCAGCTTTCGCTGAGATGGGCGGCGCGAGCGCTGCCAGCGCCAATGGCCGGCGATCTTCGAGTGAGGCAGATCGCGGCCGGTGCCGCGTTACCGGAGATTGCCGAACTCTTCCGCGATGCTTGGGCCGGTGTGCCGGAAGCATTCGCCACGAGCCCCGACGACCTGTCTCGGCTGTTGGCGGACGACGGCCGAATGGTCCTGGTGGCGGAGACGGACGGTCGGCCAGCCGGATATCTCTCCGGCGTCTGGATGGGGCCGACGTTCGCGATCGAGGAGCTCGCGGTGCGGCCCGTATCAAGGCGACGGGGCGTCGGGCGAGCGCTGCTCGCGACGGCGATGCGCGACGCCGCGAACGCCGTCTTGTGGGTCGCCGAGTCGAATGTCGCCGCGCGATCGCTGTACCAGTCGATCGGCTTCACGCAATCCGCCCGGTATCTCGTCTACGAGCTGCGGCATGGCTGAAGTCGTCGTTCGCGAGGCGCGCCCGGAGGACGATCCGGTCGTCGGAGAGATCCTCGTCGCGGCATACCTGACGCGGTATGCGCAGAAGATGCCCGAGGTGGTGCTCACCGAAAGGCGCATTGCGGAGCTGCGCGACGTGGCGTCGAAGCGCCAAGGCGCGCTGGTGCTCGTGGCCGAACTGGACGGCAAGGTGGTCGGGACGGTCGCGGTCTGGCCGCCGGGAGCTGCCGAGAGCGAGGCGTGGCTGCCCGAAGCGTGCGATCTGCGTCACCTCGCATTCGACCCGGCGGTGCAGGGCCGCGGGTTGTCCGGGCCACTGCTCGACGAAGCGGAGGGGCGCGCACGCGCGATGGGAGCGAAGTACGTGTGCCTGCACGTGCGGCGCGGGAACAAAGGCGTTGCGAACCTGTATATGCGGCGCGGCTACGTCCGCGTGCCAGGGGGCGACCTGGAGCTGCCAGAAGTGTCGCTCGACGCGTATTACTTGACGCTCCGCTGAAGTCTTCAGCCGCGTGGCGAGGCCGGCTGCGAGACAGCGCGCGCGACGCGCACCAGCCGGACGCGTCGGTCGTCGCGCTGCGCGACGGTCAGCTCGAGGCCGCCGACGTAGAAGCGATCGCCCATCTGCGGAATGGCGCCGGCGCACGCGTTGAGAAGGCCCGCGAGCGTTTCGAAGTCGCCTTCGCGGGTGAGGCGCTCGCCGAGCACCTGGTTGACCTCGTCGATGCGCTCTTCGCCGCGCAAAAGCGCCGTCCCGTCCGCGCCGAGCGGCGGCACGGCAATCTCGGTGTCGTGCTCGTCGCGGATCTCGCCGACGATCTCCTCGAGGACGTCCTCCAGGGAAACGATGCCGGCGAACCCTCCGTACTCGTCTGCCACGAGGGCAAGGTGACTGCGCTTCTGCTGCATCTCCCGCAGGATCTCGTCGACGCGCTTCGTCCACGGGACCCACAACGCCGGACGCAGCAGATCCTGCAGCACGATCAGCTCGGGATTTGCGAGCAGCGGGATCACGTCCTTCGTATGGAGCACGCCGCGGATGCGATCGAGATTTTCCTCGTACACGGGCATGCGCGTATGCCCCTCCTCCGCGAGCAGCTCGATGACTTGTTGCGGAGTCGCGTCGATCGGCACTCCGACCACGCGCGTCCGCGGCACCATCACTTCCTTCGCGGTGCGTTCCGCGAAATTGAACAACCCGTGCACCAGCTCGGGGGACGGCGCCGGTTTATCGCCGGAGCGTGGCTCGCCGGAGAGGATCTTCTCGATCTCCTCGAGCGGCGGACGGGGCGGTGTGAAGCTCGCCGTCGCGCCCTGCCGCAGCAGCAAGGCGTCGAACAGCCGCAGCATGAGCTGCATGACGGGCTTCGAGATGGCGCAGACGAAATATGTCGGTCCCGCCAACGCAAGGCTCCAGCGCAGCGGATTCGCCACCGCGAGCGAGCGGGGAGCGAGATCGAGGACCAGCGCGAGGACGCCCGCGACAAGACCCGCGACAAGCTGCAGCGTGGCGCGCGACATCGACGCCCGGGCGATCCCGGCGCGGGCGAGGACTCCATTGACCCAGATCGCGCAGGCCACCGCCGCGAAGGCGAGAAGGCCGCTAGCGGCCGCGCGCAGCGCCGCCGCGGTCGGTTCGGGGTCGCTCTTCAAAGCGAGGACCCAGCGCACCCGCCGCGGGGTACCGTGCGCGGATCGCAGCTCGTCCTCGCCGACGGCGAGCAGCGCCGCGTCCGCCGCCTGGAGCAGCGCGCGGGATGCGAGGGCGGCGCCCGCTGCGACGAGCTCGATCATGGCCCGCTCGCGAGCGTATCATCGGTGGGGTTGAAACGGTCGCTTCCGAACCTTATTGTCCGGCCCCCATGAAAGCCCGTGTGGTGGTCACGCTGAAGCGCTCGGTGCTCGACCCGCAGGGCCAGGCGGTAGCACGCGCCCTCGCCTCGCTCGGATTCGCGGAAGTGGAAGGCGTCCGCCTCGGGAAAATCATCGAGATCGACCTGGACGAAGCGGATCCGCGTCGCGCCCGTGAGCGCCTCTCGGCGATGTGCGAGAAGCTCCTCGCCAATCCCGTCATCGAGGAGTTCCGCATCGAGGATGTGGGCTGATGCTCTTCGCGGTGATCATCTTTCCCGGATCGAACTGCGACCACGACGTGTACCACGTCGCCAAGCACGTGCTGGGTCGCGCTGCGCGCTACGTGTGGCACAAGGATCGCGACCTGCGCGGAGCCGACGTCGTCGTTCTCCCGGGAGGCTTCTCGTACGGCGATTACCTGCGCACCGGCTGCATCGCGCGGTTCTCGCCCGTCATGGAAGAGGTGCGCAGGTTCGCGCAGCGCGGCGGACACGTGATCGGCATCTGCAACGGGTTCCAGATTCTGCTCGAGGCCGGGATGCTTCCCGGCGCCGTGCGCCGCAACGACTCGCTCAAGTACGTCTGCCGCGACGTCCACCTGAAGGTGGAGAACGCGATGAGCCCCTGGACGCGCAAGTACGCGCGCGGCGAGGTCATCCGCATTCCCATCGGCCACGGCGACGGCAACTACTACATCGATCCCGAGGGGCTGAAGCGGCTCGAAGGCGAGGGACAGGTCGCCTTCCGCTACTGCGATGCGCACGGCGCGCGCGGCGCTCCCGGCGCCAACCCGAACGGGTCGCTGGCTGACATCGCCGGAATCACCAACGCGCGCGGCAATGTCATCGGAATGATGCCGCACCCGGAGCGGCTCAGCGAAGGTGCGCTGGGCGGCGACGACGGGCGCCAGCTGTTCGAAAGCATCGTCGAAGCCGTCGAGTGATCCGTCACAGCGTGGGGCTGCCGTCGCCCAGCATCGCGCGGCGGACCATCTTCACCGGCGGAAACCCCTGCCGCAAAAACTCGTCGTGGAACTGCTGCAGGTTGAAGCTCGAGCCCAGCTTCTTCCGGTAATCGTCGCGCAGCTTGAGGATCTGCAGCTTGCCGAGCGTGTAGACGAGATACGTCGGATCGCCCGTGCCGCGCTTCGTCTCGCGTACCCCATTGGCGTGCGACTGGTAGCCTTCCTTCTCGAAGAACTCCACGCCCTGGTCGAACGTCATCGTGCCGGTATGCATGCCGATGCCGACGATGTAGCGCGCGTTCCGCAACAGCGCGTCCTGGAGCTGGCCGAGACGGAGTTCGAGGAAACGCGCGTCCTTCTCCTCGTTGACGCCCGGTGCGCGACCGTAGCCTTCGTCCAGCATCATCTGCTCGGTGTAGTGCGCCCAGCCTTCGGCGTTCGAGCCGCAGCCGATCAGCTTGCGAACCTTGGACGGCGCGCGCTGCACCCAGAGGAACTGCACGTAATGGCCCGGGTACGCTTCGTGGACCGCGGTGCTGATCACCGTGCCGCGGTTGAATCCCGCCATGTGCTCTTCCACTTCCTTCGGCGGCCAGGACGGCTCGGGCAGCGTGACGTTGAAGAAGGCTTCCTTCGCCCGCTGCTCGAACGGACCCGGAATGTCCATTGACGCAAAGGTGAGCGCGCGCAGGAACGGCGGCGTCTCCTCGACGATCGGCAGCACGGGGGATGGGATGGTCACGACGTGGTGCGAAGCGATGAAGCCGCGGAGCCCGTCGAACGTATTGCGGAAGGCCTGCAGCAGCTCGTCAGGCGGCGGGTGATCCGCCCCCAAGGTGCGAAGCACCTCTTCCGGCGTCCGGTCAGGGGAGAGCAGCTTCGCGATTCGTTGGAACTCGCGCTGATTCTTCCTCAGATCGGCGAAGCCGATCTCGAGCAGCCGGTCCAGCGGAATGTCGACCATCTCCTCGTACGCGAGCTTCTTGCGGTAGGCGTCGGCGCCGATGCGATAGTCCCCGTTGGACCTGGCCAGCAGCTCGTCGCGAAGGAACTGCTGGTACGACTTGAGCGCGGCGATCACCTGGGCGTTCGTCTGCGAGAACTCTCGCAGGCTCCCTGTGTCCTTCGCGTCCTTGAAGGCAGCGGGGACATCTTTTTCGAAGAAGCTGATCATCCCGGGAAGCTGCTCCAGCGCGATCTCCGTGTACCGGCGCGGCGGGTTCTTCAGATTTGCGCGCGCGACCTCGAGCGTCCGGGGCATCAGCTTCTCGCGTGCGATGAGCGAGCGAAGCCTGTCGTCCGCCGAAGCGAATTGCCGGCTGATGATCACGAACGCGCTGCGGGTGATGCTCCCGGAATAGATGTCCGGATCCTTTTCCCATGGACGAATCGTCTCGAGCTCGAGAATTCCCGAGCGCGTATCCGAGAGGAGAAGGTCTCGATCGGCCATTGCGTCGGGTACGTCGGCGGGCACCCGGACTGATTGGAACCTCCGCTCGTAGTCCTTCAGCGCCGCGAGCTGCGCGTCGATGACCGGGCGCGAGAAATCTTCCAGCCGCGTATCGTACTGGTGCAGCCCGACGCGGGTGCCGCGTGTCGGCTGGTATTTGAACACCACGTCTTCGAAGAAGCGATCGGCGAGGGTCGCGACGTACTCTCCACCGCCATCGCGCTTCGCCGGCGCGCTGCTGCAAGCGACGCATAGCAAAGCGCAAGCGGCCGCGAATCCGACCTGGGCACAGGCAGTCTGGATCATGGGCGCGGCAGATTACCGCAATGCCGCGCACGTCGTCAGGCAGGAACCGGGAGCATCGCAGGCTGCGGCGGCGGCGCCTCGCGCTGCGCCGGGGTGGCTGTGCCGTTCATCCAGAACCGCAGCTCAGCGACTCCGTTCTCCACCGCCACGTGCGGGAAGCCGATACGCGCATTCGTCCACGACCCGAGGTTGAAGTACCGAGCGCCGCTGCCGATCGGCTCGTTCGCCACGCGGTGGCTGTGGCCCATCACGACGTACTTCACGTCGAAGAGCTGCGCGATGCGACGCGCTGCCTGCTGCAGCAGTGGATGAGAATCGGTCGTGCGCCGCCGCGCGAGGACCGCATTCAGCGCCGCGAACAGAATGGCTACACCGACCGCTGCCGACGTCTTCGCCCAGAACCCTTGCGCGGCGCCGATCGCCACGATCGCGCCGACGAGGCCGAGGAGCGCGAGCAGCGCGCGGTCCAGATAGAAAAGCTGCATCGAGTCGAAGAGGCTCTCTTCCGCCGGCCGCGACGCGATGGCCAGGAGCTGCCGCGTCTGCGCCTCGGTATCCGAGAACCTCCCCAGCGCCTTGCGCACGTGCGCCCCGGACGCATGCGGGTCGACGTGGGCGATGGCCTGATCCGCGGCGCGCGCGAATCTCCGCCACGCCTTCAGCGAGTGCAGGAAGATCGGATACGTCACGCGCCAGACCATCACGAAGTAGTCGGCGGCGATGCGCAGCGGGTTGCCAGCCTTGAGCACCCAGTCGATGTACTCGGGAATACCCCACGTGTCGCACTCGTCCAGGTCCGTCTGCTCCGCGTAGCGATTCGCGAAGTAGCGCAGCACCTTGGACGAGAGCGCCAGATCGAGCTGTTGCTTCACGCCGGCCGGGTTGAAGAAGCCGCTCTGAACCGAGTACCGATCGTGCGCGTTGCCATGCTCGGCGTAGAAGAGCCCCGGCTCCAGGTAGAACCAGGGATGAAACTCGATCCGCTGCTCGAGGCGCCGCCGCGCCCAGCCCGTGAGCGAGAGGCGGTCCGCGAGCTGGGTCCTGAACTCGGCCTGCACCGCGGGCCAATGGAATTCGGGGTCGTGGTTGCCGCGGACGATGTGAAGGAAATTTCCCTTGTGGAGAAAACGGGCGAGCGCGTCGAAAACCTCGGGATGTCGAGCGAACGTCTGGCGCAGCTTCCAGACGCACTTCGCCTCGTCGGAACCGAGCCCGAACTGGCGCTCCTCTTCGCTCACGGCGAAGCCGGCGTCATCGGAGGGCGTGACGGTGATGGCCACGAAATCGACGATGTCGCCGTTGAGGATGAGACGCCACGGCTTGCCCTCCTTGCGGCTCGTAGCGTGGAAGTCGAGGAACGCGGCGAGCTGGGCGTCGAAACCGCGCCGCGCGGGGCGGGCGCCGGGCTTCAAGTCGCAGCCGAGGTGCAGGTCCGAGATGGCGAGGAGGTTGTGCGGGCGCTCGCGAAAGCTGCCCCGCACTCGCTTCCAGACGCCGCCCAACCCCATGTTGCCCTCGGCAGGTTGCTCCTACCATCGTCGTGGAGCAAAGGCCGTGCCCGACGCGCTACGGCGCTGCACGGAGCGACCGGCTCAGTGCTGCAGGCCGAGGAAGCGCCTGCCGGGGTTCCGGGGACACCATACGCAACCCCGTGCCAGGGCGGTTGGCATGCCCGGTAGCGGATGGTGTCCCCATCGACGGGTTGCGTATGGTGTCCCCATCGAGGACGATGGAGGCGGGCCTTCCGGCCCGGGGGAGGCGGTCATGGCGATCGACCCCGCGGAGTTGCTCGAGGTACCCGCAGGCGACGACCGGCTGCGCAATTCGCTCGAGCGCGAGCTGATCAGCTCGCTACGGCTCGGGCCCGCCATCGCGGTCCCGGAGAGCGCGACGCTGCAGGAGGCGGTCGAGAACCTGCAGCAGCATCACATCGGATGCGTGCTCGTTTCCGGCGCCGACGGAACGCTCCAGGGCATTTTCACCGAGCGCGACCTGCTCAACCGCGTCGCCGGCCGCAAGCTCGACTGGGGCGAATGCCGCGTGTGCGACTTCATGACGCGCGATCCCGAAACGCTCCGTCCCGACGACCGCATCGTCTGGGCGCTCAACTTGATGCACATGGGCGGATATCGACACGTGCCGCTCGTCGACGAGGCCAACCGGCCGGTCGGCGTCATCTCGGTGAAGGATATCGTCGAGTTCATCGTGGAGCTGATGCCCGGCGCGATCCTCAACCTGCCTCCCGATCCGCACCGCGCGCCGTCCAACGACGAGGATCCAGGCGGAACGGACTAGGAGAGGCGCTTTTCGTAGACGCGGTAGGTCTTGTACTTGCGCGCGCCCATCCGCTCGATGCCGCGGTTGATGAGCACGTTGTCCTCGAGCGTCCAGCTCAGCTCGCCGCCGACGTAGCCGTGGCCGTACCCGCGCTCGGCCACTTCGACGTAGAGCGCCGCGGCCAGCGTGCCGTATTTGTGTGACGCGCGGTACTCCTCCCTGATGCCAAGCAGCATCAATCGCGCGTGGCGCGGGCGGCGGAACTTCAGGCGCCAGAGAAGCTTCGCGAGATTGACGGGGCGCCGCATGAGCTCGCCGTCGAAATCGCGGACCATCTCGTTCACGTCGGGAATCGCGAGGCAGATCGCCGCGGGCTTGCCGTCGACCTCGGCGACGAGCGCGATCTCGGTGTCGACGAACATCTTGTACTCGGTCGCGATGACCTCCAGCTCTTCATTGGTGAACGGGATGAAGCCCCAATTGTCCTTCCACGCGGAGTTGAAGACGTCGCGGACGATGTCGACTTCGCGGCGGAAGTTCTTCAGGTCCATCTTGCGGATCCGGACGCCGGGGATCGCCTTCGTCTTCTCCGCGATGCGCTTGGTGCGCTCGTCGACGTGCCCGGCCGTGTACCACCAGGCGTAGAAGTCCTTCGCCTTCGCGTACCCTGCCGCTTCGGCCATGCTGCCCAGGTGCGGCTTGTTGTGCGGCATCCCGATGCGCGCAGGCGTGTCGAATCCCTCGACGAGCACGCCGACTTCGCCCTTCGTATCGAGCGTGAACGGGCCGCGCAGCCGCGTGCGCCCTCTGCTCCTCGCCCACTCCTCGGCCGCCGCGAAGAGAGCGCGCGCCACGTCGGGCCGGTCCACGCATTCGAAGAAGCCGAAAAAGCCGACGCCTGGTTCTTCCGGATGCACACGGTCGAACTCGCGATCGATTTGGACGCTGAGCCGCGCCACCGGCCGGCCTGCCTCGAACGCGGTGAAGCACTCGATGTCGCCGTGCTTGAGGAAGGGGCTCTTCTTCGGGTTGAGTTGCCGCCGGTAATCGTCGAGCAGCGGCGGCACCCAGTTCGGATCCTCCTTCATCCCGACGCTCCACGGGACGTGCAGGAAGACTTCCAGCTCCTTCTTGCCGCGCACCGGATGCACCTCGATGCGCGACGCGGAGATCTGCTGGGCGGGGACGGCCATCGCTCGCTCCTTCGAAAAAGGCGCGGAGCATAGGCGACAACGCGCCGCGGCGTCGAGTGGGCGCGAGGCGGATCCGGTTGCAGCGCCCCGCCTCGGATGCTACTTCCCGGGCCTTTCCCGATGGACCTCAAGGACACGGTCAACCTGCCGCGGACGGCGTTTCCGATGCGCGCCCAGCTCGCGGAGCGCGAGCCCGCGCAGGTGAAGGCATGGCTCGAAGGCAACATTTACGAGCAGCTTCTGCGCAAGAACGCGGGCCGCGAGAAATTCGTGATGCACGACGGCCCGCCGTACGCGAATGGCTCGCCGCATCTCGGGCACTTCCTCAACAAGATCCTCAAGGACGTCGTGGTGAAGCGCGCCGCGATGAGCGGAAAGCTCGCCGACTTCGTCCCGGGCTGGGACTGCCATGGACTGCCGATCGAGCTGCAGGTCGACAAGCAGCTCGGCGCGAAGAAGCGGCAGATGGCCGCGAGCGACTTCCGCCGCGCGTGCCGCCGTTTCGCCGAGGAACAGGTCGAGGTGCAGCGGCGCGAGTTCCAACGGCTGGGCGTCCTGGCGCGCTGGGACGACCCGTATCTCACGATGCAGTACGCGTACGAGGCGGAGATCGTGCGGCAGCTCGCCGCCATCGCGCGCAAGGGCGCGTTGTACCGCCGCAAGCGGCCCGTGCACTGGTGCTTCGTCGACGTCACCGCGCTGGCGGAAGCGGAGGTCGAGTACTTCGAGAAGACCAGCCCGTCGATCTACGTGGCGTTCCGCGTGCTCGACGGAACGAAGCTCTACAAGCTTGCGCCGTCGTTGAAAGGACATCCGCTCGCGCTCGCCATCTGGACGACCACGCCGTGGACCATTCCCGCCAACCTGGCGATCGCCGCGAATCCGGAGATCGAGTACGTCGCATACGATCTCGGCGCGCGCGCGGTGATCGTAGCGAAGGACTTGCTCGCGCAGTTTCTCGCCGCCTGTGCCCCGGACGAGGTGCAGCAGGGCGGTGGCAACCCCGAGACCGTGCTCGGCGCCGCGCAGAACGCCGGCCGCGTGCCGCGGCTCAAGGATCCGCGCAAGGTGCTCGCGCACTTCTCGGGAGAGGACCTGGCCGGCATCACGTATCACCATCCTCTGCTCGAGCGGACCAGCCCGGTGGTGCTCGGAGCGCATGCGACGACCGAGGCCGGCACCGGACTCGTGCACACCGCGCCGGGACATGGCGAAGACGACTTTCAGATGGGCATCCGGTACGGCTTGCCGATCTGGGCACCGGTGGACGACCGGGGGCGATTCACCGGCGAGGCGGGTCTCGGGCTCGAGGGCAAGAACGTCTTCGAGGCGAATGCCGAGATCATCGACAAGCTGCGCGCGGCGGGCGCACTGCTCAATGCCGGCGGGCGTGCGCTCGAGATCCGCCACAGCTACCCGCACTGTTGGCGTTGCAAGAACCCGGTCATCTTTCGCGCGACCGACCAGTGGTGGATCTCGCTGGACGGCGACATCGGCGGGACGACGATCCTCAAGGCGGCGCTGACCGCCGTCGACTCGATCGGCGCGGAGGGCGGGTGGATTCCCGCGTGGGGCAAGGAGCGCATCCGCGGCATGGTCGAGAACCGCCCGGACTGGTGCGTATCGCGGCAGCGGAGCTGGGGCGTTCCCATTCCGGTGGCGTACTGCGCGAAGGATCGCGAGCCGCTCGTGTCCGCGGACGCGATGGAGCACGTCGCCAGCGTATTCGAGCAGCATGGCGCGGACGCGTGGTTCGACAAGCCACTCTCCGAACTGCTGCCGTCAGGGAGTCGGTGCCCGAAGTGCAGCGGCACCGAGTTCGAGAAGGAGACGGACATCCTCGACGTCTGGTTCGATTCAGGATCGTCGTGGGCGGCCGTGTGCGCGAGCGGCCGCTGGCCGATGCTGCGCGCGCCCGCCGATCTCTACCTGGAAGGTTCCGACCAGCACCGCGGCTGGTTCAACTCGTCGCTCACCATCGGGGTCGCGACGCGCGGCGAATCACCGTATCGCGCGTGCCTCACGCACGGATTCGTCGTGGCCGAGGACGGCCGCAAGATGAGTAAGTCGCTCGGCAACTACGTCGACCCGCAGCAGACGCTCAAGAAGTACGGCGCCGAGATCGTGCGCTTGTGGGTGGCGGCAACGGACTACCGCGACGACGTGCGGGTTTCCCCGCAGATTCTCGAGACGCTCAGCGAGGGTTACCGGAAGATCCGCAATACGCTGCGCTACTGCGTCTCGCAACTCTACGATTTCGATCCGGCGCGCGACTCGGTTGCGCTCGATCGGCTGGAACCGATCGACCGCTGGGCGCTGTCGCGGCTCGAGCGGTATCGCGCAGCTGTCTCGCGCGCGTACGATCAATACGAGTTCCACCGCGTCTACCACGCGACCGTCGACCTGTGCGCGACCGACCTCTCGGCCTTCTACTTCGACGTGCTGAAGGACCGGACGTACTGCTCCGCTGCTAACTGGCCAGCGCGCCGCGCGGCGCAGACGGTGCTGTACCGCGCCTGCCGCGACCTGTGCCGTCTGCTCGCGCCGATCGCCTCGTTTACGAGCGAAGAGGCGTGGCAGCATCTCCCGGGTGAGAAGACCGGATCCGTATTCCTCGCCGGACTGCCGGAAGCCGAGCCGCAGCTGGCGGACGATGCGCTCGAGGAGGAGTTCAGGCATCTCGGCGCGTTCCGCCGCGTCGTGAACGAGGCGCTCGAGGCGAAGCGCGTCGCGAAGGAGATCGGAAAAGCGACCGAAGCCGACGTGCTGCTCCGCGTTCCGCGCGAGCCCGCGGTGCTGCGCGAGGTGGCGGAGAAGTACGAGGCGAGCCTGGCGGAATTGTTCCTGTGCGCCACCGTGCGCGTCGAACCGGGCGAAACGCTCGGCGCCGAGGTGACGCGGAGCCGCCATCCTTCGTGCGAACGCTGCTGGCGCGCGCTGGCGGAAGTGTCCGGCACGCCGGCGCTGTGTCGCCGCTGCAGGCGCGCGGTGGCCGGGGAACCGCAGTGAAGCCGGTGAACAAGTGGGCCGTCCTGGCGGTGATCGCCGGTGGCATCCTCGTCGCCGATCAGGTCACGAAATACCTCGCGGTCGCGCACCTGACGTACGCGTTCCATGCGGCCGGCGCGCACAGCTTCGCGCAGAAGCTCGACGCCTTCATCTCGCAGAAGGATCTGCTCGAGCGGGGTCTCGCCGATCCGCATTTCGTGCAGGTCATTCCGAGCTTCTGGCAGTTCCGCTACACGCAGAACCGCGGAGCGGCGTGGGGCTTCCTCTCCGGAGCGGGAGATCGCTTCCGCGTTCCGTTCTTCTATTTGATCAGCGCCGCCGCGGTGATCTTCATCTTCAGCTATTACCGGAGGCTCAATACGGGGCAGCGCTATTTGCAGATCGCGCTGGCTCTCGTCCTGGGCGGCGCGCTGGGCAATGCGCTCGATCGGCTCCTGCGCGGATACGTGATCGACTTCATCGACTGGCACTGGTTCGACCCGTGGTGGCAGCGCCCTTCGTTGCACTGGCCCACCTTCAACGTCGCGGACAGTGCGATCAGCGTCGGATTGGTGATGCTCCTTCTGGAGATGCTCGTCGCGCGCAAGCCGGCGCGGGAAGAAGCGGGGAAGCCCTCCGCGTGACCCTGGGTTAGAAGAAGACCGATGCTGCCCGTTCTTTTCACCATTTCGTTGTCCCCGGCGTGGGCGCCAATCGTCGCAGCCGCCGTCGCTCTCATCGTCGGCGCATGGCAGGCCCGCGGGGCGCGCGTCGCGGGCGCTCCGTGGAAGAAAGCGTTCGAGACGGCCGCCGTCTGGACGGGCGGGACCGCGCTGGTTCTGTACCTGGCCGTGCGGATGCTCGGCGAGCCCGGCAACAACGACCTCCTGCATCTCACGCGACCGCTGCAGATCCCCGCGCATACGTACGGGCTGCTCATCGCGATCGCCTTCCTCGTCGCGATGCAGCTCGCCGGTCGGGCGGCGGCGCGCGCAGGGCTCGATCGCGAGCGCGTCATGGATCTCTGCTTCTGGATCCTGCTCGCGGCGATGGTCGGATCGCGCGCCTTGTTCATCATCGTGAACTGGGACGACTACGCGCGCGACCCGGCGAGCGTGTTCGCCACCTGGAAAGGCGGCCTCGTCTTCTACGGCGGCTTCATCGGCGCGGTGCTCGTGTCAGTCTGGTACATGCGCAAGCACCGCATGTCGTTCTTCCCGTACGCGGACGCGATCATCCCGTCGGTCGCCATCGGCCACGCCATTGGACGGCTTGGATGCTTCGCGGCGGGCTGCTGCTGGGGCGCGGCATGCGACCCCCATCTGCCTTGGGCGGCGCGGTTTCCACCGGACTCGCTTGCGTACCAGAGTCAGGTCGCCAGCCACCTGATCCCGCCGGGTGCGCTGCGCAGCATTCCCATCCACCCGACGCAGCTCTACGAGTCGCTGGGCGAGCTATGCATCTTCGTCGCGCTGTCGCTCTGGGCGACGCGCAAGCGGTTCCACGGCGAGCTGCTGGCGCTGTATCTCATCCTGTACGCACCTCTTCGCGCGACCATCGAGACGATGCGCGGCGACGAGGAGCGCGGCCGCGTCTTCAACTTCATCGGTCCGATGGCACGCGGCGCGTGGTGGAATCTCTCCACGAGCGAGCTCATCAGCATCGGGATTTTCGCTGCCGGCGTTCTGCTGTACGTCACGCTGGGGCGTCGCGCGGGTGGGAGAGCGGAGCCCGCTGCCGCCTAGTCGCACACCCTTTCGCATCGTGCCGGCACCGCGCGCGAGTTGATACAGTCGCGCCGTGGCGACCATGACCGCGACCCAGCAGCTTCCCCAGGAGAAGCTGGCCGAGGACCTCGACGCGATGGAAGAAGCCATCGCGAACCTTCAGGTTCTCTACGAGAAGTACTTCCTCGGGCTCGATCGGAAGCCGCCGGAGCGTGAGCGGCGCCAGGTCTCCGAGAAGATGCGGCTTCTCAAGGAGACGCTGGTGAAGAACACCGCGCTCAAGTTCCGCGTCCAGACCATGTTCGCAAAGCTGATCTCCTTCGAACGCATGTGGGATCGCACGTTGCGCGAAATCGAGGACGGGACCTACAGGCGCGACCTGTTCAAAGCGAAGCTCCACCAGGCGCATCGCTCTTCGGAGCCGCAGCCCGCCACGCGCTCCTCGGCGTCGCCGCAGATCTCCGATCAGATGATTCGCAAGCTGTATGACACTTACCTGGTCGCACGTCAGCGCACCGGCGAGTCCACGGCCGGACTGACTTATGACTCGCTGGCGGCGCGCCTGCGCGCGCAGGTCCCCCAGCTGATGGCGCAGCACAAGGCGCGAAACATCGAATTCAAGGTCGTAATCAAGGGCGGCAAGGCCGTGCTCAAGGCCATTCCGCATACGTGAGCGCCGTCACGAAAGGCGCCAACGATTGGGTAATCTTTTTTACACATCTTGCCGCGCCGCGCGGTGCGCCACACCCTACGTGCCGTGGAGAGGCGCATGGGGCGTCGGGTGCTGAGTGTCGGGGTGATGCTGCTCTTCGCGGCATGCGTGCGCGAGCCCGCGCATCGCCCGTCCGACGCCCTGGAGCGTTCGGCCCGCATGCTGGCGAAGCTGAATCAGCTCGAGGCCGACCTTCACCAGGAAGAGATGAAGCTCGCCGTTTACGACGAGCTTGATCAGCGGCATCGGCAGACGTCGCAGATCGCCTGCCAGGTGGCTGACGAGCACGTCCGCGAGATCCACCGTCTCGCCGAGGCGCAGGAACGCAAGCAGCAGGAGAAGACGCGCCACCGCCGCGCCGTCGCCGTCGCGCGACTCTCGCGCGCGGCAATCAACTGACGGCGAACGGAGTTATTCGAACATTTGCTGGACCGGGACGATCAGGACGTCCTGGTCGCCACGCGCGCCGAAGGAGAAGGCGTTCACGGCGCGGTCGGACGCGAGCAGCTCGGGCGACTTCTCGGGCACGTTTCCCTGCGCGTCGGCCTGGTAGTGCATCGGCGTCGGCGCGTCGGAGAGCAGCACACGCTTCGTCTCGTCCATCCGAGGACCGACGACCACGCACTGGAGCTGTTCGGGCTTCATCCAGCGCTTCCACGCAGCGTTGACGTCGCGTGCGCTCACGCCGCGAACCGCCGCTCGCCAGCGGCGCAGGAACTCGGGGACTCCGAGGAAGTCGTCGTCGAGCGCGTATCCGAGCTTTCGCGAATCGGTCTGATCGAACAGCAGGATGTAGCCGTCGAGAAATCCCTTCGTCTGCTCCACCTCGTCGTCGCCAAACGGCTCGGCATCCACGCTGCGCGAGAGCTCATATAGCGCGGCGCGCAGCGCGAAGAGACGGTTCTCGTTCTGCACGGGCCGGACCCAGATGGTGAAGTCCTGCTGGTGACGCGCGCGGCCCGTCTGGGCCGCGGCTGTGTTGCCGCCCTGCTGCTGCTCGAAATACTCGATGTACGCATAGTCGCCGTAGTTGAGGCCGCGCTGCTCGCGCAGACGCTGCATGAGGCGACCATTGTACTGGCGGTGCTCGCCGAAGGCGCTGCGCGCGACGGACATCGCGGGCCAGTCCGAGTCGCCGCGCGACAGCTGCCACGGGAACCCGCACGAGATGGCGCTCGCCTCCGCCTCCTTCTCGATCAACAGGAAGCGCGGGCGCTGCGGCTTCTGTTCGGGAATGTCGACGGGCTGCGGCCCGCGCGCCGGGAGACCGGCTACGGCCGCCGCGGCGCGCTCCGGCAGTCCCCGTGGATACCCGCCCGAGACGCCGACGACGAGCCTGTCGGCTGTGAAGACCCGCGCCGCGTGCGCCTTCACCTCGTCGAGCGTCAGCTTCTTCAGCTCGGAGACGTGCCCTTCGGTGAGCCGCCCGTAGGGGTGGCCGCGGTACATCAATTCCGACAGGGCGCTCTTGCCCAGGTTCTCGTCGTCGCCCTGCCGGAGCCGCTTCTCGACGTCGATCACCGCCGCGTCCCGCAGGCGCTCGAACTCGCGCGGATCCCAGCGCGGACGGACCACCACGTCGACGAGGATGGGCAGCAGCTTCTCGAGATTGTCGCGATGCACCGTCGCGGAGAAAGTCGTCAGTTCCTTGTCGGCGCGTGAATCGATGGAAGTCGCCATGGGAAAGAGAGCGACCAGCAGCGATTTCGCGTCGAGTGCCTGCGTTCCCCCCTCGGACATGACGCGGGCGGCGAGATCGGTAATGCCTGCCTTGCCGGCGGGGTCGTCCACGGCACCGCTCGTGAACCGCAGGGCGATGGTGACCAGCGGCTTCTCGCTGGGAGGCAACGCGAGTGTCTTCACGTTCGCCGCCGACGCACCGGGTTGTGCCGGCCGTCCGGGCGGGAAGTCGACCTTCGATCGCGGATGCTCCACCTGACCGACGAGCCCACCGGATCTCTCGCTCTTCGCGCCGCCGTCAGGCTGCTCGCCGGAGCTCGACGCTTGCGCCGATTCCGTCGTGCCCGAGGACGGCTTCACTTGCTCGGTGTGGCTGCATGCGGCGGCGGCGCAGAGCAGGACGACGCATGCGCGGCTCACCGCCCACCTCCTTTTGCCGTCTTCGCGGCGGGCTTCCGCTGCGCGCGTGGCGCCTGGTAGGTGAGCGTGACGGTCGTCCTGTTTGCATCCAGGAAGGCGCGCTTTCCGAACTCCTGCAGCGCCGCGGGCGTCAGCGAGTCGATCTCGCGCGCCAGCTCGTTCAGGTAGTCGAGGTCGCCCGTGAGCTGCTCGTACTGCACCAGAGCGTTGGCGATCGCGTCCGGATTGTCGAGCGCCGCGATGATCGAGTAGCGGACGTTGGACTTGATGGCCGCGAGCCGCGCGGCATCGACCCGCCCGCGCACCAGCGTCGAAATCTGGCGCAGCACCGCGAGCTCGACGGTGCGCAGGTTCTTGTCATCCTTCACCCGCAGCAACGCGCCGAAGAGGAACGGATCGCGATTGACCCCATCCTGCGGAGAAATGGTGTCCACGAGCTGCCGCTTGAGGACGACGTCCTGGTACAGCGCGCTCGTCTCGCCAAACAGATAGGCCGCGAGCACGGTCTGGACGGCGGCGGCGCGCAGATCGTCCCCGCCTCTGCCATGCCAACCGATGAACAGCCGCGCGATAGTCGGTGCGTTCCATGCCACCGTCGCGCGACGGCTCGAGGTCTGCCGCGGCTCGCGCGGGATCGGCGCCGGATCGAGCCTGCCCTTCCATCCGGAGTAGGCGCTCTTGATGCGCGCCAGGATGTCCGCCTTGTCGAAGTCGCCCACCACCACGACGGTGGCGTTGTCGGGCGTGTAGTAGCGACGGAAGAACTCGCGTGAGTACTGGAATCCGCTCGGCATCGCCTTGATGTCGTCGAGAAAGCCGATCGGCATGTGCTTGTACGTGTGGCGCGTGAACGCCGTGTCCTGCATCACCTCGCTCATCTTCTGCTCGGGATTCGAGGCGCTCTTCGCGTATTCGCCGAGAATGGCGCCCGCTTCCGTCTTGAACTGCGCCTCGGTGTAGTCGAGGTTCTGGAAGCGGTCCGACTCGTATTCGATGATCGTGGGGAGTGCCTTGGCCGGCCCGTACAGGTGGTACACCGTGAGGTCGAGGTCGGTATACGCGTTGGTGTCGAGGCCCAGGCGCGTCATCGTCGTGTTGTACTCCTCGGCGGAATGCTTCTTCGTGCCGCGGTACATCACGTGCTCGAAGAAGTGCGCGTATCCGGAGCGCCCCTTCTCCGCCTCGTTGCGGCTGCCGACCCGCATCAGCGTGTAGTAGGCGGCGAGTCCCGGCGAGTCATAAGGGATGAGCACGATGCGCAGCCCGTTCGGGAGCGACTGCACATCCGTGGGAAACGGGAACGCTTTCGCCGGCGCGGCGGTCGCGGAGTCCGGCTTCGCGGGGCTTCGTTGCAGCGGCGCTGCGAGAGCGAACAGCACACACAGGACGAGGGGCATGCCGAGGTCCTCCACCTGGGCGCTTCAAAGGGCGGCGCAGCATAGTCGCCGCCGACGCCAGGGCGCCACGTTTTTCCCGCTCAAATCGGGCCGAACGGCGTGTGGGCCTGTCGACACAACGGTGCGCGGCGAGGGCGTCAATGAGCCGCAGGTGAGGCGGCTTCCGCTTCGCGAGCAGGCTGCGAGATGACGACGCGCCTTTTCCCGCGTCGCTTCGCCTCGTACATCGCCGCATCGGCGGCGCGGATCATCTCTTCGGCGCTCTCGGCGGGAGCCGCATACAGCGCCATGCCGATGCTCGCGCCGAGCGACAGGCCCGGGTACAGCTCCGTGATGCGCTCGAGCCGACCGAGGAGTCGCTGCGCGGCCGCCTCCGCCGCCTCGGCGCGCATTCCGACGAAGAGGACGGCGAACTCGTCTCCGCCGAGCCGCGCAGCCACGTCGCTCGCGCGCACCGTATCGCGGATCGCCTGCGCGATGACGCGGAGCAACTCGTCTCCCGCGGCGTGCCCTTGCGCATCGTTGACGCGCTTGAAGTTGTCGATGTCGACGTAGGCGAGCCCGAGAGGCGTGGGCTCGCGGTGGGCGCGCGCCACCTCCTGCCGCAGCCGCTCCGTGAAGGCGCGCGCGTTGGCGAGGCCCGTGAGCGCGTCGGTGCGCGCGAGCCGCTCGGCGTCGCCAAGGAGATCGGCGAGGCGCCGGTTGATGGCGCGCAGTCGATGCTGGTCTCCGCGGATGCGCACCGTCATGCCCGCCATCGCGAGCAGCATCACGAGGCGGCTGACGGAGTTCCAGACAATGACGCGGATCGGTTCGCCGGGATGCCCCCACGCCTCGGCCGCGAACCAGCAGATGCTCGCGGCGCCGCCCGCTACGAGCGCCGGTCCGCGGCCCAGCCACCACGATGCCGCGAGGACTGGCGCCACGTACAGCAGCGCGAACGACATCCATGGCCCCGTGACGTAGTCGACGAACCCGACCAGCGCGAGGGCGACGACGCACGCCACGCCGAGGGCCGTTCGCACGTTGTTCTTGCTCAGGTTCACGGCGGGTGGAGACTAACGCGAACCCGAATACCGAGCGCTCCGTCGGGCGCCCGAAGTCCTTGACCCGGCAGTTCCGCTGCGGCATACAGACGCGCCCGGCGAACGCCCAGGTAGCTCAGTCGGTAGAGCAGGGGACTGAAAATCCCCGTGTCGGTGGTTCGATTCCGCCCCTGGGCACCAACAACACTTCGCAACCACATCAGAAATTCTTGGGGCACATATCGCTTCAATATCCCGACCGTGCTTCTGCGTACCGAATCGCACGCGATTTCTCGATCATCGGGCTTCGTCGACCAGCTACTTGC
>Ga0209474_10001664_pt1 | contig 21374 bp, 18 predicted proteins | sample GraSoiAngelo_145_FD_185902 | JGI IMG/M metagenome (GOLD analysis project Ga0209474, IMG submission 185902) | Grasslands soil microbial communities from the Angelo Coastal Reserve, California, USA - 14_1009_05_20cm (SPAdes) (version 2) | ecosystem: Environmental > Terrestrial > Soil > Grasslands... | reverse complement strand
CGCAAGAATTCCTCCGGCTCGAACCGCGGCATCAGTACCAGCGCGCCGCCGAGACGGCCGGAGCGCAAACCGAACGAGTTCGGAGCTGAATGATATAGCGGTCCCGGCAACAGCGCTCGCGCTCCCGGCTTGAGCCCATAGATCATGCCGCGCATCCTCTCCGAGGAGGCGATTTGCTCGGGCGTCGGCGCATGGCGCCGAACCCCTTTGGGATGCCCCGTCGTCCCTGAGGTGTAGATCATGTTCTGTGGCTGCGGCCGTAACGGGCCATCATAGGGCCGCTGTTGTTCGAGCCAGGACTCAACATCGATTGCGAAATTCGGTGTGGCGAGATGATCCGGGTCGATCCTGTAATTGGAAATGATTTCGGGCGGGGTCGGCACGCTCAGCACAGTCACGCCGGCGGGGACCACCTCGCGAAGCTGATGCAGCATGTCGGCATGGCCGATCAGAACACGGGTGCCGGAATCTTCGAGGATGTAATTGATTTCCTCCGGCTTGAAATGCCAATTGACCGGCACCGCGTAGGCGCCGAGCTGCATCGCGGCATAGGCCGCCTCGACGAACGCGATGTCATTGCGCATGAGGATGCAGACGCTGTCGCCCTGCCCCACCCCAAGCCCCTCGAAACCGCCAGCAATGCGGGCGGCGCGATCGGCGACCTCGGCGTGACTACGTCGTCGTTCACCGCTGATGACGCCAAGGAAAGGCGATGCTTTATCGTTCATTTTCTTTTTCGTTGTTCAAGAACATCTCGGCAGTTCAAGAGCGCATGGTCTCAAACGTCGGCAAAACGCGGCGCGCGCTTTTCCATATTGGCGCGTACTGCTTCAAGCTGATTGGCGCCGCCCATCAATTTCATCTGCTCGATCGATTCGGCGAGCAGCGCCGGACCGGGATCGGCTGCCAGATTATTGAGCATGCGTTTGGCGGCACGGATTGCCTCCGGACTCTTGCCGGCGATCTCGCGCGCGACCTCGAACGCCGCGGTGCGCGGGTCTTTGCAGATCCGCGTGGCGAGGCCGTAACTCATGGCCTCCTGCGCCGAGAAAATCCGTCCGGTATAGGTCAGCTCGCGCAGGATATCGTCGCGCACCAGGCTCGCGAGGATCGGCGTCCCCGCCATGTCGGGCACCAGACCCCATTTGATCTCCATGATCGACATCCTCGCATCCGGCGCTAAAAAGCGCATGTCGGCGCCGAGCGCGAGCTGGAACCCACCGCCGAACGCCACGCCCTGGATCGCCGCGATCACCGGCATGGAAGCTGCCGCCATCCCCACACAGCCTGCTGCGGGAAATTGGGGAAGCCCGTGGGTGCGCGCGGCGAGGTCGCGTCTTTCGCCTCCGGCTATCCCGTTGCCGCCCTGATCCTTCATGGCCGCGAAGCGTCCCATGTCGAGGCCAGCGCAAAACGCACGGCCTTCGCCGGACAGTACCACCGCTCTCACGCCTTTTTCGCGGGCGAGCCGGTCGGAAGCACCGACAAGTGCATCGAACATCGCGGCATCGAGAGCGTTCATCTTGTCCGCCCGCACCAGACGAACATCGGCAACTCCATCCGAAATCGATACCGAGACGCGATCATCCATCGATGATTCTCCCTGCTCTTCCTTGTTTCACGCTTTACAGACCGGCGCTGTCCGGATTTAGTCAATCGACCAATTAACAGACAATCCTTTTAGGCGGATACCTCCCATGTTCAACGAAAAACTTCTCGCTGGCCGCCGCATCCTCGTCACCGGCGGCGGCACAGGTCTGGGCAAGTCGATGGCGGCACGGTTCCTGGAGCTCGGGGCCGAGGTACATATTTGCGGCCGTCGCAAAGCCGTCTGCGACGAAACGGCGACCGAGCTGATGGACCTTTATGGCGGGCGGGTCACAAGTCACGGCGTTGATATTCGAAATGCGCTCGCGGTCGACGAAATGATCGAAACGATTTTCAGGGAAGGCCCTCTGACCGACCTCATCAACAACGCCGCCGGCAATTTCATCTCGCGGACGGAGGAACTCTCGCCGCGCGGGTTCGACGCTGTCGCCAACATCGTCATGCATGGCACTTTTTACGTCACGCATGCAGTTGGCAAACGCTGGATCGCCGCCAAGCAGCGCGGCAATGTGGTTTCGATAACGGTGACATGGGTCCGCAACGGCAGTCCCTATGTGGTGCCCTCGGCGATGAGCAAGTCCGCGATCCACGCCATGACCATGTCGCTGGCGACGGAATGGGGTCACTACGGCATCCGGCTGAACACCATCGCCCCCGGCGAAATTCCGACCGAAGGCATGAGCAAGCGTATCAAGCCCGGCGATGAAGCCGGAGCGCGTACCAAGGCATTGAACCCGATGGGTCGCGTCGGGAAGATGGAGGAGCTGCAGAATCTCGCGGTGTTCCTGATTTCCGGCGGATGCGACTGGATCAATGGGGAGACGATCGCGATGGATGGCGCTCAGGCGCTGGCGATGGGCGGCAACTTCTATCAGTTGCGCGAGTGGTCCGACGCCGACTGGACCCAGGCGCGCGACTCAATCAAGGCGCAGAACGAAAAGGACCGCGCCGCGCGGGGCTGACGTCTTCCCATATTGTCTTTGGCGCGCGCTGACGCCAGAATTACCACGACAAAACAAGATTGCGGGAGCGCGATGTCCGACATTCAACAGCCGGCAGACCTTGCCGAGATGGTGCGCGCGCGGGCCAAGAGCCGCGGCGATGCCATCGCCTTTGAATTCGAGGGCCGCCGGACCAGCTTCGCCGATTTCGATATCCTCACCAACCGTGTTGCCAACGCGCTGATAGCGCAGCGGGTCAAGCCGCGCGAGCGCATCGCCTATCTGGGTAAAAACAGCGATGTTTATTTCGAGCTTTTGCTTGGTGCAATGAAGGCCAACGTAGTGATGGCGCCGGTGAACTGGCGGCTTGCCGGCCCCGAGATCGCTTTCATTGTCGAGGATTGCAGGGCCCCGGTACTGTTCGTCGGGCCGGAGTTCACGGGCCACATCGACAAGATCAGATCGCAACTGCCTCATGTCCGCACTTTCATCGCGACCGAAGGAGCAGCGCCGGGCTGGCTGAACTACACGGAGTGGCGCGATGCGCAGGGCGATGATGACCCGAACGTACCGATCGAGCGGCACGACATCGCCATCCAGCTTTACACCTCCGGCACCACAGGCAAACCCAAAGGCGCGATGCTCTCGCATGCCAATTTCCTGAACCTGGTCGAGACCGGCAGGGACGAAAAGCCCGATTGGAACAAATGGACCGAGGACGACGTGTCGCTGGTGGCGATGCCGATCTTCCATATTGGCGGCTCCGGCTGGGGCGTGATGGGCCTCTACCATGGCGCCAAAGGCGTGATCGCCCGCGAATTCGATGCCACCAAAGTGCTGGACTTCTTCGAGCAATCCGGAATCACCAAGCTGTTCATGGTGCCCGCCGCGATGCAGTTCGTGGTACGGCAGCCGCGCGCCCGTCAGGTGGATTTTTCGCGGCTGAAATACATGCTGTACGGCGCCTCCCCTATTTCGGCGGCGCTGTTGAAGGAATGCATCGAGGTGTTCGGCTGCGGGTTCGTGCAGATGTATGGCATGACCGAGACCACCGGCACCATTGTCGCGCTGCCCCCGGAAGATCATGTCGAGGGACTCGAGCGGATGCGCTCGGCGGGGAAGGCGCTGCCGGGGGTCGAGCTCGCGATCCTCGACGCCAATGGCAACAGATTGCCGCCGGGCCAAGTCGGCGAGATCGCAACGCGCTCCGGCTCGAACATGGTGGGCTACTGGAACCTGCCGGAAGCGACCGCCAAAACACTCGACAACGAAGGCTGGGTGCGTACTGGAGATGCCGGCTACATGGACGTGGACGGCTATCTCTACATCCATGACCGCATCAAGGACATGATCATCTCCGGCGGCGAGAACATCTACCCTGCCGAGGTCGAAAGCGCGATCTGCGATCATCCCGATGTGGCCGAAGTCGCGGTCGTCGGCGTGCCCGACGACAGATGGGGCGAAGCGGTCAAGGCAATCGTGGTGATGAAGCCCGGCAAACAAGCCGCGGCATCGGACATTATCAACTTCACCCGCGAACGCATCGCAGGCTTCAAGACGCCGAAGTCGGTTGAGTTCATCTCGGCACTGCCGCGCAACGCCTCCGGCAAGATCTTGCGCCGCCATCTGCGCGATCCCTATTGGGAGGGCAAGGATCGCAAGGTGAATTGAATTGTCGTCCCGGCCAAGCGAAGCGCAAGCAGGACGACATGCGGTGAGAACCGCGCCTACTTTTTCATCCGCTCGCGCAAGGCGCGGCGCCGCTCTTTGGCCTCCTCCGACCAGACCTCGTTGACGTCGTAGAACTCGGCGAACACCTTGGCGGCCGGCGGCAGCATCACCCAGGGCTGCTTGGTCGACGTGAAGATGTGGGCGTCAGGCGGACATTGCGACGGATCGTCCATGGTGCCGACGCGCACGAAGCGTATCGCCGGGCCTGCTCCGGCATAATTGCTCCAGACGGCCACCTTGCAGACCGGGCAGCGGGCGATGCGCTGGCCCTTGCCGCTGGCGGAGGGCGTATCGACGATCTCCGGCTCGGCCTTGAGGTGCTCGACCCTGTCGAATTCATACATTGCATTGAGCGCGTGCACGGTGCCGGTCTCGCGCTGGCACCAGGTGCAATGGCAGGCGTGGACGATCAGCGGCCTGCCGTTCAAGCGATAGCGGACATGTCCGCAGGCGCATCCACCTTCCATAATCAATCCTCCCTTAGTGCTTTCCCGCCCCCATGTAGCCGAACAGGAATCCCGCCACTTTGCGTTTCTGGATTTCCTCGCTGCCTTCGGTGATGCGGTAGCGGCGGTGATGCCTATAGATGTGTTCGAAGGGCTTGTGGCGCGAATAACCCATCCCGCCATGCACCTGCATGGCGCGGTCGGCCGCGTCGCAGCACAACCGGTTCGCCCAGAAGTTGCACATCGAAACCTTGTCGGAAAGCGTGTGCTCGACCTGCGCCTGCGTCAGTTGGTCCATCTCCCACGCAGTCTTTCGAATTAACAGCCGCAGCATCTCCGCCTGCGTCGCCAGTTCGACCAGCGGCCACTGGATCGCCTGGTTCTCGGCCAGCGCGCGGCCGAACGGCTTGCGCTCGCGCGCGTATTTCACGCTCTCCTCGATGCAATACACAGCAGCTCCCAGCGAACTCGCGGCCTGGCGGATGCGGTTTTCATGCACAAAGCATTGCGCCAGCGACAGGCCGCGGCCGATTTCACCGAACAGCGAGTCCTCAGGCACGAACACGTCGGTAAAACTGACGCGCGGATGATCGGTCGGCATGTTGAAGGTCCACATGTATTCCTCGACCTTGACGCCCTTGGTCTTGGCCGGAACCAGGAAGCAGGTGATGCCGCGGGCATCCCCGTCATTGCCACTAGTCCGCGCAAACAGCGCGCAATGAGTGGCGACATGCATTCCGGTCGTCCACATCTTCTCGCCGTTGATAACCCAGCCTTTGACGCCATCGCGGGTGGCCTGCTCAGCGCGGGTTTCCATGTGGGTCGCATCCGATCCGTGCTCGGGCTCGGTGAGGCCGAAGGTGATGCGGTATTTTCCGGTAATCGAGCCCTCAATCATCGCCTTCTGGTCGTCGCGCCCGTAGCGGTCGAGCATCGTGACCAGCGGCAGGTTGCCGACGATCGAATGCTCGTTCTGCAGGTCATTGTGCAGGCCGAGTCCCTTTGAGGCAAAATGCTCGCGGATCACGGCCATCCAGAGGTTGGAACCATCCTTGCCGCCGTAACGCTTGGGGATCGCAAAACGCAAATGCCCGGCATCATCGGCGAGATTCTTGACCCTGCGAAGCAGCGCTTCCCACTCATGCCGCGGCAGCCCGCCATTGTCGAAATCGGTGCGCGCCCATTCGCGGCGATGATCGAAAAAGCGGATGTTGTCGTCGGCTTGCTCGATCGGCTTGATCTCGCGCGCGATGAATTGGTCGAGCTCGTCGAGATAAGCAACCAGGTCGGCCGGCAATGCAAAATCCAAGGCAGTTCTCCCTGATGGCGTTTTTGTAGTCGTTATCGCAAGCCCACGCGAATGAGCCTGCTTTTACCGATTAAGGTGAGAAGGCAACCCCAAGTCAAGCAACGCCAAGTCAAGCAATCGAATATGGCTTGGCGCGCGCAGGCGCCTTGCGTAATTGGGTAGCGCCAGACGCGGCCAGCAAGCTAGTATCGCAGCAGACATTCCACGCCACAGAAAAACGCCTCGGGGAGCAAACATGGATTTGAAATTTTCGGTAGTCACGCGCAAGGGCCCGGTCACGACGGTGACGCTGTCGCGTCCGGAAGTGTACAACGCGCTGCATACGGATGCGCATTTCGAATTGCAGAAGGTGTTCGACGACTTCTCCGCCGATCCCGAGCAATGGGTGGCGATCGTCACCGGCGCCGGCGACAAGGCGTTCTGTGCCGGCAACGACCTAAAATGGCAGGCGGCGGGGGGAAAACGCGGCTGGGACAAGGGCGGATTTGCCGGGCTGACCTCGCGCTTCGATTGCGACAAACCGATTATCGCCGCCGTCAATGGCGTCGCCATGGGCGGCGGCTTCGAGATTGCGCTGGCCTGCGACCTCATCATCGCCTCCGAGAATGCGACTTTCGCATTGCCCGAGCCGCGCGTTGGCCTCGCGGCGTTGGCGGGCGGCTTGCACCGGCTGCCGCGGCAGATCGGGCTGAAACGCGCGATGGGCATGATCCTTACCGCACGCCACGTCAGCGCGCGCGAGGGCCACGAACTCGGTTTCGTCAACGAGGTGGTGCCGCAGGGCGAAGCGTTGGCGGCAGCCGAGCGCTGGGCGGAGACGATATGCAAGAACAGCCCGATGTCGATCCGCGCCTCCAAGCAGACCATCCAAAAGGGCCTTGGCGTTTCGCTGGAGCAGGCCATCGCCGAGCAGCGCGAATATCCCGCCGTCAAAGCCATGGCGGCGTCACAGGATTATGTCGAGGGGCCGAAGGCATTTTCAGAAAAGCGCCCGCCGAAGTGGGTCGGGAAATGAAGGCGTCATTCCGGAGCGCGACGAAGTCGCGAACCCGGAATCTCGAGATTCCGGGTCTGGTGCTGGCGCACCATCCCGGAATGACGACGTTTGAAAGATCATTCCTACTCTCCCAACTCGCGCCGATACGACGCATAATTCGGTTGATCGACCGCGAGCTTGTCCATAATAATTTCACCGTCATGGCCGGGCTTGTCCCGGCCATCCACGTTCTATGTCTCAAGAAACAAGAAAGACGTGGATGCCCGGCACAAGGCCGGGCATGACGACAGCGGAGCACAAGACAAGTCACTTTTTGTCTCCCAACTCGCGCCGATACGACGCATAATTCGGTTGATCGACCGCGAGCTTGTCCATCGTGGTTTGCCATAAATGCTCGGCGACATCGGGCGTTTGCAGGTCGACCTCGCCTTTGGCAATCCGCTCGGCGAGCACCCGGTTGAGTTCGCGGAGCGAGGCCTCCACGCCCAGTATTTTCGACAGGCGCGCGGCTTCAGCGGCCTCGCTGCCCTGCTGCAGTTTGATCTGCCGCACCACCAACTCCAGCGCGTTGATGGACACCCGCAGCTTGAACGCGTGATGCCCGCTGATCTGAGGCGCGATATCGTTGCGCAGGAAATCCGCAACCGCCTTGATCAGTTCTTCCGGGGTGGGTTCGTCCTGCATGTCAGAGCCTTACGTTCTTGCGCGGAGAAAGCAGCCGCAACAGATCGATTTCGGTTTCCGACGAGCGGCGGCCGATCATCGCTCGCTCGACGGAATGTTCGGGCCCGATGCGAAAGCGCTGCATCATGCCGCAGCACATCACACCCCAGCGCAGCGTGCCCATCACTTCCCAGAACATCACGCGATCAGGATCGACGCTTCGGCCGGCCGCCTCGTATCCGGCAAACAGCTCCTCGCGCGAGCCGAAACCGCCGACCGGCTTGTCGATGTGCCCAAACCGCCACGAGTTGACGCAGACCCAACCCAGATCTTCCATCGGATCACCGAAATGCGCGAGCTCCCAATCCAGCACCGCTCTCAACCCGTCTAGCCCGATGATGAGATTGCCATGGCGGAAATCGCCGTGCACCAAAGTGATCTCGGCGGACGGGCCGGGATCGCGATCGCGTAGCCACCGCAGCGCGAGTTCGAACACCGGCCGTGGCCAGTCAAAGCTGCGGTAGTCCCGTTCGAGCTCGGCGATTTCCTTTGCCGCCGTCATGCGGCGAAGCTCGGGGAGCGTGCTCAACTCCAGTCCATGAATTCCGGCGAGAACGCTCCCGAGCTGGCGAGCAAGCTTTGGGCGGACCTGCGCAAACTCTTGATCGCGCAAAATCTTGCGAGGGATGGTTTCGCCCTCGACCCGCTCCATGATGAAGCCGGTCCCGAGGCCCTCGTCCGGCTGCAGCACATGCAGCACCCGCGGCGACGGCACGCCGGCATCGTAGGCGCGCTGCATCAGGATCGCCTCGGCATTCAGCCCGGCCGCGCGCGCCGGCGCCGCGCCATAACCCTGTGGCGCCCGCCGCAGGATCGCGCCGACGTTGCCACCGGGGTGCTCGATGTCGAACGACCAGGTCTCCTGGCTAGCGCCTCCGGAGAGCCTGATCGCGTTGATCACGCCAGTCGCGCCCGGATACCACGAGGCGACGCAGCGCCCGAGCAGCGCCTCCATCATTTGCCCTTGAATTTCGCCGGACGCTTCTCCAGGAACGCGGTGACGCCCTCCTTGAAATCTTCCGCCGCGCCGGCAACACGCTGGCATTGGAATTCGAGATTGAGCTGATCCTCGAACGAATTCTCGGGACTATCCCAGTACAATTTGCGGATCAGCGACAGCGCGATAGTCGGGCCGTTCGCGAGCTCATGCGCGAGCTTCATGGTCTCTTCCATCAAGTTTGCATCGTCATAGACCCGGTTGACCAGACCCCATTCCAGCGCCTTTTCGGCCGGAAGCCGCTCGCCCATCAACGACAACTCCACCGAACGCGCCTTGCCAATCGCCCTCGGCAACAGCCAGGTCGAGCCGCAGTCCGGCACCAGCCCGATGCGGCGGAACGCCTGCAGGAAGTACGACGAGCGCGCACACAGGATCATGTCGCCCATCAGCGCGAAGCTCATGCCGGCCCCGGCGGCCGGTCCGTTGACGGACGTGACGATTGGACAATGCAAATTGCGCAGACGCCGCAAGAAAGGATGAAATCCGATCTCGAGCGAGGCTCCCGCGTTGCCCTTGCCGGGCTTATTGCGGCCCTGCAGATTGGCGCCGGTGCAAAACGCGCGCCCCGCCCCCGTCAGGACGAGGCAACGGACCTCGGCTTTTTTATCGTCGATGGCATCGAGCGCCTCGGCGAGACCGCCGAGCATGTCCATCGACACCGCATTCATCACCTCCTGATGATCGAGCTTCAGGATGGCCACTGGACCGTCGATATCGAGCGTGACGTGCTTGAACTGCATTTTGTTTCCTCTTGAGGTGTAGGCCCCGCGTTATTCCGTGCCGCGGTGCGAAGGTGTTTTCTATTTCGGGGCCATATTTGATTTTCTGGGCGGGCTTGTCCATGCTTGTAACAGCAACATCCGCCCCACCGGACGCACGGCTTGTATGCGTGCCCAACCAAATTGGAAACACTCATGAGTATCTTCGATCTCACCGGACGCGTGGCCGTCATCACCGGCGGCAATGGCGGCATCGGGCTCGGCATCGCTCAGGCGCTGGCCGGCGCGGGTTGCAACGTCTCGATCTGGGGCCGCAACGCCGAGAAAAACAACAATGCCGCCGCGACCATGGCCGGCTGCGCGGGCAAGATTGACAGCCGCATCTGTGATGTCAGCGATGCCGCGTCGGTCAAATCGGCGATGGCCGGAACCCTGGAGCGGTTCGGCCGGGTCGACGGCTGCTTCGCCAATGCCGGCATCGGCGGCGGCGGACGACACGCTTTTATCGACCGCACCGAAGACCAATGGCGCAGCATGTTTGCCACCAATCTCGACGGCGTCTTCCACGCATTTCAGGCGGCCGCGCGTCACATGACCGAGCGCGCCACCGCCGGCGACGCCTTCGGCCGACTGGTCGCGACCTCGAGCCTTGCATCGCTGTTCGGCACCGCGCGCAACGAGCATTACGCCGCAACCAAGGCAGCCATCAACGCGCTGGTGCGAGCGCTGGCGGTCGAACTGGCGCGGCACGGCGTCACTTCCAACGCCATCCTCCCCGGCTGGATCAAGAGCGACATGACGGCCGGCATCATGAGCAACGAAAAGTTCGTGGCTAATGTGATGCCGCGAATTCCGGTGCGGCGCTTTGGCGAGCCGAGCGACTTCGGCGGCATCGCCGTGTATTTGATGAGCAAGGCGTCGTCTTATCATACTGCCGATTGCTTTGTGATTGATGGCGGGTACACGGCGTTTTGATCGTTGGTGTGGTGTCCGGACGAGCGAAGCTCGCTCTTTCTTATCCCTCCCACGTTAGTGGCAGGTTAGAGGGTCGGCCACAGCGAAGCGGAGGCCAGGGGGCGATGTGAGCCGTCGTTGCGAGCCACCGGGTCGCGCGAATGCGCGTCCATCAACGTCATTGCGAGCGGAGCGAAGCAATCCATCTCGCAAAGAAGAAAGTGTGGATCGCTTCGTCGCTTCGCTCCTCGCGATGACGGCTGCGACACACCGCCGCCTTCCCGCCGCGCAAATGCGCCCGAGTTGTGCATGACTGTTCCGCCCAAGAGAGAGGGCGTGGGGAATGCCGGGCGCTCGATGCACCCGCAGTCTCGCGTGCGAAATGGAAGTAAGCACACGAGCTAGTCACCACAGGTTCACCAGAACTACCCGGCATTCCCGCACGCAATGGTTTTAACGGTTTCCTTCGGGCTCTCCCCGGTGATCGGGCTTTTTTTGTCACCGTCGCCTACGTGATGAAACGCAAACTTGACGCCAGCGTCGAGGCGTCAGGACCACACGACTTCGCCGTCCGCGTCAGCACCGTTCGTCAGCGCTGCCTTCGCGTCCACCGCATCCCGTGCCCAACGTCCGTGACGATCGCGATACGCCCCTCATGCGGGACGGGATGGCGCGCTTATAGTTTTGATTTGGGTGAAGCGGGAACGGTTTTATTTTTGCAAATAGGACTGGACAGCCCAAATCAGCTTGATCCGGTTGAAGAAATTCGACCGTGCGCGCTTGCCTTTGCCTTCATTTCCGTCATGGCCGGGCTTGTCCCGGCCATCCACGTCCTGCTTTTGTCGCGCCAAGAACGTGGATGCCCGGGACATCGGCGCGAAGCAAAGCTTCGTCGCCTCGCCCGGGCATGACGATGCCTCGGACATCTAGCGCGCAATTAAACAGCTACGACGCCGCCACCTTCTGCGGCCGTTGCGCGGCTTCCATCGCAAAGCCCTCATAGCCCTTGGCCGCGACGTCGTTGCAGATCTGGCGATAGACGCCGACGCCACCGATATAGGGCATGAAGATCTGCGGCTTGCCGGGGATGTTGGCGCCCATGTACCACGAGTTCGCCTGCGGATAGAGCGTGGTGTGCGCGACCTCGTTGACGTGAGCCACCCAGTTCTCTTCCGCGTCCTTCTTCGCCTCCATGGTGGTAAGGCCGCGGTCGCGCATGTAAGCGATGCAATCGCCGATCCAATCGACGTGCTGCTCGATCGAGACGATCATGTTCGACAGCACCGACGGACTGCCGGGCCCGGTGATGATGAACAGATTGGGGAAGCCCGCGCTCATCAGCCCGAGATAAGTTTTTGGACCTTCGGCCCATTTCTGATTGAGCGCCTGTCCATCGCGGCCGCGAATGTCGATCTTGGCGACCGAACCCGTCATGGCGTCGAAGCCGGTTGCCAGTACCAGCGCATCCACCTCGTAATCTTTTCCGCCGGCGCGCACCGCGTTCGGCAATATCTGTTCGATCGGACTGGACCTGATATCGACCAGCTTCACATCCGGGCGATTGAACGCCGCGAAATAATCGGTATCGATGCAAATGCGCTTCGACCCGATCGGGTGGTTGTTGGGCTGTAGCATCCTGGCCGTGTCGGGATCCTTGACGATCTCCGCGATTTTCCCGCGGACGAAATTGGCGGCGGTGTCGTTGGCCGCCTTGTCGATTGCCAGATTGTTATAGACCGACATGAATGTCAGCCCGCCGTGCGCCCAGCGCGCCTCGTATTTCGAGCGTCGTTCGTTGTCGCCATCATCCAGCGCGCCACGATCGGGTATCTCGGTATAGATGCCGTTGCGCGCCTCTTCACGCGCAAAGCGCCTGATCTCCGGGTACTTGGCCCGAAACGCCTGACGCTCCTCAGCGGTCAGTGCAGCGTTACGCGCGGGGATGCTGAAGTTCGGCGTGCGCTGAAACACCGTGAGCTGGCTGGCCTGCTCGGCGATAACGGGCACCGACTGAATCCCGGACGAACCGGTACCGATTACGGCGACCCGCTGGCCTGTAAAATCCACCGGCTCATGCGGCCAGTGCCCTGTGTGATAAACCTTGCCCTTGAACTCCGAGAGGCCCTTGATATCAGGCATCCGCGCATTCGACAGGCACCCGGTGGCGAGCACGACAAATTTCGCGCGCACGGTTTTGCGTTCGGACGTGGTGACCTGCCACGTGCTGGCGCTCTCGTCGAACACTGCTCGATCGACGCGGGTGTTGAGCTGAATATCGCTGCGCAGGTTAAAACGGTCGGCGACGTGATTGGCGTATTTCAAGATCTCGGGCTGCGGCGCGTAGCGTTCGCTCCAGTCCCATTGCTGCTGCAGTTCGTCCGAGAACGAATACGAATACTGCATGCTCTCGACGTCGCAGCGCGCCCCCGGATAGCGGTTCCAATACCAGGTGCCGCCGACATCCCCGCCCTGCTCGTAGACCCGTACCGACAGTCCGAGCCCGCGGAGCTTGTGCAGCATATACATTCCCGCAAAACCCGCGCCGACCACGACGACATCGTAAACCTCAGCGGGCATCGCGTGGCTCTTGCCGGAAACGGATTGCAAGGCGGACATCTATTGGGGCTTCCTTTCAGGGTTTTCTGGTGTGGCACACAGCATTCTCTGCCCCGCGCCAAAGCGCAAGAGACAAAAATGCAGGCTGATTTGCCCCAAGTGCAGCGGTCAGCCAAGCGGTAACGGTTATCCAGCAATCACCCGCAGAGCAAATATCGCGAACGCCACGCCTACTCTCGTCGTCCGCTTTTCGGATGACGATAGCGGAAGCTGGATCAGCATCTAACGCTTGGCTTGGCTGGCTATCATGCGCTAGCGTCGTCCCGGAATTCAGGAAAATCCAGACAAGAACGAGCAGCGCCAAATATGCTGCCTGAGGGAGTGAAGAACGCCATGAAATCGCCGATCTGCGACATGCTGGGAATTGAATTTCCGCTGCTGGCGTTCAGCCATTGCCGTGATGTGGTGGCAGCGGTCAGCCGCGCCGGAGGTTTCGGCGTACTCGGAGCGACGACGCATTCTCCCGAATCCATCGAGCAGGAGCTGAAATGGATCGACGATCACGTCGATGGCAAGCCCTATGGGCTCGACGTGTTGATCCCGGAGAACATCTCCACCGCGGGAGAGAAGAACGTCACCTGGAAAAGCCTGGAAGCGCGAATTTCGAACGAGCACCGCGCATTCACCCGCAACCTCCTGAAAAAATACGGCATCGAACTGACGCAGACCAGCGTCGATGACAACCAGCCGCAGCCGTTCGACGGCCAGCGCGCGCTGGAAGTCCTCGAAGCCTCGTTCCGCCACCCGATCCGGCTGATCGCTAATGCGCTAGGGGTGCCGCCGAAAGCGATGATCGACATGGGCAAGAAGCACGGCGTGCCGGTGGCGGCGCTGGTCGGCGCCAAGGAGCATGCGCTGCGGCAGGTCGCGGCGGGCGTCGATATTCTGGTGGTGCAAGGCACCGAGGCCGGCGGCCACTGCGGCGAGGTCTCGACCATGGTGTTGGTGCCGGAGGTGATCAAGGCCATCAAGCCGATCCGGGACGTGCCGGTGCTGGCGGCCGGCGGCATCATGACGGGTCGTCAAATGGCGGCGTGCATGGCAATGGGCGCAGCCGGCGCCTGGACCGGCTCGGTATGGCTGGCGACGGTGGAGTCCGAGACCACGGAAATCTTCCGCGAAAAGATGATCGCGGCTTCCTCACGCGACGCCGTCCGCTCCAAAGGCCGCACCGGCAAGCCGGCGCGGCAGTTGCGCTCGGTCTGGACCGACGCGTGGGATCGCGGGCCCGACAGCCCCGGCGCGCTGCCGATGCCGCTGCAGGCCATCATCAGCCGCGACGCCTTCAAGTCGATCGATCGCGCGGCGGAAGCCGGCAACGCACAGGCGCGCGACCTTGTCAGCTATTTTGTCGGACAAGGGGTGGGCCTGATCGACAGCGTCAAATCCGCCGGCGCCGTGGTGCAGGAATTCAAGGAAGATTTTGTCGAGGCGGTGGAGCACATGAACGCGCTGGTGGCGGAGTGATTGGCACCTCCCTCGTCTTTGCGAGGAGCGCAAGCGACGAAGCAATCCACGCTTGTTTTCCGGGTTGGCTTGTGGATTGCTTCGCTTCGCTCGCAATGACGAAGAAAGTCGCGAAGTGATGAGCTGAAAGTGAAAACAAAAAACCATGACTAACGCAAACTCCCCTGCATCAGACGATCGCATTCCCGTTATCGTCGGCGTCGGCGAAATCACCGACCGTCCGGCGGATTTGAAATCAGGACTCGAGCCCCTCGCCTTGCTTGAACAAGCGCTCAAGCGCGCCGAACAGGATAGCGGCGGCAAGCTTTTGGGCGAGATCCAGTCGCTGGACGTCGTCAACTTTCTGAGCTGGCGCTACCGCGATCCGGAAATCCGGCTGTCCGAGAAGCTCGGGATCAAGCCGAAGCATGCCTATTACGGTCCTGTCGGCGGCGAGAGTCCGATCCGATATCTGCACGAAGCGGCGCAACGCATCGCGCGCGGCGAATGCAGCGTCGCTGCGGTGTGCGGTGCCGAAGCACAATCCACCGCCACCAAGGCGCAACGCGCCGACGTCGAGCTGCCGTGGACGCCGTTCGCGCATGACGTGCCGGAGCCAAAACGCGGCGCCGCGTTCCAGAAGCCGATGGCGGTGAAGCTTGGCGTGTTCAGGCCGGTGACGGTCTATCCGTTTTACGAAGCCGCAACCTCGGCGCATTGGGGCCAGACCCCGCGCGAAGCGATGGCGGAGTCCGGTCAGTTATGGTCGACCTATTCCAATGTCGCCTCGCAAAATCCCAACGCCTGGCTGAAGCGGCGCGTCACGTCAGAGGAAATCACGACACCAAGCGCTGACAATCGCCTGATCGCGTGGCCCTACACCAAGCTTATGGTCGCCAATCCGACCGTCAACATGGGCGCGGCGGTTCTGATCACCAGTCTCGCCAAAGCGCGGGCGGCGGGGATAGCGGAAGATCGGCTGATTTACGTCTGGGGCGGGGCGTCGGCTGAAGAGCAGCGCGATTATCTGATCCGGGACCAGTTCATCCAAAGTCATCCGCAGAACGCGGTGCTCGAAGCGGTGATCGATCTCGTCGGCGGCGACGGCAAGGCGTTCGACGCGATCGAGCTCTATAGTTGTTTTCCCTGCGTGCCGAAAATGGCGCGGCGGACGCTGGGGCTCGGCGCTGACGTGCAGCCGACGGTGACCGGCGGTCTGACATTCTTCGGCGCGCCGCTCAACACCTACATGACGCATGCGGCCTGCGCCATGGTGCGCAAGCTGCGCCACGGCGCGAACCTCGGCCTGCTCTATGGACAAGGCGGGTTTGTCACCAAGCATCACGCGCTGGTTTTGTCGCGGCAGCGGCCCGTTGCCGCGCTCGCGCTGGACACCAGCGTTCAGGCCGAAGCCGACCGGCATCGCGGCGCCGTGCCTGAGTTCGTGACCGAAGCCAAGGGCAAAGGCTCGGTCGAAAGTTTTACCGTGATCTACGGGCGCAACAACGAGGTCGAGCACGGCGTGGTGATGCTGCGGACCGAGCAAAATGCGCGTGCGCTGGCTCGGGTACCCGCCAACGATGGCCCGACGCTGGCGCACCTTTTGAACATGGACCGCACGCCGGTGGGCTCGACCGGCGATATCGTTTCCGCGGATGAGGGCGTATTGGAGTGGCGGGTGACATAGTACGCACTCCTCTCCCTCGCCCCGCTTGCGGGAGAGGGTTGGGGTGAGGGGCTGCATCGGCAGGCACTCTGCGCGTTGAAGACTCCCCCCTCACCCGGCGCTACGCGCCGACCTCTCCCCGCAAGCGGGGCGAGGTTGAGCGATCGGCCACGCGGCCCTGATCGCCCTCGGCAAGCCCGTCGGGGCGGCTGTCCGGCGATTCGCGCGGCGACTTATCAACATCCGCCAGACGCAGCGGGTCGGATCAGTTCCCAACCCAAGCACTAGCGGGATTTGCACTGATGAATCGGCCGCGCTTTGATGCGCGATGCCCTGGCGTCGAAAACCGGCACGTTGGCTGCGTTATTGGGAAGGCCCCGTCGACATGCACGCGGGCTTCAGGACTGTGCTGGTTTATTGCGTTGGGCCGCCCAAAGGCAAAATCTGTGGACACTGCGGCAGGCTGCCATTGAAGACCTTGCCGGATTGGGACTGGCGCGAGATCAGCGCCCATTTGCGCTGCACGGAATGCGGAACGGTGGGCTACGTTGATACGCGAATGGATTGGGGCGAAGTCATTAACTTCAACAAAGGCGTGGGCTGAGTAGATCAACCCAACCAATTCGGAACCTAAGTTTAACCTTCATCCGTGTAATCTGGAAAGCGAAGAGAGAACGCGTCCCGCTTGCACACATCGATTTGAAGCCGCGCCGATCTCAGTAGGCAAAGGCTCGCGCCTATATGCCGCTTGGGGAAGTCAGTATTGAGGTGTCCCATGCCCAGCGCCAAAGATCTGATTGAACGTGCTCGAATGTTCGATGAACGGGCAGAACAGGCCATCGACCCGATTTCGCGGCAGCACTACAGGGAAATGGCCGCCCACTATCGCTCGCTATCGGTAGAGCATCGGGAAGCAGCGACCCGGCCGGAACGAGAACCAGCGCACCAGGGCGCTGCAGAAGCTAAATCATAGAAGCGGACTACTCAATTCACGCCCGCGATGGAAGACATCGCGGGCACTAGCGCTGCGCGCTGCCTCGCAGCGGGAACTTAGTTCCCCGGCTGACGTTGTCTGGTTGTGACTTTGATAGAGGTGGCTGGCGAGCCAATGAGCGAACACTCTCAGTTAGCAAGTGCGATGTTAGCGATAGGGTTCGCGGCCGGCATGTTACTCGCTGGAGATATCTTTATCAGAAATCAGTCGGCGGACTTTGCCACTCCGGCCATCTACCTCGCCTCTCTTCCGCCATGACCGAGAGATGCCGCGCGCCGACCGGGCTTCCGCTCTATCGATCGGTGCGCGTCGGTGGCGCCGGCGTACTGACCGGTTTGACGCTGCGGTCCGCCTCAGGCGCCGATCGTGGCGCAATCTTGTAATTGGAAAGCCTTTCCACGCCCGCTTCCCTCTCCCGGTCGGCGATGAAAAGGATCAAGAAGCCAAGCCCCGCCACGAATGCCAGAAAGGCCAGACGAGCCAAATTCATGCCTTGCTCCCGGTGATCTTTAGAAGAGGCAATGTCTGCCGCCGGGCAGGGTTCCGCGCGCGATTGCCGCGGGCTTCGTCGGTCAGCGCATCAACTTGAGGGCATCGGAGAAAAATTCCGGGCCGCCGAAATTTCCGGACTTCAGCGCCAGCAGCATGGGGCCGTGGCTGGCCCCGACGGCCCGCAACACCGGCACCCCAGCGGCGATCTCCGCCCCCACCAGAAATCCGGGAATGGCCAAGCGATCGACCACGGCGCCGGAAGTTTCGCCGCCGGCGACCACCAGCCGCCGCACGCCTGCCTGGACCAGCCCCTCGGCAATATCGGCCATCGCCTGCTCGATCGCATGCCCTGCGGCATCGCGGCCATGGCGGGCCTGCAAAGCCGCAACCTGCTCCGGCGTCGAACTGCTGGCGATCAGGATTGGGCTCTGCTTGAGCCGATCCTTGGCCCAGGCGAGAGCGCGCCGGGCCTCATCCTTGCCTGCGACCGCCTTGTCGGCTTCGAGATGCAGCACCGGCATCGCCTCTTCGGCGCGTGCGATCTGCTGCAGCGTAGCTTGCGAACAACTGCCGGCGAGGCAGGCCGCCGGTCCGCCCACCGGCGCCTCGGAGATCGCGTCCGACGCATTCGGTTTGACCCGGCCCGAGGCGACCAGTGCACGGGCCAGCCCGAGCCCAACCCCGGATGCGCCAACCGAGAGGCGATGGTCCAGCGCCACCGCGCCGATGGTCTCCAGGTCGCCATCGAACACCGCGTCCGCGATTGCCGCGCCGAAACCTTGTTTTGACAGATCAGCCAAGCGCGCACGGACGGCATCGGGACCTCGCGCGATGTCGGCGAGAGCGACGAGCCCGATCCTGGTTTTGCTCTGGCGCGCCAACACGCGCACCAGGTTGGAATCGTGCATCGGATTGAGCGGATGATCTCGCAGCGGGCTTTCATTGAGCGGCACCGAGCCGACGAACAGGTTACCCTGATAGACGGTGCGGCCGGTCTCCGGAAAAGCGGGTGTTACCAGCACGATCGCATCGCCGGCATCGGCGCGTAATGCATCCATCACCGGGCCGATATTGCCATCATCGGTAGAATCGAACGTCGAGCAAATCTTGAACAGCACGTGTGCTGCACCGCGGCCACGCAACCATTTTTCGGCCGCGCGGGATCGCGAGACGGCCAAACTGGCTTCGATCGACCGGCTCTTCAGCGACACCACCACAGCGTCAACATCGGGCAGCGCAAGATCGTTCGAGGGTACGCCGATCGTCTGAACCGTGCGCAGGCCACAGCGAGTCAAAGTATTGGCGAGATCGGACGCGCCGGTATAGTCGTCGGCAATGCAGCCTAGCGCCAGCGTCACGGTTTTACTCCGGCATAAGGCTTGAACCAGCCGAGGCCGTCGACGGTATTGCCGCGCGGATTATATTCGCAGCCGACAAAACCGGCATAGCCCAGCCTGTCGAGTTCGCCGAACAGGAACGGGTAATTCAATTCCTCGCCGTCAGGTTCGTTGCGCGAGGGAATACTGGCGATCTGGATGTGACCGATGATGGGCATCATCTCGCGCAGCCGCATGGTGACGTCGCCATGAATGATCTGGCAGTGATAGATGTCGAACTGAAGTTTGAGATTAGGAAGCATCAACTCGGCGATCACGTCGCGGGCGAACGCGAAATCGTTGAGGAAGTAGCCGGGCACGTTGCGAGCATTGATCGGCTCGATCACGACATCGAGGCCGTGCGGGCCAAAGAACTCGGCAGTCCATGCAACTGATTTGCGAAACGCGGCGACGGCCTTGGGATCGCCGCGGCTGGCAATTCCAGCCATCAGATGCACGCGCTTGACGCCGGTCGCCTGCACGTAAGGCAGCGCGGTGCGCAGGCTTTGCTGCAGATCGGCAAAGCGATCCGGCAATGCGGCAAACCCTTTCTCGCCGGCATCCCAATTGCCCGGCGGCAGGTTGAACAGCGCCTGCGTCAGGCCGTTGCGATGGAGCCGTTCGCCTACGCTCTCGGCCGGATGATCATAGGGAAACAGGAATTCCACGGCCGTGAACCCGGCCTTTGCGGCTGCGTCGAAGCGATCGAGAAACGCCACCTCGTTGAACATCATGCTGAGATTTGCGGCGAAGCGCGGCATCCGTTTCCTCTTGTTTACTTCCGGCTATTTCGGCTCGCCCGGCAGATGCGTGCCGGTGACGCGGGCATACATTCGCGCCACCGAAGCGTCGTCGTCGCGGCCCATGCCGGATGCTGCCGTCATTAAAAACATCTGTAGCGCCGCCGCAGCCACCGGCACCGGAAATTTTGCTGTGCGCGCCATGTCCTGGATGATGCCGAGATCCTTTACGAAAATCTCGACCGCACTGCGTGGGCTGTAGTCGCCCTCAAGCACGTGCGGCATGCGGTTCTCGAACATCCAGGAATTGCCGGCGGACGCGGTGATAACCTCATAGACCTTGCGTATGTCGAGACCTTGCTTGGCGGCGAATGCGATGGCTTCCGACGCCGCCACGATATGCACGCCGGCGAGCAACTGATTGATCATCTTGAACGCGGCACCCTCGCCTGCGGCATCGCCGAGCTCGTAGAGTTTTGCCGCCATGGCATCCAGCGCAGGTCTCGCTTTGGCGAAGGCGGCGGGACTGCCCGATGCGAGGATGGTCAATTCCCCCTGCGCGGCGCGCTGCGCGCCACCGCTGATTGGAGCGTCGAGATAATGCCGTCCGCTTGCTTCCAGTGGTTTCGCCAGCCGGCGCGCGACATCCGGGTCCATGGTTGCGGAGGAGACGAATACGGCGTCCTTTGCCATGGTTTCGGCAGCGCCGTCCGCTCCGAACAGAATGGTTTCGGTCTGGGCGGCGTTGACGACCACGCTGACGACGACGTCGGCGCCTTTTGCGGCCTCTGCCGGCGTGTTGGCGCCGCTGCCGCCCTCCTTCACAAACCTCGCGACCGCGTCCGCAGAGACATCGCAACCGGTCACTTCAAAGCCCGCCCGCCGCAGCGAGCTCGCCATGCCGAAACCCATCGAGCCCAGTCCTATGACGGCAACGCGCGGTTTCACGGATTGAGACATCTCGGCAATTCCTTGCAGCGTCCTTACAGCCGAAATTCGGCAACGGCTTTGCCTTTGGGTATCACGGCTTGGCCACGCTGCCAAAGCATGAGACAACGCAACAACGAGGAAGCAGCCATGACCGAAACAAAGGTCCGTGAGGAAATCTGTCGCCTGGGCCGCTCGTTATTCGAGCGCGGCCTGACACCGGGCTCCTCAGGCAACATTAGCGTCAGACTTGACGACGGCGGCTGGCTGGTGACCCCGACAAACGCCTCGCTCGGTTGGCTCGACCCAGCTCGGCTGTCGCGGCTCGACGCCGACGGGCGGCTTTCCTCGGGCGACGCGCCGACCAAGGAAGTACCGCTGCATACCGCGCTCTACCAGACGCGCCGTACCGCGCGCGCGGTGGTGCATCTGCATTCCACGCATTCGGTGGCGCTTTCGATGCTGCCCGAAATCGACCCGCGCGCGGCGCTGCCGCCGATGACGGCGTACTACCTGATGAAATGCGGTCTAACGGCGCTGGTGCCGTATTATCGGCCGGGCGATCCGGCGGTTGCCGATGCAATCAAGGGGCTCGCCGGCAAATACTCGTCCGTACTGCTCGCCAATCACGGGCCGGTGGTATCGGGCGAGTCGCTGGAAGCGGCCGTGTTCGCGATCGAAGAATTGGA
>Ga0209474_10001661_pt1 | contig 21397 bp, 16 predicted proteins | sample GraSoiAngelo_145_FD_185902 | JGI IMG/M metagenome (GOLD analysis project Ga0209474, IMG submission 185902) | Grasslands soil microbial communities from the Angelo Coastal Reserve, California, USA - 14_1009_05_20cm (SPAdes) (version 2) | ecosystem: Environmental > Terrestrial > Soil > Grasslands... | reverse complement strand
GTTTTGAAGGCGTCGCTTTCCATCTGGAAACCTGCTTCCAGTATGGTGCCGATTGCCCTCTTCATCTCTTCAGACATCGAGCAGCTTCTCCTTGGAACTCTATCTGATACGTAACCGCGGCTTATCCGGTTATCGCGAGACCGGGTCCCTTATCTTGTAATTGTAAGGTCGGATATGTCAACGGAGACCTCGCACATTCTATTCAGGGCTATGAGTGCGGCGACGAGGTGGTTGACCATTGGACGTGGGGCTTTCGCTATGCTTGTCTCAGCTTCCGCAAGGGTCTTCTTGGTCTCTTTGAACCTCGGACTCACAGATGAGGCGAGTTTGAGATCTCGTGAGAGGACAGACCCGACGGCATCCTTGTACATCATATTTACTGAGGCTCCAATCTTCTGGAACAGGATCTGCTGTTCTTTTGGAACTGGGATCTTGTCTTGGGTGTTCTCGGCGACGGTTACGGAGTAGTCGGCGAAGGTTTCGATGTAGCTTGCTAGAAGGCGGAAGTCCAGACAGTCTACCGAAGAGACCTTGATCTTCTCCAGCAAGTACGTGTCGGCGATAGCCGCTCTGACCAGTCGGACGAGGAGGAAGTACCATCTATCCACTTCCTCATCTCGCTCAACGACTCCGTTGGCAAGTTCGGTGTTGGATTCTACGAATGCCTGGACGGCGTCTATCTGCATGGGCATGGACAGCATTTCTAGCCGTCGCAGGATGCGTTCAGGGTTGAGTAGTGAAGGTTCCATGAGGCATTGTAGTACGATCTTCTTCGCGTCCTCTTCTAACACCTCCAGCCCTACAAGCCGTTTGGTGGTTTTGCGGACCTCGTCCCTGGTCTCGGGGGACAAACTATCTTTTGATTGAATGCGGATTATGTCGTATCCGAGGAGATATCGCTCGATGATCTCCCGTCTCACAAAGGGAGATGCTTCCAGTACGACTTCGAGGGGCTGCCTCTCCTCGTCAATTCTTGGGGACAGCAGGAGTCTCCCGTCTTGGCGTTCTTCGTAGGATACGACGGACCCTTGGTCGAGTCCGACGCGTTTAGCCCACGCCTTTGGTATAGTGACCAGGAAAGTTCCATCTGGCGTTCGCTGAAGTTTCCTTAATTCCACTTAGAACAACCTATCTCCAACTTATAGCATTGAAGAATTTTAGGATTTCCCAGCATCTACTATGGAGAGGAGTGCAGCTCTAGAGAACCACTAGGCCAAGGGAGGTGCTGGCACCGTTGAGGTGATGGTAGGCCTGCTTCACAACCTCATCGGTATTATCCCCCTTCAAAGCGCTCAGCTCTACGAGTGGGATGCCTTCGAATGTTCGTGAAATTAGTTTCTTTCCCTCCTGAAGCTGGTCGTCGTTGCAGAGGTCTGTTTTGTTTGCGCAGATGACCAGGGGAACTTTAGTCGCTATCTTCCTGAGAATCTCCTTGGAGGCGGATACCTTTCTGAACACTGATTCTAGATCCTCGCTGACATCGACGAACAGAAGGATGAGATCCGCATTCGTTATCTCGCCTAGCGTTGTGTTGAATGCCTTGAGGATTGTCGGGTGCATGTCTTCGATGAAGCCGATCGAGTCTATGAGTATGAAACTGAAATTGTCGCCCCCATTGTTCTGGTCGATTCTTCTCGCGAACGTGGACAGGGTCGTAAAGGGTCCTAGACCAGTGTCTTTGTGTTCTGCTGACATGCGGTTGAAGAATGTGGTTTTTCCGCTCTGGGTGTAGCCGGCCAGCGCGACGATTGGGAAGCCTCGTTCCCGCCTGTGATCTCTGAGAAGGTCCTTCTTCGAATAGAGGTCTCTCAGTTCCTTCTCCATGTTCGCGATCCGTTTCTTAGCCGTCCTCTCATAATCATGGTAAGGATAGTCTCCAGGCCCACTCCAACCGACCTGTCCCCCTAGAATGCCTTCAAGCCGGAGGAATTCTCTGCCCCAGGAGAACGTGTAGCGAAGTTTGGCGAGGGCGATCTGGAGTTTTGCCTCTTTTGTCATGGCGCGCTTGTCGAAGACTTCGAGGATCAGGAGGTTGCGGTCGATTACTTTGATGTCTGTCCCGCCGAGGACCCGTTGTATCTTGAAGACTTGGGCGCTGGGGAGAGTGTTGGCGAATACGACTGCTTCGATATCGTTTTCGGCGACGAGCATTTTGATCTCTTCCAGTTTTCCGGGTCCGACGCAGTAGGTGTGGTGGAGGTTTTTCCGGTGCTGGACGATGGTGTCGATTATCTCGTAGCCTATGCTCTCGGCCATGGTCTCGACCTCCTCGTACCGGGAGGGAGCCGTGGGAATCTTGCATTCTGCTACGAGGGTCCGCATCCGAGAAGACTTACCCTAGAATGATGGCTGGGCGCTTATTTGAAGGCCCCGTGCCTTGGGTGCGCGTCTACCGGCATTGTGGCTGCAGGCGGCCCATCCGCGGATTTGTACGCGTTTTCACGAAGGGCGGGGCACAGGAAATTCGACCACCCTCGGGGGTCGAGAAAAGCATGCTTATTTTGGGGCGTCGGAAGCCCGGTTTACTCGATTCTGGTCGGGACTGTTTTCTTACCTATTTTCGGATAATGTAGGTTCATTTTTTCCATCGCTTTGACGATTACGCGGGAGACCACAAGGTCCCTGTACCATTTGTGATTCGCGGGTATCAGATACCAGGGAGCCCATTTCGTGCTGGTCTTGTTCATAGCATCCTCGTATGCCTTCATGTATTCCTTCCAGAGTTTTCGTTCAGGAAGATCGTCACCACTGAACTTCCACCGCTTGGAAGGATCATCCAAGCGCTGTTGCAGCCTTCTCTTCTGCTCCTCCTTGTCGATATGGAGATAGAACTTGAGAACGGTCGTGTCTTCTTCAGAGAGTAACCGCTCGAAATCGTTGATCTGCCTGTACCGATGACTCCAGACTTCCTCAGGAACGATCTTGTGAACTCTCTCGATGAGAACGCCCTCGTAATGGCTCCGGTTGAAAATCGTGAGCTCTCCATTTCCAGGCACTTGTTTGTGTTCTCGCCACAAGAAACCATGATCGATCTCTTCAGGTGTAGGTTCTTTGAAGTGGGCGACGCGGACCCCTTGAGGGTTGACTCCCTGAAAAACCCGGTTTATGACTCCGTCTTTGCCGCCAGTATCCATGGCCTGCAGAACAACTAGGACTTTCTGCTCGTGCTCTGCGTAGAGCATTTCCTGAAACTGTCGAAGTTTCTCGTTAAGCTTCTTAGACTCTATCTGTTCATCCTCATCCTTTCCCTCGAAACCTGAAGTGTCGCTTGGGTCGAAGTCGCTCAAGCGAACCTCGTATCCCGGCTCAATTCTGTAGCGGCCCGTATGAAGATCCTTTGGCAAGCTGAAACGTTTCCTCTCCGGACGAGTTCTTAGCTGTTTCACAGCTCAAAGGTTTAGCAACAGATAGTTTACGGGAATGTTTGAGTACCCCCAACAGGTGAGGGGCCGTTTCAATGTCAGGAGAAAGCCAGAGCAAACCATCTGGTCCGGCATCGGGAGGCGCAGGTCCAGCATCGGCCACGGGCTCAACCAAGATCGAGCGAAAACAGCTTCTCATCCTGCTCGTCCTGAGCCTCTCCCTTGCAATCATCGTAATTGACGCAACGATCGTGATCGTCGCTCAGTATCAAATCCAGAAAGACTTCGGAATCTCCCTGAAGGATCTAGAATGGATCACCTCACTCTACGCTCTGATCTTCGGATCGTTCCTTCTCACTTGGGGAAAACTAAGCGATGAGTTTGGCAGAAAACGAATCTTCGTAGCTGGAATCTCTCTATTTATTATCGGATCCATCGTCGATGGATTCTCACAAGGTCTGAGCCAGATCCTTGTAGGTCGTATAATGCAAGGATTCGGGGCGGCGATGGCTTCTCCCTCCACCCTTTCTATCCTAACAACCACTTTTACCGGCAAAGCGCGGAACGTCGCTTTCGGAATATGGGGCGCAACAGCAGGCGCGGCCGCAGTTCTGGGACCAGTCTTAGGTGGGTACTTTACAAGCGATCCGACTCTCACCTGGCGTTGGGCGTTCTTCATCAACATCCCGATAGGGATCACAGCCCTTGTCGGGGCGGCGTTTGCGATCAAGGAAACCCGATTCAAGGATCCAAAATACACTACAGACTACCTTGGACTGGTCTTCATCACTATAGGTCTAGCCAGTCTTTTGTTCGGCTTCATCGAAGCCCAAACCTACGGGTGGATCGTACCCAACAATGACTTTGCTGTGGGAGGGTTCTCGTGGTCGGCCTCAAACCCTGTATCACTTCCCCTCGTTTCAATCATAACAGGGCTGACTCTACTCACCCTGTTTACTCTCTACGAGGTCCGCCGTCTTAGGAGTGGGAGGGTTCCTCTCTTTGATTTCGGTCTCCTCAAATTCAAGGGTTTCAGGTACGGCCTATTCACGGTCACGATCGTTGCTATGGGTGAGTTCGGAGCAGTATTCATCATCTCAATATTCCTTCAAACGGTCAAGGGACTCACGGCATTCAATGCCGGTCTCACATTCCTACCCATGGCGATCTCAGTATTCATCTTTGCACCTGTAGCCGGCATTCTAGCTACCCGGTTTGGACCCAAATGGGTTGTCACCACCGGCATGGCTCTCGAAGCCATTGCGCTCTTCAGCCTATCACAAATCATCAGCGTCGAGAATCCTGTCTACTACATGTATCCTATCCTCGTCATCTATGGCGCAGGGGTTGGTCTGGCGATTAGCCAGCTTACGAGTACAGTTTTGCAGAGTATTCCTTGGCAGAAGGCCGGAGTAGGATCCGGAGCAAACAACACTGTCAGACAGATCGGTTCAGCCTTCGGAATCGCCGTAATCGGCGCCGTTCTGGTAGCCCAGATTTCCACGGTTGGAGTGGCCGACCTCGCGACCAGTACAGCTAGTTTCAGCGTGCAACAAAGGGTCGCTTTGACAGCTGCCCTCAACTCAGGACTCTCTGGGGGGATCGACCCTTCCTTTCTCGCCCTCTTCGGTGGGAACGTATCCGCCGTCCTATCAATACTGTACGATGCAATTACGCAGGGAGCACGCTGGGCAGCGTTCACAGCGGGTATCTTTGTCTCGCTCGGAGCTATCAGCTCACTCCTAATCCCGAATCCAAAGTCAGCCCAGACCGCGAAAACTACCATTGTCGCGAAAGCTAGTCGCCGAGGAGCATCGCGAGCCGTGACCGCTATCGTCATCGCTCAGTTCGTGATCACAATAGTCCTCCTTGTTGCTATCTCTAACGAGTACAAGTCGAATTATTTCATGCGACAATGGGTAAGCCAGAACGCGTCGCCGCTAGGTTACTTCCTCGCAGACTACGTTGGACCGGCCTTGGCAGCGATCGTTGGAGGGGTCCTTGTTGCATGGAAACTTTTCCTCGCTCGAAGGCGATCCGAGGCAAAGTCAGAGCCGAACAACTGATCGCGATGCGGGGCCCTTGGCCCTTCGCCCCATCGTGGAGAGTGCTCTTTGTTTCGGGGGAGAGGGCGTCTGGGTTAGGGAACGCTTATGCCCGCCCTGAGCCTCGTTTCTCGCGAACAGGGTCCTAGGAGATATTCTATGGCAGATGGCGATAGGGGAGAGATGTTTGCGGAACTGGAGAGGGCTTGTGACGAGCTCGACCGGGCGCTCGAACAGCTCAAGAAGGCAGGATATACTCTGCGAGAGTTTTCCAAGGGCCTTGAGACGGACCCGACCGGGATACTGCTGACGCACTATCCTAACGGCTACATGATCTATCCTGACGAGATCAACAAGACTCCCTGGGAGTATCCCGCTCTGCGTCCTATAGTCGACTTGGATTATCTGATCGAGCTGCTCAAGCGCGCTAGGCAACTGAAGCGGGCAAAGATGGACATCGAGCGAAGACTGGGCAAGAAGCTCATGCCCGTCTCCTAAGCATGGGACGCGGGTTTCAGTCCGTATCCGTTTACGAATATCCAATCAAGGAACTGCAAGACCTCGGGTGTTATATCGCACCATAGATGGACCCCGCTCGGCAGGCAGTCTATACGTCCTGTGAGCAGAGTCGCCTTGAACCCTTCGTGGCCAAAACGGGCAGGGTCAAATGATTTGGGGCCAAGCGGTTGAATCGCTTGCCTAGCATCCTCTTCTGTCAATGTATCGAACTTCTTCCGGTTCTTGTCCACTAGAATAGTCAAGTTTCTGCGTCCAATGCGGGCGGCTTCCGGTCTTTCCTGGCCGGGTGGAAAGTTGATCTGTATGAGAACCCCCCAGCGGTCGCCGACTTCGCTGGCAATCCAGTTGATCGTCTCAAAGGCCCGCAAAGTACGATCCTCCCAGAGACTCTCGAATTCTCCACGGCGCTTGTCAAGTGTGTCCCAGAGGTCTTTGACGATCCAGCTCATTTGGCCTTGACCTTCTTCTCTAGGACACTCTTCAGGGTCTTGATGAAACGGGAATTGGGAACAATGTAATCGATCTTCACTTTCTCTGCCTTCAGCTTAAGGTCCGTTCTGACATGGGGGAATGACCCCAAAATCTCAGGTTGGGATGTCATGGCCCTCAGCTGTTGGGCGCATGAGAACGGATCGTAGTCCGATGCGGCTAGGTCGAGGACGACCAAGTCTGGGCGCATCGAGTTCGTTTCTCTGATCAAATCTTCCTCACTTGTTACGATCTTGGCAATCGCACCCAGCGACTTTGCAAGCTCCATGATTCTTGAATGGAGGAACAGGTCTGTAGTTATCGCGAGAACTTGAACAGCCATCATTGGTTCACTCTGAAGATAGTTATAGGACTCCTCGATTCAGATACCAGTCGGAATGCCGCTCACATCTAACTTTGCCGGCAGAGACATAGTTAGCGTTCGTGACCTATCCCGATCGGAGATTGATCATATTCTGGACATGGCCCAGGTCATGGAGCCCCTGGCGAAGACGGGGTCCGATATGCTTCATGGGAAGATAATGGCGACCCTATTCTACGAGCCCAGCACTCGCACGAAATTGAGCTTCGAGTCTGCGATGACGCGGCTCGGCGGGACGGCTCTCGGATTTGCAGAGACAAAGGGGACATCTGTGGAGAAGGGTGAAAACCTCGCAGATACCGTGCGGGTTGTCGAGAACTATGCGGACGTGCTGGTGGTCAGGCACCCTCTAGAGGGAGCGGCGCGAATGGCGGCCGAGTTCTCAAGGGTCCCAGTGATTAACGCGGGATCGGGTGCGGAGGAGCATCCTACTCAGGCATTACTCGACCTATACACGATCAAAAAAGAGCTGGGCACTATTGATGGTATTAGCATAGGGCTCATCGGGGACTTGCGGTATGGCCGGACGGTTCACTCGCTCGCCTATGCGCTAGCGAAATACAAGGTGAGATTGGTCCTCATCTCCCCAGAGATACTGCGGATGAGGAAAGAGGTCTTGGAAGAGGTCTCGAAAAAAATTGACGTTGAAGAAACTACATCATTGCAGCAACACTTGAAAGAATTAGATGTCATCTACATGACGAGGGTCCAGAAGGAACGATTCGGAGATCTAGCCGAATACGAGAAGGTCAAGGGGTCCTACAGACTGACATCAGATGAGTTATCCCGAGCAAAGAAGAGTTCGATAGTGATGCATCCGTTGCCGAGAGTCGATGAGATAGACTCTAGTGTCGACTCAACGAGCCATGCGAAATATTTTCTACAGGTCGGGAACGGCGTGGTGCTGAGGATGGGATTACTCGGCTTGGTCTTTGGAGCCGTCTAGCATATTCGACGATTTTTTGCATAACCCCTCACTGAACACTCAAAACTGTGTAGGGCATCGTGGTGCTGTCGACCACTACGGTGATTGTAGTTGGAACAGTAGTGCTTGTATTGCTGATCCTGTAAATGTCGGTTGTCGTTAGGGTCTCAGCCTTTGCAAGGACCTGAACTGTCGTCGTACTCGTTGTTTTTATTCCAAGAATCCATCGAGTGTTTCCCCCTTGCTCGTATTGGTATCGGTAGGCCAGAGTGCCATTGACGGTCGCCTGTGTTGTCGATATGCCGATGGTGCTGACAGCTTTTGTCGTTGCGCTGCCCACTTCGATAGAGCTAGTAGGGTCTTGAATGAAATAGTGGCCCACCTGTTTCGAAGATCCATCGACCACCGCCACCATTTCTGGCACCGTCAGATTTCCTTGCGTTCCATAGTATGGTATGACATAGATCAGGCGCCCGTTCACCGAATACAGGAGTATGTTTCCAACCGTCCAGTCGGGGTGGAGCGTTAACTGGGTTTTGATTATTGGGTCGGTCACCACGGCTGATATGGCCGAGTTGGGTCCGATAACTGTCGTTCCCTCAGGGAACCTGATCAGATAGACTTGCCCTGTCCGGACTCCTGCTGGAGCGATGTAGAGACCTGCAAGGTTCTGAGATGGGCTGTGGTAAATTTCCACCAGCCTGACGGCAGCCCACGTCAGGGTGCCGTTGATCGGCATGATTATGAACCGGGTGGTTTCAGTAGATTGAAGGAAGACATTCCTCTGCCATTGCAGCGGATCTGTCTGGAAGTAGAAATTGTACACGTCTTGTTGAGTGTTGAAGTATGTCTCAGGATATCTCAGCTGAGGGAGGAGCCAGGAAGGCATTTGCTGGTTCCACTGAGGATACATGGAATTGTAGAACGACCTGACGTAATCGTTCTTGCCACTGTTGTACAGATACCCTGTAACATCTCCGGTTTTCATGTCGGTGAGCGTTGCTGCGAAGAGTCTGAGAATCGATGTGTCAGCATGGTCTGGATAGTCTGCGAAGTTGCTAGGACTCTGCCAGTCTATCCAAACCCAGTGCAGCAGGTAGATGTTTCCCTGTCTGTCCACCACCGGGTAAGGATCTGGATCTAGCCGCATGTTGGGCAATAGAATGTTAGAGATTCTGGCGTCCGCATCTCGGTATTCCAATGCTTTGATATTGCCGTAGGCTCCGTTTGCGAAGTCGAACCTTCCCTGCCAGAAGAACTTCCAGTACAACCAGAAGCCCTTGTAGGTATAGTCCGCTGTTCCATTGTAGGAAGGCGGTCCTGTGTAGCCTGATAGGTGGGTCTCGTTGAAGCCTGGAATATTCAGGTAGACCTCGTCCACCGACTGTCATAACCCTCCTTCTCCATAGTAGACCTGGGGAGATTGGGTCAGGTTCCAGATCTTTGTTATGTCCACAGCTTGTGTCGTGGCCGCGTCAACCGCGAGGACCTTCTCCGAATGCGTCAGCAAGAGATGTTGGGTGCGCCAGACATCAGGGTCGTTCGGGAGGCCAGCTTGTATAAGCTGGAGAATGGATACCCAGTACTCTTTGCCGTTGATGTAGATGATGTCGACAGGAGCGTTGTCGATGGACATCCAGTTGACCCCGACTAGCGGTTTCATGTTCAGTCGGGCCGACTGGTTGGTGAATATGCGGATGTGGTCCAGTGTATTAGTCTGGTTTCCTAAGCTCTTTATGAGAGACTGATCAGCGCTAGTGACCGAGTCCACTCCGTACGCCCAGCGAGTGTACTGTATGGTTGGGACGTAAGCTGGGCTCCATTGATAATTGATGTATTGGCCTGACTGGGCCCGAAGATAGGTCCCGTACACAGGAAGCGTGATTGTTGAAGCTAGGACGATTGCGAGTATTACGAGCCCTTTAACCAGGGTGATCTTGATACGCAGTATTCTCGGGGTTCGTGTGAATCCGGCCACGAACGCTACCCCGATCATCACGATGACCAGGGTGGAGAGAATGAAGGATGTGCCTACGTCATAGACCCAGGCCCCACTGCTTAGCACTAGGTAGATAATTGGTAGAGCGGCAATGACGAATACGTTGCTGAGCGCGATCCGAGACATCCCGAAGGCCTTCTTTGAAAGTCCCACCATAGCGTTTGCAAGGAGCGCGACTCCGAGTCTGATTCCTACCACAGCAAAGGCTAGGCCGATTATTGACAGGATGAACTTGAAGACTTCAAATGTGAAGACGTTGTCGATGCCGAAAGTCGGCGACACTTGGTAAGTTCCCGATAGTCTTGTTGCGAGGATTGAGAAGTAGTTCTGTACTTGTGCGAACCAGGTGCCGTTTGTTTGGACAAGATAGTTCTGTATGGTGACGAATCTTAGGGCGATGTCATTGGCGATGGCTGCCGCGATTCCTAGGGCGAGGAGAAACTTGATCGTCGTCCACGCTAGGAATGGGGGAGAGGAGACTGGGAACTTGTCGTTCCATTGCAACTTGCCATTCTTCGATAGGACGGCATGGTCAGGGGTCTCTCCAATATCCCAGTCAAAGGATGGTCTTGGGCCGGATTCATAGTAGCTTCTTCTGGTGGACTGCATGATCGCTCCCAGGTTCGTCCGGAATAGTAGTCGAAGAATTCCGAGGAGTTTGCTGTGCATGTAGAAATGTCTCTTCCCATCGCTTCCCGTAACTGACGAGATTCTCGGGTCGCTGAGCATGAATAGAGCCGTCAGGAGGAGAGTTGTCCAGATGACCGCTCCGTTCAGGTACTGAAGGTTGAGAAAGTTGATTCCTGCTTTCGTGGCATAGGTTGAATATTTCACGTCAAAGGTGAGACCATTGTTCACCCCGAGGGTAAAGGCAGCGAAACAGGCGAGACCGAGAAGAATATGGTATACAACCCAAGGGGTCCGAGAACCAGACTGGCGTTGAACCCTTGGAGACAAGAATGATCCAACGAGTACTAGGGCCAAAAGCAGAGCAGCGGTAGCAACGAACTCTGTGGCAAGGACCCAGAGCCCAAGCCCTGTGTTGAAGACGGAAAGTTCTCTGAGAAGAGCGAACTGTATTCCGAGAACGATTATGATGGCGAGAATTCCAGTGAGGAGACCTATTCCAAAGGATCCCTTCAAACCAGCTCGGATCTCTGTCAAAGTGGGCGCTTCCTAACTCCTAGTCAAACGGTCAATGAGATAAACTCAATTGGGTCTGTCCGACCGATTGTAACACCGTTGTCTGATGTATTGCAAGGGGCGCCTTGGTCTGTTTATGAGAAGTCATTGGCTGCGATTCTGTCTAGGTCTCTCCGCCTTGGTTCGGTCCACAGGTCGAGTGGAATCAGTCTACCAGCATACTTCGCGATAATTGTCAGCTTGTCTGAATCGCACCTTGAGCACTTTGCATGGACTCCGGTATCGACGTAATAACATGACTGACACCGGGACAATATTCTAGAAAACGTGAAGTGTTTGACTCCCGATTCTGCGAGTAGTTGGGATGCTTTCGTCAAACCTACGGCCTCAACTTTGTCTCCTAATAGGAGCGGCAGGATTGATCCTCCGTCGAGGAATCTCTGAACTCCTCCCTCAATAGAGGCGCGTGACGAGAATGGAATCTTCTGGGTAAGCGGGATCGCCGACATATCAGTGTAGTATGGGTATCGCTTGGATCCTTGATACACGATTGTTGAGAAACCGTATTTTTCAGAGTCGATACCCGCAAGCCTCGATGATGCTTCGGGAGACGGATGAAGCCCAACCCGAATTCTAAGCTTACGAGAGTCGGTTTCCGATATCGCGCGTCTCGCGGTCTCGATGATTTTTTTGACAAAGACAAGAGAATCCTTGTTGTCCACATCCTTCTTTATGTGGTGCTTTACCGCCTCGTTCAATCCGAGGAGGCTAATCTCTGCCATCGGGTGAGATCCATAGTAGGTGCTCCCATTTGTCTGCCAAGAAAGCAGCGGCAGAAGTCCCTCTCGCATTCGTTCATGAATAGCTTGTCCGCGAATCTCTAGGGCCCTAACTGCCTCGTCTACGGCGTTCGTCACTCCTTGGAGAAATCGCTCGTCTTTCCATGCTGATTCATACGCGATTCTTGGCAGATTGACTTGGACCGTTCCCACCAGCGCTCCTCTGGCCACATCGCCCATGCTGTCGGTGACGAACATGCAGCCGTCTGAAGATACGGTGTAAGATTCTCCCGGATTTTGTATCAGATAATTCATGATGGAGTATCTTAGAGAGGTCTCGTGGGCCATTGAGAGAAGTCCATCGGGTTCAGAGAGTTTGTTGCGATCGAGTCTCAGGGTGATCGAGGGATTGACAAGTGGATTGTCTTGAGCAATTTCTTGGGCTGCATCGATCATTGTGCGGAGTAACTCCTCAGCTTCGCGTGCGTAGTCTGCGTACTTGCCCTCTGTTTTTCCGTTGGGACCAATCGCATCGGATTGTCCGAGGATGTTTGGGGCGACACGATCGAGCCCAATGGTCGACCGTGAAGGAAGTGTGTTTGAGAAACCTTCCCAGTTCAGCTGAGAGAGAAAGAGTCGGACGGCTTCTTGGACCCTTTGACTTGGGACGCCCTTGACGAATGGTGCGAGAAGGATGTTAACGTGATCGAGTACTTGCTCCTCGGATACCTGCCCTTCGGTCACTCTTGCCAGCCGCAGCAGTGTTCCTAGCGCGCTTTCGAAAGAGATGGGTGGTTGCGATCCAGGCAGTCCTTTTCGGAAGAACGGGCGTGGGTCATGTGAAAAGACGCTGGGTTTGAGGATCCAGGACTCCGCGTCTTCTAGGTGGATTTGTCCCGAGAAATGTGCATCGACCAGAGGTCGTGGAAGACTATTGAGCAAGACATACTCTTCGGTCACCGCCGCGCCTGCGGACGATTGAACCCAAGCCGAGTCAAGGCGCTTCTGTCCTGCCTCCCTTAGAAGGACTGTCACGTCGTTGACGGGGAGTCCAAGTCGAGTTAGTTTGTGGCGGTACTCTTCGAGCTTTCTCTCGACGAGGATGGTATTGACAAGCTCGCGTACTAGGGGCGCAGTGAGGTAAGTTGTCCCGAATCGCAAGAGCCTCTCTTCTGCTTCAGACGCAATCTCGTCAGCTAGGCTCTGAGGCATACCGGCTTCAGTTACAAGTGATGAAGCGATTCTGGTCCGGTCAAATTCCTCTATCGTCATTTTGGAGGTTCGGACGAACAGGCGGCCTCGCTTGACCGCGACCCATTCCTCTAAGTCGCGCGAGAACTCGACGAGTATCTTTCCGAGGTCTGTTATACTGTACTTTTTCGTGCCTTTTTCGTTCGCAACCAAACCGGCCTTACGAAGGGTTTTGAGATGATAGACGAACTTTCCAGCGTCCCGCACAGGATCCATCTTCGCTTCGTACATTATCTCAGTGTACGGAAGAGGACCTTTGGAGACTAACAGCTTGAGAATGTGAAGCCGAACGGGGGCAGAAGCAGCGTCTAGAACATCCGAACTGAAGCGCTCGTAGGATCGCTGCAAGAAAAGGTCAAGAGCCTTCTACCCCAAACCTGTTTAAAAAATTGTACTTGACTACATCATATTGGACTCTGACTTCTGTCAGGAGCGGTTCGGCGGCATACAGTGCACGTTTTCCAGCCTAACGTGTCCACGCTGAAAAGCTGTTCCCGCCCGCAACTCGTGCAGTACTGGTGGAATCCTGTGGGATGCCGCGGTTCTGATAGAGTCTCGGTCGATGTTGCCGCTCGCATGTTCGGGTCTTTCTTAGGAATAGGTTTCGCCAAACGCTGGAGGTAGTCCTTGCTGAACTTGAGTTTTGGCACCGCTACCCACCATACATGTCACTCTCTAGGCTTTGAGGACTTGGGTCCACCGAATTGCTGCCATGTGGACGGTCAACGTGACACAACAATCACATTGGTTCCCACCCAAACACCGCGAAGGAGACAATTTCTTGAAATCTTTCACGCCCTCATCAATTCATGAGGCAATAATTTGATAGCCTCGGGAACGAAACCCGATCCTCAAGCTCTCGAATCCTCGGTAGTCCGTGCGACATCATCTCCTATGATGAACATGTTCTTGGAGTTTCTCGAAGTTCCCGGAAACGTCCTTCTCATCCAAGGAGCACCCGGCACTGGGAAAACAACTCTCGCCTTCGAGATCCTGAATGCTGTTGCGGACTCGCGCAGGGTCTACGCGTCCAGCAGGGTCTCACCCGTGAAGTTGCGTATTCAGTTTCCTTGGATCGATGAGGTTATCGATTCTATGTCCGGGAGATCGTCCAAGGCCAGCTGGAATGACGAATTCCACGACCTCCGCGGCTCCGACACCGACAGTGTCTTTTCGAAGGTCGTACGCCTGAAACAGGCGAAACAGAAATCAATCCTTGTCGTAGATAGCTGGGAGGGAGCGTTGAGAAACGCGACACCTGAAGGACGCAAAATGTTGGAGTCAGCCGTCATGTCCGAACTAGATCAGACAAAAGTAAGCGTGATTCTCGTCAGTGAGGCCGAACGAGCCGACAGCCTCGGTTACCTCGTCGACGGAGTCGTAACCCTCGAACAGAGCGAGCTAGATGGGAGACGAATCAGGTCCCTTGGAGTGGACAAGCTAAGAGGATTCAGAGTCCAGAGCCAACATTTCCCCTTCTCCCTGGAAAAGGGAAGGTTCACTTTCTTGGACCAAGAATACGAAAACGGTCCACCGAATATAGTGAGAAACCCAGAGAAAGTTCCACACACAGAAACCCACTACTCCACTGGGAGCAGGGAACTCGACCTGTTACTGGGAGGTGGCATCCGGAAAGGTGCTTTCTTCATGATCGACACGGACAGCAACGTTTCCCCGCAGTCGCTGAGATTGTTGATCAATATGATCAGGTCCAATTTCGTCAACCAGGGCGGGGCCTGCTTCAGCGTTTCAACCGGGACCTTCAGCTCTGAATCCTCAGCGGAGGCACTGAGATCCTACGTAGGCGACAAAGCCTTGGCAGATAAAGTTCGGATAGTCGAATTCAACTCGCAGCTCCCTTCGAAGCCTTGGAGGCTAAAGTTGAGGGGGCAGCTAATGAGCGATCTCGCAGAGTTCTACAGATCATGGAACGCCTTGAAAGAAACGTCGAGTGGCATGATGCTAACTATGAACTTTGACAAGCTCGTGCAGGTCTACGGTGAGGAGCTGACACTTCCGGGTTTTACAGAAATAGGAGAAGGTCTGCGGGACGAGGGGGCCTTCAGCATCGGAATATCGTCACGTCCCACTAAGGTGCGTGATGAGTTTCTCAGACAAGCGGACTATCACATAAAAGTCCAAAGTTGGAACGGTCATCTTCTGATCTACGGCGTGAAACCTTTCACGCATGTTCACGGGGCTACTTTCAACTTCGACAAGGGATACCCGTCCCTCGACCTCATAGAGATCGTCTGAGCCTTTCCAGAGACTCACGATTGATTCGCTAGAATTCGATGTGGTATGATCCCAAGTCTAGAAGAAGTACGGAGGTTATCTCGACTAGGACTTCTGAGTAATTGGACAAGATTGACATTTTCATTGCTTGACTGGGACGCAGTAGAAAAAGTCGGGTCGCCTTTTCTATCCTCCTATAGCGCTATACTGCATGAGCGATCTGTCGTACAAGCTGGCTGAACTACGACCAGCTCTACGTCCCGTCGCCGAGTCGGCGGCCTGGGTAGCCAGCTTCCTGATCGCCAACGCCATAAGCCAAGAACCAGTATACTTCCTGATCCTCCTACTTGTCCTCGGCTCAGACGTTCTCGATACCTCTGACAAGAGCAAGGGACTCTTCCGAGACTTCATAGCAGGAAGCTTCACAGCAGTACTCTCGCTAGCTCTCAATGAACAGTTAGGCATAGTCGTTGGGGCCCTAGTCGCAGTCACGGCAGTTGGTAGGCTTCTGCAGAAGCTCGTCTAGAACCCAGCTAATCGGGCACCGGATGCCCAGTTTCAGGCTCTTATTCCTTGCCGATCGGATATGGCCTCAGGGGATAAGCATAAAACGGCCCAGAGCTATCTGCAGTAGTCTAGAGATACCATGGGCAAAGTAATAGTCTCTTTATCGTCCGAGGCAGAACACTTGGTTAGACAAGAAGTCGACAAGGTATACTATGGCAGAACAGGAGGCTTCAGCATATTCTTTGAACATCTAGTCCGAACATACTTCAACGGACACAAGAAAGGTCAGAATGGTCGCAAGGTAGCGAAATAAGACACACGCTCTTTCACCAAGAATCGTGGTTCCCGGGTGGCAGTGGGTTCTTACTACCAGTGCTGTTAGTTATCGAATCTTCAGCCGTGTTTTCTATTCGGCCTAATGGAGCACAGTCCAGCGTGCCTAGTTCCGTTAGCAGTCTAACCAAAGCATTTTGAATCATTGAGTTGGAGGCACGCGGCAGGGGCGGTGGTCCAGACCACCCACCTGTGGGGACAGCTTGGTCTAAGAGAACTGGCAGGCAACTACCAGTTCTAGGAAATACTGGTCTCGGGCACCAGTGATCGTGGGTTCAAATCCCACCCGCCCCACCACAGATCTGAACACCCCGAAAGGGGCCAAGCTTGGCTCGAAAGATTACCCTGAACATGTACATGACACTCGCTGGGTACGGAGAGTTCCCCAAGTATGATTTGGTGGACACGATCTTGTACAGTCGGCGGTCCTATGAGGGTCACCTTACCTACCACTCAGAATCCGCGCGGAAGGCATCTGATCCAAAATATCTCTTCGAGTTCTCACGCTTCCTGGATCGTACTCAGAAAATTGTCCTCTCTCACTCCCTGAAGAAGACCGATTGGCAAAACTCTAGGATAATGAAGAGTCTCAAACATGGAGAGTTGATGCTACGCTACGAGACGGTCCCGATAGATGATGCCGAGATAGCCCGCGAGTGGATTCGAACCTCTGTAATGCACCTGGAGCAGATGTGAATCCATTGGACTCGGTCACTATCCTCCCCACCCCCAGCGCGGGATGCACTTCCAGATAGTCCCGATTGGCTAGCCTGATATTTTCGGTTACGCGTTTGGGTTCGTTTAAGTGAATTCCTTTCTCTCGAAGAAAAGAAGGCCAAGTACTGCAGTGACAACAAAGTAGCCAACCAGTATAGCGATCCCCTCTGGGATACTCACAGCGAATACTCTCGAAGTGTCCCCTCGGAATCCTCCCCTCACAGTCTGAGTTGTGGGATACGGATCTGTGAGCACGTTGCCGATTATTCCTGACCCGTAGGTAATAATGAACCAAGGTTCTACTTGGGCAAGTGTTGAGACAATCACCTGAATGAGCGAGAAGGCAAAGAGAAAGAGGATGGCGGTTACAAGAATGGACATCGAACTACTTTTGAAAAGTGAGCTGAAGAAGAAGGTGAAACCGAGTACGGCGATCAGATAGAGCACCGAGAAGATGAGTGACTCGCCAAACTGGTAGGGTAGGTTTGCACCGAAGTAGTAGATGCCATTGCCTATGGCGATTGCGGCATAGATGGCGAGTATGATCAGCGATGCTGTCAAGGCGGCGATCCACTTGCCAACATAGATTGAGGATCGTCGTAAGGGGTTTCCGACAAGGAAATAGCCTGTCTTGTTCTGGAACTCGCCCGATATTGCGTCTCCTCCGAAAAATATTCCTGAGAGGATAACGACTAGAGTGATGGAGTTACCCCACCAGAAAGAGTAGAATCCGAGGGCTGCGGTTGCGAAGCTGCTGACGCCATAGTATGCAACTAGTGCTGTGAAAATGGAACTTATGATAAGGTCGATTATCAGAAGGATGAAGAACCTTCGGGATCTGAAATAGTTCAAAAGTTCGTATTTGGTCATCACTCCGATTTGGGCGATGCTACTTGGGAGATTTGGGAGGACTACTGGATCTGCTTTGAGGGATGAGCTGCTCATGTTTCTTGTCACAGAGTTGCCTTGATCATGTTCAGATACGTGTCTTCGAGGGCTGAAGAGGATGGATGGAAGCTGACCAGACCGATCTTCAGAGCTACAAGGTCTGAGAGCAACTTTTCTTGATTCTCCAGAGTGCCAGAGAATTTTATCCTCAAGCTCTTCATTTCCAGTTTTTCGGCCGAAACTACTCCAGACAGAGACGATATGCTCCTGCTAATTGTCTGATCGTCGATATCCCTTGATAATCCTACGTCGATGATGATCTCGCCTCCGTCGCCGGAGAAGCGGGATACGACGTTGTTGAGCTTGTCGTAGACGAGTAGTTTTCCGTGGTCTATCATGGCGACCTCGTCACATATCTCGGATACCTCGTTCAGTAGGTGTGAGCTCATGAAGATGAGCCGGTTCTTATGCTTGAGCGATTTTACGATCTCTCTGACCTCGGACATTCCTCTAGGGTCGAGACCGGTGCTAGGCTCGTCTAGGAGGAGGATTTCAGGCTCTGAGAGGAGGGCTGCGGATATGTTGATCCGCTGTTTCATTCCCTTGGAGAATTTTCCGACTTTCTTGTCTAGCCATTCTTCCATCTTTACCTCTGCAACAACCTCTTCGATTTTCTTCTTTCTATCCGACCGCGGCATTCCTCGGATCTCCGCGACCATCGAGAGAGCGTCTCTCGGGGTCAGAGACGGGTAGATCTCCGGGCTTTCGATAAGTGATCCGACGGAGGCGAGAGCTTTCTTTTTGTTCTCATGCACCGAGATACCATTGATCAGGGCTTTCCCTTCGGATGCTCTTATCATGTCAGTGAATAGTTTCAGAGTAGTTGTCTTTCCAGCTCCGTTCGGCCCGAGAAAACCGACGCATTTCGAACCTTCAATCCTCAGGTTGAGATTGGATAGCGCGGAAAACGAGCCGTACCGTTTTGACAGATTTACAGCTTCAATAGAAGGGCTGGACAAGCCAGAATCTCCTAGGATTTCAATCCCCGATTCATGAGAAGTATTCTAACGGCGTCCAATGTTTCACGAGGTGGATAATAGAGACAGTGCTCAAAATACCCATTATTTAGACACTTTTCTTCTCTAAAAAAACCAACAAAGGCGTGTCTCCGTTTCTGGCGTAAGAGTGCGTGTCTGGTTGAGATTCAAAGTTTAAAGGAATGATAGGCTTCCAAACGCTCCGAGCATCTGTTCGGTTTGACGAGTACTATTCTTCCGCGTTCGGCTGACTACGAGGTCAAGTTGACCCCGGACCACGAGAGCCTCCGGAACACTATCCGTGATTTTGCCGAGAAACAGATCCGGCCGATAGCAGGCGAGATCGATCGGAAGAACCACATTCCACGAGAGTTGCTCAACCAGATTGCAAAGCTCGGCGTGACAGCCATCACCTACAAAGAAGAGTACGGTGGGCTCGGTGCGGACCTATTATCAATGGTCATTGCGCTCGAGGAACTGGCTCGCGTCTCAGCCGCTTGCTCAACGGTCTTCGTTGCTAGCCATCTTGTTTCTGAGCCATTGAACGAGTGGGGGACGGAAGAGCAGAAGAAACGCTACCTCATCCCGATGGTCGCGGGCGAGAAGATTGGGGCTCACGCAATGACCGAGCCCGGCGCTGGGTCGGACGTAGCAGGAATCAAGTCCACAGCGAAACTCCACGGGACCCACTGGGAGATATCAGGGCGGAAGACGTTCATCACAAACGGTGAGATAGCCGACCTATACCTTGTCTTCGCTAGGACGAGCCCGTCGCCCAGCAGACAGGAGAGACACAAAGGTCTCAGCGCGTTTCTAGTCGAGCGAGGAACGGAAGGATTCCAGGTAGCAAGCAAGATCGAGACAACCGGATTGCGCGGCTCGCAACCATCCGAGCTAGTTCTTGACCATGTGAAGGTTCCCAAGGACAATTTGCTGGGAAAAGAGGGTGATGGCTTCTATGTCGGAGTAAAGACCTACGACAGAGGCAGGATAGACGTCGCAGCACAGGGAGTCGGGATTTGTCAAGCCGCGTACGAGGCTGCTGTGAGCTACGCGCAGACCCGAATCAGTTTTGAGAAGCCGTTGGTCGAGTTTCAACAAGTACAGTACAAGTTGGCGGAGATGGCTATGGGATTGCATACTGCTCGATTGTTGACTTATTGGGCCGCATCGTTGAAGGATCAGGGAAAAGATTTCGTCAAGGCTTCGTCGATCGCGAAGGTTACCTCGACAGAAGCGGCAGAAAAACTGTCGCTGCTTGCAATGATGATACATGGCGGTTATGGTGTCGCGACGGAATATCCGGTGGAACGGTTTCTGCGGGACTCGCAGATCATCAAGACCTACGAGGGCACCAACGATATTCAGAGATTAACGATTGCAAAACAGCTATTGCGGGAACTGAAAGCATAGACCTAACTTCTGGCTCTAAACTTGAGGTTCATTCTCTCAGGTCTCGGAAACTGGTACAACGGCTGGAGCCTGACGGATCAAGCGGTTCAGCTTGCTGACAAGCTCGGATTCTGGGGTGCAGTTATCCCAGACCACTACATGTGGGCCGAAGCCTACGGACAGCCGCAGAAAGATTCAACTCCAGAAAGCTGGATCGCCCTCAGCTACCTCGCAGCCAAGACCCAGAATATCAAGCTCGGAACCATTGTCACCCCGATACCGTTCCGTCCACCGGCAATGCTGGCCAAAATGGTGTCCACAATGGACGTGTTGTCGTCTGGACGCGCAGTCCTCGGAGTAGGAGCCGGATGGTCCCAGACAGAATTCGAAGGCTACAGCATTCGAAGGCTACAGCACATGGGACGATCCGAAAACACGGGTCGACAAGACCCGGGAAGGCGTGGAACTAATTCTCGAGCTCTGGCAGAAGCCACAAGTTGAGTTCAAAGGAAAATACTATCATGCGAAAGGTGCGATTCTAGATCCTAAACCAGTTCAGAAGCCCCACCCGCCTCTAATGTTCGGAGGCGTCGGGACACGAATGCTACGGCTTGCGGGCCAGTACTCTGACATCTGCCACATCCCACCGTGGGTCCATGTTCCCATGGAGAAGGCACGATCCACCGTCAAGCAAGAGGCACGAAGATTCCATTGAGAGGACAAGATAGCTTTTGCAGCCGGGTCCGTTGCCAACCGAGACCAAAAATTCGATCTAAAAGCCGTCGGTCAAGACGTGGAAAAGGCCACAAAAGACGGAGCACTATACTACATTGCACCTCTCCATCGTATAGGATATCTTGACAACCTGAAAGAATTCGCCAAGAGCATCATACCCTCCTATTCAGGACCGGACTAGAATAAGCAGGCTGCAGATTCCCAGAGGAGCTGGCGACGCATTATCCGCATGGAACATAGGTGAAATACTAACGTGCGGGCTCGTCAAGAGAGGTGCGGTAAATCACAATTTCATAATTGGCTCGTCCGAGGGGAAATATATCCTACGACAGGTTTCCCACGTTCATCACAAAAGCTCTCGTGACTTGGAGTTCGAACTATCCTACCTTGCCTATCTCAAACAGTCGGATTTCCCCATATAGAGTTCCATCAGCAATTCCCACCAGGAATGGAAGCCTATTCGTAACCGTTCAAGACCACTACTACTGGCTCTACAAGTTTCTCGAAGGCAGAGTCGTTGAGAGGCTCAACCGGTCACATCTCGCACAACTCGCGCAGATGATGACGCGGTACCACGCTCTGATCGAAAAATCAAACCTCCACAATGGAAAACCGGCTTCGGACTTGTACAATCGATCTGTCACGTTGAGAGAGATCGAAGAATATCGGAAAAAAAATTC
>Ga0209474_10001658_pt1 | contig 21410 bp, 20 predicted proteins | sample GraSoiAngelo_145_FD_185902 | JGI IMG/M metagenome (GOLD analysis project Ga0209474, IMG submission 185902) | Grasslands soil microbial communities from the Angelo Coastal Reserve, California, USA - 14_1009_05_20cm (SPAdes) (version 2) | ecosystem: Environmental > Terrestrial > Soil > Grasslands... | reverse complement strand
CTGCGGTGATCCAAGACGACTGCGTCCACGATGTAGCGACCGAGTCCGGACATGCGCCACCTCCGAGTTGGTGGCGTGCACTATGTCCTGCGACATCTGTGAACTATGTGGTGAAACCAGACACCTCCCTTCCCGCACTTGGCGAAATCCGCCTCGTTGACGGCCTGGAGCAGGCCCACCACCACGGCCGCGCGCTCGGGCCGAGGCACGAAGTCGGTGATCTCGCCCTCGATCACGATCAAGCCCTCAAAGAGAGCGGCTAGCATCTCGCGCCTGGTGGTGGGTGCCGCCGCTCGCCAGGCGCTGCCGATGCCCGCCAGGGGGATCACCGGCGCCGCCACCTTGGTGCTGGCGGCCAGGTCGGCGCGCAGCACCTCCAGCCGTTCCCGCTCGCGCTGGTACTCGGGCTCCGAGACGTGCTGCCAGAGATACAGCTTGCGCAGCCGATCCATGGTGGTGTCGCTCTGAGCCAGGGCCTCCGGTGACTGCTGCGGCTGGCTGAGGGCGCCCGCCACGGCCTCTGAGAAGCCCTCGGGAGCCAGGGCGTCAAGGCGCTGGAAGAGAGCATCAGCCCAGGCCAGGAGGCCGTCCTCGCGCACTCCCCGGCGGGTCGCTGGACAGCGAGCCTCAGGCGCCAGGTCGCGGCGGCAAGCGTAGTAGCTGAGGCCGTAGTTGGTGCTCGCCCGCAGGGGCCGTCCGCACTCCCCACAGACCAGCAGACGGGAGAAGGCGTAGTGCGGCCGGACACTGCCCCGGCTGACGCGCCGATTGCGGCGTAGAACCGCCTGGGCCTGCTCGAAGAGGTCTCGGCCAACGATCGGCGACCACTGGGCAGGGATCAACTCGCCCTCGCGGCGGGCCCGGCTGAGGGAGTAGGTGCAGCCGATGTAGGCCACGTTCTGGAGGAGATCGATCACAGTGTCGGGCACCAGCCCAAGCCGTCGGAGCGCGAGCCTGGCTTAGCCACGCCCTGGGCGTTGAGGCGGGCCGCCAGCAGGCGGGCGCTGAACCTGCCAGCGGCGTATTCCTCGAAGAGGTCCCGGACCACGGCCGCCTGCTCTTCGTCGATGACCAGTGGGCCGCCCTTTCCCTCTCGCCGATAGCCGTAGGGCGCCTGGCCGGTGGCCGCTCCAGTCTGGTTCAGGTGCTTGTAGGCGCTCTTGATCTTGCGGCCGGTCATCTTGCGCAGATGGGTGGCCGCGGCTTGCTGAACGGTCCAGTTCAACTCGCCGTCGGGCGAGCGGTCGAAGTAGCCCTCGGCCAACGCCACTGCGATCTCGGGGTGCTGCTCCATTAGTGCGTAGAACTCGGCCGAGAGCAGGTTGTCGCGTGCGATCCGGGAAGAACTCACAACCGAGACGTCGCGAGCCGCCGTTGGTCGCCGGAGGCGGGCTATCCTCGCTCGGGATGTCATCCGACACAGGCAGCGAGCAGGAGCCAGGCCCCGTCCTTCGACCGACGCGCGCTCTGGCGGCTGCCATCGTCCCGTTCCTGCTCGCCGGGTTCGCCATCCTCTACCTCGCGCCCGACCGCACCGGCGACCTCTTTGCCTGGACGATCCGCCCGCGGATGACCGCGATGATGTTGGGCGCGTCCTACCTGGGGGGCGCGTACTTCTTCGTCAGGGCCGCGGTCGCCAGGCGCTGGCGGCAAGTCGAGATCGGCTTTCTGCCCGTGGCGCTGTTCGCTACGGCCTTGGGGATCTCGACGATTGTCCACTGGTCGAAGTTCAACCACTCCCACCCGGCCTTCTGGGTCTGGACAGCCCTTTACCTGACGACACCGGTTCTCGTCACAGCGGCCTGGTGGGCCAATCGCCGCAGCAGTGCCGGCGTCGGCGCGATCGAGCCGCACCTCGACCGCGCCTTGCGGGTTGCGCTCGGGGTGATCGGCGGGGTGGTGCTGCTGGTTGCGGTTGGTCTGTTTGCGGCTCCGCAGGCGGTTGGTCCGGCCTGGCCTTGGGCGCTGACGCCTCTGACCGCCCGGGTGATGGCGAGTCTGTTCGCGGTCGGAGGCGCGTCGCTGGTCGGAATGGCCGTGGATGGCCGGCCGGACGCCATCCACGTGACGCTGCACAGCCAGGTGCTGTCGCTGGCAGCGATCGCTGCGGCGATTCCGTTCGCCTGGAGCGGTACCCGAACCGACACGGTGCTCCCAGGCTTGTTCGCAATCGCGATGGTCGCACTCCTGTTCGGCACCGCCGGCCTGGCCTGGGCGCTGCGGCCGCAACTCAGCGAGCAGGCCGCGCCAGCTTGACGATCCGAACCGCGCCCGGTCCTCGCGGCGGCCCCATCGTGGGCAGCGCACTCGAGATCGGGCGCGACCCGCTGCGGGCCTACACGCGCTACGCGCGCACGTACGGAGACGTTGTCAGCGCCCGGTTCCTCCGTTGGCGCCTCCAGTTCTTCTTTCACCCCGAGCACGTGGCGCACATCCTTCAGCGCAACCAGGCCAACTACTCGAAGGACCTCTACACGTACCACCTCCTCCGTCCGGCAGTCGGCAACGGCCTGGTGACGAACGACGGAGCGGGCTGGCTCGCCCAGCGCCGCCTGGTTCAGCCCGCGTTTCACCGCGAACGGATTCGCGTGATGGCGGCTGAGATCGACGGCGCAACGGCGCGGATGCTGGACCGTTGGGCAGAGCAGGCATCGGTTGGAGCTCCCGTCGACGTGGCGGAGGAAATGCTGCGCGTGACTCTCGAGATCGTCGGCCGCGTCCTGTTCGGTGTCGATCTCAACTCGGAGGCAGCGGCAGCCGGCAGAGCATTCCGCGATATCAACGAGCTGATAACCAGCTACGTGCATATGCCGCTGCCCCCGTACGGGTTTCCGGGCCGGCGTACCCGGCGCCTGGGTTCGGCGATCGCGACGCTCGACAGCCTGGTCCAACGAGTTGTCGACGAACGCCGCCAGCACGGGGGCGATCGAAGCGACGTCCTGTCGATACTGCTCCAGGACGACGGGTCCGAGCAGGGCATGTCCGATCGGCAAGTGCGTGACGAAATAGTCACGCTTCTATTCGCGGGACACGAAACCAGCGCCAGCGCTCTGACGTGGGCCCTCTACATGGAGTCGACGCATGCTGACGTTGAGACGCGGCTGCACGCCTCGGCGAGCGCCACGGACAGCGCGGACGGCCACGGTTACGCCGGCATGGTCCTGAATGAGGCCATGCGCCTCTACCCGCCCGCATGGAGCTTTGGGCGCCGCGCGGTGGCTGCGGATGAGATCGGCGGTTATGACGTCCGCGCGGGCACGCTGGTGTGGGTATCTCCGTACATCACCCACCGGCACCCGGATTTCTGGGACCGCCCGGACGTGTTCGATCCCGATCGGTTCGCCCCCGAGTGCGAGTCGAAGCGGCCCCAGTTTGCGTACTTCCCGTTCAGCAGCGGGCCGCGCATGTGCATCGGCAGCCACTTCGCGATGACGGAGATGACGTCAATTCTGTCAGCGATCGCGCGCTCGTTTCGGCTGCGGCCCGTCTCGCCACCGCCTGAGCCGCAGGCGCTTATCACGCTCCGACCTCGGGGTCCCGTACTGATGCGATTGCACCGGCGGTGAACATTCAGGCTGCCCACATCCAGGGGGCTTTCGCGTGGCTAATGCACATTCAGAATCTCATCGAACTCAAGGCCGAAGTCCCTCGGGCTCAACGAGGGGCCATGATTGGCGCCGGCGCTACAACGCAGAGCGACCCCATCGGGGGTTGGGCATGCTCACGCCGGCCGCCTTTGCTCTAGGGTGGACTGAGGGAAGGACGTGAGAGGACACTCCCCTCGATGTGCCTGGACCAGTTAGCTCTGTCTGCCGACCCGACGCCTGGACCAGGATCTCTCACAAGAAGTGGACCGATTCTCGGGGGCTGCTCACTAAGGACACGGGATCAGGACGATCCGGCTCGTCAAACGCACCCGACCGGCTCATGAGCGTGTGAAGGTTCCCAGCTCCGGCCCTGGCAAGTGTCGGGTCGCCGTGGGCCTCGACCGGGATTCAGGCGATCATGGCCCGGTATCCCCACGCGGATCGTCGCGGCGGCAAATCCGAGGTGGCCACTGCCAGGCCGAGCCTGACTACCCCTCAGGAGGCGCCGACCGGGCGCCGACGCCTCCCTTTAAGGGAGGGAGAAGGGAGCGGGCCATCACTACTGTGACCATCTCGCGCGTGTCTTCCCCGTTCCGACGCGGTCGCCGGAACGGGGTCGACGCGATCCCTCCCCGATGCCCCCGTAGGGGCCGGGTCTGCATGCTGCAACCCAGCAGGTAACAAAATCCGTAACAAAGGCCGCGCGAGAGTCATGGTGGGATCGAGAACTGGGTGGCAGCCCGCCGCACATGCGGGCCGACTGGGTAGTCCCGTCAGTCGCCCGCCTCAGCCTTGAAGAAGACCCCCTTAGGGCTCCTGGAAGTTCGGCTGCTCCCAGATCCGCTGATTCACGTAGTCCTGGACGCTCGCGATGTACGAGTTGGCACCCGGGTCGTGCCAGGAACCACTAAACCAGCGGCCTACGCAGCCCCACGCATCGCCGGAGCCGTAACCGCTCGGTAGCCAGGTCTCGTAGCCCTCGAAGCAGGAACGCCAGATCCCGTAGGCCGTGTCGGCGTTCATCGCGGTGGAGTTACCGATTCCTGGCCAAGTCGAAGTCTCGTATGGGTACCGGTTCTGGAGGATGCCCCAGCTCTCTGGACATAGGCCAGGCCTGCCATCAGCCCCGAGCCCGTGTCCGGGGGGGCAACGCGTGGGATCCATACCCCAATCGCCAAGGTTGGTCTGGCGCCACCAGCTTTCCTTGGCCGCTTGCGCCGCGACGATGTCCTCGTCGATGCCCCACTTACACGCAGCCCAACGGAGTATCTGGTGCGTGGTGCCGGTGAACTGGCCGTCGATTCGAGGTGCAATCCACTGGTCGGCCCGAGAATCATCGCCCGGGAACATGGCGCCCACGCCCTGGCCCGTCGTCTGGTTGTAGCCGGCATTCATGCCCTTGTTCTCAGCGATCGGGGTGCCCCGCACCCAGCTGGCGCACTGGGCCCCTGTAGGCAGCGCGCCGCCCGGAGGGACGGTTCCGAAATGTTGTGGTCCGGGCGCCGGCGCCGGCGGAGGTGGCGGCGGAGGAGGTTGCGCACCGCACGCCCCTGCAGTAGTGCCCGTGAATGTGCCGGGCGTTGTCGCGAGGGACACCGCCGGCCCTGGATAGCAGTGATCAAGCAAGTTGCCCATGTACACGGCGTCACCGAACGTGTAGATCCCACCGAAGCTCGTCAGGATGAAGTAGCCGGCATTGTCCCGGGTATACGCGAGCGAGCTCGCGGGACCGGGATATCCGTGGTCGAGCAAGTTGCCAAAGTACTTGGCGTCGCCGAAGGTGTAGAGGGCTCCACTCGATGTGAGGATCGAGTAACCAGCGCCTGTTGAGGTATAGGCGAAGCTGACCGCGGTGCCTGGGTAATGGTGGTCCAGAAGGTTGCCGAAGTAGATGGCGTCGCCGAACGTGTACACACCGCCAAAGGCCGTAAGAATCGCGTAGCCACGTCCACTAGGCGTCATGCTGAGCGCGACAGCCGGACCGGGATACCCGTGGTCGAGGAGATTCCCGTAGTAAGGGGCATCTCCGAACGAATAGATGGCGCCGGCGGAGTTGAGAATGTTGTAGCCGTGCCCGCTTGGTGTACCGGCAACGCCGACGGCGGGGCCCGGGTATCCGTGGTCGATGAGGTTGCCTTCATAGGCGGCGGTCCCGAACGTGTAGATGCCGCCACTGCTGGTGAGGATGTTGTAGCCGCCAGTCGAGTCAGCCGCGGCCGCAGCTTGGGTAGTGAGTGGGGTCGCTAGGACCGCTATCACCGCAGCCATAAGCGCGACGCGAATCCACTTCAGTTTTCGTTCAGCCATGTTCGGGTGCGCGCTCAAGCCACCGGCGACCGCGCAACTCATCTGACGTTGCGCGGCGGCAAGAATTGCGCAGCGGCCCCGCGGCCTCGCTTTTAGCGGCTCGAAACCCTCTTGCTACCGGCCTGCTCGTGGGCGTCCAGGCCGCTGGCGGTCGGGCATGCCGGCCAGGTCGGCCTGGAGCCCCAGGCGCAGCGCCGGGTCAGCGATCCGGCCACCCACGACCAGCACACCCTCAGATGCCAGCAGCTCGGCTTGCCGCACCCGGTTGATCGCGGCCAGCCGGCCGCCGGCACGCACCACCCGCCACCACGGCACCCTGGGGCCGCACCGAGAGGCGAGATAGCTACCCACCGCGCGAGCGGCCCCCGGAAACCCCGCCCGCGCCGCCACCTCCCCGTACGACACCACCTCCCCCGGCCTCAGCGCTCGGAGCACGCGTGCCACCTCGGCGTCGAAACCGGTCAGTCGCGGTACCCCAGTGCAAAGGTCACCGCGATGTGGAATCGAAAAGCGTCCTCGTCCAGGCGGCCCATCACCTCGTCGAGCTCACCCTCGAGGCGCCGGCGCGAAGCCGGCCCCATCGTCGACAGCAGCGAGTACGGCAGCGGTCCCGCGCCCTTCATCAGCTCCACCCACTCGTGGGCGTTCTTGGGCCGGCCCCCGGTGACCATGGTCGCGATCTTCACCTCGTCGAAGCCCACCTCGTAGAGCTGCCGGGTCAGGACCTCGGGCTCCCCCAAAGATCCGCGCTCGTCATCGTGGCGAGGCAGTCGCATGAAGGGGTGGTCGACCCGCATCCGATCCAGGATCTCGAAGAACTCCTCCTGCGCATCGGTGGCGAGAGCTCGGCGCTGGCAGGACACCGCCAGGCGCCCACCGCTCCTCAGCACCCGATGGGCCTCCGCCAGTGCGGCTCTGGCATCCACGAAGTAAGCGAGCGCCAGACCCATCGTGACCAGGTCGAAGGCCGCGTCCCGAAAGATCAGCCGCTCGCCCGGCATGTAGAGGTACTGGACATTGGCCGGCGTCTTCTGCCGCGCCACCTCGAGCATGCCCGGGGTCACATCGACCCCCACCACCGAGCCCCGCCGCCCCACGTTGTGGGCCAGAGCCCGGGTGACCAGGCCCGTCCCGCATCCCACGTCCAGGGCGTGCTCGCCGGGCGTCGGATGCGCCAGCGCGACCAGCCGCTCGGCCGCCTTCCGATGGAAGCCGTGGGCCCATTCGTCGTAATGGGGCGCGAAGTCGTCGAAGAAGGTGACGAGTTGCGTCAGGAGGTTCGGGGCGGGGTTCGTGCTCAAGTCAGAGGCGTGTGCTAACCGGGGCTCGGCCCCCGACCATGCGGCTAAGATGCTAGCTCGGCGCAACTGCGGGAAAAGCCCCTTCAAGGAGGCCAGATGGAAGTCGAAGCGCAGGCGGGGGACGGCGGCCACAAAGGCCGCAACAAGGCGAGCCAGGGCGGCGGATCGAGCATCCTGCTGGGACCGCGCGACAGCCTGGTGGGCAAGCTCACTGTTGAAGGCGACATCCGGGTGCGGGGCACGGTCGAGGGTGAGCTGGCTGCGTCCGGCGACGTCCAGATCGATCCTTCGGCGAAGGTCAGCGCCCCCATCTCAGGCCGAAACGTGAGCGTGCGCGGCAAGGTCACCGGCGACGTGGTGGCGGCCGAGCGGCTGCTCCTGGCCGGGCACGGCAGCCTGGACGGCAATGTCCAGGTCGGCCGCCTGGCCATCGAGGACGGGGCGACTCTCAACGGCAACGTGAGCATGGGCCGGCGCCGCAACGGCAACGGGCAGCGGGCTACGGAGGAAGCCGCCGCTCAGGCGTAGCCACCTTATCGGTAGAGCTTGGCCAGGCCTCGCGTGTACTTCTCCATGGCCGCGCGCATCTGAGCGCCTCGATCCGCACCAGCATCGACCCCGAACACGTACTGCATGAATCCACCAACCTCCGATAGCCCGTCGCGTATGGTCTGGGATTCGCCAGGCGGGTAGATCCGCGCCGGGTCGCCGACCGCTACCCAGCCGATCGGCACCCATCCGGCCGCCGGCAGCGCGCAGCCGATGTGCACGGCGCCACCGAGAGCTACCGTGCTGGCGCGGCCCAGCGAGGCGCCGTTGAAGATCATGGCGCCGGTCGCGATGAAGACCTCGTCCTCCACCGCGCACCCGCTGAGGTAGGCGTGCGGGCCGACCAGCACGTGGGTGCCGATGGTCAGCGGGTGGTCGCGGGTCCCGCGCAGGACGGCCTGCTCCATGACCACGCAGCGCTCGCCCACCGTGACCGGTCCACCGTCGGCGGTGAGCACGGCCCCGTGCAGCACCCGCGAATGGGCCCCGATCGTGACCTCACCGCTGAGCACGGCGCTGGGCGCCACCCAGGCGGTCGGGTCGACCGGCATGGGCTCAGGCTACCGGGACTTTGGCCTCGGCTTTGTGGAAGGCCAGCTGACCGCCTTCGGCCGCCACCTCCACCGTGTCCCCCTCGGCGAACTGCCCTTCCAGCAGACGCATCGCCAGCTGGTCCTGGAGCAGCTTCTGGATCGTGCGCTTGAGCGGCCGCGCGCCGTAGACAGGGTCCCAGCCGCGCTCGGCCAGCAGCTCGCGGGCGCTGTCGCCCACCTCGAGACGGATCCGGCGCTCCGCCAGCCGCTTCTGCAGTCGCTGGAGCTGGATCTCGACGATCGCCGCGAGCTGCTCGCGGGTCAGCGGCTTGAACACGATCACCTCATCGACGCGATTCAGGAATTCGGGCCGGAAGTGCTGCTGGAGCACGTCCAGCACCGCTTTCTGCACGTGCTCGAACTCGCGGTTGGCCATGTCCTGGATGACCTGGCTGCCCAGGTTGGAGGTCATGATCAGCACCGTGTTCCGGAAGTCCACGGTGCGCCCCTGGCCGTCGGTCAGGCGCCCGTCGTCGAGGATCTGCAGCAGCACGTTGAAGACGTCCGGGTGCGCCTTTTCGATCTCGTCGAAAAGCACCACCGAGTAGGGCCGCCTGCGCACCGCCTCGGTCAGCTGGCCGCCCTCGTCGTAGCCGACGTAGCCGGGCGGCGCGCCCACCAGCCGGGAGACGGTGTGCTTCTCCTGGTACTCCGACATGTCGAGCCGGACCAGCGCCTGCTCGTCGTCGAACAGGAACTCGGCCAAGGCCCTTGCCAGCTCGGTCTTGCCCACGCCGGTGGGGCCCAGGAAGATGAAGGAGCCGACCGGGCGGTTGGGGTCGCTCAGGCCTGAGCGGGAGCGGCGGACCGCGTTGGCCACCGCCTCGACCGCCTCGTCCTGGCCCACCACGCGCGCGTGCAGGCGCTCCTCCATGTGGATGAGCTTCTGGATCTCGCCCTCCAGCATCCGGCTCACCGGGATACCGGTCCAGCGGCTGACGATCTGGGCGATGTCCTCCTCGTCGACCTCTTCCTTGAGGAGGGCGCCGCCCGAGCCCTGCAGCTCCTGGAGCTGGGCGCCGGCCTCCTCCAGCTGCTTCTCGAGGGCGACCACCTCGCCGTAGCGCAGGCGTGCGGCCTTCTCGAAGTCCGCGGCGCGCTCGGCGCGCTCGGCCTCGTGCCGTGCCTCTTCGACCTTCTGCTTGAGCTCGCTCAGGCGCCCGATGACCTGCTTCTCGCGGTCCCACCGGGAGCGCAGCGTGTCGCGCTGCTCCTGCAGCGAGGCCAGCTGCTTCTCGAGGCCGGCCAGCCGCTCGCGCGAGGCCTTGTCGCTCTCCTTCTTCAGCGCCTGCCGCTCGATCTCCAGCTGCCGGATCTGGCGCTCGATCTCGTCCAGCTCGGCGGGCAGGGAGTCGATCTCCATCCGTAGGCGAGCCGCCGCCTCGTCGACCAGGTCGATCGCCTTGTCGGGCAGGAAGCGATCGCTGATGTAGCGGTGCGAGAGCATGGCGGCGGCGACCAGGGCGGAGTCCTTGATCCGCACCTTGTGGTGGACCTCGTAGCGCTCCTTCAGGCCGCGCAGGATGCTGATGGTGTCCTCGACCGAGGGCTGGTCGACGAACACGGGCTGGAAGCGCCGCTCCAGGGCGGCGTCCTTCTCGATGTGCTTCCGGTACTCGTCGAGCGTGGTGGCGCCGATCGCCCGCAGCTCGCCGCGCGCGAGCGCCGGCTTCAGCAGGTTGGCCGCGTCCATGGCGCCCTCGGCGGCCCCGGCGCCGATCAGCGTGTGCAGCTCGTCGATGAAGAGCACCACCTGGCCTTCCGCGTCCTGGACCTCCTTGAGCACGGCCTTCAGGCGGTCCTCGAACTCGCCGCGGTACTTCGCGCCGGCCACCAATGCGCCAAGGTCGAGCCCGACCACGCGCTTGTTCTTCAGGCTCTCGGGCACGTCGCCGGCCGCGATGCGCTGGGCCAGGCCCTCGGCGATCGCCGTCTTGCCGACGCCGGGCTCGCCGATCAACACAGGATTGTTCTTGGTGCGTCGAGAGAGAACCTGGATCACCCGCCGGATCTCCTCGTCGCGGCCGATGACCGGGTCGAGCTTGCCCTGGGCGGCCAGCGCGGTCAGGTCGCGGCCGTACTTCTGCAGGGCCTGGTACTTGGACTCCGGATCCTGGTCGGTGACCCGGCGGTTGCCTCTGACCTTGCGCAGCGCCTGGAGCAGGCCGTCATGGGTGACGCCCAGGCCCTTCAGGACCGGGCGCGCCGCCAGCGCCAGCAGCAGGTGCTCGGTCGAGATGTAGTCGTCTTTGAGGTTCTTGGCTTCGGCGTCAGCCGCCTCCAGGATCTTGGCCAGCGCGTCGCCCACGTAGGCCTGGCCGCCGCCCTGCACACGGGGGAAGCGTTCGACCTCTGAGACCAGGGCCGGTTCCAGCGCAGCCGGCGAGACGCCGGCCACCTCCAGGATGGGTGCGGCGATGCCGTCCTGCTGGCCGGCCATCGCCAGCAGCAGGTGCTCGGGCTCGATCGCCTGCTGGCCCCGCGCGGACGCCTCCTCGGCGGCCGCCTGGAGGGCCTGCTGTGCCTTTTCGGTAAACCTGTCCAAACGCATACGAGTTTTTGTTTACCCACAAACTGAGGAGTCCATGCCCGAGATGCCGGAGCTCGAAGCCCTGCGCCAGGTCCTGGGTCCGCAGCTGGAGGGCGCCCTGGTCACCGCCTGCGAGGTGGCGCCGCGCAAGGCGCACCTCCTGCGCTACCCGGTCGAGGAGTTCGAGAAGGAGGTGCCCTACCGGCGCTTCACGCGCACCTGGCGGCGCGGCAAGCATCTGGTCTTCGACCTCGAGCTGGCCCGCGGCGGCGAGGGCCGCTCGCTGGTCGTCAATCCCATGCTGGGCGGCCGCTTCGACCTCGCTGCCGGCGATGAAAAGGTCAGCGGCAATCAGGTGTTCTCTTTGCGGCTGGAAGGCGCTCGCGAGCTGCGCTACCTGGATTTCCGGGACATGGGCCGGATCTACTGGACGGCCGATCTAAAGAAGGACGTGCCCGCGTGGGCCGACCTCGGGCCGGAGGCCGACCAGGTCGGCGAGCTGAGCCTGGACGACTTTCGCAAGCGCCTCCGCCGCTACCGCGACGAGCTGAAGGACCTGCTGCGCAACCAGGCCTTCCTTGCCGGTGTCGGCAACGCCTACTCGGACGAGATCCTGTTCGAGGCCCGCCTCCTGCCACTGCGCCGGCGCTCCTCCTTGAAGCCGGACGAGGAGCAAAGCCTCTACGAGGCGATTCCCACCGTGCTGGAGCGAGCCGTCAAGGCGATCCTGGCCAACCCCGACTACGACGAGTCGAAGCAGGACCGCAAGTTCATGAACGTGCACGCCAAGGGAGGCCAGAGCTGCCCGCGCTGCGGCCACCGGATCAGCCAGCTGGGCAGCAACCGCGAGCCGCTCAACTTCTGCCGGGGGTGCCAGAAGTAGCGGCGCTTATTAACAAGCCTTTGCCCACCTGCGGCGGGTGGGCCCGAGTTGGCCCCCCCAAAGTGCCTCGGCGATGCTCCAGGGTCTCTTCGCGCTCCTCTTCGCCACCTCCGGCCTCGGCATGGGTCCGATCTCGGGCGACGCCGAGCTCTACGCACCGCCTCCGCCCCCACCCCAGAACCGGCTGGTCAGCGCCCAGCTCGGCCTCGACACGGGTGTCGGCGTCTATGCCGACTGCAGCCGCGTCACCGAGCTCACCCACGAATCGGCGGCGATCGACGCCTGCCTGCCCGGCCGCAACTATTTCATCGGCCACAATCCCGGCGTCTTCACGCCGCTGCTGAACACTCAGGTCGGCGACACCATCACCTACTACGACGCCGCCGGCAACGCGCATCCATATCGCGTGGTCGGGATCCGCACCTGGAACCGCTTCTGGGGCTCGCCGCCGTTCGTCGAGCCGGACGTGGTCGCCCAGTTCCAGACCTGCATCACGCTCGACGCCACCTGGGATCAGATCCTGGACGCCGTGCCCGCCGCCTAGGCTGTGGTCCGTGGACCAGGCGCTGCTCGAGGTGGCACGCCGGACGCCGGGGTTCCTGCCCGAGGCCGAAGGCCTGGCGCTGCATGGCTGGGCCCTTGAAGCCGCCCGGCACGGCCCGCTCCTGGAGATCGGCAGCTACTGCGGCCTCTCCGCCCTCTACCTCGGCTCAGCCGCACGGGCGGGCGGCGTGCTGCTCTTCACCCTCGACCATCATCGCGGCTCCGAGGAGCACCAGCCTGGCCAGGAGTACAACGACCCCGAGCTGACTGACGCTGACGGCCGGGTCGACTCCCTGCCTCGGTTCCGGCAGACCCTGGCCGAGGCCGGCCTCGAAGGCTCGGTGGTGGCGGTGGTCGGCAGCTCGGCGGCCGTGGCCGAGGCCTGGCGGACGCCGCTGGGGCTCGTCTTCATCGACGGCGGCCACTCCCAGGCGGCGGCCGACGCCGACTATGCCGGCTGGTCGCCCCACGTCGCACCGGGTGGCCTGCTGGCCATCCACGACGTCTTCCCAAACCCGGCCGACGGGGGCCGGCCGCCCTTCCTGATCTACGAGCGCGCGCTGGCCGAGGGCTGGTGCGAAGTCGGCGCTACGGGTTCCCTTCGGGTGCTCAGGCGACGGTCTCCAGCACCGGCCCGAGGCGGAAGAGGCCGGACGTAAGGCCTTCCCCCCAAAGCGTGTCGGCGGCCAGCACCACCGCGCCTGAAGTCCAGGTCGGTCGTTCCTCAGGCCAGCGCCGGCCATCTGGGCAGGTGATCCCGGTCCAGTAGGAGCCGTCGCCGGCGCGCAGGCGCTGGATCCAGCTGAAGAGCTCCACCGCCTCCGCGCGCAGCCCCGAGATCTCGAGCGCGATCACCAGCTCGGCGGTTTCGGCGGCCGTCACCCACGGGCGGTCGGAGACGCAGCGGCAGCCGTAGCCGTCGACCACGAACTCCTCCCAGCGGGCCAGCAGCCGCCGCCTGGCCGGCTCGCCGGTCACGGCACCGCCGAGCACCGGGTAGTACCAGTCCATCGCGTAGCGGTCCTTGTCCTCAAAGGCCTCCGGGCGCATCCGGATCGCCTCGCCGAGCCGGGCCAAGGCCAGCTCCCAGCGCGGCCGCGCGTAGCCCAGCCGGCCGGCCACGGCCAGCGCGCAGCCCAGGCTGGCGTGGATCGAGGAGCAGGAGGTGAGCAGTGCCCCCGGCCAAGGGCGGCCGGCGGGGTCGCGGGCCCAGAGCACCTCGCCCCCCGGCGCCTGCAGGCCGAGCACGAAGTCGATCGCCCGCTCCAGGTTCGGCCAGGTCTCCTCCAGCAGGCTCTCGTCGCCGGTGGCCAGGAAGTGGTGCCAGAGCCCGGTCGCAATGTAGGCGCAGAAGTTGGCGTCGGCGGAGGCGTCCTCGATGCGGCCGGCGCGCACCGACATCGGCCAGGACCCGTCTCGCCGCTGCGTGGAGGCCAGCCACAGGTAGGCGCGCTCGGCCTCGCGGCTGAAGCGGCCGGTGTCCAGGGCCATCGCGGCCTCGATGTGGTTCCAGGGATCGGCGGCGCCGCCCTTTTGGTGCGGGATGCAGCCGTCCCGCAGCTGGACAGCGGCGATGGCGGCCGCCGTCTCGGCGGCGTCGAAGTCAAGCACTGGCGTAGATCACGACGGACTTACCGAGGAGGGGGTTGAGCGCGCGTTCGACCAAGCGGGTCAGGCGGGGCTTGCGCATCAGCTCCCAGACCAGGAAGCGGTGGTACAGGCGCGGCAGCGGGTGGCGGTCGTTGGCGGGCCCGACGGCGCATTTCATCCACCAGTAGGGCGAGTGCAGGGCATGGGCATGGTGCCCGCCGAGCACGCGCAGGCCGCCGGTTTCGAGCTTCCCGCGAAGCTCCGAAGTCTTGTAGATGCGGACGTGGCCGCCGGGGTTGCTGTGATACTCGTCCGAGAGTGCCCAGCAGACCCGCTCCGGGAACCAGCGCGGCACCGAGACGGCCAGCCGCCCGTTCGGCTTGAGCACGCGCCGCAGCTCGGCGACGGCGGCACCATCCTCAGGGATGTGCTCGAGGACCTCGCTCGCGATGATGCGGTCGAAGGTGGCATTGGCGAAGGGCAGGGCGAGCGCATCGCCCTGGACCAGATGTGCGCCCTCGGCGCTGCGCAGGTCGGTAGCTCTCAGGTCCACTGCGATCACCCGCGCGCCGCGGCGGGCAGCCTCTCGGGCGTGGCGGCCCGTGCCGGCGCCCACGTCGAGCACCCGGTCCCCCGCGTCGAGGCCCAGGCGATCGTAGTCGATCGTCAGCAACTGGCGATCGCCTTGCGATACTCGGCCACTGTGGCCTCGGCGGCCCGCTCCCAGGTGAACCGCTCCAGCACCCGCGCCCGGCCGTGGTCGCCGAGCTGCCGCCGCAGTGAGGCGTCGGCCAGCGCCCGGTCGATAGCTGCGGCCAGGGCCGGAGCGTCGCCGGGCGGCACCAGCAGGCCCGCATCCCCGTCCCGGCCGACCACCTCCGGCAAGGCCCCGGCCGTGGTCGCCACCACCGGCACGGCACAGGCCATCGCCTCCACGGCCGGCAGCGAGAAGCCTTCGTACAGGCTGGGCACCACCGCCAGCTCGGACTGCGCGTAGAGGTCGACCAGCTCCGCCTCGCCGATGCCGTTCACGAAGCGCACCGACTGCAGCAGGCCCAGGCGGTCGATGGCGGCGGCCACGGCGCCGTTGGGGCGCGCCTTGCCCACGACCACCAGCTCCACCCGCCGCCGCGCGCGCACTCGGGCGACGGCCTCGAGCAGCGGGACCAGCCCCTTCAGGGGCACGTCGGCGCTGGCCGTGGCCACCATCTGGCCCACGACCTTGGGGCGCTCCGGCTGGGGCCGGAAGGTGGCGGCATCGACGCCGTTGGGGATCACCGCGATGCGCTCCGCCCGCACTCTCATCTCGCGCTGCAGGTCAGCGCGGGCGGCGTCGGAGACCGTGACCAGCCGGGGCAGGCGGCGGGCCACCCGTCGCTGCATGCGCACGAAGGCGTACCAGCGCCGGATGGCCATCCGCCGCTGCCAGCCCGGCGCCGCCGCCAGCTCCAGCCGTCGGTCGACGGCGATCGGATGGTGGACGGTGGCGACGACCGGCAGGCCCAGCCGCGCGATGCCGAGCAAGCCGTAGCCAAGCGACTGGTTGTCGTGCACGACGTCGAAGTCCTGGCCGCGCGCGCCCAGGTGGCGCCACGCTCTCAGGCTGAACGTCAGCGGTTCCGGGAAGCCGCCCAGGCACATGGTTCCGAACTCCAGGACGTCGATGGCATCGCGGAGCTCCCGGGCGCGGGTGAAGGGATCCTCCCGCCGGTAGAGGTCGAGGCTTTCCAGGCGCGTCAGGCCCACCTCGGCGTCCAGCTCCGGGTATGGCTGGCCGGACAACACTGCCACCTGGTGCCCGAGGCGCGCCAGGGCGCGGCTCAGGTGCCTGACATAGACACCTTGACCGCCGGAGTGGGGGTTGCCCCGGTATGCGAGCAGGGCAACGCGTAAGAATTGCCGGACACTCCGGCTGTCACGATTCGTGACCTATTTGTACGGTTTTTAGGAGCCGGGCGCCAAATCCGTCGCGGTTGGATGCTTGGGCTGGTACAGACCGAGCGAGCCGGCGCCGGGCAGCTCGAGATACACGAGCAGGCCCCATCCCTCATCCGTCGCCGGGGTGGTGAAGCGCACGCCCTTGCGCTCCAGCTCAGCCATCGTCGCCTCGAGGTCGTCGCACATCAGGAAGAGCTCGTGGTGCTGGCCGGGCGGCGCCGGATGGGCGGCCACTTCCGCCGGCGGGGACTTGAAGATCAGCCAGCCGCCGCCGCTGTCGACGTGCGGCCAGCCCAGCACGTCGCGGAAGAACGCGCGCACGGCATCCGCCTCGCTCGCGTACACGATGGCGTGCAGTCCCGTGATCACGTCACGTGGCTCGGCGCGAAGTAGGAGACCTCCTCCCCGCTCTCGGCGCGGATAACGTGCATCACGGCATTGATCAGCGCCAGGTGCGAGAAGGCCTGCGGGAAGTTGCCCAGGTGCCGCCCGCTGCGATGGTCGATCTCCTCCGCGTAGAGCTGCAACGGGCTGGCGTAGGAGAGCAGCTTCTCGCACAGTTCGCGCGCCCGCGCCACCTCCCCGATCTCGACCAGCGCCGAGACCATCCAGAAGGAGCAGATCGTGAACGTCCCCTCCTCCCCGTGCAGCCCGTCGTCGGTCTCCTCGACCTTGTAGCGCTGCACCATGCCGTCCACCGTCAGCTCCTCCGCGATGGCGAGCACGGTGGCGCGCACGCGGGGATCGTCGGCGGGCAGGAAGCGCACCAGCGGAACCAGCAGGAGTGAGGCGTCGAGCGCCTGGGCTCCGTAGTGCTGGACGAACACGCCGCGCTCGTCGACGCCTTTGGCGAGGATCTCGGCCTTCATCTCGTCGGCCGCGGCTTGCCACCGCTCGGCGAGCTCGTGGTCGCCGTGCAGCGTGGCCAGCCGGTGGCCGCGGTCCGCGGCGACCCAGCACATCAGCTTCGACGACGTGAAATGCCTCGGCTCGCCGCGCACCTCCCAGATGCCCCGGTCCGGCTTGCGCCAGTTGGATAGCGCGCACTCCACCGCCCGCTTCAGCGTCGGCCACACCACCTCGGGCAAGTAGTCCCGCGAGCGCGTGTGCAGGTACACGGAGTCGAGCACCGCGCCCCATACGTCGTTCTGAACCTGCTTGTAGGCGGCGTTGCCGATGCGTACCGGACTGGCGCCCTCATAGCCGTTGAGGTGGTCGAGCGTCTTCTCTTCGAGCTCGCGCTCGCCGCCGATGCCGTACATGATCTGCAGGTCGCGGTCGTCCTGGCTGACGTCTGCGATGAAGTAGAAGAAGTCGTTGGCCTCGCGCGCGAAGCCCAGCGTGTAGAGGCCCCACAGCATGAAGGTCGCATCCCGCATCCACGTGTAGCGGTAGTCCCAGTTGCGCTCGCCGCCGGGGGTTTCCGGGAGCGAGGTGGTGGCCGCCGCCAGCAGCGCGCCGGTGGGCGCGTAGGTAAGCCCTTTGAGCGTGAGCGCGCTGCGCTGCAGGTAGCTCTGCCAGGGGTGTTCCGGAAACTCGCCGCGGTTGATCCATTCCCGCCAGAAGTCCGCCGTGCGCTCGACGCGCTTGAAGGCCTCGGCCACGTCCTTGGGCGGCGGGTGCTCGGCCCAGAATTCCTCCGACGCGGAGAAGCGCGAGCGCGGCCAGGACAGAGCGGCGAAGGCCTGCTCGCCTTGCCGCAGCGTCTTGGTCGCATGCGCGCCGGGCCCTTCGAATCCGACCCGCAGATCTGTGTTGAGCCGCAGCGGCACGTCCTGATCGCCGCCGGCCGCCACCGCCTCGCCGTAATCGGCGCCCGAGTACTGCCAGCGCGCTCCCCGAAGGCCGTAGTCGAAGACCGGCTCGCAGTCGAGGCTGAGCTCGACGCTGCCGACGATGCAGCGCGCTGTGCGAAGCAGGATGTGCTCTGCCTCGTAGTCGGTTGGCGGCCGCCGGTGCGTACCCGAGCGGCGCTGGCCGTGGTACCAGGGGCCGATGCAGAGAGCGTCACGCACCAAGAGCCAGCCGGTGCGCGTGCGCCAGGTGGTCTCCAGGACCAGCGTCCCGGGCAGGTACCGCCGGCCGGCGGGAACCGTGATGCCCGTGGGGCCGAAGCGGAAGCTGCCGGCGGCGCGGTCCAGCATCGCGGCGAAGACGCTGCTGCTGTCGGCGCGGGGCAGGCACATCCACTCGACCCGCCCGCTGGGCGCGATCAGGCAGTTGGCTTCGCAGTCGGAGAGGAACGCGTAATCCGCGATCGGCGGAAAGGGGCTGGAGGTCGGCGAGGCTTGCGCCGGCGCGGCCGCGGGTGCGTGGTCGGCCTCAGGCCTGCCCCCGTTCGCGCCGGCCTGGCGCGTGAGCTGCTTCGCCATCTCGCGAGTATGCACCCGCCAATTCGGAACTAAGCGGGCTTCAGGTCGCTGTAGTCGTTGATGATCAGCGCGTGGCCACCGCCTGAGGGGACGGCCACACCCCAGCTCTTGCTGTAGGACTGCGTGGTCTGTGAGAGCTGATGGCCCTGTGCATCCCACGTGGTGAAAGTGGTGGTGCCGTGCAGAGTGACGCCGACCAGGCGTGAAGCCTGCGTGCTCAGCTTGGGCAGGTACAGCGCCAGTCCGCACTGGTCCAGGCTGTACGTCTTCTGGACGGTCTGGCCGGCCGCGGTGTCCTGCTTGATCACGTCGGTGAACTCCTGCAGGCCGTCGCCGCTGGCGCCTTGATGCGCGAGTTGGAGGTCGTGAGTGCGCCGGGCTTCCGACTCGATCATCAGGTCGAGCACCAGGTCGTGCGCCATGGTCGCCGCGCTCTGTGACGTGATCGTGGGATCGAAGGCTTGCACGTCGGAGGGGACGGTCGGGGTCGGGATCGGGGGCAGGATGTACACGGTCGCCGAGGCCGCGGCGGGCCCGGTGCCACTGGCCGGGGGCAGCGCTGCAGCGGCCGCCGCCGGCGCCCAGGCAGCCAGGCCTGGCCCCGACCCGACCTGGAGCGGAACCACGGCCGCCGTCCTGTCCGGCCCGCCGGCGGCAGGCAGCGGCCCATGCGTCGACAGGTCGGCGGCCACCGGCAGCGCCCAGATCAGCAGCAGGACGATCGGCGCCGTCGCCGGCAGCCGGCGGGCCATGCCCGCCAAGCCTTCGCCTTCGTCGAGCGGAACCAGCAGCCGGGCCAGCGCGAAGCGCAGCGCGCAGGCGATGACCAGGCTGCCAAGGATCGCGGTCTTGGTCCAAAACTCGAGGCCGGTCGGCCCCAGCAGCAGGGCCGAGAGCAGGGCTACGAAGATGCCGAAGATGGCTCGCGCCGCACGGCCTTCGGGCACGGTGCGGGGGTCCGGGACCATGAAGAAGCCGAAGATCATCACTTCCGGCGAGATGGCCAGGATCTGCCAGAGGTCGGTGCCGCAGATCGGCGTCACGTGCCAGCTGGCCACCATGCAGTGGTCGGGGACCAGCCACAGCGCCAGGCCTGCGAAGGCGGCGAACCCGACCATGAAGCCGATCTCCAGTCCCAGGAGGCCCAGCTCGCGGGCGATCAGCAGCCCGCCGCCGATGAGGATGGCGTAGGTGACGAGCATCCAGGGACTCGTGGGCTGGATCCACCACAGGTCTTGGGGCTCGGTGTACTGCGGTCCGAGCGCCACGAAGGCCAGCACCAGCCCCAGGTTGGAAGGGTTGAAGATGTGCCGGCCGCGCCAGCGGATCAGGTACTTGGAGAGCATGGAGATCGCGACCACGCCCAGAAAGATCCAGATCCCGCGCAGGCTCCACCACTGCCCGTGCAGGGTGCCCGGCACGCGCAGGATGAAGGCCACGCTGTTGCCCGTCAGCAAGCCGCTGGCGGGCCACATGATCGCCTTGTCTTTGAAGAACGCGACCGTGAACTCGATGAGCGCTCCCGCGGCCAGACAGGCCAGGATTTGCGCGACGGAGAGCCGGAAGTCGAGCACGGTCTGCCCGAGGACCTGGAGCGTCAGCAGCACCGCGGCGACATGCAGTCGCGCGTCCCGGATGCTGGGCAGGAGCACGCGGTACGTGCGGCCCGCCAATCGAATCGTCCTGCCGCCCCCCATGGCCGGGTAACGAGCATGCCACGGAACTCGTTACATGGCTTGGTGGAGGCTTCGCGATTGGCCTGCTTTGGTGCCCTGGTGGTGCTCGTGAGCTGCACCGCCTGCGAGCTGCCTTTCGGTCTCGGGCTGGCGACCACTCGGGCGCTGGAAGACGGTGCCGCGGCGGCCCTCGACGGCGCGGGATCATTTGAGGTCAGCGGCTCCTATCTGGAGGCCGGGCAGCGCGTTCTCATCGACGTCCAGCTGGCCCGGCCCGATTCCGAGCATCTGGTGGTGGGCGGCTCGGATACGTCCTCCAGGGTGGAGGCCATCGTGCTCGGTAAAGACGGGTATTTCCGGGGACGCGACTTCTTGGCCCAGCACCTGGGGTCCGACCAGGTATCGCGGGACTTGCTGGCAGTTGCCGGTGACGCCTGGTGGAAGGGGCCGGCGGCCAATGCGCCGCAGCTGCCGGATCTGACACACGGCGCTGCCTTCCGTTCCACGTTCTTGGGTGCGGCGGCGACGCAGCGCACCGACCATCGTTCTCTGGACGGATTTGACGCTGTCGATCTGGCCGGTCCGCGGGCCGAGGTTTGGGTGATGTCAGGCCCGCCGTATCAGCCGCTGCGCGTGCGCCTGCGCAAGGGTGCCGTCGTGGACGGACTCGCCGAGGCCGATGTGCGCTATCTGAATTTCGATCACGACTTCAACATCGCGATGCCGGCCAACGTGATCGACTTCTCCAATCTGTCGTCGCTCCCGCCTCTGTATACGGTCGTTTCGGTCGACGTATCCCTGTGCACTCCTTCGGCGTGCGTGGTATCTGCCGCGATCAAGAACCTGGGCTCCACGCAGCCCGCGCGCGCACCCTCGACCATCAGCTTTGTGATGAAGGACAACGCGTCCGGCAAGACGGTCGGGAGCTGTCAGGTGCCGGTGGTTCCGGATGTTGGTTTCAATGCCACGACGACAGTGCAGTGCACGATCGCCGCGGCCGGCGCCGCGCCCGGCGCGGAGACGGTGACCGCGACGCCCAACAATCCCGGGCGAGCCTGAATAAAGATCGGTTTCAAGCGTTCCGATCGAATTCACTGTTCTGATAAAATCGAACAAATGTTTGAGGCGGGAATGGCCCTCATTGAGCAGGGACTGGCGGTGCTCGCGCAGCAGGATTTGGACGCGATCCCGCCAGTCCAGTTGGGCGCGGATGTCAAGCGCTTGCGCGCCGGCATCGATCGCGCGGAAGCGCAGTGCGCACGCCGTGTTGAGGCGTTCGACCGCGAGCGCGGTTATGCCGCGACTCCCGAGACTTCGACCGTGAATTGGCTGCGCAACAACTGCAATCTTTCCGGCGCCACCGCCGACAAGCACGTCAGGCTGGCGCGCCAACTGCCTGACCTCGAAGAAACCAAAAAGGCTCTGGAGGCGGGTCAGATCGGCATCGAGCATGCGCTCGAGATCGCCCGTGCCACCGATGACCTGGGCCTGGGCGCGGAGGGCGAACTGCTGAAGGCAGCGCAGAACAAGGATCCGGCCGA
>Ga0209474_10001657_pt1 | contig 21411 bp, 21 predicted proteins | sample GraSoiAngelo_145_FD_185902 | JGI IMG/M metagenome (GOLD analysis project Ga0209474, IMG submission 185902) | Grasslands soil microbial communities from the Angelo Coastal Reserve, California, USA - 14_1009_05_20cm (SPAdes) (version 2) | ecosystem: Environmental > Terrestrial > Soil > Grasslands... | reverse complement strand
TATCAGCGATCGAATGGTTTTCAAAGCCGATGTTGAAAACCTCACCATGGATCTTTTCGTGCGGCGCCGTCAGCATCAGCTCATAGGCATCGACCATGTCCTCGATGTGCAGGTTGGGCCGCATTTGCAACCCGCCGAATACGGTGATTACGCCCTTGTTGACGGCATGATTGGTCAGGATATTGACCGACAGGTCGAGCCGGGTGCGCGGGCTGTAGCCGCAGACCGTCGCGGGACGGATCGTCACGCACGTGAAGTCATCGGATTTGTGCTTCCACAGGACCGGTTCGCACATCCCCTTGAACTTGTTGTAGAGCGTCAGCGGCACCAACGGATGATCTTCGGTGACATCCGGCGAGTTGCTGACGCCGTAAACCGAACTCGATGAGCAATAGACGAAACGCTTGACGCCGGCCTCCTTTGCAGCGGTGACAATCGGCTCGAAGCAGTCGTAATTGATCGTTTTCGATAGCCTCTCGTCGAGTTCGAAACTGGCATCGTTGGAGATACAGGCGAGGTGCAGTACCGCATCCTGGCCTTTAAACAGGGGCGCCAGCTTCTCCTTGTCGCGGATGTCGCCCTGCACGACCCGCAATTTCTGGTGGTTAGGCAGCCGGCACCCGAAGAACAGCTTGTCGTAAACGGTAACCTGATAGCCTGACTGCAAAAGACGGGGGGTTAGGACATGGCCGACATAGCCGGCCCCGCCGGTAATCAGTACGTTTTCCATTATTACCCGAATGCTCGTTGCGAACTCACGCTGCCGCGGTCGCCCGCGGACCGGCCGAACCGGTATCGATCGAAAATCCGGCCGCAACCGCGTCGCGATAAAACATCTCGACGGTCTCCAGCGAGTATTGGTCGAGATCTTTCCCGACTAGGCCGAGCTTGCCGAGCACATCATGCGTGACGGTAATGATGTGGCAGCCGATCGTGTCGGCCTGGAAGATGTTGAGCAATTCGCGCGGGCTCGCCCAAAGCAATTCCGCTTTCGGGCGCTCGCTCAAGATCTGCACCGCTTCCTGCATCAGCGGCACCGGATCAACACCGCTGTCGGCAACCCGGCCGGCGAAGACCGAGACGATGGCCGGCGTTTCCGGGGCGAGCAACGCGGCGATGCGCGCTACCTGATGCGGTGTAAACACGGCGGTGACATTGATCGCAATGCCCTCGCCCGACAATTCCTCGATGACCCGGCCCATGAACTCGCGCTGCGTGTTCATCACCGGGATTTTGACGTTGACGTTCTTGCCCCAGGAGGCGATCGCGCGCGCTTGCCGGACCATGTCCAGCGGCTCGTCGGCAAAGACCTCGAAGGAGATCGGCCGGTCGGGGACCGCGGCCAGCAAGCGGCGGGCGAAGCCTTCGTAATCGCTTACCCCAGCCTTGCGCATCAGCGTCGGATTAGTCGTGAAGCCTTTAATCAGCGGATTTTTGTACATCGCAAGGACGCCGTCGAAATCCGCTCCGTCGGCAAAGATTTTGACGCCGAGCCGGCTCAGCCGTTGATCCATGTTTAAATCCCCCAGCTCCCCTTCGCCTTATATGCCAGAAACCGGCGTACGGCGGCAACCCATTCGAGGCGGTCGACCTCAGGCCTCGCGCAACACGACGTCTGCCGCTTCGACAAGCGATTTTACGACGAAATCGGCTCCGGCCGGATGCTCGTCGCGGTAGTCGAGATCGATGAAGATCGTGCGGCAACCGGCCGCACGCCCGGCCTTGACGTCGCTCGCCCGGTCTCCGATCATGAAGCTCCGCGTGCAGTCGATCCCGAACTGCGCCGCGGCACGGTGCAGCATCCCGGCCTTGGGCTTGCGGCAATCGCAGTCCGCGTCATGCCGGTGATAACACGCCTCGATGGCATCGACCGGCAGCAGAGCGGTGAGCCGCCGGTGCATTTCCTCGACCGTGTCGAGCGGGGTACGGCCATAGCCGACATCGGGCTGATTGGTCACGACGATCAGCCGGAAACCCGCCGCCTTCATCTGCGCCGTCGCCTCGGCTGCATTCTCGTAGAGCCGAAAATCTTCAAGGCAGCGCGGCGCAAAAGAGCGGCCATCACGGAATTGCGGCACCGTCAGCACGCCATCGCGATCGAGGAATACTGCGCGCGCGGCAGATCCGGCGCTCACCATTTGGTGCGTTGCGTCTGCAGAACCGGGTGGGAAACGAGGCAATGCCACACGACACCCTGCATCCCTTCCGACAGCGGCGTCACCCGCTCTGGATCAACCGGCGGGATGACCACGACGACGTCCCCGTGCCGTGCCGTATAGCCGGTGCTGCGGCCGACGACGCCGAACACCTTGGCGCCGCGCTCGCGTGCAAGATCGATCGCTCGCACCAGATTGACGCTGATGTTGCGCTCGGCATCGCCGCCGCCGACCGAAAAGATCAGCAGCCCATCTTTCGGACTGAGCCGGCTGACCTCAAGCCAGCCGGCGAAGACGGTGTCCCAGCCTTCGTCATTGGTGCGGGCGGTCAATTCGGAGACGTTGTCGATCGGCGAATACGCCTCGATGCCGCACAACTTGCGGAAATCGTTGACGGCATGGCTGCAATTGCCGGCGCTACCGCCAACACCGAGCAGAAACAGGCGACCGTCGCGGTCGCGCAAAGCGGCGAGCTCGCCGGCCAACCGCTCGATCGCCGCCATATCGATTTCCGCCGCAATCTTGGAGATTGAGCCAAAAAATTGCCGAACGTGATCCGCCATTCTCGCCACTAGGAGTTGTATGGAGCCTCATCGGCTCATACCCGATGTGCTGGTGCATTGCAATCCTAGCGGCTGAGGCGCTAGGAATGCCCGATGCTTCTCTTTCCGAACGGGCCCGCTCCGACGCCGAGCGCCCAGACCGCCATTCGTTATCCGTAATGGCCGCAACCGTCGTCGGTTTCGCCGGCATGACGCATCTCGGGGTCGTCTCCGCCGTCGCTACGGCGGCGCGCGGCTTCTCGGTCATCGGCTATGACAAGGACCGCGAGCTGGTCGCCCGACTGCGGTCCGGTGCGATGCCGGTCATCGAACCGCAGTTGGACGACCTGGCCGCGGAACATCGGGAGCGGATCGGCTTCACCGCCGAGGCCGGCGATCTGGCGCGCTGCGATGTCATTTTCATCGCCGCCGACGTTCCGACCGATGATCAAGCAAAAAGCGATCTCGCGCCGATATCTGCCCTGGTCGACACGGTATCCCGCCAGCTCCACGAGAATGCCATTCTCGTCGTACTGTGCCAGGTCCCGCCGGGTTTTACCCGCGCGATCGGCACGGTCCCGGCCGAGCGACTGATCTATCAGGTGGAAACGCTGGTATTCGGCCGGGCTGTCGAGCGGGCGCTCCATCCCGAGCGCTTCATTATCGGCTGCGCTGATCCAGCCAAACCGTTGCCGGCGCGCTACCGCGAGCTTCTGGAGGCGTTCGGTTGCCCGATCCTGCCGATGCGCTATGAGAGTGCCGAGTTGGCGAAAATCAGCATCAATTTCTGCCTCGTCGCCTCGATCGGCGTGGCCAATACGCTTGCCGAGCTGTGCGAGGCGATCGGCGCCGATTGGGCCGAGATCATTCCGGCGCTGCGGCTCGACCGCCGGATCGGGCCGCACAGCTATCTCGCTCCCGGGCTCGGCATTGCCGGCGGCAATCTGGAACGCGATCTGCGCACGGTGCTCGACCTCGCGGCCGAATGCCACACCGATAGCGGCATCGTGCAGGCGTGGATCGCCAACTCGCGTCATCGGCGCGACTGGTGCTGGCGAGTTCTGAACAACGCAGTGCTGACAAAAAACCCGGCGGCGCGGATCGCAGTCCTGGGCCTCGCCTACAAGGAGAATACCCATTCGACCAAGAATTCGCCGGCGCTGGCACTGGTGGAGCAGTTGCGGGGCTACGATGTCCGCGCGCATGACCCGGTCGTGCCGGCGAGCGCTGCCCCACATGCGAAAGCCAGCACCGATGCCCGCTCCTGTGCCGCCGATGCCGACGTTCTGATCCTGGCGACGCCCTGGCCGGAATATCGCGAGCTGCCGATCGAGGATCTCGCGCGGCTGATGACCGGGCGGGTGCTGATCGATCCGTTCCGCCTGTTGGATGGCGCTGTGGCGGCGCGGGCGGGCTTTGAATATCACGCGCTTGGGATGCCGCCTCTGTTACCCTGCTGATACGAGCTCCGCGATGCTGATCCACAACAATACCGCCCCCATGCCGCCCGCCCGTGTCGTCGTGATGGGCGCGGGCGGGTTTGTCGGCAACGCGATCGCGAGCCGGCTGGAGCAAGACCGAGTCGACGTGCTGCGGCTTGGCCGGCGCGATATCGATCTGGTGGCACCCGAAGCTGCCGACCGGCTCGCCGAGCGGCTGCGGCCCGATGACGTGCTCGTCGCGGTTTCCGCCCTGGCGCCGTGCCGCAATTCCGAGATGCTGCGCGACAACATGATCATGGCGGCGGCGATGATCCGAGCTGCCGCGGCGGTGCCGCCGGCGCAAATCGTCAATATCAGCTCTGATGCCGTCTATGCCGACGCGCCGGTTCCGTTGCGCGAAGACTCGGTCAGAGCCCCGGAATCGCTGCACGGCGCCATGCACCTCGCCCGCGAGCTGATGTTTGCCGCCGAGGTCAAGACGCCGCTCGCGATCCTGCGCCCAAGCCTTCTCTACGGCGCGGCCGATCCGCACAACGGGTATGGCCCCAATCGCTTCCGGCGGCTCGCCGCGGCGGGCGAGCCGATTGTCCTGTTCGGAAAAGGCGAGGAGCGGCGCGATCACGTGCTGATCGATGATGTCGCCGAGGTGGCGGCACGGGTCATTTACCGGCGCTCGGCCGGCGCGCTGAACATAGCGACCGGCGCGGTTGCGAGTTTTCGTGACATCGCTGAGATCGTAGTGCGCCTTTCCGGGCGGCCGGTGCCGATCCGGCCGACGCCACGCACCGGCCCGATGCCGCATAACGGCTATCGTCCGTTCGATCCGGCCGCGTGCTACGCTGCTTTTCCTGATTTCCGTTACGTGCCTCTGCCCGAGGGCTTGGCTAAGCTCCAAGCCGAAGCATAAGGCCGGGGAAGCTGACTTATCGCCGTAATAGCGTTCGCCAACTGCAATGCCACGCAAAAGCCGATGAACCGCTTTGCCGCCAAGGTGCTCTTCAGCTTCCTGCTCGTTGCCGCCGCGCCAGTCTACGCGAACACCTCGCAAGCGGTTGGCGTTATGCAGAAGTGGAAGTCCTCGGATAGATGCGCCAGACAGGCGCAGACCGCCTTTCCCGATTTTACACCGGAAGCAAATGCCAAGCGCGAAGCCAGCCTGAGGGCATGCCTGGAAGGAGGAGGGTTGCCGCCCCGAGATCGGGTGACGCCGGGACATTGACCCGCTGGGTCCATAGGGCTCGCCTTCAAATCACGGGAGCACCCCCGAGCACGTTTTTTGAAGACGGCCTAGCAAGCACGAATCCTGGACCTGGTCGGCGTGCTATCGCGATTTTGGGCGGATGCCCGGCGGCTTGGGTTGCGGCTGCACCATGCCCTTCGTGATCGTGACGGATTCGGTTCGATACTCCGGATCTTCCCACGGACCGGCGACGAGGACCCGGGCGCTCCCGAGATCAGGCACGTTCAGCACCCAGCGGTACTGAACACCGCGTGAGGATAGATCAATCGCGCCGCTGCCGGTTGCCGACATCTTCGGCGCGACAAGCTTCAGATCATTATTATGGAGAGTGCCATCGCTAATTGTGCCGCTCGCGGTTAGCGCTAGAAAATCAACATCTTTTTGCGTCGAGTTGCTCCGCGCACCGGGCCACGCAGCCCCGTTCGTAAAGTCGCCCAGACCCGAGCTCGTCAACTTACCATTGGCGAGCTCGATCCGGCCATCGCCCGTTGAGGAGGAGATGATCTCCTGCGGGTTTCTACCGCGCCCGGCCAGGTTCATGAACAGATCGCCCTTGCCGGCCACCTGGTCGATTCCGACAGCCGCGCGCAATAGCGGCCCGGCGTCGATCCCGTGCAAATCGAAACGGATTGCCACGGCCGGTACCGCGCCGCTCCCGTCGGCAATGATCTTCCCCGTGCCGCTGCCGCCATAAGGGGTCATGTCGCTCAGGTCGAGCGCCAACTCGCCCCCTTTGAGGCGCAGCGCAAGCTCGCTCTCACCGATTTCGATGTCGCGAAAACGAAGCGCCTTGGCGCTGAGCCGCAGATCGGCATCCGCAATCCTGAGCGGGGAAAAATCGATTGGCGCTTCGCTCCAATGCGGGGAGGTATCGCTTCCTGCCGCCTGGGGCAGCGTTGCAGCAGTTGCTTCGCTCGGCACGGCTGGCGCTGACCGCGCCAAAGACGATGGCGCCGCCGGCCACGGCTTCAGGTACGGATTGAGATCGAGGGTGTCCAGTTTCAGCTGTCCCGATATGGCCGGACGCGCCCCGCCGCGATCAAGGCTCAATGCTCCCTGCGCTGCGATCGCATCGAGCGTGATCTCGGAGTCGGTAAGAGCAATTTTCGACCCAACAGCGTCGATCTTGCCGTTGACCGAAAGTCGGCCGAGACCAGTCTCTGCCGTCATTAACCGGATGCCGGCCCAGTCGGCAAAATTGTGAACCGACGGCAAGTTGAGGCGGATCGTGCCGGCCGCTTTGGCGGGCCGCCGGGTACCGATAACGCCCGCGAACTCGGCCTGGATCTCTGTTGAGAGCAGACGAATTGAGGTCGCGCTTGTCTCGCCTCGCATCAGCGCGTCCGGCGATGTCGCGGTCAGGGCAATGTTTACCGTTTTGCCGTTCCAGATGGCTGAGCCCTCGGCCTTCGCCGGCCCATGCAAGGTGGGCATCGAAAAGTTCGCGGCGAGATCCGTCGCCAAGTGGTTGATGCTCTTGCGCTGATCGACATACTCCAGCGCGCCGCGCGCGATCGTGAGATCGGCAATGGTGACGGTGAACGAGCCTCCGTTGCCGGCCGCTACCGCCGTCGGCTGAGGGACCGTTGCCCGGGGGAAGATCCAGTTCCTTCGACCCTGCTTGTCGATTTCGAAATGGATTGTGGGCTGCGTCAGCTCGGCCCGGTCGATCTCGATCGCGCCGTGCAACAGTGGCAACAGCCTCACCGAAAATTCGATTCGCTTCGCCCGCAGCAAATCGGAGCCAAAGCCGCCGGGCGGGTTCGACAAGCTCACGTCGTCCGCCGCGAGCTCCAGTTTTGGCAGAAACGAGACCCGTATCGGCCCGGCAATCCGCAGATCGCGACCGGTCTTGTCCCTGACTAGGCGCGCTATCTTTTCGTTGACGAAATCGTCAGGAACGAGGAGTGGCGCGGCCAAAGCAGCGATCAAAATCGCCGCGATCGTCGCCGCCGTGGCGATCGCCAGCTTTTTCACGCCATAGCTCCTGGAAGCGTCGCACCCGCCCGCGCGGCTGGACGCGGTCGGGCGGAATGGCACGACAGCTTTAGCGTCCGACCCGCTTCCCTCGAAAGCGGCAAAGCGGCGCAGGTCGTGATGCGGATGCCCTAAGCCGGGGCGGCTGATGCGCCCGATCTATGGCTTTTTGTTTGCGTCTGCTGTGTTGCCGGCCGGCGCATCCGCCGGCGTTCCGCCGGCGTGAAAGTCGAGCGACACGCCGTTCATGCAATAGCGCAACCCGGTGGGGGCCGGCCCGTCTTCGAAGACATGCCCGAGATGCCCGCCGCAACGGCGGCAATGGACCTCGGTGCGGCTCATGAAAAAGCTCCGGTCGGTTTCGGTCTCGACCGCTTCCTCGAGCGGCGCCGAGAAGCTCGGCCAGCCCGTGCCGCTGTTGAATTTGCTGCCGGCGTCGAACAGCGGCTGGCCGCAGCCGGCACAGTGATAGATCCCGGCGCCATATTGCTTGTCGAGCGGGCTTGCGCCGGCGCGTTCAGTACCGTGCTGACGCAGTACCCGGTACTGCTCCGGTGACAGCCGCTGACGCCATTCCTCGTCGCTGAGCGCGACGTCGAAATGCTTGTCCGCCCCGGCTTTGGATGACGCGCCGCGGCCGCTCAGGCGGCCCAACAAACCTTCTGCCATTTTCGCTTGCCTCGCCGACAGCGGTGGATCCCGCCATCACTATATCGCGCGCGCCGGCGCTGTCGTGAAGGGGCGGCGCGACAGACCGGTCAACCGAAGCTGATTTTCGCGTTTAGTGGATGCGCTCGCCGATCTCGGGTTCGGGGCGCAGCAACTCCGCGGTCGAGCGCGCGATCCAGCACCAGACGACGCAAGTCAACTCGTCATCGCCGCCGCGAAACCGCTCGGCTTCGCGTTCCGCGATGCCGACCGCCTCGGAACCATGCCGCCGCACCAGCAGCAGCGCGGCCTCCCAGATCTTGCGCTCGTTGGTCATCATCATGATCGTAAATCCCGCCGAGCCGGTTCGGTTCCACGGAAACCGGAGTGCGTCTTGAAAGACAACGGGTCTGCGCAATATCTTGTTATCTACACGGGAGAATATACTGCATCCTGGTTGCGCCGGGTGCAAGCCTCCCTATAATCGCCGCCATCATGCCGGACCTGTTCGACAGCCTGACACCTGCCAAACCAAACGGCTCCGGCGACAGCTATTCCGCGAAAGATATCGAAGTCCTGGAAGGCTTGGAGCCGGTGCGCCGGCGCCCCGGCATGTATGTCGGCGGCACCGACGAGCGAGCCTTGCATCATCTCGCCGCCGAGGCGCTCGACAACGCGATGGACGAGGCGGTTGCGGGCTTCGCGACGCGAATCGAACTCGAGCTCAATGCCGCGGGATGGGTCACGGTTCGCGATAATGGGCGCGGCATTCCGGTCGATCCGCATCCCCGTTTTCCGAAAAAATCGGCGCTCGAAATCATCCTGACGATGCTGCATTCCGGCGGCAAGTTTGGCGGTGACGCGTACAAGACCTCGGGCGGGCTGCACGGTGTCGGCATCTCCGTCGTCAACGCGCTATCCGATGCGCTCGAAGTCGAGGTCGCGCGCGACCGCCGGCTGTGGCAGCAAAGCTATCGCCGGGGCGTGCCGCAGGCGCGGGTCACGGATTGCGGTCCGGTGCAGAACCGGCGCGGTACGGTCTTAAGCTTTCATCCCGACCCCGAGATCTTTGGCGACGCGGCGTTCCGCCCGGCCCTGCTGTACCGCATGGCGCGCTCGAAGGCGTATCTGTTCCGCGGGGTCGAGATCCGCTGGCGCTGCGACCCGTCGGTGCCGCGGCCCGAGGGCGTCCCCCTCGAGGCGCGGCTGCATTTTCCGAACGGTCTCGGCGATTTTCTCACCGCCAGCCTGACGGATCGTGAGCTGCTGACCCCAAAGCCGTTTCTCGGCCAGGTCGATTTTCCCGATGATCGCCCTGGCGGCGGCAGCGTCGAATGGGCCGTCGTGTGGCCCGAGGACGAAGAGGACGGGTTCTGCCATTCCTATTGCAACACGATCCCGACGCCGGAAGGCGGCACCCACGAAGCCGGGCTGCGCACCGCGCTGACCCGCGGCATCAAGGCGTATGGCGAATTGATCGGCCACCGCCGCGTCGCGCCGGCCACCGGCGACGATGTGATCGCCGGCGCGGCGATGCTGCTGTCGTTGTTTCTGCGCGACCCGCAATTCCAGGGTCAGACCAAGGAGCGGCTCGCCTCGGCGGAGGCGGCGCGGCTCGTCGAAATCGCGGTGCGCGATCATTTCGACCACTGGCTCAGCGCCGATCCGGCGACCAGCCGGACGCTGCTCGATCGCATCAGCGAACGGGCCGAGGAGCGGCAGCGGCGGCGCCAGCAGCGCGAGATGTCGCGCAAGAGCGCGACCCGCAAATTGCGCCTGCCGGGAAAGCTTGCCGATTGCACCCGCGACAGCGCCGCCGGCACCGAGATCTTTCTCGTCGAGGGCGACAGCGCCGGCGGCTCGGCAAAGCAGGCGCGCGACCGCGAGACGCAGGCGATTCTGCCGCTGCGCGGCAAGATCCTCAACGTCGCGAGCGCGTCGGCCGACAAGATGCGGGCAAACCAGGAGCTCAGCGATATCGTGCTGGCACTCGGCTGCGGCACGGGCTCGCATTATCGCGATGAGGCGCTGCGCTACGAACGGGTCATCATCATGACCGATGCCGACGTTGACGGCGCGCATATCGCCTCGCTGCTGATGACGTTTTTCTTCCGCGAGATGGCAAAGCTTGTCGATAACGGGCACCTGTTTCTGGCATTGCCGCCGCTTTACCGGCTGACCCAGGGTGAGGTGACGCACTATGCGCGCGACGATGCGCATCGCGAGGAATTGCTGGAGAGCGCGTTCAACGGCCGCGGCAAGATCGAGATCAGCCGTTTCAAGGGCCTCGGCGAGATGCCGGCGCGCTATCTCCGCGCGACGACGATGGATCCGGCGCAGCGCACCCTGCTGCGGGTCAAGTTGCCGGAGCGCGCCGATCCGGCGGCCCTCGAAAGCGCCGATGAGGGTTACGAGCGCACCGAAAAGCTGGTCGAGACATTGATGGGACGGCGCCCCGAATTGCGCTTCGACTACATCCAGAAAAACGCCCGCTTCGCTCGCGACCTCGATCTGTAAAACATCGCTAAAAAGCTAGGCCCGGTAGAGTTTACCGGTCCGCGCGCAAGTTGCCTTCGCGGCAACTGCACGACAAAAATCTGCGCCCGCGGCGTAGGGACCTTGCGTTGATCTGCGCTTCCGCTTACCTAGTTGGCCGTCGACCCGTTTGGGTTCGGCCTCACTGCCGGCGTTCGGCCACGAACCCCCGACCGTGTTCCCCGATCCAACGACGTCCGATCCGCCGCACGGCGTGTGCGGCGGCCTGAATACCAAATGGAGTTACTGCGAATGGCGACCGGTACGGTCAAATGGTTCAATTCCCAGAAGGGTTACGGATTCATCCAGCCGACGACTGGGGGCGCTGACGTTTTCGTTCATATCTCCGCTGTCGAGCGGGCCGGTATGGACGGTCTCAATGAAGGCCAAAAGCTGACTTACGAGCTTGAACAAGGCCAGCGCGGTCGGGTGTCGGCCGTCAATTTGCGTCCGGCCTAACCGTCGGTCGTCAAAGGGGGCGCTTCGGCGCCCCTTTTCCTTGTCGCAAACCCCGCAACAACCAAGGAGTAATCATTGCCAAAAGAAGACCTGATCGAATTCGAAGGCACCGTCATGGAGCTGCTGCCTGACGCGCGGTTCCGGGTGCGGCTCGATAATGGCCATGAAACGCTGGCCTACTCATCCGGCAAGATGAAGAAAAACCGGATCCGGATTCTTGCCGGCGACCGCGTCACCGTCGAAATGACGCCCTACGATCTGACCAAGGGCCGGATCAATTTCCGCCATAAGGACACTGCTGCGCCACCCATCATGCCGCGGCCGCAATTCCGCCGCCGGTGACCCCCGCGCCTCAGTCCTGTTCTACGGGCATGGCTGAAATCAGCGAAAAACCTTGACTTTCGGCTGGTTATCCCCAAATAAACTGCGGGCGATCCGCCCGCCTAGACCTTGCGTAAGGCAACAAATTCTCAATGAATTTTAACGAACTGGGACTCTCGCCTGAACTTCTTCAGGCGATAACGGACACAGGCTACACCACCCCCACCCCGATCCAAGAGCAAGCCATTCCCGTCGTGGCCGGTGGCCGCGACGTGCTCGGTTGTGCCCAAACCGGCACCGGCAAGACCGCCAGCTTTGCCCTGCCAATGATCGACAAGCTCGCCGCCGGCCGGTCGCGGGCGCGCATGCCGCGCTCTCTGATCCTGGAGCCGACCCGCGAATTGGCGACTCAGGTCGAGGCGTCCTTCGAGCGCTACGGCAAGCATCACCGGTTGTCGACCGCGCTGTTGATCGGCGGCGAAAGCTTTGCCGATCAGGAGCGAAAGCTCGATCGCGGCGTCGACGTGCTGATCGCGACCCCCGGCCGTTTGCTCGACCTGTTCGAGCGCGGCAAGATCCTGTTATCGGATGTGCGGATTCTGGTCATCGACGAGGCCGACCGGATGCTCGATATGGGGTTCATCCCCGATGTCGAACGCATCGTCGGTCTGTTGCCGAAAGCCCGGCAGACGCTGTTCTTCTCGGCCACGATGCCGCCGGAGATCCGCCGCCTGGCCGACGCTTTCCTCAACGAGCCCGTCGCGATCGCCGTGGCGCCGCCGGCCTCGCCGGCCGCGCTGGTCGAGCAGTCGCTGGTGGTCATCGCCCCGGAAGATAAGCGCGAGGCGCTGCGCCGCCTGATCGGCAGCGAGGACGTCAAAAACGCGCTGATCTTCTGCAATCGCAAGCGCGATGTCGATATCCTGCAGCGCTCGTTGACCCGCCACGGTTTCGATGCGGCGGCGCTGCATGGCGACATGTCGCAGCCGAAGCGCACCGAAACGCTGGAGCGCTTCAAGAACGGCGAAATCCGGCTGCTGGTTGCCAGCGACGTCGCGGCGCGCGGGCTGGATATTCAGGGCCTGTCGCACGTCTTCTGCTTCGATGTGCCGTACCACGCCGAAGACTATGTGCATCGCATCGGCCGGACCGGCCGGGCCGGGCGGCAGGGCCGCTCCTTCATGCTGGCGGCGCCGGAAGACGGCAAGGCCGTCGCCGCGATCCAACGGCTGATCGGCAAGGAGATCCCGGCCGCCAGCATCAGCGATTTCAGCCCGGCCGAGCTCGATTTCGAGGGCAGCGACCGCCGCCGCGGCAGACGCCGTCCCGCGCCGAACGGTCATCATCATGGCGGTCCCGGGGGCGATTCCAGGGGTGATCACAGGGCCGAGCGGCCGCGCGGGCGTCCGGCGCCCGTCAGGGAAAGCCACGGCGACCGGCAACCGCACCACCGCGAACGGCCCGCTCCGGCGGAGCCGCGCCGCGCCGCCGCCGAACCCGCGGTCATGGTGTTTCCGCGCCCGCCGCAAGAGCCGCGGCGGCGGCCACAGCCGGAACAGCATCCGGAGCGGCGGGTGGTCGGCTTCGGCGATGATCTGCCGGCCTTTCTGGCGCGCGCGCCGAGGGCTGTCGCCGGCGTCTGATCATCTCTTTACATTCCCCGTTCGAACACGAGTCTCTAATGCGTGATCCCCGGCTTTGCCCGGGGATCGACGAGTTCGTTTTTGGTGGATGGCCGGGCCAAGCCCGGGCATGACCGGTAAAAGGGGCCGGGCCTATGAGCGACGATACCGGGTGGGTCAAGGCCGCCAGCCGCGGCAATCTCGGCGAGGGCGACGTCCTCGGGATCGTGATCGGCGGCAAGGAGATCGCCGTCTACGATCTCGACGGCACGCTCTACGCCACCGACGACATCTGCACGCATGCCTACGCCAAGCTGTCCGACGGATGGCTCGACAAGGGCGAGATCGAATGCCCGCTGCATGCCGGCCGGTTTGACGTGAAGACCGGCAAGGCGACCGCGCCGCCCTGTACCGAAGACATCAAGACCTATCCGGTGCGCGTCGTCGGGGACGAGATCCAGGTCAAACTGGGTTAGCTCTAGCAAGCAAGTCAGCGTCCCGACGAAAGCCGGGATCGATTTTTCAACCTCTCGGGCGCCGATCAGTGGGTCCCGGCTTTCGCCGGGACGCGATTGCTTGCTCTATTCATAGACGCGGCGGTACAGGTCGATGATCTCGTCGGCGCTCGGCACGCGCGGGTTATTGGCCGGCGAGCCCGAGGCCAGCGCCTGCGACGCCATAAGCGGCAACAGCTCGTCGTAACGGCTGCGCTCGATGCCGTAGGCGCGCGGCGTCGGCACCTTCAAATCCTCGTTGAGGCGGCGCAATTCGCCGACCAGCCGCGCGACCGCGGCCTGGCTGCCTTCACCCTCCTCGGCGACCCCCATCGCGCGGGCACAATCGGCGTAGCGTTCGAGCGCGGCCGGCGCCGAAAACGCGGTGATCTCGGGCAGCAGCATCGCGTTCGACAGGCCGTGCGGCACATGGAAAAACGCGCCGATCGGCCGGCTCATGCCGTGCACCAGCGCGACGCTGGCATTGGAGAACGCCATCCCGGCGGTCGTCGCGCCGAGCATCATTGCCTCGCGCGCGGCGCGGTTTTGCGGCTCGGCGCAGGCGGCGCGGATATGCCGGGCGATCAGTCCCATCGCATTCTTCGCCAAACCGTCGGTGAACGGGTTGGCGCGGCGGCTGACATATGCCTCGATCGCGTGCGTCAGGCTGTCGATGCCGGTATCGGCGGTCAGCCGCAAAGGCATCGTCAGGGTCAGCTCGAAATCGACGATCGCCGCCGCCGGGCAGCAGGCGAGCCCGGCGATCAGCATCTTCTCGTCGGTCTCGGTATCGGTCACGACCGTAAAGCGGGTGACTTCGGAGCCGGTGCCGGCGGTGGTTGGGATCGCGATGATCGGCGGCCCCATTTTCGGGATCTCGGCCGGGACCTTGTAGTCGCGCATGTGCCCGCGATTGGCGAACAGCACCGACATGCCTTTAGCCGTATCGATCGAGCTGCCGCCGCCGATCGCGACGAGGCTGTCGAAATCGCCATCGCGTAGAAGCTGGACGCCGGTTTCGATGACCTCGGTTGTCGGATCGGAGACCGTGTCCTTGAACACCGACCAGGAGATCTGCGCCTTGTCGAGCAGCCCGGTCGCGCGGTCGAGGATTCCGGAGCCGGCGATATAAGGGTCGGTCACGATCAATGGCCGCGACAGCCCGAGCCGCGTCATCAAGCTCGGCAATTCAGCCAATGCCCCGCCGCCTACCGCCATCAATCGAGGTGTCGTGATCAGCGCGGCCATCCCGGATCTCCCTAATTCAGCCCGGCTTTTTCAGGCGGAAGCGCAGGATCCCGCCGGGTTGTTCGCTGGCTTCGACCAGTTCGCAGCCGGTCGTCTGACAGAAATGCTCAAAATCCTTGGTGGCGCCGGGATCGGTGGCCAGGACTTCGAGAATCCCGCCGGCCGGCACCGCCTTAAGGGCGCGGCGCGCTTTCAGGACGGGCAGCGGACAGAGCAGCCCGGTCGCGTCGAGCGTCGTCGTCGCTGTGCCAGTCGTATCGGCCATCACCTCTCCTGTTCGTCGGCGCCGTACGCGACCGGTTCCGGTTTTAGCGGTCCCCGCCGAGAGCGGCAACCCAAGGGGTCTTGCCCGGATACACGATCTCGCCGGGTTGTCGTATGCTGCGGACCTCTTGTGCAGAGTTGGGTAAGGGGGACATGCGAAAGATCCCGATTTTTGTGGCGATGATTATGCTTGGTATGGCCGGTGCGGTGCCGGTCGATAGTAGCGCCAGAGCCGAGCTGATTCCCGGCGGCTGGCTGCAACCGCCGCGCGTCCTGAGGGCGCCGCCGCCCGAAGCGGCGCCAGCGCCAGCCGAGGGGGCCGCGGCCGAGCCCGTGCTCGTACGGCCACCGCCGCCGGCCGAACCGGCCGCGGTTCAGCCGTTGCCGTCGCCCAAGGTGCCGCGCCCGGCCGTGCAGCGCCGGCCGCCGCCAGTGCGACAGGCTCCCCCCTCGGACGGCAAGGTGCAGTTCTGAGCGGACACGCGGCTGAAGGCAGCATCGACCGAACCGGGATCGCGGCGACCGAGCGGCTGATCCGCCCCTACATCCGGCACACGCCGATCATCCGGATCGATGCCGGCGATCTCGGCATCGCCGGCGAGGCGCTTGTGCTGAAGCTCGAATTCCTGCAGCACACCGGCTCGTTCAAGCCGCGCGGCGCCTTTGCCAATTTGCTGACGCGGAGCGCGCCGGAAGCGGGGGTCGTCGCGGCCTCCGGCGGCAACCATGGCGTGGCGGTCGCCTATGCCGCGATGCGGCTCGGCATCCGCGCGACGATCTTTGTGCCGACCGTCGCGTCGCCCGCCAAGCTGGAGCGCATCCGGGGTTATGGCGCCGAGCTGGTGGTCGGCGGCGAGCGCTATGCCGATGCGCTGACGGCGAGCGAGGCGTTCGCGGCGCATACTGGCGCGCTGCCGGTGCATGCCTATGATCAACCCGAAACCCTGCTCGGCCAGGGCTCGGTCGGGCTGGAGATCGAGGCCGACGTGCCCGACATCGACACGCTGTTGGTGGCGGTCGGCGGCGGCGGGCTGATCGGCGGCATCGCCGCCTGGTACGCGGGCCGCATCCGCATCGTCGCGGTTGAGCCGGAATTGGCGCCGACGCTGCACGACGCGCTCGCCGCCGGGCAGCCGGTCGATGCGCCGGCCGGCGGCATCGCCGCCGATTCGCTGGCGCCGCGACGGGTCGGCGCGCTGATGTTTCCAATCGCGCAGCGCTTTGTCGAACGCGCCGTGCTGGTTTCCGATGAGGCGATCCGCGACGCCCAGCAGCGGTTGTGGTCGGCATTGCGCATCGTCGCCGAGCCGGGCGGCGCCGCTGCGGTCGCGGCGCTGATCTCGGGCCGCTACCGCCCCGCGCCCGGCGAACGCGTCGCCGTCCTGCTGTGCGGCGCGAATACCGATGTGTTGCCGGGACATGATCGGGGCGGTGTCTAGCCGAGCCGCGGCGCGGCCGGTCGCGACAGCCCGGCTCCTCCACACGGCTGAACTGGCCGGGTTGGCGTTTGCCGCTGCGCCGGCCATCGGTTTCGCTGCGTCCGGCGAGGGATATTACGAGCCGTCGTACGTTGCGGGCTCATACGATGCTGCGGGCCGCTTCATGGGCGGCACCGAGCTGCGCACCCTCGTCGCGCATGGCGGCCGGCTTTATGCCGGCAACGGTTACTGGGAGGACCGGCCTGGTCCGGAAGGGCCGCAAGGTGCCGCGATACTCGTCCTCGACGCGCCCGCCGCGCGCTGGCGTGTCGAGCATGTCTTTGACGAGAGGCTGCCAAATGGCCGAGCCCGTGACTCCACCATCTCGACGCTGAGCCGCATCCCCTTCGATACCGACGGAAACGGCGCCCGCCTGCCGGCACCGGTCGCGATGCTCGCCGCCTCGACCTGGGATCTGACCGGAGCGACCCGGGTCTTCACCCGCTCCGATGCGAACGGAAGCTGGACCGCGGCGACACTATCGCAAGATCCGCCCGCACGGGATTTTCTGCCGCAGATCCGCAGCATCTTTACGTATCGCGACAAAGCGACAGGGCTCGCGCGTGTATTCGCCGGCAACAGTCCGCGCGGCATTTTCAGCGGCGCCTACGACCCGCGGGTGGCGGGCTCGATCCGCTGGGACGCCGCCCCGGAGCTCGGCGTCGGGGGCAATCCCACTGCCGGGCTCTCCGGGCCGAGCGGCCGATTGCGCATCAGCTCCTTCGCCGAATGCAATGGCAGCCTGTATGCCGCCATCGGACAGCAGATCTATCAGCGGATCGACGGCGCCACGCCGAGTTGGCGGGCGGTCTACACCAATCCCCGTCCCGGCGGGCATTCCGAGAGCGGTCTGCGGGGACTGACCGCGATCGCGAACCCGGGCGGTGCAGGCGAAGTTCTGCTTGCCGCTGTCGAAGGCGATATGGCGCGCATCCTGCGCTTCGACCCGGCGACCGGCAGCGAGACGCAAGAACTCGATCTGCGGCGCTTCCTTTCCGACGCTTGGCAGACGCAGGTTGGGTATGTGATCGCCGCCTACAACGACATGGCCAAATTCCACGACTCCAAATCCGGCGATGTACTGCTGATCGGGCTTGAAGCCTTCATCCCGCCGCAAGCCCCGACGCCGGCGGGGCATGCGATCGTCGATCTCGGTCACGGCCGCGTCGAAGACGGCGGCTGGTATCTCGTGCGGTACCGCGATGCTCATTACGATCTGCATCAGATCGCGGCGCCGGCGGGCACGGCTCTGGTGGCGACCCGCTCGATCGTGCCTTCGCCGTTTCCCGGCGACAGCAACGCGCTCTATTTTGCTGGGTACGACGCCAACAAGGCGCCGGCCCACAACACGGCCTGGGTCATCCGCGCCGACAGCTCGGTCCTTTCCGTCGCGAAGTGAGGGCCTCCCGTCTTCCGTGACGCGCCGACGCTTAGCCGAAGCGGTTTGAGCGCGGGAAGCCTTGGGGCACGCCGCGGCCGGCGGCGCCGCGCGCGCCGCGCCACGGCGTCAGATCGAATTCGGTGCGGGTGCGGTTTTCGCCCTGGCGCCAGGACAGGCCTTCGGCGGATGAAAACACTTTCGCGTCGGCGAGGCCGCCGGCGCGGTGGCGCTGCAGGATCACGCCGCGGCCGCGGGTCATCTCCGGGATCTCGGACCGCTCGACCACCAGCATGCGGCGGTTGTCGCCGACAAAGGCCGCCATGTCGCCCTCGGCCGGAGCGCAAATCGCGGCGCGCGCGCCCGCTGCCGGGGTCAGCACCTGTTTGCCGGCGCGGGTCTGGGCCAACGCTTCCTCGCCATCGACCACAAAGCCGCGCCCGTCATCCGCGGCGATCAAGAGCTTGAGGCCGGGCCGGTAGGGGAACAGCGCCACGATGTCGTGCTCGTTCGGCAGATCGATCATCAACCGCAACGGCTCACCTTGGCCGCGTCCGCCCGGCAGGCGGTCGGCGCCGAGCGTATAAAAGCGGCCATTGCTGCCGAAAATGATTAGCCGGTCAGTTGTTTCCGCCGCGACCGCAAAGCGCGGCCCGTCGCCTTCCTTGTATTTCTGGTCGGCGAGGTTGATGCCGTGCCCCTTGACGGCGCGGATCCAGCCCTTTTGCGACAACAGCACGGTGACGGGCTCGCGCTCGACCAATGCCGCAGCCGGGATCTCGACGGCTGCCGGGGCGGCGCCGATCACTGTGCGGCGGCGTCCAAGCTCGGTATCACCGCCGAATTCTTTCTGCGTCGCGGCGACTTCCTTCGCGAGCGCGGTCCACTGCCGGCGCTCGCTGCCGAGCAGTTTCTCCAACTCCGCGGATTCGGCGCCAAGATTGGCCATTTCCTTCGCGATCGCGACCTCTTCGAGGCGGTGCAACGCGCGCAGCCGCATATTCAGGATCGCATCGGCCTGCACCTCGGTGAGATCCCAGCGCTTCATGATCTCGGCTTTGGGATCGTCGGCCCGGCGGATGATGCGGATGACCTGATCGAGATTGACGTAGACGACGATGAAGCCGCGCAGGATCTCCATGCGCCGCGCCACCGCCGCGAGACGGTGCCGGCTGCGCCGCTGCAACACTTCGCGGCGATGATCGAGAAAGGCCTGCAGCGCCTCTTTCAGGTTCATCACCCGCGGCACGCCGAGCGCGTCGACGACGTTGAGGTTGAGCGGCACGCGGGTTTCGAGCTCGGTCAGCCGGAACAGCTGCTCCATCAGCACATCGGCGTCGACATTGCGGTTCTTCGGTTCGAGCACGAGTCGTATCTCGGCTGTCGATTCATCCCGGATATCGGCCAGGAGCGGCAGCTTGCGTTCCTCGAGCAAGGCCGCGACCTTCTCGATCAAGCGGCCCTTCTGCACCTGGTAGGGGATCTCGGTAACGACGATCTGATAGAGGCCGTGGCTCAACGCTTCCTTTTGCCAGCGGGCGCGCAGCCGGAAGCTGCCGCGGCCGGTCGCATAGGCTTCGGCGATGCTCTCCGGCGCTTCGACCAGGACGCCGCCGGTCGGAAAATCGGGGCCGGGGACATGCGCCACGAGATCGGCCGGTGTGCATTTCGGTTGCTCGATCAGGTGCAACAGCGCGGCACAGAGCTCGCCGGCATTGTGCGGCGGAATGCTGGTCGCCATGCCGACCGCGATGCCGGCCGCGCCGTTGGCGAGCAGGTTCGGAAAGCGCGCCGGCAATACCACCGGCTCTCGGTCTTCGCCGTCATAGGTCTGGCGGAAATCGACGGCATCCTCGTCGATGCCGTCGAGCATCGCCTGCGCCACCGCCGACAGGCGGCTCTCGGTGTAGCGCATCGCCGCGGCGTTATCGCCGTCGATATTGCCGAAATTGCCTTGGCCGTCGACCAGCGGATAACGCTGCGAGAAATCCTGCGCGAGCCGGACCAGCGCGTCATAGACCGCGAGTTCGCCATGCGGGTGGAACTTGCCGATCACATCGCCGACCACGCGGGCGCATTTCTTGTAGCCGGAAGCGGGATCGAGCCGCAGCTGCTGCATCGCATGCAGGATGCGGCGGTGTACCGGTTTCAGCCCGTCGCGCACGTCCGGCAAGGAGCGCGCCATGATCGTCGACAGCGCGTAGGAGAGGTAACGCTCGCCGAGCGCGTCGGCGAAATCGACATCGCGGATCTCGCCACCCGGCGCTATATCCGACATGACCTATCAAGCCTCGTTGTAGTTGAGCTGCATTATACTCGCGGCCGACTCAAATCTTTAAAATCGGGGCCGGCGCATGCGCTCGGCCAGCCGTTCGCGGGCTTCTGGCAATTGGCGCCCGTGCGGCACCGACAGATGGTGCAGCAAGAAATACCCGGTCAGGGCGAGCCCGGCGGCGATGTCGCGCCGCTCCGCCGGCGAATCGCGCCACAGGAAAGTGGGCAGCGCGAGCAGTTTGTCGCGATACGGCGCGGCGGCGGCGCGCGACACCGCCCGGCCGGTTCGCGGCGAGACATAGGCGAGGTCGTCGGCCGTGCCGGTCACCGCGCAGCGGCCGAGGTCGAGACCGAAGCCGAGCGCTGATAACAGACCGCATTCCCATTTGACATAGTATTGCGGCCAGTCATCTCCCGAATCGAGCACCGGTCCCCTCGCTAACCCTCCCCCGGTTGCGGGGGAGGGGAGAGTGGGGGTAAGCGCGGCCAGCAACGCCGCGAATGATTGGTAGAGCTCCGCGTTCGGCTCGCGCTCGGGCAGCGTCGTCAGCAGCAGCGCGGTCGCCGCCGTCACCGCGGCCAGCCGGTCGGGATCGTCAAGGAAGCGAGCCGCATGGGCTTCGACAAGCTCGCAGTCGAGCGAGCCCAGATGCTCCGGCAATCGGCCGCGCCAATTCGCAATGACCTGGTTGGCGGGCTGCAGCAAAGCGCGCCGGCGCGGCGATTGCCCACCGCGCACCAGCCCGGCATGACGGCCATGCTCGCGGGTCAACAGCTCGGCGATCAGCGCACTTTCGCCATGCCGCCGCACCGCCAGTACAAACCCGGTGTCACGCCATTCCATCTACGCATTGTAATCGAGTCCGAGCGCGGCGTAGCGCTCGGGGTCCTCGACCCAGTTTTCGCGCACCTTGACGAACAGGAAGAGGTGGATGCGGCGGTCGAGCATCTGCTCCAGCTCGGCGCGCGCCTTGGCGCCGATCGCCTTGATGCGCCGCCCGCCCTCGCCGAGCACGATCGCGCGCTGGCTGGTGCGCTGGACGTAAATCACCTGCTCGATGCGGGCGCTGCCGTCGGGCCGCTCCTGCCAAGATTCGGTTTCGACCGTCGCGGCATACGGCAATTCGTCGTGCAGTTGCAGGAAAACCTGTTCGCGCGTGACCTCGGCGGCGAGCCAGCGCTCCGGCGCGTCGGACAGCTGATCGGCCGGAAACAGCCAGGGCCCCCGCGGCACAGTGCTGGCGAGATGGCGCTTCAGATCGGCGACCCCATCGCCGGTCAGTGCCGATACCATGAAAACGTGCTCGAAGACGGCGCTGCGAAACAGCTCGTC
>Ga0209474_10001655_pt1 | contig 21434 bp, 19 predicted proteins | sample GraSoiAngelo_145_FD_185902 | JGI IMG/M metagenome (GOLD analysis project Ga0209474, IMG submission 185902) | Grasslands soil microbial communities from the Angelo Coastal Reserve, California, USA - 14_1009_05_20cm (SPAdes) (version 2) | ecosystem: Environmental > Terrestrial > Soil > Grasslands... | reverse complement strand
CGCGGTCTCCACGTCGAAGCCGTTTCTGTCGTAGGACGTCTCGTTGCCGATCTGCCAGTGCCGGACGGCGAACGGCGCCGCGCTGCCGTGAGCGGTCCGCTCACGATGGCCCGGCTGGTTGCAGTACGCCACCCAGTCCGCCGCCTCTTTCGCGTCGGCGGTGCGGACGATGTCCTTCGCCTTCATGTACTGCTTGCGGCCGTCGGACTCGAAGTTGACGCAGATGAGCGGCTCCGCGCCGACGCGCCGGCACAGATCGACGAACTCGCCGGTGCCCACCTGGTTCGATTCGATGCCGCCCCACAGCAGGTTCAGCATCGCTGGACGCGCGGCGCGCGGGCCGACGCCTTCGCGCCATCGATAGAAGTCCGCGAAGATGCCGCCCCACCGCATCATCGTCGGGCCGAGATCGCGCGTGATCTCGACGACGTCGTCGCGCCAGTCGTCGCGCAGATGGTCCCATGCGGCTTCGACGGAGCCGTCGGTCGCGCCGAGCGGCTCCATGAACTGCATGTAGAGAAACGGCGACAACTCGAACAACGGCTTCGGATCGACGAGCAGCGCGCGGCCGTCCTGGCTCTGCGCGTCGAGCGTCGGCGCGCCGCCGTGGAGCGCGCCGGCGGCCGCGAGGCCGGCCGCCGCCATCGTGGATTCTCTGAGGAAGGTACGGCGATGCACGATGAATCGCGAGAGCGCGAAACGAAGAGGAGTGAAACGGGGACGGCCTACAGGCCGTCCCCGACGGCGATCGACGTCTTCAACGACCCACGGCGCCGGTGGAACTCGCCGTGAGCACGCGCTTGAACACCTGCACGGCCTGCTTCATCTCGTCCATCGTTCCGAGCGTGATGCGGCTGTGGGTATTCTCGAACGGCGGGAAGTCGCGTCCGACGCTCACCTTGAGCGCGGCGCACGCGTCGCGGAACTGCTTCGCAGGCCGCTTGAGGTCGACGAAGATGCAATTGGTGTGGCAGTCGGGCGCCTCGAACCCCATCGTCTTGAACGCCTCGAGCGTGAAGTCGCGCACGCGCGCGTTCTCGGCCCGCTCGTCGTCGATGTGCTTCGCGTCGCGGAGCGACGCGACGCCGGCCGCCGCCGTCAGCGTGTTGATGCTGCCGAGGCTCCACGCGCGGGAAATCGCCTGGAGCGTTGCAGGCTGGCCGATGGAGTAGCCAAGACGCAGACCTGCCATGCCGTGCGCCTTCGAGAACGACCGCGTGACGAACACGCCGGGCAGTTCCTTGGCGAGCGGCGCCGCGGTCTTGACGCCGGGATCGTGCGTGTAGTCGATGTAGGCCTCGTCGATCAGGATCCGCGTCTCCGGCGAGCTCTGTTTGACGCGCCGGACGAACTTCTCGACGGCCGCCGCGTTGTGCACGGTGCCCGTCGGGTTGTTCGGATTGCAGAAGAAGATCATCCCCGCGCCCTTGGCCGCGTCGGCCATCGCGTCGAGGTCGAGCCCCATCGATCGATCGACGCGAATCATCTTGACCGGGGCGCCGATGCGGCGCGCCGCCTGATCCGGCGTGCCGTAGGTCGGCGCCGCCGTGACGAGCGCCTTGTCGGCCGAGCAGAACGCGCGCGTGCCCGCCTCGAGGATCGCGCCGGACCCGGTGCCGACGATGACGTGGTCGTGTCCGACGCCGTAGAGATCGGCAATCGTCGCCACGAGATCGGCCGTGTTGTCCGGGGGATATCCGCGTCCGACACGCGGAGACAGCGAATTCCGCAGCGCGTCCATCGTCTTCCGCCCGGGGCCGCGTGCGTTCTCGTTCGAGCTGATTCGGATGAAGCCGCCGTCGTCGGGCGCCTGCACGGCGCCCAGTTCGAACGCCATCGCCTCGTGGCCGCGGCCGATGACGAACGACGTGGACAGCAAGCCGGCGCTGCCCAATCCCAGATTCCGGAAGAAATGGCGACGGGACAGTGACATGTGTCGTCCTCCTCGCTGAAGTCTACTTCTGAACTCCTGCGGCCGACTCACTCAGGAACAGTTTTCTTCCATCCGCAAAGGTCAGGTCGCGGCCGACCGCCTTGTTGGTGCCGTCCTTCGCCTGATAGCCCGACACGACGATTTCCATGCCCGGCAGCAGCGCGTTCTTCGTGAAGCCGAGCCGCAGCAGCTGATTCGGACTGCCGCCCTCGACCATCCAGTTGAGGGTGCCCTGGGGATTCTTGACGTCGATGTGGATCCACGAGTGGGGATTGACCCATTCCATGACCGTCACGACGCCCTGCAGCTGCAGCGGCTTTTCGACGTCGAACTCCGACGAGAAGGCATGATGTGCGGGCGCGGGCGCGGCCGTCAGCAGCACGGCGCAGGCGGCAAGTCCGATCGCGACTCTCTTCAGCACGGAAGCCTCCTACTTCGGATCCTTCTTCCCGGTCTTCGCCTCGTCGGCTTTCTCTTTCGCGCGCGCGCCGCGCAGGTTGTTCGCGAGGCCGTAATTCCCTTCGTGGCACGCGTACTCGTAGATCGGTCCCTTGTCCTTCACGAGCGGCAGTTCACCGGACCACGCTTTGGCCCACGTCGTCGGATCGTCGACGGTGAACTGGTAGCGGATCGTGCCGTCGTCCACGCGCGTGAAGCGCTCGACGACGTGCAGATTCTCGCGCGAGCCTCGGAAGTTGGTCTGATCGGTGAAGTTCGTCGTGTCGACGACGAGCGTGTCGCCCTCCCAGCGGCCGCGCGAGTCGCCGAGCCAGCGCCGCACGTTCGCCGGCGCGTGCGGCCGTCCGTCGAGCGGGATGATCCGCACGTCATGAATCATCTCCTGCATGATCGCGACGGAAGCCGGCGTCTGCACGATCTGCAGGAAGCTGTTGTAGCCCGGCGGCAGCATCGGCGGCCCCTCGTTGCCCCACACGATGCAGCGCTCCTGGATCGTGCGGTTCTCCGGGCCGTCGAATTCATGCCCCTTGTTGCGCGCCGCGCGCTCGGCGTTGCGCTGCTGCGCTTCCTGCGTGAGCGGCGGCACGCGGCCCTCCGGTCCGACGATCATCGAAGTCCGCATGCTGAACGCGATCGGCGCCTGGCTGCGATCGAGGCCGAACTGCGTGAACTCGTAGTGCGCCTCGGTGCCGCCGCGCTCCGCCGTGGACAGCGGCACGAGCGCTTTCTTGCGGTACTCGGCCGCCTCCTCCTCCGTGTAGTACTCCTTCGCGCCGAGCTCACGCGGCCGCTCGAGCGGCGTGATCGTCGCGTTGGTCCAGAAGCCCTGCAAGTCGGGCCGGCCGTCAGGCGTGCGCGGCGGCGTCCACGCGGGCGGCGCGCTTGCGGCGGCGACGAGCCCCATCGCGACGAGCCATCGACCGATCATGCGTCACCTCGCTACCTGGCCATCGGATCGGGCCGGATCTGAAATTTCGCGATCTTGCCTTTCGTGCCTTTCCCGCCCTCGATATGCCACACGAAATGCGTGCCGTAGTTCGCGTACAGCGCGCGGCCTTTCCAGCCGCCGTTCGGATCGTCGATGCGGCCGTCCATGCCGCGCGAGTAGAACCCGAGCGGATACGGCACGCGCAGCGTCGTCCACGCCTTCGTCTGCGGATTGAGGACGAGCAGCGCATCGGAGTTCGAGCCGTTCGCGATCGGCGTGTCGGCGCCGAAGCCCGCGATGTTGAGCCGATCCACCCAGTTGTAATAGTGGAAGTCGGCCGGAATGTCGGTGCCTTTCAGCTTCGGGCCGTTCGTCTGATAGAGCGTCCAGCCCTCGCGGCACTGGCTGCCGTCGATCTTCGCCGGGCCGTTGAGATCGGTGCACTTGCGCACGTCGAAGCTCGCGAGATGGCTGCTCGCCGCGAGCGCGGTCCAGACGACGCCGTGGCTGTCGACGTCGACGCCGCGCGGATCGAAGCCCGGCTCGGGCACCTTGAAGAGCTGCGCCTTGCAGGACGCCGGCGCGTTGTCGCCGCGCTGCAGGCGGATGAGGAAACCGGGATAGCGTTCCGAGACGCCCCATACCGTGTCGTCGACCGGGCTCGGGATCACGGAGTACATCGCGTAGTTGACCATCGTGTCGAGCTTCGGATCGAACGCGGGCGCCGCGTCGCCGCCGCGCGCGCCGCGTCCCGCCGCCGCGCCGCCGCCGCCGGTCGCCGTGTCGCCCTGATACAACTGCGAGGCGCCGCGGCCCGCCGGCATGTTCCACGGTTTGGTGATCTTCCCGTCGCCGTTGGTGTCGAGCACCTGGCCGCACCAGCCGGCGGCCTTCTGCTCGTCGTGCGTCTCGTCGTACACCTTCGTGTCGATCCAGCCGAACATCGGGCCGGTGAGCTCGTTGAAGTACAGCGTCTCGTCGGGATCGTTGTCGAACTGGAGATGGTGCGTCGCGAAGCAGGTGTCGACGAGCGTGAACTTGCCGCTCTTCGGATCGTAGAACGACGCCTGCCGTCCGCTCGCGCGCAGCGGGAACCACTCGGCGAACGTGTTCGACGGATCGCTGCACCACGCCGGATCCTGGTTGCCGCGGATCTTCGACGTCATCCACACGCGCCCCTTGCTGTCGAACATCGGGTTGTGCGGATCGGCGGGGTTGTACGGCGGGTTGCCCCACAGGTGCTCGTTGCCCCAGTGCAGCGACGGCCGGTTCGGCGCCGGGAATCGCGATGGCACTTTCTCGCGCGGCTCGCGCGTCGGGATGTCGAGCGCGAACGTGCTGTTCTCCTTCGGGTTCAGCACGACGAGCTGTCCGTGCCCCGCCGACACGGCGTAGATCGGCCCGCCCGCGTTCACCGTCGGATGACGCCGGTCGGTCGCGATCTCATCGTGCATGAACGAATGATCGTCGCCGACGTCCCACAGCGTGACCACGACGTTGCGCTCGATGCCTGTGGGGCGCGGCGGCGCGGGCGGCACCTCGCCCTTCGCGATGCGCTCGGTCCACGACGCGTAGGTCTTGAGCGATCGCTCCTTGCCCTGGTTCGTGAGGACGCCGTACATCGAGTTGCCGCGTACGCCGGTGCCGAGCCGCCACTCCCACGCCGCCTCGTGCGTCTTCAGCTCCGGCTTCGCCGCCAGCACGTCGTCGACGCTGCGCGTGAGCGCGCTTCCCAGCTGATGACAGAAGTTGCAGTCGGACTTCAGCGAGTTGATCCAATGATTCTGCGTCTGCATCATCGGGCCGAGGCCGTTGCCCTCCGCGCCGGTGCCGGGAAATTCGGATTTCGCCGGCGGCTCGAGCAGCGACAGCCAGTAGTTGCCGGGATAGACTCTCGCCGCTTCCTGCGGCGTCTTCGCCGCGGCGGCGCGCAGCGCGACGGCCGCCGCCGACGGCTTGGCCTGGATCGGCATCGAGTCGACGAGGCCGTAGCCGCGCACCCACACGCGGTAATTCGCCGCGGGCAGATCGGGCAGCATGAAGCGGCCCTGATCGTCGGTGACGACGATCTTGATGAAGTTCGTCGGGAGATCCTTCGTCTCGGCGATCACCCACACGCCGGCTTCCGGCGCCTGCGCGCCCTGGACGACGCCGGTGATGTAGTTCACGCCCGCCGGCTGCGCGCTTCGCTGCGCCTCGACGAGCGCGATCGACGCGAGGCAGAGCAGCGAGGTGAGCACCCGCGATCGCGTGACGATCTTCATCGACTCCTCCACGGTCCGTGCCGTTGCGCGGCAGTATAGGCGCGCGCCGGAACGCCCGCAACGTATAGTTCACGCGTGTGTTCGCCCGACCCGGCGGCAGCCGTCGACGTCGTCGTCAAGGTCGGCGGAGCGCTCGTCGCTGACGTCGAGGTTCTCGACCGCACGCTCGCGGCCACGGCCGCGGCGGCGCAGGCCTGCCGCCTCGTGATCGTGCCGGGTGGCGGGCCCTTCGCGGATGCCGTCCGCCGCGTGGATCGCCGGATGGGATTGCCGGAGACGGCCGCGCACTGGATGGCCGTCCTCGCGATGGATCAGTATGCGCACCTGATCGCGGCGCGGCTGAGCGGCGCCGCGGTCGTGGTCAACGATGCGCGCGCGATTCTCGAGGCGATCGAGGCCGGCCGCCTGCCGGTGATCGCGCCGTCGCGCTGGCTGCTCGACGCGGATCCGCTGCCGCATTCATGGGACGTGACGAGCGACAGCATCGCCGCGTGGATCGCCGGCCGCCTCGGCGCGCGCCGCCTCGTGCTGGTGAAGCCGCCTGGCGTCGGCGCGCCGAGCGACGCCGTCGATCCGTACTTCGCCCGCGCGCTGCCGCCTGGTGTCGAGGCGATCGTCGTCGCGGCCGATCGCATCGACATCACATCGCTCGCGCGGTGACGGAACCACGAAGGCACGAAGAATCACGAAGTCACGAGGAAGATTTTTTCTTTCTTGTACAAGAATAACTTCGTGGCTTCGTGTGTCTTCGTGTCTTCGCGATTCCGTAATGCGCGGACGCGATCCGCCGTCACGCGCCCCGCCCGTCCGCCGTCGCACGCCGCTCCGCGGACGCCGGCGATGTCGGCGCCGACGTCTTGCACGAAGGGCAGATCGTCTGCCGTCAATCTGCCGGCGAGCGCCGCAGACAATCCGTTCGCGTGCGCGCGCGCGACGAATGCACGGAGCGTGTCGCGATCGATCAGCGCGCGCAGCCCATATCCGTTCTTGTCTGCTGTATCGAGCAGCACGCCACGCGCGCCGGCACGCGCGGCGATGTCGACGAGCGCGCCCGCTGTGGGGCTCGCGCTCGGATCGGCGTCCGCGTACGCGACCAGCACGATGCCGCATCGTCCCGCGCTGGCGGCGACGACGCCGCGCTGCGCCGCTGAGGCAAGCGCGGCGATCCGCGCCTCGCTCGAGATGCCGGCGAAGCCGACTTTCACGAACCATGCGCCGGCGGCGGCGAACACGCAGGCGGTCCGCTCGACGGTTGCTTCATCGACGGCGTCGCCGATCGCCGCGCTCAGCGGCACATGCGCGTGAAGGGCGGCGGCGATCTCGCGTAAGACGTCGATCGACACCGCGCCGATCGCGCCCGCGCCAGGCTCTTTCGCGTCGACGATGTCGGCGCCGCCCGCGATCGCGGCCGCCGCTTCCTCTGCGCTGCGGACGCTCACCAGCAGCTGCATGGCGGCTACTGTATCATCTGCGTTCGTGACGGAACGCGACGGCCGACTGCCGATCCTTCGACAGGCTCAGGATCGCCCCGAGCGAAGTCGAGGGGCGACTGACGCCGCGCTCTCGGGGCGTGCCGTGCTCGTCACCGGCGCGTCGAGCGGGATCGGCAGCGCGATCGCGCTCGCCGCCGCGCGCGCGGGCGCCGACGTCGCGATCACCTATCGCGCGAACGCCGGCGGCGCCGACGAGGTACGGCGCGCCATCGGCGAGCTCGGTCGCCGCGCCGCCGTCTTCCAGCTCGATCTCGCCGACCTCGCGTCGATTCGCGATTTCGCGTCGGCCGCGCGGCGCGCGCTCGGCCGCCTCGACGTCTGGATCAACAACGCCGGCGCCGACATTCTCACCGGCGACGCCGCCTCGCTGTCGCGCGTCGAGAAGCTCGATCTGCTGATCGCGGTCGATCTGCGCGGCACCATGCTCGCGTCGTGGCACGCGGCGGAGATCCTCGCGGCGCAGGACGAGGGCGGCGCGATCATCAACATGAGCTGGGATCACGTGCTGACGGGGATGGCCGGCGAGAACCCCGAGCTGTACTCCGCCGTGAAAGGCGGCGTCCTCGCGTTCAGCAAATCGCTTGCGCGATCGGTGGCGCCGCGCGTGCGCGTGAACGTCATCGCGCCCGGCTTCATCGAAACCTCCTTCGGCGCCGCCGCCGACGACGCGTGGCGCCGCGCGGTGATCGAATCGACGCCGCTCCGGCGCTGGGGCACGCCGGACGACGTGGCCGGCGCGGCGGTGTTTCTGGCGTCGCCCGCCGCCGCGTTTCTCACGGGGCATACGATCCTCGTCGGCGGCGGCGTCGTCATGTGAGGACGGCATGGCAGAGAAAGAACCGACGTATTCCGAGTCCGAGATCGGCCAGCGCCTTCGCGATCTGCCCGGCTGGTATTTCGAGGACGGCTGGATCCGCCGCGTCTACAAGACCGACGGCTGGCCGACGACGCTGATGCTCGTCGGCGCAATCGGCTACTGCGCGGAGGCGGCGTATCACCATCCGGATCTCTCGGTGACGTGGGGACGCGTCACCGTGAAGCTGTCGACGCACAGCGCCGGCGGCATCACCGACAAGGACTTCGCGCTCGCGAAGCGGATCGAAGAGGTCGCGCTGTGGCGTCCCGCCGCGGGCGGCGCGCTCACCGGCACGCCGAACAAGTTCGTGCGGAGCGGCGATCCGCGTTGACCGATCAGGTGGCCCGTCCGGCGACGCCGTGGCGGCGCGTGTTGTTCGTCACCGGCCGCCTCGCGGAGCCGGCGCTGCGGCGCGTTCTCGCCGAGATGGACGCGGAGTTCGACTGCGACGTCTCGGCGATGGGCATCACCGTCGCCGCGCTGATGACGACCGACTGGATCGCGCAGCGGCTCACCGTCCCGCCACGCACCGATCTCGTGCTGATTCCCGGCCTGTGCGAAGGCGATCCGCGCGCGATCGCCGACAGGGTCGGCGTCGTCGTCGAAAAGGGCCCGAAGGACCTGCGCGAGATCCCGGCGTACTTCGGCGCCGCCGCCGCGCGCCAGGACTACGGCGCGTGGGACATCGAGATCGTCGCCGAGATCAACAACGCGCCGCGGCTGTCGCCCGACGAGATTCGCGCCGCTGCCGAGTACTTCCGGGAGTCGGGCGCCGACCTCATCGACATCGGCTGCACGCCTGGGCTCCCGTTCCCGACGCTCGCCGACGTCGTCGGCAGCCTCGTCGCGGCCGGGATGCGCGTCAGCGTCGACACGTTCGACGCTGGCGAGATCCGTACCGCCGTCGCCGCCGGCGCGGAGCTCGTGCTGAGCGTGAACGGATCGAACCTGGAGGCCGCGCGCGATCTTGCCGGCACCAGGGGGCGCGTCGTCGCCGTGCCGGAGCTGGGCGGCGCGCTCGACACGCTCGATCCGATTCTGGAGGCGCTCGACAAGTGGCGCGTCGGCTACCTCGTCGATCCGATTCTCGAGCCGATCGGCTTCGGCTTCATGAAGTCGCTCGAGCGGTACGCCGAGGTGCGCCGGCGCTATCCGGCGGCGCCGATGCTGATGGGAATCGGCAACCTGACGGAGCTCACCGCCGCCGATTCCACCGGCGTGAACGCGCTCCTCGTCGCGATCTGCCAGGAGCTCGGCGTGCGCGCGGTGCTGACGACGGAAGTGATCCCGTGGGCGCGCGGCGCCGTGCGTGAAGTCGATATCGCGCGGCGGCTGATGCACTACGCCGTGACGCGCCACACGATCCCGAAAGGCGTCGACGATCGCCTCGTCACCGTGAAGGATCCGGCGATCCTCGCCTTTACGCAGGAGGAGCTGCGCGCGCTCCAGGCGCAGATCACCGATCCCAACTTCCGCATCTTCGCCGATCGCGAGGGGATCACGGTGCTGAACAGCGAGCGGTTCGTCCGCGCGACCGATCCGGCGCGCATCGCGGAGCTCTTCGCCGAGCTCGACGTCGCCGAGGCGACGCACGCGTTCTATCTCGGCCGCGAGCTCGCGCGCGCGAGCCTCGCGGTGGCGCTCGGCAAGACGTACCGGCAGGAAGGCGCGCTCTCGTGGGGCTATCTCACGCCGCCCGACGATGCGGGCGCCGATCGCGTGAAGCTGACGCAGCGTGCGGCGCGCAAGCCGTCGGCCGGTTCGGATCGTGATCGTTGAGACGATCGTCACGACGATCGCCGCAGGCGGCGGCATCAACATCGCGCCGATGGGCGTCGAGTGGGGCGACGACGTCATCGTCCTCAAGCCGTTCGTCGACACGGCGACCTACCGCAACGTGACGGCCGTCGGCGCCGCCGTCGTCAACCTCACCGACGACGTGCGCGTCTTCGCGCGGGCGGCGATCTCGAATCCGGAGTATCCGACCGTGCCGGCCGCCGCCGTTCGCGGCGTCGTCCTCGCCGATTGCTGCACGTGGCGCGAAGTCGAGGTGCGATCGATCGACAGCGCGCCGCCGCGGTCGCGCATCGAGACGGCCGTTGTGCACCGCGGCGCGCGCCGCGAGTTCGTCGGCTTCAACCGCGCCTGCCACGCCGTGCTGGAGACCGCGATCTACGCGACGCGGCTGCACCTGCTCGCGCGCGACTTCGTCGAGAGCGAGCTGGCACGGCTGCAGGTGATCGTCGACAAGACCGCAGGCCCGCGCGAGCGCGAGGCGATGCAGATTCTCGCGGACTACATTCGAGCGGCGCCGCGCGATCGTGAGCGGCCGGCGCCATGACCGGCGCCGGCACCGTGTTCGTCGAGACGGCGGCGCGGCTCCATTTCGGTGTCCTCGACCTGCGCGGCGCGCTCGGCCGGTGGTTCGGCGGCATCGGCGCCGCCTCGCCCGAGCCGACGCTCCTCGTCTCGGCGTCGCGCGCGGAGTCGCTCGCCGTCGAAGGCGCGGACGCCGATCGCGCCGGCGCCTTCGCGCGCGCGTTCCTCTCCCACCATCGTCTCGCCGGCGGCGCGCGCGTGACGATCCATCGCGCGCTGCCGGCGCACGCGGGGCTCGGGTCGGGGACCCAGCTCGCGCTCGCCGTCGCGCGCGCGCTCGCCGAGCTGTACGGCGTCGAGACGACCGCGCCCGGCCTCGCGCGCGCGGTCGGCCGCGCGCAGCGCTCCGCGATCGGCACCTGGACGTTCGCCGGCGGCGGCCTCGTCGTCGAGGGCGGCCGGCGCGCGGACGATGACGGCGTGGGACCGTTGATCGCGAGGCTGCCGTTTCCGCCGGCGTGGCGCTGCGTGGTGGCGGTGCCGCGCCGCGAGCCGGCGATCAGCGGCGCCGACGAAGCGGAAGCGCTCGCGAAGCTGCCGCCGCCGCCGGATCGCGAGGTGGAACAGATCGCGCACCTCGTGCTGATGGGCCTCCTCCCCGCGCTCGCGGACGGCGATCTTGCGGCGTTCGGCCGCGCGCTCACCGCGATTCAGACGACGACCGGCCGCTGGTTCGCGCCGGTGCAGGGCGGCGCGTTCGCGCCGGGGCCGAGCGAGGATCTCGTGCGGCGCATGGCGGCGCGCGGCGCGCCTGGCGTCGGCCAGAGCTCGTGGGGCCCCGCGGTCTACGGCATCGTCGAGGGGCGAGATCGCGCGGCTGGTCTCGCGGACGAGGTGCGCGCGGCGCTCGAGCCGTGCGGCGGCGGCAGCGTCTACGAGGGTCCGTTTCGCGCGGAGGGCGCGCGCGTCTGGCGATCGTGACGTGCAGGGCGACCCGTTAACGGTCGCCTGACGTAGGGCGACCCGGTCGCCTGATGTAGGGCGACCCGATCGCCTGATGTAGGGCGACCCGGTCGCCTGATGTAGGGCGACCCTTTCAGGGTCGCCGGAGGCGAGGCTGAAAGCCTCGCCCTACACGAAGGCATAAGGGAGAATACGCGGATGTCCGCAGCGTCGAATGCGCCCGCCATATCGGTGACCGATCGCGCGTGGAAGGCGCTCGAGGGCGCGTACGACCTGCAGATTCACGTCGGGCCGGACGTGATCCCGCGGCGCATCGACGACATCGACTGCGCCAGGGAGTTCGTCGCGCGCGGCATGAAAGGCTTCGTGCTCAAGTCGCACTACGTGCAGACGGGCGAGCGCGCGCAGGTCGTGACGAAAGCCGTACCCGGCAGCCGCGTCTTCGGCGCGGTGACGCTCAATCACAGCGTCGGCGGCTTGAATCCCGTCGCGGTGGAGCTCGCCGGGCGCACCGGCTGCAAGATCGCGTGGATGCCGACCGTCGATGCGCAGAACGAGACGGCGGGACGCCTGGACGGCGGCAGCGCCAAGCTCCCGTTCTGGGCGAAGATTCAGCGCGAGCTCGCGGCGGAAGGCATCTCGCCGCCGCCGCTCTCGGTGATCGACGATCGCGGCGAGCTCACCGAGGCGGCGCGCCGCTGTCTCGAGCGCATCGGCAAACACAACATGATCCTCGCGACGGGCCATCTCGGCCGGCGCGAGATCTTCGCGCTCGTGCGCGCGGCGAAGGCGATGGGCCTGAAGAAAGTCGTCGTCACGCACGCCGAGTTCCCGTCGCAGAACCTCACCGGCGACGAGCAGAAGGAGCTCGCCGATCTCGGCGCGCTCATCGAGCACTGCTTCACGACGACCTATACCGCGAAGGCGCCGTGGGAGTCCGCGTTCGCGAACATCCGCACGGCGGGCGTGTCGCGCGCGGTGATCTCGACCGACCTCGGCCAGACCATCAACCCGCCCGTCGCGGAGGGCTTCGCGATGTTCGCGCAGCGGCTGCTCGACGCCGGCTTCAGCGCGGACGAGGTGCGGACGATGGCGGTGACCAACCCGGCGCGGCTCGTCGACGAGTAGCGAACTGGCATTGCAGTATGATTCCCACTCGATGAAGATCTCTCTCGCCGGCACGGGCGCGATGGGTGTCGTCCACGTCAAGGCGCTCAGGAAGATTCCCGGCGTCGAAGTCGTCTCCGTCAACAGCCGCACGGAAGAGAGCGGCAAGGCGTTCGCCGCGGAGTGGGGCATCCCGCACTACTCGACGCGCCTCGAGGAGTCGATCGATCGGCCGGGCGTCGATGCCGTGATCCTCACGACGCCGAGCGCGATGCACGCCGATCAGACGGTGCTGGCGCTCGGCAAAGGGAAGCACGTGCAGGTGGAGATTCCGATGAGCCTCAACCTGCCCGACGCGCAGCGCGTCGTGGACGGCGCGCGCAAGGCGGGGAAGGTGTGCATGGTGACGCACACGCGGCGCTTCTCGTCGCCGCACCGCGAGATCCGCCGCCGCATTCGCGACGGGAGCTTTCATTTGCACCACATGGTGGTCGAGACCTACTTCTTCCGCCGCGAGAACACGAACATGCACGGCCAGCCGCGGTCGTGGGTGGACAACCTGCTATGGCACCACGGCTGCCACTCGGTCGATCTCGCGTACTGGGTGCTCGACGAGCCGAATTTCGCGGTGTGGGGCCAGAAGGGCCCCGACCATCCCGCGCTCGGCATCCCGATGGACATCACCGTCGGGATGAAGTCGAAGAAGGGGCCGCTCTTTTCGATGGCGATGTCGTTCAACAACAAGGGGCCGTTCGGCGGCTTCTATCGCTACATCGGCGAGGAGGAGACCTACAAGGTGTATCGCGACGCGATGACCGACAGCGAAGGCAGGGATGTGCCGCTCGACGCCGTGGCGGCGTTCGATCGGCAGGACGTCGAGTTCGCGAGCGCCATCCGCGAAGGACGCGAGCCCGAATCGAGCGCCGAGAGTTGCCTGCCGACGATGGCGCTGCTCGACAAGATCGAGAAGGCGATGAAAGGTTAGGCCAGGCCCGCCAGACCTGCCAGGCCCGCCAGGCCTCGTATGATCATCGACTGCCATGGGCATTACACGACGGCGCCAAAGGCGCTGCAGGTGTATCGCGACGCGCAGATCGCCGAGCTGAAGACGGCGCAGGCCGGCGCGCGGGTCAAGGGCGAGATCCGGATCGGCGACGACGAGATCCGCGAGAGCCTCGAGAACGCGCAGCTCAAGCTCCAGCGCGAGCGCGGCACCGACGTGACGATCTTCTCGCCGCGCGCGTCGGCGATGGCGCACCACATCGGCGACGAGACGACGAGCCTCCACTGGTCGCAGCACTGCAACGATCTGATCGCGCGCGTGTGCCGGCTCTACCCGAAGAACTTCGTCGGCGTCTGCCAGCTGCCGCAGTCGCCCGGCGCGCCGCCGGCGCGGTCGATCCCGGAGCTCGAGCGCTGCGTCAACGATCTCGGGTTCATCGGCTGCAACCTGAATCCCGATCCGTCGGGCGGCCACTGGACCGCTCCGCCGCTCACCGATCGCGCGTGGTATCCGCTGTACGAGAAGATGGTCGAGCTCGACGTGCCGGCGATGGTCCACGTCAGCTCGTCGTGCAACCCGAACTTCCACGCGACCGGCGCGCACTACATCAACGCCGACACGACGGCGTTCATGCAGTTCCTCACCGCCGATCTCTTCAAGGATTTTCCGGCGCTGCGCTTCGTGATCCCGCACGGCGGCGGCGCGGTGCCGTATCACTGGGGCCGCTACCGCGGCCTCGCGCAGGACATGAAGCGGCCGCCGCTCGGCGAGCTGATTCGCGACAACGTGTTCTTCGACACGTGCGTGTACCACCAGGCGGGCATCGATCTGCTCGCGCGCGTCGTGCCGGTGGACAACATCCTCTTCGGGTCGGAGATGGTCGGCGCCGTGCGCGGCATCGACCCCGAGACGGGCCATTACTTCGACGACACGAAGCGCTACATCGACGCGTTGACGTCGATCGACGCCGCCGCGAAGCGCAGCATTTTCGAGGGCAACGCGCGGAAGGTCTACCCGCGGATTGCGGGAGCGCTCGCGTGAACTGGATCTAGACTGTCGGAGAAGGCCGGGCGGGCCGGAGTGAGCCGGGCGGGTCGCGCAGGCCAGGCGGGTCGGGCGGGGAAGAACCGCAATGGTCTTTACCTGCCAGGCCTACCAGGCCCGCCAGGCCCGCCAGGCCCGCCAGGCCAGGGGAGACAGCAATGGGTGAGATTGTCGCAGCGGTCGGGACGTGCCACACGCCTTACATGTTCACGCGGCCGCCGGACGAGAAGCCGGAGCAGCTCGATCAGGCGGCGCGCGGCATGGCGGAGCTCGGCAAGGTGCTCGACGAGACCAGGCCCGACGTCATCATCTTCATGGGCAGCGATCACGTCGAGACCTTCTCGGTCACCTGCATCCCGACGTTCGCCATCATCGCCGGCAGCCGCGCGATCGCGAAGTTCGCCGGCCGCGATTACGATCTGCCGGTCCATCGCGAGATGGCGGAGGACCTGCTGAACAAGCTCGTCGTCGAGCACAGCTTCGACGTCGCGTACTCCGAGGACGCCGAGCTCGGGCACGCCTTCGCCGTCCCGTTCGAGCACGTGATCGGCAAACGCGACATCCCCGTGATTCCGTTCTTCACCAACGTCTACGTGCCGCCGCTGCCGACGCCGAAGCGCTGCGCCGCGCTCGGCAAGGCGATCGCCGACATCGTGCGCGGCCGGAAAGAGCGCGTGGCGGTGATCGCGAGCGGCGGGATGTCGCACTTCCCGGGCACGACGAAGTATCTCGCGCCCGAGTTCGATTTCGATCGCTGGCTCGTCGCGCAGTTCGAGGCGGGCAACGCGAACGCGCTGCTCGACATGACGGGCACGCAGCTCGACGAAGTGGGCAACACCGAGCTGCTGACGTGGGCGATGATGTTCGGCGCCATCGGTCCGCAGCCGGGCGTGCTCGTCGACTACATCCCGACGTGGCACCACGGCCTGGCGATGATGCGGTTCCTTCCGGCCGCCGCGCCGCACGCCGCCACGGCAAAGGCGATGCAGGAGTACGGCGGCTTCAAGTTCAAGAACCGCGGCTTCCAGTTCTACAAGCACCCGCCGGCCGAGGCGTACGGGTTGAATCGTCTGCTGTTCGAGGTGCGGCACAGCGGCGAGCTGCGCGACCGCGTGATCGCGGACCTCGACGACGTCGCGAGGGAGTACAAGCTCAATCCGCAGCAGCGCCGCGCCGCCGAAGAGCTGATCGCGGTGGGGAAGGGCGGCCTCGTGAGCGAGCACGTCGGCCCGCTCGTCGACGCGGGGGCGCACCCGCTGCAGGCGCTGATGTCGCTCCACGTGATCTTCTCGATGTCGCACCAGGCGGGAAAGCAGCACGTGGCGCATTAGTGCTCGTGGGAGTGAAGACGAGCAACGCAGAACACGCAGAACACGCAGAACCGATGAGACGATCAGACGTGGCGCCACAGCTCCGTGCGCTCTGTGAACTCTGTGGTTAACCGTGACAGGAGACCAAGGGGATGGCGATACCGTACCGCGCGGATCAGGTCGGCAGCCTGCTGCGGCCGCTCGAGCTGCTCGAAGCGCGCCGGAATCCGGCGCTCACGCACGAGCAGCTCACCGCGATCGAGGATCGCCACATCCTCGACGTCCTGAAACGGCAGAAGGAGATCGGCTTCGAGATCTTCACCGACGGCGAACTGCGCCGCGCCGGCTTCATGAGCGACTTCTACGAGTCGGTCGAGGGAATGGACTACGACTACGACGTCGAGCGGGCCTGGAAGGGCGCGCCGGCGGGTGTCGGCGTCGCGCGCGGCATCGGCGCGCGCGGCGGCGCCGTCGTCTCGAAGCTGCGCCAGACCAAGCGGCTCACGAAAGACGAGGTCGATTTCCTGAAGAAGCACGCGCCGGGCGACATCAAGATGACGCTGCCGACGGCGAACCAGTTTCCCGCGATCGCCTACAAGAAAGGCGTCAGCGAGGCCGCCTATCCCACCTACTCCGAGTTCCTGTGGGACATCGTGCCGATCGTGAAGGCGGAGATTCAGGCGCTCGTCGGCGAAGGCGTGAAGTACATCCAGATCGACGCGCCGCGCTACAGCTACTACATCGATCCGAAATGGCGGCGCCACATCCAGGACGAGATGGGCGTCGATCCCGAGAAGGCGCTCGATGAGGCGATTCGCGTGGACAACGCGTGCCTCGAGGGCGCCAGGCGCGACGGCGTCACGTTCGCGATCCATTTGTGCCGCGGCAACAACCGCAGCCAGTGGTACGCCGAGGGCGGCTACGATCCGATCGCCGAGCGGCTGTTCGACCAGCTGAACGTCGATCGCTTCCTGCTCGAGTACGACTCGGAGCGCGCCGGCACCTTCGAGGCGCTGCGCTTCGTGCCGCGCTCGAAGTCGGTGGTGCTCGGTCTCGTCAGCAGCAAGCTCCCCGAGCTCGAGCGGCAGGACGATCTGACCCGCCGCATCGAGGAGGCGAGCAAGTACGTCCCGCTCGACAACCTCGCGATCAGTCCGCAGTGCGGCTTCGCCTCGACGATGGAGGGGAACCTGCTGACCGAAGAGACTCAATGGCGGAAGCTGCAGCTGGTCGTGGACACGGCCCGCAAGGTCTGGATCGTCGGCTTCATCGGGTTCGGCGAAGCGGGATCGACGATTGCGGGCGGCCTCGCGTCGGCGGGCGTCGAGCGGATCTACGCGTTCGACATCGCCGCCGACGATCCCCGCCTGGGAGCGACCATTCGCGACCGCGCGCGGCGGACCGGCACGACGATCGTCGAGTCGCCGGCCGCGCTCACCCGCCAGTGCGAGCTGCTCTTCTCGACCGTGACCTCGAGCTCGGCGCTCGACGCGGCGGACGCGATCGCGGCGTCTCTCGAGCCGCGGCACGTCTACGCCGATCTCAACTCGGTCTCGCCGGCGTTGAAGCAGGACATCGGCCGCGCCGTCTCCGCCACCGGCGCGCAGTTCGTCGAAGCGGCGGTGATGGCGCCGGTGCTGCCGTACGGCCACCGCGTGCCGATGCTCCTCGGCGGCCCCGGCGCCGCGCTGTTCGCCGAGCGGATGACGCCGCTCGGCATGCGGTGCGAGGTGCTCGCCGCCGACGTCGGCACCGCCGCGGCCGTGAAGATGTGCCGCAGCATCGTCGTCAAAGGGCTCGAGGCGCTGATGTGCGAGTGCGTGCTCGGCGCGAGCCGCTACGACGCCGGCGCGCACGTGTTCGCCTCGCTGAACGAGAGCTTCCCCGGCATCGACTGGCAGAAGCTTGCCGACTACATGGTCGGCCGCGTTGTCGTGCACGGCGAGCGGCGCGCGCGCGAGATGGAAGAAGTCGCCGAGACGCTGCGCGCGATCGGCGTCGAGCCGATCATGGCCGAAGCCGCCGCGCGGCGTCAGCAGTGGAGCGCGCAGCTCGGGCTGCGCTCGCATTTCGGATCCGCGGGTCCGCGGTCGGCCGCTGAAGTCGTGGAAGTCGTGACACGCCTGACAGCCAGGCAGGAGGAATCAGCATGCGACGCGCATTCATCGCGGCAGTGATCATGGCGGCTGCGCCGATCCTCTTCGCGCAGCGCGGCGCGCCGCCGGTCGCCGGGCCGACGCCGCGCTTCGCCGACGGCACGCCGAACCTCGGGCGCGTCGGCGCCGAGAAGGGCGTGTGGAACGTCCCGTGGATCCGGAACATGGGTCTCCGGATCGATCGGACCGCGAGCGGCAGCGATCTGCCATCGGCGGGCGGCCGCATCGGCCTCGTCGGCCACGACATGAAGAAAGACGGATCGAAGCTCGAGCCGCTCGTGCCGTTCATGAAGTGGTCGGCGGCGGTCTACGACTATCACGTGGCCAACGAATCGAAGTACGACCCCGAGGGCTACTGTCTGCCGCCCGGCGGGCCGCGTCTGATGGCGACGCCGTACCCGATGGAGATCCTTCAGCTGCCGGAGCAGAAGCGCATCATCCTGACGTTCGAGGGCGCGACGCACATCTGGCGCGAGATCTACATGGACGGCCGCCCGCACCCGCAGGGCGACGATCTCAACCCGACCTATCTGGGGCATTCGGTCGGCCGGTGGGAAGCCGACACGCTCGTCGTCGACGTCGTCGGCTTCAACGAGGCGACGTGGATCGACTACTCGGGGCATCCGCACACCGATCAGCTGCACGTCATCGAAAAGTTCTCGCGCCCGAGCAAGGGCATCCTGCATTACGAGGCGACGATCGACGATCCCGGCGCGTACACCAAGCCGTGGACCGCGGCGTGGAATCTCACGTGGCGGCCGAACGCGGAGCTCGCGGAGTACATCTGCCAGGAGAACAACCAGTACCTGATCCACCTCACCGACGACTTCGGCGAGCCGCTGTTCGGCAAGAGGCGCTGATCGCGTGCAGACGATCGACGTCGCCGCGACGCTCGACGAGGCGCAGTGGAGCCGTTATCAGAAGCTGCTCGTCGCCGCGACCGCGATGACGATCATCCTCGACGGGCTCGACAACCAGCTGCTCGGCGCGGCGCTGCCGGCGTTGATGCGCGAGTGGCGGCTGCCGCGTCCGGCCTTCGTGCCGGTGCAGACGGCCGGCATGATCGGGATGATGCTCGGCGGCGCGATCGGCGGCGTGGTCGGCGATCGCCTCGGCCGCCGCGTCGCGCTCATCGGCAGCGTCGTCGCGTTCGGGCTGCTCACGCTGCTCGTGTCGATGTCGAACGGCGTCGCCGTGCTGACGGTCCTTCGCTTCTTCGCGGGCTTCGGCCTCGGCGGCGCGATGCCGAACGCGGCCGCGCTCTCCTCCGAGTACGTGCCGATCCGGCAGCGGCCGTTCGCCGTCACGCTGACAATTGTCTGCATTCCGCTCGGCGGATCGCTGGCGGGACTCGTCGGCGCGCAGGTGCTGCCGCGCTTCGGCTGGCGCGGCCTGTTCCTCGTCGGCGGGATTCTGCCGCTCGTCATCGCGGCCATCCTGCTGAAGGTGCTGCCCGAATCGCCGCGCTTCCTCGCGCGCATTCCGGAGCGCTGGCCCGAGCTGCGCGCGCTGCTGCGACGGCTCGGCCATCGCGTGGCCGACGACGCGCGGTTCGCGGAATCGGGTGAGCGGCCGGTCGCGCGCGTGTCGGCGCGCGAGCTCGTCGCGCCCGAATTCCGCCGCGACACGATCGCGCTCTGCGGCTCGTTCTTCTTCTGCCTGTTGTCGGTCTACATCGGCGTCACGTGGGTGCCCTCGATGCTCGTCGGCGCGGGCTTCGACGTCGGCGCCGCGAGCTACGGGCTCACGGCGTTCAATATCGGCGGCGTTGTCGGCGCGATCGCCGGCGCGATCGTGATCATGCGGTTCGGCTCCCGCCTCACGATGCTGACGATGGCGGCGGGCGCGATCGCGGGATCAGCCGTGCTCGCCGCGATGCCCATCGGCACGCAGTCGGCATTCGCGGTGCTCGCGATGCTCGCGTGGACCGGCGGCCTCATCAACGCCGTCCAGACGACGATGTATGCGCTGGCGGCGCACGTGTATCCGACGGCGGTGCGCGCGACGGGCGTGGGGACCGCGGTCGCGTTCGGACGCATCGGCGGAGTGCTGAGCCCGTCGGTCGGATCGTGGGCGCTCGAATCGGGCGGCTCGGCGCGCTACTTCGGCGTCATGGGCGCGACGATGGCCGCGGCGCTGGTCTCGCTCGCGTCGATGCGCCGCCACATTCCCGGCGCCGAGGTGGCCGCGCCGCAGCCGCACGCCGCCGCGCGGTGACGGCGGCGCGCCGCAGCCGGCGATTCTACAGCACGCTCTACGGCCAGGTGCTCATCGCGACGGCGATCGGCGTTGTCGTCGGCGCCGTGTGGCCGGCCGCCGGCGTCGCGATGAAGCCGCTCGGCGACGCGTTCATCAAGCTCGTGCGGATGATCGTCGCGCCGGTGATCTTCTGCACCGTCGTCGCCGGCATCGCGGGCGCCGGCGACGTGAAGACGGTCGGGAAGGCCGGCGTCGCCGCGCTCGTCTACTTCGAGATCGTGACGACGATCGCGCTCGTCATCGGCCTGCTCGTCGTCAACGTCGTCCGGCCGGGCGCGGGAATGAACATCGACGCCGCGCGCATCGACGCCGCCGCGGTGGCGCAGTACGCGACGGCGGGCAAGGCGCAGAGCGCGACCGACTTTCTCCTCAACCTGATTCCTTCCACCGTCGTCGACGCCTTCGCGCGCGGCGACATCATCCAGGTGCTCGTCGTCGCGGTGCTGTTCGGAATCGCGCTGAGGTCGGTCGGCGCCGCCGGCCGGCCCGTCGTCGATCTGGTCGATCGGCTGTCGGCGGTGCTCTTCGCGATCGTCGGCCTCATCATGACGACGGCGCCGATCGGCGCGTTCGGGGCGATGGCGTTCACGATCGCGAGCTTCGGCGTCGGCGCGCTCGCGCCGCTGGTGAAGGTGATCGCGTGCTTCTACGCGGCGTGTCTGCTGTTTGTCGGCCTCGTCGCCGGTGCGATCGCGCGCGCGCACGGCTTCAGCATCTGGCGGTTCGTCGCCTTCATCCGCGACGAGATCTTCATCGTGTACGGCACGTCGTCGTCGGAGTCGGCGCTGCCGCTGCTGATGGAGAAGCTCGAGGATCTCGGCGTCGGCCGATCGGTCGTCGGCCTCGTCGTGCCCGCGGGCTACTCGTTCAATCTCGACGGCACGGCGATCTATCTGTCGATTGCGACGGTGTTCATCGCGCAGGCGACGAACACGCCGCTGTCGCTCGGGCAGCAGGTCGCGCTGCTGGCAATCCTTCTCATTACATCGAAAGGCGCCGCGGGCGTCGCCGGCGCGGCGCTCATCGTCCTCGCGGCGACGCTGTCGGCGACCGGGCAGATCCCGGTGGCGGGCGTCGCGCTGATCCTCGGCATTCACCGCTTCATGGGCGAAGCGATGGCGGTGACGAACCTGATTGGCAACGGCCTCGCGGCGATCGTCGTCGGGCGATGGTGCGGCGAGCTCGACGAAGCGCGGCTGCGGGCGCAGCTCGGGGAGAACGCGAAAGAGGCAAAGCTCGCGGAAGCGTAGGGCGTTCTATCGTCCCCGCCGGCCTCCGCCCGCACGCAGCGACTGCTCGTAGCGCTGCTGGATCCCTTTGTCCACCTTCTCGAGCAGCGC
>Ga0209474_10001651_pt1 | contig 21455 bp, 11 predicted proteins | sample GraSoiAngelo_145_FD_185902 | JGI IMG/M metagenome (GOLD analysis project Ga0209474, IMG submission 185902) | Grasslands soil microbial communities from the Angelo Coastal Reserve, California, USA - 14_1009_05_20cm (SPAdes) (version 2) | ecosystem: Environmental > Terrestrial > Soil > Grasslands... | reverse complement strand
CCGGCAGCTCGCCGCCGCGCACGGTCGAGGTGATCGCGCCGCTCTTCGGCTCCGTCGCTCCGTACACGAGCGTCGCGATTCGCGCGTGCACGAGCGCGCCGACGCACATCAGGCACGGTTCGACCGTGACGCACAGCGTCGCGCCGATCAGCCGGTAGTTCCCCACCGCCCGCGCCGCCGCGCGGATCGCGACGATCTCGGCGTGCGCCGTCGGATCGCCCGCGCCGATTGGCTGGTTGAACCCGCGCGCGACGACGACGCCGTCGATCGCGACAACAGCCCCAATCGGCACCTCGCCAGCGTCGCGGGCGCGGCGCGCCTCGTCGAGCGCCGCCGTCATCAGCGCGTCGTGCGTCATCGCCGACGATGATAGCAGCCGCGCCGCTCCCAGAATCCGCGTGCGCGCGCGGCCGCGCGACGCGATACGCTTGAACGCGTGCTCGCGCTCGCCGCCGTCCTCGCCCTGTCCACGATCGCGGAGAACGGCCGGCCTGGCACCGCCGACTGGGAGCTGACGCGCCCGGCGCACGACCGCGAGATCGAAGGCTACGCCTCGACGACGAGCGTCAACGGCGGCGAGACGATCGATCTCTTCGTCAGCACGCGCGCGCCGCGCTACGGCGTGGACGTGTTCCGCATGGGCTGGTACGGCGGCGCCGGCGCGCGGCGCGTCGCGGGCCCGATCGAGCGCGCGGGCGTCGCGCAACAATCGCCGACGTCCGATCCGGCGACTGGCCTGCTCGAGTGCGCGTGGCGCGATCCGTACCGCCTGACGACGAGCAGCGCCGACGGCCCGTGGACGACCGGCGTGTACCTCGCGCGGCTCACTACGCTCGACGCCGCCGCCGCGCAGTCGTTCATCGTCTTCGTCGTGCGCGACGATGCGCGCGACGGGCCGATCGTCTTTCAATCGAGCGTCACCACGTTCGCGGCGTACAACAACTGGGGCGGCAAGTCGCTCTACGCCTTCAACAGCGGCGGCGCGCCGGCGCGCAAGGTGTCCTTCGATCGGCCGTACGCGCAGAATCCCTACGGCGTGGATCTGGACGGCGCCGGCGACTTCCTGCGCCGGTGGGAATACAACGCCGTGCGCTTCCTCGAGCGCGAAGGCTACGATCTCACCTACATCACCGACGTGGACACGCACGAGCGCGCCGACGTCGCCGAGCGGCGCCGCGTCTTCCTCTCGGTCGGCCACGACGAGTACTGGTCCTGGGAAGCGCGCGGCCACGTCGAGGCGGCGCGCGATCGCGGCGTCCACCTCGCGTTTCTCGGCGCCGACGCCTGCTACTGGCAGATCCGCTTCGAGCCGAACGCGCACGGCGACGCCGATCGAACGATCGTCGCGTATAAGGAAGCCGCCGGCGATCTCGATCCGTTCGCGACCGACACGGACCCGCAGAACAACCGCCGCATCACCGGACGCTGGCGCGATCGACCGACCTCGCGCCCCGAAGAGCGCCTGGTCGGCGTGATGTACGCCGCCGATCCGGTGGACGCCGACGTCGTGATCACGAACGCGTCGCACTGGGTGTTCGCCGGCGCCGGCGTTCGAAACGGCGACGCGCTGCCGGGCCTGCTCGGCTACGAAGTCGACACGATATACGGCGGCGGCCCTGCGGGCCTCGTGCGGCTCGCGCATTCGCCGTTCGTCGATCGCGGCGCCGGCAGCCGCACCCGCTACGCGGATATGACGATCTACACCGCGCCGAGCGGCGCCCTCGTCTTCGCCGCCGGGTCGATGCAGTGGAACTGGGGACTCGACGGCTACAACGCTCCGACACGGCACACGCTCAGAACCTCGGCAGTCGCGCAGCAGACGACGCGCAACGTGTTGAATCGCATGATCCAGGATGCCGTCGCGCCGGCGCGGACGAGCGCCGCGACGGAGTGGATGCCGAGCGCAATTGTCTCGATCGCGGCCGTCGTCGCTGCCGTGGTTGTGCTTCGCGCATGGATGCGTCGGCCCCGCCGAAAGCGCTGAATTCGCGCGGACGAGGTGCCCCCTGCAGGTAGATTTTTCCCAGGGCGTATTTTCTGCTGACGTTGTACGTGCGCGATATCGTTGATCAACAATATGGAAGAGCGGGCACACGCCTTGCGCATCGCAGCCGTAGGCTATGAAGAGCAGACCTACGGTGCGGCGATCGCTGGTGCTCGACGCCGGCCTCGACAAGCTGCAGGCATTCCTCCTCGGCATGGTGCCGGGCGACGAGGTGAGCGTCCGCAGGGCGATGGAAGTGAGCGGGCTCGATGCCGTGCAGTGCGACGCGGTGCTCGACGCGCTGGCGCGCGCGGGCCTCATGATGCGGCTGCAGCACGACGCCTACGTCCGTCGTCGCCTCGGTTGACGTGGCGAAGCTTACGAATCGGGCGCCGCAATGTTCCCATACGGCACAGGCGCCGGCGTGGAACCGTGCAGCGTCGAGCAGTTTTCCGGGCACCCGACTTGCGCATGTGAGCGCGGGTCCTACGTACGACATGACTACCGCCGACACCGCCGCCCGGATCCTGATCGTCGACGACGACGAGAGCGTCCTGCAGACGTTCTCGAAGGCGCTGGCGCTCGAAGGATTCGACGTGCGCGTGGCCGCCTCGCCGCTGACCGGTCTGGAGGAGCTGGACGACGTCCAGCCCGACGCCATCCTGCTCGATCTGCGCATGCCGTTCGTCAACGGCCTCGGCTTCCTTTATCGCCTGCGCGCGAACGCCGCGCACGCGCACGTGCCGGTGGCGATCATCACGGGCGACTCCTGCATCGACGATCCGGTGCTCGAGGAGATGCACGTCCTCGGCGCGGAGCTGGTGTTCAAGCCGCTCTGGATCGACGAAGTCGTCAGCGTCACGCGCGGCCTGCTCGAGAAACGCCGCGTGTAGAGCGGCGAGGCTGAACGCCTCGCCCTACACGTGCGACAGGTTCTCCTCGCATCACCTCAACGAACATTCGCGGCCGACCGACCGTCTCACGCCGCATCCGACGTATCCTGATAACCGTGCGCGGAATCGCGTTCACGTGCAGCGCGCTCGCGATCGGCGGCTTGCTGATCGCCGCCGCCGCGCCGGGCCGTGAGCGCGTCGACGTCGACGACTGGCCGTCGTACGGCCACGATGCGGGCGGCGCGCGCGCGTCACCGCTCGTGCAGATCACGCGCGCGAACGTCTCGCGCCTGAAGATCGCCTGGACGTTTCACACCGGCGACGCCGCGGACGGCCGCGCCGGCGGCGGGCGCAGCGGCTTCGAGTCGACGCCGCTGGTCGTCGACGGCCGCCTGTACGTCACCACGCCGTTCAATCGCGTGATCGCGCTCGACGCCGAGACCGGCGCGGTGCGATGGACCTTCGACCCAAAGATCGATCCGCGCGCCGACTACGGCGACGGCCTGATCAACCGCGGCGTCGCGACGTGGGTGGACGAGACGATGCGCGCGGAGGAACCCTGCCGCCGCCGTCTGTTCGAGGCGACGCTCGACGCGCGGCTGATCGCCATCGACGCCGCGACGGGACGGCCGTGCGAGGGATTCGGCTCGAGCGGCGAGGTGACGCTCCGAGGCGTCGGCGGCTACGAGCCCGGCGTGTACCACATGACGTCCCCGCCGGCCGTCGTCGACAACGTGGTCGTCGTCGGCTCCGCGATCAACGACAACATGCGCGCCGAGATGCCGAGCGGCGTCGTGCGCGCGTACGACGCGCGGACCGGCGCGGAGCGGTGGCGATGGGATCCGGTGCCGCTCGGGCGCTCGGGCATGAAGAGCGGCGCCGCCAACGCGTGGTCGGTGATGGCGGTCGATCCGGCGCGGCATCTCGTGTTCGTACCGACCGGCAGCGCGAGCCCCGACTACTACGGCGGCGATCGGCGCGGCGACAACAAGTGGGCGAACTCGATCGTCGCGCTGCGATCGCAGAGCGGCGAGCTCGCGTGGGGATTTCAGCTCGTCCACCACGATCTCTGGGATTACGACAGCGCGTCGCCGCCGCTCCTCGCGACCATCACGCGGCGCGGCCGCCGGATTGCCGCGGTGATCGCGAGCAACAAGAGCGGCCTCGTCTACGCGCTCAATCGCGAGACCGGCGAGCCTGTGTTTCCGATCGACGAGCGTCCGGTTCCGAAGAGCGACATCCCAGGCGAGGAGGCGTCGCCGACGCAGCCGTTTCCAACCGCGCCGCCGCCGCTCGTCCCGCATCGGATGTCACCCGACGACGTGTGGGGGCTCACCGCCGCGGATCGCGACGCGTGCGCCGCGCGCGTGGAAGCGCTGCGCAGCGACGGCATCTTCACGCCGCCCAGCCTGCAGGGCACGATCGAGATGCCCGGCGTCCTCGGCGGCGCGAACTGGAGCGGCGCGGCGTTCGACGCGCGGCGCAATCTCCTCGTCGTCAACGCGAACATCCTGCCGAGCGTCGTGCGCCTCGTGCCGCGCGCGGAGTTCGACGACGAGAGCCGGCGAACCGAGGACGGCGAGTACGCGGTGCAGCGCGGATCGCCGTACGGGATGTTCCGCCGCTTCCTCCAGGCGCCGTCGGGTCTGCCGTGCGTGCGGCCGCCGTGGGGCGTGCTCACGGCCGTGGATCTGGCGGCCGGCGCGATTCGCTGGCAGGTGCCGCTCGGCTCGATGCGCGGCTTCGGGGGCGTGAGCGGCGACGTGCCGCCGGGATCGTTCAGCCTCGGCGGCCCGATCGTGACGGCCGGCGATCTCGTCTTCATCGCCGGCACCTTCGATCCGTATCTGCGCGCATTCGACCTCGTCACGGGACGCGAGCTCTGGAAAGGGGAGCTGCCGGCGAGCGGGCACGCGACGCCGATTACCTATCAGCTGCGGGCGACCGGCCGGCAGTACGTCGTGATCGCCGCCGGCGGGCACGCGAAGATCTCGGAAGAAAAAGTCAGCGACGCGCTGGTCGCCTTCGCGCTTCCGCGCAATTAATTCTTCATTGCGTCGAGCCGCCGCCGTGCGGCGGCGTAGGACGGATCGCTCGCGTCCACCGCTTCGAGGAGGCGGCGAGCCTCGTCGATCTTTCCCTGCCCCAGCCGCGCGAGCGCGAGCAGAAAGCTCGCCGACGGACGGCGCGGATCGAGGCGCAGGCACGTCTCGAGCATCGACGCGGCGCCGGTGTAGTCCGCGTCGAGCAGCCGCACCAGCCCGAGATCGCGATCGAACGCCGCGTCGTCGTCGTAGAGCGGCGCGAGCGCGCCGTACTCGCGGCCCACCTCCTTCAGCCGCGCGGTCTCGGCCGGCGCCAGCGGCGTCGCGCCGACGTTGATGAGCGCGACGAGTGCGGCGATGCGCACCGCGCGCCGCGGATCGGACAACGCGGCGGCGAGCGCGGGCCGCACGGCGGCGCCGCCTCCCTCGCCGACGAACCCGAGGCTCGCGACCGCGGACGCGCGGATCGCGGGATGGTCGGCCTTCGCCGCCGCGACGAGCGCGGCGCGCGCGCGTTCGCCAGGATCCGCCTCCGCTCGCGCGTCACCGGGCGAGCTGCGGCTGGACAAGTACCGCCGCAGGTAGCCGGCGGCGGTCGCCTGAATCAGCGGGCCCGCGTCCCTATCGCCGGCGATCGCGATCAGGCCGTCGAGCGCTTCCGGCGCGCTTCGCCGCGCGGCCGCGAACGCCTGCGCGCGCGCGACCAGCTTAGCGCGCCGCCCCTGCGGCCGCCATTCGCGCAGCGTCTCCACAGCCCACGCCGCGGTCTTGTCGCGATGGCACTCGTTGCACGCGTTCGGAATCTGGAACGCGACCGTGTTCTCGGGCGCCGGCACGCTGATCGTGTGATCGCGCATCCTCGCGTTGAGGCTGATCACCGTCTTCGGCATGTGGCACTCGACGCAGGCGCTGCCGGCGCTCGCCGCCGCGTGGCGGGTGTGCGCCGGGACGTTGCGGCCGATCGCGTCGTGGCACTGCGTGCACAGCGCGTTGTTGGCGGGCGCGAGCTGCGGATTGCGATCGACGTTCGGCTCGTGCGGATCGTGGTGGCAGGTGGTGCACGCCGCCTGGCCGCGGCGGAAGCACGCGCTCTGCCACAAGCCGATCGCGTCGTTCGAGAAGCGGCGCGGGCGGCCGTCGGGCCAGTACGGCAGCTCGCGGTCGGTGCCCGGATCGTACTCGAGCCGCGGCTGGAAGAAATCGAAGTAGTCGGCGCCCGCCGTGAAATCGGGGTTGATGATGTTGCGCAGCGAATGGCACTGCGCGCAGATCATCGTGCTGCGCGTCGCGTCGAGCCGCGTCGGCTTGACGATCAGCGGATCGCCGCCGGCGTTCTGCGCCGGCGCCTGCGAGTACCGCTGCACGTGCGCGCGCCCCGGCCCATGGCAGCGCTCGCACGACGTGCCGAAATCGGTCCATCGCGTCGCGTAGTCGCGCGTCAGTGGATCGAAATGCTTCGCCTCGCCGCTCACGTGACAGCCGACGCAGTCCTTGTTCCACTGCTGCACCGGCGTGCGGTCGCCCGCGGCGGGGCGCACGATGTCCATGTTGTCGAACCACTGCCGCCGCTCGACGTCCCAACTCGGCGGCAGCACGACGATCCAGCCCTTGTCGATCGTCGTCAGGTAGTGCTGCACGCGGCGGCTGCCGAGCGTGAACTCGACGCGATGCTCCTGCGGCTTGCCCGTCAGGTAGGACTCGGTGACGAAATAGCTGCCGTCGGCGGCGCGCAGCTGAAACTGCCGGCCGTGCAGCGTGACGCTCGGCTGCGAAAAATCGCCGACGACGCTCGCGGCGCCGGCGGGCTGCAGCATGCGGCTGTGGCGGCCCCGCGTCCACGTGTCGTGCATCTGCTGGTGGCATGCGGCGCACGCCTGCGCGCCGACGAACGGATCGACCGCGGCCACCTTGCCGGGTTGAACCGTGCGCGCAACGGCGACAGCCGCGAGCACGAGCAGTCCGATCGTCGCGGCGAGGGGCAGTCTGCCGTCCACGATGTGGGTCCCGCCCGTACCCTACGGAACGTCACAGGCGGTGTCAATGTGGTAGCGTCATGCCGCTCCCTGGACGTTTTTACCTGCAGGGCGAGGCGTTCAGCCTCGCCGGCGGCGACCCTGAAAGGGTCGCCCGACGTTCGTCACTTCGGGTGCGGAGGCCTTATGCGCGCGCGTTGGTCCGTTGCTCTGTCCCTCGCTGCCCTGTCGGCGTTCGGCGTCATCGCTCGCGCGCAGCCGCGCGCCGCCATCGCCCCCGAGGCGTACGCGCAGCTGAAGTTCCGCTACATCGGCCCGGTTGGCAACCGCGTGATTGCCGTCGCGGGCGTGCCCGGCGATCCGAACGTCTACTACGTCGGCGCCGCGTCGGGCGGGATCTTCAAGACGACCGACAACGGCGCGCACTGGGATCCGATCTTCGACGGCGAGGCGGTCTCGTCGATCGGATCGCTGGCCGTCGCGCCGTCGGATCCGAACGTCGTGTGGGTGGGCACGGGCGAATCCTTCATCCGCAGCAACATCTCGATCGGCAACGGCATCTACAAGTCGACCGATGCCGGCAAGAGCTGGACGCACGCCGGCCTCGACGCCACGGGGCGCATCGGGCGCGTCGTGATCGATCCGCGCAACCCCGACGTCGTCGTCGCCTGCGCGCTCGGCCACGCGTACGGGCCGCAGCAGGAGCGCGGCGTGTACCGCACCGCCGACGGCGGCCGCACGTGGCAGCGCGTGCTCTTCGTCGACGAGAACACCGGCTGCTCCGACGTCACGATGGACCCGCGCAACCCGCGGATCCTCTTCGCCGGCATGTGGCAAATCGAGGTCCACACGTGGGGGCGCACGAGCGGCGGCGGCGGCAGCGGCCTCTTCAAATCGGCCGACGGCGGCGTCACGTGGAAGCGCCTCGTCGAGCACGGGCTGCCCAAGCCGCCGATCGGCAAGATCGCGGTACAGATCGCGCGCAGCAATCCCAGTCGCGTGTACGCGCTCATCGAGACGGGCGACGGCCTGCCCGCGCCCGACGGAACGAAGACGCAGAGCGGATCGCTCTGGCGCACCGACAACGGCGGCGACGACTGGGAGATGATCAGCGCCGACCGCCGCCTGCGCGGCCGCACGCATTACTACACGCGCTTCGCCGTCGAGCCCGACAACGAGAACGAGGCCTACTTCCTCTCGGCGGAGTTCACCAAGACACTCGACGGCGGGAAGACGAGCATCGATCTCTCGGGCCGCCTCGCGCCGATCGGCGACAACCACGACATGTGGATCGATCCGACCAACGGCGATCGCTTCGTCGTCGCGCACGACGACGGGTTGAGCCTCTCGATCAACCGCGGGCGCAGCTGGCATCACATCCAGCTGCCGGTCGCGCAGATGTACCACGTCGCGACCGACAATCAGATTCCGTACAACGTCTACGGCAACCGGCAGGACGGGCCGTCCACGCGCGGCCCGAGCAACAGCCGGCTCGCGAAGCAGTCCGACGACGACGTGTCCGGTCCGATTCCGCGCGGCCTGTGGCACTCGGTCGCCGGCGGCGAGAGCGGCTGGGCGATTCCCGATCCGGTCGACAACAACATCGTCTGGGCGAGCGGAACGGGGTACGGCAGCCTGGGCGGCACGGTCGAGCGATTCGACGAGCGCACGCGGCAGGCGCGCGAGGTGGAGATCTGGCCGGAGAGCACGATCGGCGTGCCGGCCGCCGACGTGAAGTACCGCTTCAACTGGACGTTCCCGGTCGCGATCTCGCCGCACGATCACAACGTCGTCTACGCCGGGTCGCAGCACGTGCACCGCACGAGCGACGGCGGCCAGAGCTGGCAGGTGATCAGCCCCGACCTGACGCTCGACGACAAATCACATCAGCAGCGATCGGGCGGCCTCACGCCGGACAACGTCGGCGTCGAGTACGCCGGCGTCGTGTTCGCGATCGCCGAGTCGCCGCGCGAGAGGGGCGTGATCTGGGCCGGCACCAACGACGGCCAGCTGCAGGTGACGCGCGACAACGGCGGCCGCTGGACGAACGTCACCGCCGGCATTCCGGGGCTGCCGCGCTGGGGGACGGTGAGCAACATCGAGCCGTCGCGGTTCGACAACGGCGCCGCGTACGTCACGTTCGATCTCCACCAGGTGAACAACCGCGATCCGTTCGTCTTCAAGACGACCGACTACGGGCAGACGTGGCGCTCGGTGAGCGGCGACATCCCCCGCAGCGTGCACAGCTACGCGCACTGCGTCCGCGAAGATCCGGTCAAGCGCGGTCTGCTCTATCTCGGCACCGAGAACGCGCTCTACTTTTCCGTCGACGAAGGCGCGCACTGGCTGCCGCTGCAGTCGGGGCTGCCGCACGCGCCGGTGCACTGGCTCACGATCCAGGAGCACTTCAACGATCTCGTCGTCGCGACCTACGGCCGCGGCTTTTACGTGCTCGACGACATCACGCCGCTGAGGACGCTCACGCCCGACACGCTCAACGAAGCGGCGCATCTTTTTCCGCCGCGGCCGGCGTATCGCTTCCGCATGATCACCGAGCCGATGTCGATGCCCGACGATGCGACCGAGGGCCGCAATCCGCCGGCCGGCGCCGCCATCACCTTCTCGCTGAAAGCTGCGCCCCCCGACGATGCACGCGAGAAGATCAAGATCGTCGTCAGCGACGCGGCGGGCAAGACGGTTCGAACGCTCGACGTCGGCAAGGACGCCGCCGCGGGCGTCAATCGCGTGTGGTGGGACCTGCGCATGGATCCGACCGACGAAGTGAAGCTCCGCACGCCGCCGCTGCAGGTGCCCGACTTCGCGATGAACAAGGAAGGGTTGCGGAAGCTTTCGACCCTCGGCCAGCTGTCCGTGCTCGTGCCGCCCGGCACCTACACGGTGAAGCTGGTCGCGGCCGGCGTCGAGCGCAGCGAAACGCTCGCCGTGCGCAAGGACCCGAACACGGCCGGCACGGACGACGACGTCAGGACGCAGACGACGACGATGACCGCGGTCCGCGACGCGATGAACACGGCGGCCAGGACGATCAACGCGGCGGAATCGGTTCGCGCCCAGCTCGCGGCGTGGAGGACGCTCGTGGGCGCCACGGCGCCGAAAGAGGTGATCGCCGCGGCCGACGACCTCGAGAAACAGCTCGTGGACGTCGAGTCGCGCCTGTTCAACATGACGGCGACCGGCCGCGGGCAGGACTTTCTCCGCACGCCGAGCCAGCTGGTCGAAAAGCTGTCGCACCTGGCCGACGTCGTCTCATACGCCGATTTCGCGCCGACCAACTCGCAGATTGAGGTGCGCGACGCGCTGACGCAGGAGCTGGCGCACGACCGGGAGCAGGTGGACGGCCTCTTCGCGCGGAGGCTCGCGGCGTTCAACGCGATGCTGCGGGAGCGCCAACTTGGGACAATCGTGGCCGTCTCGTCCAAATGACCGGATCCGGCCGCATAAAAAGATTATAAAATTGCCGGACAGTGACCGGCCACCGCCCGGAGGCACACTACTATTACGCCCGAAACTAGCGCTCACCACCATCGGAGGATCCATATGAGATCGAGAACGGCGGTGCTCGTGCTCGCGTTTGGACTGCTCGCGGGTTCGGCATTCGCGCAGACCACGCAGGGCCGTCTCACCGGCCTCATCACCGACGCCCAAGGCGCCATTCTGCCCGGCGTCACGGTCACCGTCACGTCCCCCGCGCTGATCGGGGTGCAGTCGACGGTCACCCAGCCGGATGGCAGATTCCTGTTTCCAGCGCTTCCGACCGGCGCCTACAAAGTTGTCTACGATCTGTCCGGCTTCCAGAAGGTGACGCGTGAGAACGTGCAGGTCGTGCTCGGCCAGACGATCTCGATCGACGCGCAGCTTCCGCTGGCGTCGCTGGCTGAAACGGTCACCGTCACCGGCGAGTCGCCTGTGATCGACGTGACGACGACGAAGGTCGGCACGAGCCTCAAAGGCGAAGCGCTGATCGGGGTGCCGAACTCCACCGACGTGTGGGGCGCGTTGTCGGAGGCGCCGGGCATTCGGCTGCAGGGCTTCGACGTCGGCGGCAGCCACAAGAGCCAGCAGTCCGGCTACGAGAGCTTCGGCGTGCAGAACCAGGCGCGCGTGATCTCGGACGGCGTCGATCACACCGAAGGCGTCGGCGGCACCGGGTTCTATGAGGACTACTTCGCCAACGAGGAAGTCTCGGTCGGCGCGCTCGGCAGCGACGTCGAGATGAATTCGCCGGGCGCCTCGATCGTGACGACGATCAAGAGCGGCGGCAACTCGTTCAAGGGCCTCGAGCACTTCTCGTACGAGCCGGGCAGCTTCGTCGGCAGCAACGGCGCGACGAGCGACATCGCGGCGCGCGGCTACGAGTGCCCGCGCAACGGCGAGGGCGTCCAGCAGTGCAACAACCCGAACCTGTTGTTCTGGGAAGGACACGTGGATCTCGGCGGACCCGTGATGCGCGACAAAGTGTGGTTCTACGGCGCCTACAACCAGTTCAAGATCAACAAGCAGGTCTCTGGCGTGTCGCAGAGCGTCGCAACGGACCTCGGGAAATTCAACAACTACACGGCCAAGGGCACCGCGAAGATCAGCAAGAACAACACGGTGATCGGGTACTTCCAGGGCGGGCGGAAACAGAAGCCGTTCCGCAACCTGTCCACGCTCGTGCCGCCGCAGTCGATCCTCGCGCAGGACAGCTGGTCGAAGATGTACAAAGGCGAATGGCAGTCGGTGTTGAGCGACCGCGCGTTCCTCAACGTGAACGTGGGGAGGTTCACGCTCGACTGGCCGATGGTGCCCGCCGTCGATCCGCGCGCCGCCGCCGTGAACATCCCGTCGGTCTACAGGTCCGCTCCGGGCAGGCAGACCGGCTCCGGGTGGAACGCGTTCTCGACCTTCCGCTCGAAGCCGCAGGTGAAAGCGCAGGCGACGTACTATCTGCCGGGCAAGGCCGGCAGCCACGACTTCAAGTTCGGCTTCGAGGACATCTACGATTCGTATCACTTCGGCATCAACGGCCAGTCGGGCCCGTACCGGCTGTCATATGCGACGCCGACGTCACCGACCGCGGATCGCATCCGGTTCATCGACACCGGCCTGCCGAGCGACTACAACAACGGCTGGACCGCCGGGGCCAACCTCGATCAGCACTACTCGGTGTACGCGCAGGATCGCTGGGCCTTCAACAACCGCGTGTCGCTGACCGGTGGCATTCGCTTCGACTACCAGGACGTCGGGTACCAGGACGGCATCCGCAAGCCTGAAGTCTGCGACGCGACGACGGCGCTGCAGGCAGGCGACGGCGGGCGCATCTTCCCCTGTTCATCGACCGTGACCGGCGCGTCGTTCTTCAAGAACAAGAACGTCGCTGCCCGTGTTGGCGTGAGTTACGGCCTGACCGGCGACGGCAAGAGCGTGCTGAAGGCGTTCTACGGCCGCTACTACAACAACCTGGCCGACGGTTTCTCGTCGGCAAACCCGGCCGGTCAGCGCTACGCCGAGTACAACTTCAACGACCTGAACCGCAACGGCAAGTACGACGGCGTGCAGGAGCTCGGCACGTTCCGCACGCGCCTCGGCGGCGCCGACGCGCCGGTCGATCCGAACCTGAAGACACCGCACACCGACGAGGTCAGCTTCACGGTGGAGCGCCAGTTCTGGCAGGAGTCGTCGATTCGCGGCACCTACGTTCGCAAGATGCAGCGCGACTATGTGCCGTTCTACTTCACGCCGATCGTCACCGCCTGGGTGGGGCAGTTGACGGTGCCGAAGACGGCCGTCGTGAACGGCGTCTCGTACAGCCTGCTCGATGTGCCCGACCGCCTCGCGGACGCGACCGACACCGCGTACACGAATTCTCCGAGCAGCAACTTCAACTACGACACGATCGAGGTGGCGTTCACCAAGCGCTTCGGCTCGAAGTTCTTTTTCCAGACGAGCGGCGACTACCAGTGGCGCGACGAGGAGCGATCGGCCGACATCCCCGATTGGGGCTCGACCAGCCCGCTGTCGACGGATCCGATCGGCGTCGGACCGCAGCTGTCGGTCAGCGCCACGGCGCCGGTCCGCCAGAAGACGACGATGTACCACGCGCAGCTGTCGGGCCACTACTCGTTCCCGTACGAGATTGGCGTCGGCATGAACTACCGGTTCCAGAGCGGCTTCCCGTACTCGCTGGTGATTCCGGACGGCGCCGTGGACCTCAACGTCTGCAACTTCAACTGCGCGTTCTTCGCGACCAACATGGACGCGAATCGATCGGAAGCGGTCAACCTGCTCAACTTCCGCATCGACAAAGCGATCCCGCTTGGCGGCTCGAGGAAAGCCACGCTGATGCTCGACGTCTATAACCTGCTCAACGCAGATCCGGTCACCAACTTCAACCTGTCCATTACGTCGCCGAGGACGGTGATCGCGGTGCTCGACCCGCGCGTCTTCCAGATGGGATTCCGGTTCGAGTTCTGATAGCGCTGAAGAACGCAAAGAAGGCAAAGGGCGCGGAGACGCGGAGGGAGCGCAAGGGCCCTCGCGTCTTCGCGCCCTTCGCGCGTCTTGGCGTCTTCGTGCGTCCGCTGCGCCTCCGCGCGTCCTCTGCGCCTCCGCGCGTCCTCTGCGCCTCCGCGAGCTTTGCCTCCTCAGCGTTCTCGACGCTGTACCTGCTCGAGGTTCGCGCGCGCGTCGGCGTCATCTGGCCGCAGCGCGAGCGCGCGGCGCCATTCCGCTTCGGCGCGAGCCAACTCGCCTCTTCGCGCGTACACCACGCCGAGGCCGTTGTGCGCGCCGGGCAGATCGGGATTGATCGCGACCGCCATCGTCAGCGCGTCGAACGCCTCGGCCGGTCTGTTTTCGCCTAGATACAACGATCCGAGGTTGTTCCACGTCGCCGACGCATTCGGCGACGCGGCGAGGACGCGGCGGAACATCGCCTCGGCGTCGCGCGGCCGGTGCGCGCGGACATAGGCCTGCCCCAGCGCATCGAGCGTCTGCAGATCGCCAGGATCCTCCTTCGCGAGCGGCTCGAGTACCGCGATCGATCGCGCGAGCTCGCCTGCGTCGCGCAGCATCGCGCCGAGCGAGCGCAGGAGCGCACGGTCGGCGTGGCCGCCGCGCGCTGCGCGGTCGAGCAGCGCCACGGCGTCGCCGATGTGCCCGGCGCCGCGCAGCACGAACGCGAGCCGGTCGTACGCAATCGTCAGATCCGGGCGCTCCCGGATCGCGGCCTCGAGCGTCGCCGCGGCGGCGGTCGCGTCGCCGCGTGCGAGCGCCCCCGCCGCATCGTCGAGCATCGTGTTCAGGTGGACGAGCCGCTTCGGGTCGTCGGCCGCCGTGAAGGCGCGCGCGGGCCGCGTCGCGCCGCCGACGACGTAGCCGAGCGAGCGAAGGCGCGCGTCGGCGTCGCCGTCGAGCGGGCCCGGCCGCGGCACCGGCTGCGCGCGCGCCGCGTCGAGTCGATCGAGCCGCGCCTCGAGATCGCGCCCGCGGTCGCGCTGCGACGCGTACAGGTTCTTCGTCTCGTGCGGATCGGCGTCGAGATCGTACAGCTCGGGGATCGGCAGATCGACGAGCTTCACCCGATTGCGGACGATGCCCTCGAGCGGCGCCCAGTTCCTCGTCAGGTTCGCGTTCAGCGCCTCGAAGTACGATCCTGGATCGCTGTCGGGCGCGGGATCGCCGCCGACGAGCGGCCGCAGGCTGCGGCCGTCGGCCGCTGCGGCAGGCGCGCCGACGAGATCGAGCATCGTCGGCGCGACGTCCACGAGCCGCGCCGGCGACGAGACGACGCCCGGCGCGACGACGCCCGGCGCCCACACGACGAGCGGCACGCGCAGCGTCGACTCGTAGGCGAAGAGCCCGTGCGTGCGCTCGCCGTGCTCGCCGAGCGACTCCCCATGGTCCGACGCGATCACGACCAGCGTTCGATCGAGCGCGCCCGCGGTCTTCAGCCGATCGAGAAACGAGCCGAGCGCCGCGTCTGCGTACGCGATCTCGCCCGAGTACGGATCGGCCGCGTAGCGGGCGGCGAACGGCTCGGGCGGCGTGTAGGGCTCGTGGGGATCGTAGAGGTGGACCCAAGCGAACCAGGGGACATTGCGGATTGCGGATTGCGGAGTGCGGATTGGTTGCGGATTGGGGATTGTGGATTGCGGATTCATTGCGGATTGCGGATTCATTGCGGATTGCGGATTCATTGCGGACTGCGCGATCCACGCGTAGGCTGCTGCGAGGACGGCTTCCGCGGTCCGCTGCACGATGTCGAGGTTCGCCGACGCGCCCTGGACGCGATCGTCGTACACGTCGAAGCCGGCGTTGAGGCCGAACCGCGCATCGAGGACGAACGCGCCGACGAACGCGCCGGTCCGATAGCCGGCGCGCTTCAGCTCGCCGGCGAGCGTCGGCTTCACGCCGTCGAATCGAAACGATCCGTTGTCGCGCACGCCGTTCGCGAACGGGTAGAGGCCCGTCATGATCGTCGCGTGCGACGGCAGCGTCAGCGGCACGTGCGCGTAGGCGACGTCGAACCGCAGCCCCTCGCGCGCAAGGCGATCGATCGTCGGCGTCGCGCCGAGCGCGCTGCCGTACGCGCCGACGTGATCGGCGCGCAGCGTGTCGATCGTCACGAGCAGCACGTTCGCGCCGCGGAGCGCGGCGGCGGCGATCGGCGCGCCGGCCGATCGCGATCCGCGTCCGCACGACGAAAGCGCCACGACGAGCAGCAACATCCGTAGGGCGAGGCTTTCAGCCTCGCCTCGGCGGCCCTGAAAGGGCCGCCCTACACGGATGCCGCAGCGCCTCTTCACGATCGCCCGGCCCGCAGGCGCGCGAGCACCGCCTGCACCTGCGGGATGTCGCGCGCATAGCGGTCGCGCGGCGCCTCGCTCGCGAATCGCTCCAGATACGGAATCGCCGCGGCGGGCGCGTCGCTGTCGGCGAGCAGCATCCCGAGGTTGAACAGCAGATCGTAGTCGCGCGGCAGCAGACGCTCGGCCTTGCGCCACGCGTCGATGGCGCCGTGGCGATCAGTGGTGGCGAGCGACGCGCCGAGCGCCTGCCAGGCGTCGCCGTACTCCGGTTCGATCGCGGTCGCCCGCCGGAACGCCGTCGCGGCTTCGGCCGGCCGCTTCTGCTGCAGCTCGAGCAGCCCGAGGTTGTACCAGGTCGTCGCGCTCGACGGCGCGCGCGCGAGCAGCTCCTCGAACAAGGCGCGCGCGGCGTCGGCGCGTCCGCGCGCCGCATCGACGATCGCGAGATCGACGACAACGTCGGGGCTCGCGTCGCCGGCCGATCGCGCGCGCTCGAGCGCTGCCGCGGCGCCGCGGAGATCGCCCGCCGCCTGCCGCGCGCGCCCGAGGCGCGCCAGCAGATCGGGCGAGCTGTCGCTCCCTGCGAGGCCGTCCTCGAGCAGCCGCACGGCGGCGCGCGGATCGCCCTCCGCCATGAGCACGGTCGCGGCGCTCGTCCGCGCGGCGACGAAATCCGGACGCTCGCGAAGGACCGCGAGAAGCGCCGAGAGCGCCTCGCGCGATCGCCCCTGATCGAACGCGGTCAGCGCCGTGTTGAACTGTTCGTTCAGCGCGACCAGGCGCTTCGGATCGTCGGCGGCGGTGATCGGCCGTTTCGGCGCCGTGCCGGTGGCGTATCCAAGCGATCGCAGGCGGCCGGCGGCCTCGGCGTCCAGGGCGACCCGCGGCGCGGCGCCGTCCGCGCCTCCGGTCGTCTGGAAGAGACGCCGCATCACGCCGGCGCGCGGATCGCGGTCGGCGAGATTGCGCTGCTCACGCGGATCGGACGCGAGATCGTACAGCTCCGGCTCCGGCAGGTCGATGTACTTCAAGCCGCGCTGCACGATGCCGCCGAGCGGCGCCCAGCCGCGGGTGATCGACGCGTCGAGCGCCTCGAACTGCACCACGCGATCGGCAGCCGGCGCGCGCGCCAGCGACTGGCCGTCGAGATGCGCGTCGAGGCCGACGCCGACGAGGTCGAGGATCGTCGGCATCAGATCGACGTGCGAGGCCGGCACGTCGATCGTGCGCGCCGGCAGCGCCGGCGCGGAGAACACCAGCGGCACCGCAAGCGTCGCGTTGTACGCGAAGAGCCCGTGCGTCGTCTCGCCGTGCTCGCCGAGCGATTCGCCGTGGTCGGCGGTCACGACGACGAGCGTGCGATCGAGCGCGCGCGCCTGCTGGAGCCGCGCGAGCAGTGCGCCGAGCATCGCGTCGGCGTACGCCACCTCGGCGTCGTACGGCGCGCGGCCGGCGCGGTACTCCGGCGGCGCGTCGTACGGCGCGTGCGGATCGAAGAGGTGCACCCACGCGAACCACGGCGCACCGCCGGCGGCCGGCTGCAGAATCCAGTCGCCTGCGAGGCGGACGACGTCGGCGGCGCGCCGCTCGGCGTAGTGAAACCCCGCGCGGTCGCCGTGCGGCAGATGATCGTCGTACTCGGCGAAGCCGCGGTTGAGGCCGAAGCGGGCGTCGAGGACGAACGCGCCGACGAACGCGCCCGTCCGGTAGCCGGCGCCGGCGAGCGCGGCGGCGAGCGTCGGCGCGCGATCGTCGAGCCGGAAGCTCGTGTTGTTGTGAATCCCGTGGCGCCGCGGCAGCAGGCCGGTGAGGATCGACGCGTGCGCTGGGAGCGTGAGCGGCGCCGTCGTGAACGCATGCGCGATGCGGACGCCGCCCGCGGCGAGCCGGTCGATCGTCGGCGTCAGGTGGTTCGGGTTGCCGTACGCGCCGACGCGGTCCTGCCGCAGCGTGTCGATTGTCACGAGCAGCACGTTGGCGCCGCGCAGCGAACCGGGTGCGGGAAGCTCGTGCTGGGCCGGACGGCTGCAAGCGACGGCGGCCGCGATCGCGACGACGACGACGCGGCCGAGGCGCCGCTGAGACCTGGCGATCACGCATTGATGATATTCGCAAGGCAGGAAGGCAGCAGGGCAGGATGGCAGGAGTTCAAGGCAGAAGGCAGAAAGGAGGGAATGACGAAGGTTGGAAGGCCGAAAGGTTGAAGGGCACGGCAACCTTCAGCCTTGCGACTCTCCGGCTCTTGTCATTCCTGCCTGCCTTCCTGCCTTGCCACCGCGCCGATCATTTACAATCAGCGCGCAGTCCGGAGGTTCAAATGCGATCCAACTGGTGGTTGCGCGTGGCCCTCGTCGTCGCCTCGGTGCTCGCGGCTTCCGGCCGCGCCGATCGCGTTCGCGCCCAGGCGGCGCCGCCGACCGCGCTCGCCGGTCAAGTGACGTCCGCCGACGAAGGCCCGATGGAAGGCGTCCTCGTCACCGTGAAGAAAAATGCCTCGACGATCGCGACGACCGTCGTCACCGATCGGCAGGGACGGTACCGGTTCCCCGCGTCGCGGCTCGAGGCCGGCTCTTATAGCGTGCGCGTGCGCGCGGCCGGGTGGGATCTCGACGGCGCATCCGCCGTCGACGTCGTCGCGGGCAAGACGGCGACGGTCGATCTGAAGCTGCAGAAGGCGCGCGATCTCGCGGCCGAGCTCACCAACGCCGAATGGCTGGCGAGCTTTCCGGGCACCGACGCGCAGAAGGCGTCCATCCGCGGGTGCACGCACTGCCACACGCTCGAGCGGATCGCGCGCACGAAGTACACCGCCGATCAGTTGGTCACCGTGATCGAGCGCATGTCCACGTATCCGCAGCTGTCGTTTCCGATGAAGATCCAGAAGCTGCCGGCGCCGCGCATCGGCGGCGGTCCCGACAATCCGGAGCAGCGGCTCGCAGCATGGCGCCGGCAGGCGGAGTACCTCGCAACCATCAACTTGAGCGGCGGCGGAACGTGGAGCTATCCGCTGAAGACGCTGCCGCGGCCCTCGGGAAAGGCGACCGAGGTCGTCTACACGACGTACGATCTTCCGCAGCGCACGCGGCAGCCGCACGACGTCGTCGTCGACTCGAAGGGGTTCGCCTGGTACGCGAGCTTCGGCGAGCAGATTCTCGGCAAGCTCGATCCACGCACCGGCAAGATCACCGAGTACACCATTCCGACGCTGAAGCCGGGCGCGCCCACCGGCATCCTCGGCGTGCGGTTCGACGAGGACGAGAACATCTGGCTCGGCATGCAGTTCCAGGGCGGCGTCGCGAAGTTCGATCGGAAGACGGAGACGTTCCAGACGTGGAGCCTGCCGCCGGCGCTGAACGGCCCGCACGTGCAGATCAATCAGGTCGGCCCCGGCCGCTCGCACGTGGACGGCAAAGTGTGGCTGCAGGACGCGGGCACGTACACCGTGCTGCGGCTCGATATCGCGTCGGGCACGTTCGAGGTGTTCGAGCCCTACAAGATCCCGCGGCCGAACATATACGACGTGATTCCCGACTCGCACAACAACGGCTGGTTCCTCACGATCGGCGCCGAGGACGTGGGGCGCATCGACGCGAAGAGCGGCGCGATCAGGATCTTCAAGACGCCGACGGCGCGTTCGGGGCCCCGGCGCGGGATGATGGACGGGCAGGATCGCGTCTGGTTCGGCGAGAACAGTGCCGACCGCATCGGTATGTTCGACACGCGCAGCGAGCAGTTCCAGGAGTGGAGCGTCCCGACGCCCGGCGCGTGGCCGTACGACGCGACGGCCGATCGGAACGGCGACGTGTGGAGCGGCGGCGAATACAACGACCGCATCAACCGTCTCGATCCGAAGAGCGGCCGCTTCGTCGAGTATGTGCTGCCGGTGCCGACCAATGTGCGGCGCGTCTTCGTCGACAACCAGACGACGCCGGTGGGCTTCTGGGTCGGCAGCAACCACGGGGCCGCCATCGTCCGGCTGGAGCCGATGGACGGCGGCGCGGCGCCGACAACGGCCGTCCGGTAGCGCATGCGTGTAGGGCGACCCTTTCAGGGTCGCCTCCGACGAGGCTGGTAGGGCGACCCTTTCAGGGTCGCCTCCGGCGAGGCTGGTAGGGCGACCCTTTCAGGGTCGCCTCCGGCGAGGCTGAAAGCCTCGCCCTACATCGCCTTGCGGCCGTTCATCACGACGGCGACTGTCGCCAACATCTGACGTCCCTTTCGTTTCGCGTCTTCGTTGTCGACGAACTCGAAGTCGCCGTCGCGGAGCTCGAGGACGGTGAGATCGGCGGGCGCACCGGGTTCGAGCGTGCCGAGATCGCGAAACGCCGCGACGCTCGGCGCCGCGTCGCGCGTCACGCACGCGATCGCGCGGTCGAGCGGCAGGCCGAGCATCAGGAACTTCGACACGACGGTTGCCAGATTGAAGACGCGGAAGGTGCGGCCGGGGCCCGTCATGTCCGAGGAGATGGTGTCCGGCCAGAAGCCGTCCTTCGTCGCCGCGTCGACGATCGGCCAGGTGATGTGGCCGTTGCGGCCGTTGCCGACGTCGAACCGCACGCCCCTGGCGCGCGCCGCGCGCACCTCGGGCAGCACGCGTCCGGCATCGTCGAGCAGGCTGTGCGGCGGCGGCGAGTAGATGTGCGTGACGATGTCGCCGGGGTTCAGCAGCTCGAGGATCTTCGGCAGCGGCGAGAACGTCTGGCCGACGTGCAGCATCACCGGCAGCCGCCCGGCAGCGCGGCGCGCGCGGCGCACCGCCTCGAGATCGTGATCGCCGGCGACGTTCTGCGACAGCCGCACTTTCACGCCGACGATCCAGTCGTGGTGCCGCTCGATCGCGCGCGCCGCGGCGTCGACATCCGCCGCCGCGATGTCCATCAGCTCGCCGCCGGCGGTGACGCCGGTGCGCGCGACGTTCAGGAAGATGCGCACGCGGTTGGGCGCCGCCTGCGCCACGCGCACGAGCGCGTCGATGTTGTCGGCGCCGGCGGATCCGCCGTCCACCATCGACGTGACGCCGTCGCGCAGCAGCATCGCCGGCGTCAGATCGGGCGCGCCGACGTGCACGTGGATGTCGATCCAGCCGGGCGCGACGATCCTGCCGCGCGCGTCGAGGACCTCCGCGGCATCGCTCGCGGCGATGCTCGGCTCGATCGCGCGGATGCGGCCGCCCTCGATGCCGACGTCGGCCATGCGATCGACACGGCTCGCCGGATCGATCACGCGGCCGCCTTTCACGACGAGGTCGTAGCGCGCCGCGGCGGCGCCGAGCTGCGGCGCGATCGCGATCGCGCCGGCGGCGGATGCCAGGAACCGGCGTCGCGTGAGCATCGCCGCCTCGATCACTCCTGCGGCCGCTTCGCCGTCGCGGCCGGCGCCGCCGTCGGCAGGTTCTTCAGGAGCAGCGGGTAGACGTAGCCGGCCGGCAGCACACGATCGGGATCGGGTCTGACGCTCAGATACGTCACGTGGTCGGTGATCTGGCTCCAGCCGTGCGCGACCTGATTCGGGATGATGATGATGTCGCCTTCGCGCACGACGCGGCTGTAGGCGCCGGCGCCCGCCGTGCCGCCGCCGCTCGGCCCGTTCATCACGTTCGCCACGCCGCCGCTCGCGCGCTTGTTCTCGATGACGCCGCCGGTCGTGAGCACGCCCGATCCGGAGACGATGATGTAGGTCTCGGGCGTGTAATCGTGGTAGATGACCGGAATCGGATCGCCCGCCTTGTCGTTGGTCGGCCCGCGGTGCAC
>Ga0209474_10001650_pt1 | contig 21462 bp, 20 predicted proteins | sample GraSoiAngelo_145_FD_185902 | JGI IMG/M metagenome (GOLD analysis project Ga0209474, IMG submission 185902) | Grasslands soil microbial communities from the Angelo Coastal Reserve, California, USA - 14_1009_05_20cm (SPAdes) (version 2) | ecosystem: Environmental > Terrestrial > Soil > Grasslands... | reverse complement strand
GGCCCAGGAGTTCGAGAAGGCGGCCTCGCTGCGCGAGAAGGAGAAGGTGCTCCGCCATCGCGAGGAGGAGCTCAAGCGTGAGTGGGAGAAGAACAAGGGCAAGGGCACCCAGTCGGTCGAGGAGGTGGACATCGAGTTCATCGTCTCCCGCTGGACGGGCATCCCGCTCTCGAAGCTGGAGGAGAAGGAGTCCGAGAAGCTCGCGCGGATGGAAGAGGCCCTCCACGGCCGCATCGTCGGCCAGGACGCCGCGGTCGCCGCCGTCTCCCGGGCCATCCGCCGCTCGCGCGCCGGCCTGAAGGACGCCAAGCGCCCGGTCGGCTCGTTCGTCTTCCTCGGCCCGACCGGTGTGGGCAAGACCGAGCTCGCGCGCGCGCTCGCCGAGTACCTCTTCGGCGACGAGAATGCGCTGATCCGGGTGGACATGTCCGAGTACATGGAGAAGTTTTCCGTGTCGCGGCTGCTCGGGGCGCCTCCGGGCTACGTGGGCTACGAGGAGGGCGGCTTCCTGACCGAGAAGGTCCGGCGGCGCCCGTACTCCGTGGTCCTCTTCGACGAGATCGAGAAGGCCCATCCCGACGTGTTCAACATGATGCTCCAGGTGCTCGACGACGGCCGCCTCACGGACTCGCTCGGTCACGTCGTGGACTTCAAGAACACGATCCTCATCATGACGTCGAACCTGGGTACGAGCCTAATCGGCAAGCGGGTGTCGCCCGGCTTCCTGCAGGAGTCCGATGAGGCGTCCTACGACAAGATGAAGGACCGGGTGATGGACGAGCTCAAGCGCGCGTTCCGCCCGGAGTTTCTGAACCGGATCGACGACATCATCGTGTTCCACGCGCTGTCACTGGAGCACATCAAGCTGATCATCCGGCTCATGATCGCGAAGATCAACAAACAGCTGGCCGAGAAGGGCATCGCGCTCATCCTCTCACCCGTGGCCGAGGCGACGCTCGTCGACAAGGGGTACGACGCGACGTACGGCGCGCGGCAGCTGCGGCGCACGATCCAGAAGGAGATCGAGGACCCGCTGGCCGAGAAGATCGTGCGAGGCGAGGTCGCGGAACACGCCCGGATCGAGGTGGACGTCGACGGGGCGACCTTCACGTTCCGCGAGGCGCAGGTTGTCGAAGCGCCGCTCGAGCTTGCAGAGCACTAGGACGCCGTTCTCACACTCCTGAGAGCCCGGTGTCGACAACGGGTCGAGTCCGTCTCACCATTGTCGTCGCCGTGGTGGTCGTCCTCTCCCTCCCCCAGCTCGCGAGAACCCAGGGGCCGGCGCGGCGACAGCCTCCCATCATCATCAAGGAGCTCGCGGTCGAAGGCGCCAGGCGCGTCCAGGACGCCGTCATCCTCGGCCGCGTGAAGAGCGCCATCGGTTCCCCCTTCAACCCGAACCTCCTCTCGGAGGACATCCGCGCGATCTTCAGCCTCGGGTTCTTCGATGACGTGCACATGCGGGTCGAGGACTTCGAGGGCGGCGTCAAGGTCACCTTCGTCGTGACGGAACGGCCGTTCGTGCGCGACGTGGGTTTCACGGGCAACAAGGAGCTGAAGACGGAGGACCTCCAGGAAAAGATCGATCTCAAGCTGGGGCGGGTCTACAACCCGGTGGACGTCCAGCGCGCGGTCGAGAAGCTGCGCGAGTTCTACGAGGACGAGGGCTACTTCGAGGTCCAGATCACCCCGAACATCGAGAAGTTCGCCGACGCCGACGTGCGTGTGGTGTTCAGCATCACCGAGGGGCGGCAGATCAAGATCGACAAGATCGTCATCAAGGGCAACGCGGGGCTCAGCGAGACGCTCATCAAGGACAACCTCGCGACGCGCGAGCGGCAATACTTCATCCTCCGCGGTAAGGTCCAGCGGCAGCGACTCGACGAGGACGTCGAGCGGATCATCCTGCTCTACAACGATTACGGCTACGTCCAGGCCCGCGTCGAGTCGACGGACGTCGAGGTGAACCGCGAGCGGGCGCTGGTGACGGTCACGTTCACCGTGGTCGAGGGGCCCCAGTTCCGTGTCGGCGAGGTGAGGGCGACCGGCCTGACGCTCCTGCCAGAGAAGGAGATCATGCGGCAGGTCGGCTTCAAGCCCGGTGACGTCTTCAACCGGTCGGCCATCCGCGACAGCGTCAAGGCCATCGAGGCTCTCTACAGCACGATCGGCCGAGCCTCGGCCGACGTGGCGGCGAAGACGGAACCGGTGCCCGGCCAGAACGTCTTCAACGTCACCTTCGAGATCACCGAGGGGCCGGAGGTCTACGTCGAGCGGATCAACATTGCCGGCAACGTCCGCAGCCAGGACAAGATCCTGCGGCGTGAGATCCCGCTGCACGAGGGCGACCTGTACACCCTGCAGAAGAAGGAGCGGGCACGCCAGAAGCTCGTGAACCTCGGATACTTCGAGAAGGTGGACGTCACGACGCAGCCGGGGTCGGACAAGACCAAGATCATCGTTAACGTGGACGTGACCGAGAAGCCGACCGGGCTGTTCAGCCTCGGCGGCGGCTACTCGTCGGTGGACAGCTTCGTCGGCACCATCGACCTGGCGCAGCGCAACTTCCTCGGGCGGGGCTGGGAGGCGGCGGCTCGACTCCGCGTGGGCGGCACGACCACGCAGGGCCTGATCAGCTTCACGGATCCATGGTTCCTCGACCGGCCGCTCTCGGCGGGCTTCGACCTCTTCAGCTCGGACCGCTCGTTTCTCGAGTATCACTACCGCTCGATCGGCGCCGGCCTGCGCGTGGGGCACCCGTTCCTCGACTACTGGCGGTGGAGCCTCGGGTATCGGGTGTCGCAGGACAAGATCAGCCAGCTCTCCGACATCGCCGCCCTGTCGCCGGAGATCGTCGAGCAGGCCGGGACGCGCGTGACCTCCATGGTCACCGGCGTGCTGGGACGCGACAGCCGTGACAACGTTGTCGCGCCGACGAAGGGTGGCCAGGCCAGCGCATCGCTCGACTTCGCCGGACTCGGCGGGGATTCACGTTACGTGAAGTCCAGCATCTTCGTCACGAAGTTCCAGCCGATCTGGCTCGGTCACATCCTGTCGGGGCGCGCCGAGGGTGCCTACGGCTTCGGCTGGTCGACGGACCCGTTGCCGCTGTTCGAGCGCTACTATCTCGGCGGCCCCAACTCGGTGCGGAGCTTCAAGTTTCGCGAGCTGTCGCCGGTGGACGAGAACGGCGTGAAGATCGGCGGCAACAGCGAAGTGCTCGGGAACGTCGAGTACGTCGTGCCGCTGCCCCTCGGCTTCCGGATCGCGGCGTTCTTCGACATCGGCCAGGTCTACGGCTTCGGGAACGACTTCGACCTGGCGGATCTCCGCAAGGCGGGCGGCGCGGGCTTCCGTTGGCAGTCGCCGTTCGGGCCGATCCGCGTCGACTACGGCGTCAACCTGGACCGGCGGCCGGGCGAGAAATTCGGCGCGCTCCAGTTCTCCGTCGGCACGCCGTTCTAGGAGGGTGGGAGTGAAGGCACTGAGGAACGCACTGACCACGGCCATGACGGCCGCCGTCCTCGCGTCCGCCGTGCCCGCGTGGGCTCAGACGCCGGCCCCCGGACCCAGGGTCGCCTTCATCGACCTCCAGCGCGTCCTGGCGCGCTCCGCGGCGGGTGTCGCCGCGCGCGAGCAGCTCGAGCGCGACAAGGCCGCGATGCAGAAGGACGTCGAGGCCAAGCGCAAGGAGCTGGAGGCGCTGCGCGAGGAGCTGGAGAAGAAGGGGCCGCTCATGACGGCGGACGCCCGGCGCGACAAGCAGGACCAGTTCGAGCGCAAGCGCCGGGACGCCGCGCGGCTCGCCGACGACTTCCAGAAGGAGCTCGAGAAGAAGGAGGCCGTCCTCCTCCAGAAGGTGCTTCAGGAGGTCTCTGGCGTCATTGAGAAGGTCGGCAAGGAGCGCAACTATCAGCTCATCGTCGAGCGCCAGCGCGCGGCCGTCCTCTACGCCGCGCCCGACGCCGACCTCACGGAGGAGATCATCAAGGCGTACGACCAGCAGGCCGTGAACAAGGGCAAGAAGTAGCGCCGCCGATGGGCAACAGAGCCGGGTTCACCCTCGGTGAGCTCGCCGAGGCCCTCCTGGCGACGCTGGAGGGCGATCCGGCCCGGATCGTCACCGGCGTGGAGGCCCTCGACGCTGCCGGTCCCGAGCACATCTCCTTCCTGATCGACCCCCGTTACGCCGCGGCCGCGGCGGCCTCGCGCGCCGGCGCGTTTCTGACGGGCCACGACGCCGGCGGCCTTCCGGCGCCGCTGCTGCGGACGGCGAAGCCCCGGCAGGCGCTCATCCGGTTGCTCACGCTCTTCCACCCTCCGACGCCCGCGACGGCCGGCATCGATCCCACCGCGGTGGTCGCGGCGGACGCGCGGGTCGACCCGACCGCCGCGGTCGGCCCGCTGGCCGTGGTCGAGTCGGGCGCGGTCCTGGGCCCCCGCGTGCGCGTGCACGCGTTCGCGTTCGTCGGGGCGCGCGCCGAGGTCGGCGAGGACTCGGTGCTTCACCCGCGCGTGGTCCTCTGCGCCGGCGTCAAGCTCGGCCGGCGGGTCGTCGTCCATCCGGGCGCGGTGATCGGGGCCGACGGCTTCGGCTACGCGTTCGACGGGGAGGCGCACCGCAAGATCCCGCAGGTGGGCGGGGTCCTCATCGAGGACGATGTGGAGATCGGCGCCAACACGGCGATCGATCGCGCGATGCTCGGTCACACGGTCGTCCGGCGCGGCACCAAGATCGACAACCTCGTGCAGATCGCGCACAACGTCGAGATCGGCGAGCACTCGATCATCGTCGCCCAGGTCGGCATCGCGGGCTCTGGCCGGATCGGGCGCGGTGTGGTCCTCGCCGGGCAGGTCGGCGTCGCGGACCACCTGACGGTCGGCGACGGCGCGGTGGTGCTCGCGCAGTCGGGGCTCGCGCGCGACGTCGCGCCGGGCGAGAAGGTTTTTGGCACGCCCGCGCGCCCCGTGCTCCAGGCCAAGCGCCTGTTCACGCTCGAAGAGCAGCTCCCCGAAATCCTGCGGCGCCTGCGCAAGGCAGAGCAGCGGCTCCAGCGCCTCGAGCGCCGGCTCGGCCTCGCGGAGCCCGACGAGACGACGAGCGATGACGCGCGCTGAGGGCATCCACCCCACGGCGCTCGTGGACCCCGCGGCGCGCATCCACTCCACCGCGCGGATCGGCGCCTTCTCGATCGTCGGCGCGGAGGTCGCGCTCGGCGCCGACGCGGAGGTCGGCCATCACGTCGTGCTCGAGGGCCGCGTCGAGATCGCGCCGCGCGCGAAGGTCGGCCACGGCTCCGTGCTCGGCGGCAAGCCCCAGGACCTCAAGTTCCGGGACGGGACGCCGTCCGGCGTGCGGATCGGGACGGACACGGTGATCCGCGAGTACGTCACGATCCATCGCGCGACGCATCCGGACGGGTGGACGGAGATCGGCGAGGGCTGTCTGATCATGGCGATGAGCCACATCGCCCACGACTGCCGGGTGGGCGACGGCGTGATCCTCATCAACTACTCCGGCATCACCGGCCACTGCGAGATCGGCGAGCGCGCGACGATCGGCGGGCTGACCGGAATCGTGCCGTTCACGCGCGTGGGCGCCTTTGCCTACGTCGGGGGCTTGTCCAAGGTGACGCAGGACGTGCCGCCCTTCCTGCTGGCCGAGGGGAGCCCGGCGGTCGCGCGCGGCGTGAACGTCGTGGGGCTCCGGCGCGCCGGCATGCCGCCTGCTGACCGCCGCGTCATCCAGGACGCGTACCGGATCCTCTACCGCTCGGGCCTGGCACCGCAGGGCGCGGTCGAGCGGATCCGTCGCGAGCTGCCGCCGATCCCGCCGCTGACGCTCCTGCTCGAGTTCATCGCCGGCGCGCGGCGCGGGGTCTGCGGTGCGCCGAGCCGCGAGCCGGGTGACGTGCCGGCGGCGCCCGAAAGCGAGCCCGTGTGATGGCGCGCGCGGAGCATCGGCTGCGCGCGGGCGTCGTGGGTGCCGGTCACATGGGCCAGTACCACCTGCTCGTGTTCGCCGAGCTGTGGGATATCGAGCTGGCTGGCGTCGTGGACGTGGACCGTGAGCGCGCGGCCGCGGCCGCCGCGCACTACGGCACGCGGGCGTTCACGGATCACCGCGACCTGCTCGGTCAGGTGGACCTCGTCAGCGTGGCGGTGCCGACCGAGCAGCACGGGGCGGTCGCCGCGGACTTCCTGGAATCGGGCGTCGGGGTGCTCGTCGAGAAGCCGATCGCGCCGTCGCTCGAGGAGGCGCGTGAGCTGTTCGCGCTCGCCCGCCGGCGGGGCGCGGTGCTGCACGTCGGCCACGTCGAGCGGTTCAACGGGGCGGTGCAGGAGCTGAAGAAGATCGTCGAGCGGCCCATTCTCGTCGAGTCGCGCCGCCTGGGCCCCTTCGCGCCCCGCGTCCAGAAGGACACCGTCGTGATGGACCTGATGATCCACGACCTGGACATCGTCCTCGGGCTCGTGGACTCGCCGGCGCGCCGCCTCACGGCGATGGGCTCGTGCGTGCACTCGCCGGTGACCGATGTCGCCACGGTCCAGATCGGCTTCGAGTCCGGGACGATCGCCATCATCACGGCGAGTCGCGCCACGGAGGAGAAGATCCGTACGCTCGCCGTGACGCAGCCGGACGCCTTCATCGTGCTCGACTACGCGGAGCAAGACATCCGCGTCCACCGGCGCGCCGCCCAGGAGTACACGCTCAACCGCGAGTCGATCCGGTACCGCCGCGCCTCGTTCGTCGAGCACGTCCAGGTCCACCGGGACAACCCGCTCAAGCTCGAGCTCCAGCACCTGGCCCGGGCCGTGCGGGCCGTGCGCGCGGGCGAGCCGCTGGTGCTCACGGAGGGCGAGGACATCCGCTCGCTCGCGATGGCGCTCGAGATCGAGCGCATGATCCGCGATGGGCGCTCCGAGGCCGCGTACAGCGCGAACCCCCCGTGGAGCGGTCGCTCGGCCTGATGTGCGGCGCCGGCGTCCTGCCGGCGCGCATGGCGGCGGAGGCCCGGCGCCAGGGCTGGCGCGTCGTGGCCTTCACCTTCGGCGACGCGCCCGGCGTGGAGCGGCACGCCGAGCGCATGGTCCCGAGCCGGCTCGCGGAGCCTGGCGCGGTCCTCGCCGGACTCCGCGACGCCGGCGTGGGGGCGGCGCTCTTCTCGGGAAAGTTCTCGGCCCGGGACGCGCTCGGCGCGCGCCCGGGCGACGCCGCGGCGCACGCCATGGAGGCTCGCGCCGGCTCGCGGATGGACGTGCGGCTCATCGAGGTCGTCGTCGCGACCTTCACGGAGATGGGGATCACGGTTCTCGACCAGCGGCCGTTCCTGGGCGACGGCTTGGCGGCGGCGGGCTGCTGGTCCCTGCGGGAGCCGCGGGAGGAGGAGCACCGGGATGTCGAACGCGGGTTGGCGGTCGCGAGGCTCCTGGCGGACGCGCGCGTCGGGCAGACGGTCGTCGTGCGGCGCGGCGCCGTGACCGCCGTCGAGGCCATCGAGGGCACGACGGAGGCGATCCGCCGCGGCACCGCGCTGGCGGGCCCCGGCGCGGTCGTCGTCAAGGCCGTCGCGCGCGATCACGATTACCGGTTTGACACGCCCACGATCGGCCCCGCGAGCCTCGAGGCGGCGGCCGCGGGCGCCGCCGCCGTGGTGGCCGTCGAGGCGGGACGCGTGCTGCTCCTCGACCGCGAGCGCAGCGTCGGGCGGGCGAACGCCGCGGGCATCGCGCTCCTCGGTGTCTGACGTGGGCGCCGGCGCTCCTGCCATCATGCTGGTCGCGGGCGAGGCGTCCGGCGACCTCCACGGCGCCGCGCTCTGCCGGGCCCTGCAGGCAGAGCGACCCGGCTGCCGGCTCTTCGGGATGGGAGGCGCGCGGATGGCCTCGGCGGGGATGGAGCTCCTCGTCGACGTGACGGCGGCCGCCGCCACCGGCGCGAGCGAGGCGGTGGGCCGCGTGCCGATGCTCTACCGCGCGTACCGGCGCCTGCGGGCCGTCCTCCAGGGCGCCGGCCGGCCGCGTGTGCTCGTGGTCATCGATTTTCCCGAGTTCAACCTGCGCCTGGCGCGTGCGGCGCGCCGGGCCGGCGTGCCGGTCGTCTACTTCATCCCGCCGCAGATCTGGGCGTGGCGCGGCGGCCGCGTCAAGACGATCCGCCGTCGCATCTCGCTGGTGCTCGCCGTGTTTCCCTTCGAGCCCGCGATCTACCGGCGGGCGGGTGTGCCGGTCGAGTTCGTCGGCCATCCCGTCCTCGACGCGGTCGTCGGGGCCCCCGACCGGGCGACGGCGCGACGCGAGCTCGGCCTAGGCGAGCACGTGCGCGTGGTCGGGCTCCTGCCCGGCAGCCGGCGTGAAGAGGTGGCGCGCACGCTGCCGCTCATGCGTGCCGCAGCCGCCGGCCTCGCGGCGCTGCACCCGGAGGTATGCTTCCTGCTCGCCCTCGCGCCGACCGTCGACGCGGCCGACGTTCGGCGGCACCTCGGTGCCAGGCCTCCGATCGAGATCGTGAGCGGCAGCGCCTACGCTGTGATACGCGCGTCCGATCTCCTGCTCGTGACCTCGGGCACGGCGACGCTCGAGGCCGGCGTGCTCGGCACGCCGATGGTCGTGTGCTACCGGTTCTCACGCCTCTCCGCGCTCATGGCGCGCCTCCTGATCCGCGTCCCGTGGTTCAGCCTGCCGAACCTCACGCTCGGCCGCGCCGTCGTGCCCGAGCTCTTCCAGGAGGCGGCGTCGGGCGAGAGCCTCGGGCGCGAGGCGCAAAGGCTCCTCGAGACGCCGGGGGCCCTCGCGGCGCAGCGCGCCGCCCTCGGCCAGCTGGCCCGCGAGCTCGGGGAGCCGGGCGTGGGCGCCCGCGCGGCGCGGCTCGTCCTGGCCCAGGCGGGGGCATGAGCGGCGCCTTCCGCGCCCTCGCGCCACCGCTCGCCGCCGCCGCGGTGAGGCTGCTCGGCGTCACGCTACGCGTGACGGTCGCGGGCGCCGAGGGCCTCGGCCATCACTGGGCGTCGGCGGAGCCCCTCATCTACGCGGTCTGGCACAGCCGCATCCTCATGGTGCCGTGGCTTCACGCGCGTCTGGCCGCGACGCAGGGCATCCGGCCCGTGACCGTGCTCGCGAGCCGCTCCGAGGACGGCGAGCTGGTCACGCGCTACGTTCATCGCTTCGGCCTCGATTCGGTGCGCGGCTCCTCCTCGCGCGGGGGCGGGGCGGCGGCGCGCGCCCTCGTCGCGCGGCTTGGTCGACGCGGCGACATCGCCGTGGTCCCGGACGGGCCGCGCGGGCCGCGGGGCCAGCTCCAGCCGGGGATCGTCGGCCTCGCGGCGCTCACGGGCGCGCCCATCGTGCCGTTCGCCGTGGCGGCGAAACCGGCGTACCGCCTCGCGAGCTGGGACCAGCTCATGGTCCCGCTGCCGTTCGGGCGCTGCGCGCTCGTCTTCGGTGCGCCCCGCCGCATCGCGCGCGACGCCGACCGCGAGCGGGCGGCGAAGGAGGTGGCGCGGGAGCTCGACGAGGTGACCGCGGCCGCCGACCGGCTGGTGGGCGCCTGATGTACCGCATCTACACGCTCCTCGCCCGCGTCGCGCTGGTGCTCGTGTACGCGCCCGCGGCGCTCCTGCGCCGGCTCCGGCGGGGCGTGCCGCTGCACCTGCGCGACCGCCTCGCCCTGCGCGCCTCGCGGGTCGAGCCGAGCGCGCGCCCCGGCTGGCTCCACGCGGTCTCGGTCGGGGAGGCGATCGCCGCGGCGCCGCTCCTTGACGGCCTGCGGCGTCTGCGGCCCGATCTGCCGCTGCTCGTGACGACGGTGACGGCGACGGGCGCCGGGGTCGTCGGCGAGCGCTACGCGGCTGTCGCGACACACCGCTTCTTCCCGCTCGACCTGCCGGGGGCGGTGCGACGCTTCGTGGACGCGGTCCAGCCGGCGTTCCTCGTCTGCATGGAGACCGAGCTCTGGCCCAATCTGTTCCGGACGCTCGCCGCGCGGGGCGTCCCGGTGATGATCGCCAACGGCCGGATCTCCGACCGCTCGTACCGGCGCTATCGTCTGATACGCCCGCTGATGGCGCGAGTGCTGGGCGACGTCCGCGTCTTCGCGATGCAGTCGGCCGAGGACGCCCGGCGGATCATCGCGCTCGGGGCCCTGCCCGAGCGCGTGGTGGTGACGGGGAACATCAAGAGCGAGCCGCTTCCCGACGCCTCGGGCTCGGTGGATCTCTGGCGCCGGCTCCTCGGGCTCCAGCAGGGCCGCCCCGTCTGGGTCGCCGGCAGCACCCATCGCGGCGAGGAGGAGATGATCCTGGACGCGCACCAGCGGGCGCTCGCCGAGTGCCCGAACCTCATGCTCGTCCTGGCGCCGCGCCATCCGGAGCGGGCCGACGAGGTCGCGGACCTCGTCGCCGCCCGCGGCTGGCCGGCCGTCCGCCGCAGCGCGCTGCCGCGCGGGCGCGATCCACGGGCGATCCTCGTGCTCGACACGGTGGGCGAGCTCGCGCCGCTGTACTCCGTTGCCGACGTCGTCTTCGTCGGCGGGAGCCTCGTCCCGACCGGCGGCCACAACATGCTCGAGGCGGCGCTTCGCCGGAAGCCCGTGCTGATGGGCCCGCACACGACGAACTTCCGCGAGGCGGCGACCCTCCTCGAGGCGACGGGCGCCGCGCTCGTCGTCCGCGACGGGGCCGAGCTCGGCCGCGAGCTCACGCATCTCCTCGCGGACCAGGAGCTCCGGCAGAAGCTCGGTGAGGCCGGATACGAGGCCGTCGCTTCGCGCCACGGCGCCGTGGCCGAGACGCTGGAGTTGATCGTCCGGTTCCTGCTCCCGGAGGCGCCCGCGTGAGGGAGCGCGGCTCACGGCTCGCGCGCGGCTGGGAGGAGGGCTTCGGACGCGGGCCGGGGCGCCTCCTGGCGGCGGCGGGCGGGGGCTACCGCGGGCTTCTCGGCGCGCGGGAGTGGCTCTACAGGCGCGGCGTGCTGAAGTCGCGCGCGGTCGGCTGTCCCGTGATCTCGATCGGCAACCTGACCGTCGGTGGCACGGGCAAGACGCCGGCGGTCGAGGTCGCCGTGCAAACGCTCACGGTCCTCGGCCACCGTCCCGCCGTCGTGAGCCGCGGCTACGGCCGGCGGAGCCGCGGCATCCAGGTCGTCGCCGACACGGCGTCCATCCGGCTGGACGCGGAGGAGGCCGGCGACGAGCCGTTCCTTCTCGCGCGTCGGCTGCCCGGCGTGCCGGTCCTCGTCGGCGGCAACCGCTACCAGACGGCGCAGCGCGCCGTCGAGCGCTTCGGCGTGAGCGCGATCGTGCTCGACGACGCGTTCCAGCACCGGACGCTGACGAAGGACCTCGAGGTCGTCATGGCGCGCGCGTCGAACCCGTGGGGCAACGGCCGGCTCCTGCCCGCCGGGCCCCTGCGCGAGCCGCTCACCGCGCTCGCGCGCGCCGGCCTGGTCGTGGCCACCGGGGCGGCGACCCTTGGGGAGGCGACGGCCGTCGTCGAGACGGTCGAGCGCGTCGCGCCGGGCATCCCCGTGCTCACCGCGCTGGCAGTCCCGGCCGAGTGCTGGGAGGCGGGCCGAATGCGGCCGGTGGACCTCTCCGAGCTCTCGGGCGCGCGCGTCCTGGCCTTCGCCGGCATCGCCGCCCCCGCGGCGTTCGCCCTCACGCTCAAGACGAGCGGGGTCGTGGTCGCACAGCTCGTGCCGTTCCCCGATCACCACTGGTACGCGGCCGAGGCGCTCGCCTCACTCGACCGCCGAGCCGACGAGCTCCGCGCCGACGGTCTCATCACGACGGAAAAGGACTGGGTGCGTCTCCGGAAGCTCTCGCTCCCGCGCCGCCCGCTCTGGGTTCTCGCCATCAGACTCGTCCTGACCTCGGGCGAGGCCGCGTGGCAGGCGGCCTTCAAGCGCGCGTGCTCGAGCGACTGAGCGTCCGGCTGCCAAACTGGCTCGGCGACACCGTCATGGCGGTGCCGGCTCTGCGTGCCCTGCGGGCCGCGTGGGGCGATGGGCGGATCCTCCTCGCAGGGCCCTGGGCGCCGCTCCTCGCGGGGCAAGGGCTCGCCGACGTGCTGGTCGTCTACCCTCGCGGGTGGGGCGGGCGCCTGCGGGCGGCGGACGAGGTCCGCAAGTTCGGGGCCGGCACGGCGGTGCTCCTGCCGAACTCGCTCGAGGCCGCGCTCGCGGCGGTCTACTGGGGCGCGCGCCGCCGCATCGGCTACGGCGGGGGCGGGCGGAGCGCCCTCTTGAGCGATCGCGTGCCGCCGCCGCGGCCGCGGCTCCACCAGGTGGACGAGTACGCCAGCCTCGTCGGGCGGCTCGACGCGCCCGTGACCGAGCGAGCGCCCAGGCTCCGGCCGCCGGACACGGGCGCGCCCGAGCGCCTCCGGGCGCGCGCGCTGCTGGAGGAGGTCGGCGCGCGCCGCGGTCGAGGCCCGCTCGTCGGCGTCCACCTGGGGGCCGCGTTCGGCAGCGCCAAGGTGTGGGCGCCCGAGCGCGCCGTCGAGTTCTGCCGGACGCTACGCGACGGGGGCGGCTCGCCCGTCCTGCTCGGCGCCGCCGGGGACGCGCCGGGCGTCGAGGCGGTGCGGGCCGCGGCGAGAGCGCCGAGCCTCGTGGGGCGTGACCGCCCCGAGCTGCTGCCGGCGCTCCTCACGGAGCTCGACGCGCTCGTCGCCGGCGACACCGGCGTGGCGCATCTGGCGGCGGCGCTCGGCACGCCGGTGGTCGCCCTCTTCGGTCCCACCGACCCGGCGCTCAGCGCGCCACGTGGTCCCGTCGCTCTGCTCTCGCATCCGGTGCCGTGCGCGCCCTGCTTCTACCGGACGTGCCCCATCGACCATCCGTGCATGCGCCTCCTCGCGGCGGAGCGGGTGCGCGAGCGCCTCGAGACGCTCCTGGGAGCGCACCGCTGAAGGCGCTCACCATCCTGCACCTGGCCGCCAACCGGTGGTGGACGGGGAGTGCCGACCCGACGCTCCAGCTCGTGCGCGGGCTCCGCGCGCGCGGCCACCGTGTCCTCCTCGGCGTGATCCCCGGGGACCGCTTCGAGCTGAAGGCGCGCGAGGTGGGCCTCGAGCTGATCGAGGGGCTAGGGCTCAGCCCCGGCGCCGCGGCGGGCGACACGCTGAGGCTCCGCGCGCTCCTGCGCCGCGAGGGCGTGGACCTCGTCCACGCGCATCACTCGCACGACCACTGGCTCGCGCTCGTGGCCAGACCGGCGCGCCCCGGCCGCGGCCGCCCGCCCATCCTTCGGACCTTCCACACCCTGCGCGCGGTGAAGCGCGGCCGCCTGGCCGCCGGCCTCTATCGGCGGACGGCCGGTGTCTTCGCCGTCTCGCGCCAGATCGAGGTGCGCTGCCACGAGAGCGGCATTCCGTCGGAGCGGGTCTTCTGGATCCCCGGTGCCGCCGACCTGCCGCGGTTCGAGCTCCCGGCCGACCCGCGGCCGGTCCGCGAGGAGTTCGAGCTCGGTGAGGCGCCGGTGATCGTCTCGGTCGCGCGCCTTGCGCCGAATCGCGGCCACGAGCTCTTGCTCGAGGGCTTCCGGCTGCTCCTGCGGGAGATGCCCGGCGCCCGGCTGCTCCTCGTGGGCAAGGGGGAGACCCGGGCGCGGCTCGAGCAGGTCGTGGCCGACCTCGGGCTCGCCAAGTGTGTCGTCTTCACGGGCTACCGCGACCGAGACCTGCCGGCCGTCCTCGCGTCCGCCGACTGCTTCGCGCTCATGGCGGCGGGCTCCGACGACTCGTGCCGCGCCGCGCTCGAGGCGATGGCGGCGGCCCGCCCGGTCGTCGCGCGCGGCGTGGGCGCCCTGCCCGAAACGGTGGTCCACGGCGAGACGGGCCTCCTCGTCGAGGACGACCGGCCCGAGAGCGTCGCGGCCGCGCTCGCCCAGGTGCTCGGCGCGCCGGGGCGCGGCCGGGACATGGGACTGGCCGGGCGGCAGCGGGCCCAGACGGTCTTCAGCCCCGAGCGGTCCGTGGAGACGGTCGAGCGCGTCTACCGGAGCCTCGCGTGACGATCCTCCAGCTCGTCTCCTGCCGTGGCTGGTCGTCGGACGCCTACTGGGCCGCGCGACTCACGCGCGAGCTGGAGCGGCGCGGGCACGTGGTCACGCTCGGCTGCCGCGAGGGAACGGAGACGCGCGTGATGGGCCCGGCGCGCCGCGAGGGCGTGGAGCGGATCGAGACGTTCGGGTTCGCGAGCGGGCTGACGCCGGCCGCCGACGTCGCCGACGTGCGACGGCTGGCGCGGCGCTTTCGCGAGGTCGACGTCGTCCACGTCCACCGCGGCAAGGAGCACTGGCTCGCGGCGGTGGCCAATCTCCTCACCTCGATGCCGCGGCCCCTCGTGAGGACCCGGCACATCGCGCAGGCGGTCCGCCCGCACGCGGCGAACCGCTGGCTCTACCGCCGCGCGACCGCGTGGGTGGTCACGGTGACGGAGGCGATCCGTGGGCAGTACGTCGCCGCAGGGCTCGTGCCGGAGGACCGCATCACCGCGCTGCCTGGCGGTGCGGACGCCGCGCTCTACAGGACGGATCGCGATCCGGTCGTGCGACGGGAGCTCGGCGGCGAGGGTGAGGCGCCGCTCGTCGGCATGGTCGCGGGCTTCCGCGTGATGAAGGGCCACCACGTCGTGGTGGAGGCGGCGGCGCGGCTCGCCCGCACGGGGCTTCACCCGCGCTTCGTCTTCATCGGCCGCGGCGGCACGGAGGCGTCGGTCCGCGATGCGATCCAGCGCGCGGGACTCGCGGAGCAGTTCACGGTCTCGGGCTGGCTCGAAGGGCTGCCGGCGGCGCTCGCGGCGCTCGACGTGGCGCTCTACGTTCCGCTCGAGTCCGACGGCATGTCGCGCGTCGTCTTCGAGTGCCTCGCGGCCGGCCGGCCGCTGATCGCGTCACGCGTCGGCGTCGTGCCCGAAGCGCTGGAGGATGGCGCTCAGGCCGTCCTCGTTCCGGCCGGTGACGCCGCGGCGCTCGCCGCCGCGCTCACGCGGCTTCTGGGCGACGCCGCCGCGCGCGCCCGTCTGGGCGCGGCGGGGCGCGCCATCCTCGAGCGGCGGTACTCGGGCGCGCGCCTGGCCGAGGCCCTCGAGTCCCGCTACGCGCGGCTCCTGGCCCCAGGAGCGTGAAGGTCTCCGTCCTCGCGTTCGACCTCGCGGACAACGCGACGGGCCGCGCGGACCTGCTCGCGCGGCTCCTGGCGCCCCGCTGGGAGGTCGAGGTCGTGGGCCCGAGGTTCGGCCCCGAGCTCTGGAAGCCGGCGCAGGGCGGGGACGTCGCCCACCGCGGGATCCAGGCGGGGAAGTACCCCGGCTTTCTCGGCGCGGTGCCGGGGCTCCTCGGTCTCGTGGACGGCGACATCATCGTCGCGTCGAAGCCCCGGCCGACGAGCTACGGCCTCGGGCTCCTGGCGCGGGCGCGCCGGCGGCGGCCGTTGCTGCTCGATATCGACGACTGGGAGCTCGGTTTCTTCTATCGGGCGGGCGGCTGGGGGCGCGTGGGCCGGGCGCTCGATCTGGCGGACCCGAACGGGCTCGTGTGGACGTGGCTGATGGAGAGGCTCGTGGGGCGGGCCGACGCGCGCATCGTGGCCTCGCGCTTCCTCGAGGCGCGCTTCGGCGGCGCGCTCGTCACCCACGTGCGCGACACCGAGGCCTGGGATCCCGCCCGCTACGACCCGGCGTGGGCGCGCTCGGCGCTCGGCGCCCGGGACCGGCGCGTGGTGATGTTCCTCGGGACGCCGCGCGCCTACAAGGGCGTCGACGACCTGGTCGAGGCGGTCGGCCGCCTCGGCCCCGACGTGATGCTGGCGCTCGTGGGTGCCGAGCCCGGAGGTGCGATGGCGCGCCGCTGGGCCGAGCGGCCGCACGTCAGAGTGGTGGGGCCGGTCCCGTTCCAGGACGTGCCGCGCTACCTCGTGGCCGCCGACGTCGTCGCCGTGCCCCAGCGCGCGACCACCGACACGCTTGCCCAGGTGCCCGCGAAGCTCGTCGACGCGATGGCGCTCGCGCGGCCCGTCGTGTCGACCGCGGTGTCCATGATCCCGGAGATGCTCGCGGGCTGTGGACGTGTCGTGGCGCCGGGCGACGTCGCCGCACTCGCCGAGGCGATCCGCGACCTCCTCGCCCATCCGGCGGCGGCCGAGGCGCTCGGCGCCGCGGCCCGACGCCGGTGCGAGGAGCGCTACAGCTATAGCACCGCCAGGGCCGAGCTGTTCCCGCTGATCGAGCGCCTGCTGACGCGGCGATGAAGCTCCTGATCATCGCGCGCCCCTTCGTCTTCCACGGCGGCGTCGAGCGGGCCACCGCCGGGCTCGTCGGGGCGCTGCTCGAGCACGGGTACGACGTGCACCTGCTGACACCCCGCGGCCAGTACGCGGTGCCCGGCGTCACGCAGCACGTGCTCACGCTGCCACGCCTCCCGGCGCCCGCGCGCGCGCTCGCGCTTGCGGCGGTGGCCCGCCTGGCGGTGGCGCGCGGCACGTGGGACATCGTCCAGAGCCACGAGCGCACGCTCCGCCAGGACGTGTACCGCGCGGGGGAGGGCTGCCACCGCGCCTACCTCGCGAGCCTCGACGGCGGCGGCGGGCGCGGTCTCTACCACCGGATCGTCCTCGGCCTCGAACGCCGCGTGTTCGCGGGCACGCCCGAGATCGTCGCGATCGCGAAGCGCGGGGCCGCCGAGATCGCGGCGCTCTACGGCGTGGCGCCAGCGCGCCTCTCCGTCGTGTACAACGGCGTTGACCTCGAGCGCTTTCACCCGAGGAACCGCGGGAGGCACCGCACGACGGCGCGCGCCGATGCCGGGCTGCCGGCCGACGCCTGGACCATCCTCTTCGTGGGGAGCGGCTTTCCGCGAAAGGGGCTCGCGACGCTGATCGAGGCCTTCGGCGTCCTGCCCGATCGGACGGCCCGCCTCGTCGTGATCGGCAAGGGAGACGCGAGCCCGTTTCAGGAGCTCGCCAGGCGGCTCGGCGTCGCGGAGCGGATCGCGTGGCTGGGGCCGCGGGAGGACGCGGAGCGCTGGTACGGGGCCGCCGACGTCGTCGCCCTGCCGAGCCGCTACGAGCCGTTCGGCAACGTCCATCTCGAGGCGCTCGCCTCGGGCGTCCCCGTCGTCGCGAGCACGGCCGCGGGCGGCGCCGAAGCGATTCGCGAGGGATGGAACGGCGCCATCGTGGATCCACGAGACGCAGGGGCCCTGGTCCGGGCACTGGCCTCCCTTCGCGAGACGCGTGGCAGAGACCTCGGAGAGCGCGCGCGCCGGTCGGCCGAGCCCTTCACCTTTGCCGCGCAGGTCGAGGGATTCGCGAAGGTTTATGGTCGGTTCAGGCGCGCAAGGTGCGATTTTTCTTGAGGAATCCAGCTCAGCGACTTAGACTCGGGCACGTGGTGTCTCGCCCGGCCGTGTTCATGGATCGTGACGGGACCCTCACCGTAGAAGTGGGGTACGTCAACCACCCGCGGCGGCTCCGGCTCCTGCCGCGCGCAGCGCAGGCGGTCCGGCGCTTGAACGAGGCCGGCATCGCCGCGGTGGTCGTCACCAATCAGGCGGGGATCGCGCGCGGCTATTTCTCCGAAGAGGTCCTTCAGGCGGTGCACGCAGCGCTCGTCGCCCAGCTCAAGGATGAAGGCGCGCACCTCGACGGCATCTACGTCTGCACCCACCATCCGACGGAGGGCGCGCCGCCCTACCGGCTCGACTGCGATTGCCGAAAGCCAAGGCCCGGCCTCATCCACCGCGCCGTGGCGGATCTCGGCCTCGACCTGCGACGCTCGGCGCTCGTCGGGGACAAGGCGTCGGACCTCCTCGCGGCGCGCGCCGCCGGCGCCGCGGGCGTGCTCGTGCTCACGGGCTACGGGCTCGGCGAGTGGGAGTACCGGCGCGCGACATTCGCGGTCGAGCCCGATCACGTCGCCGAGGACCTGCTCGACGCGGTCGACTGGGTGATCCGGAGGCGCGCGGCGTGACGGACGCGACCGCCGGCATGCGCGCCGCGATCGACGGCTTCGCCGCGCGGACGGTCGTCGTCATCGGCGACCTGATCAGCGACGAGTACCTCTTCGGCAAGCCCGATCGGATCTCGCGCGAGGCGCCGGTGCTGATCCTGCGCTTCGCCCAGCGACAGGTGCTGCTCGGGGGCGCCGCCAACGCCGCCCACAACGTCCACGCGCTGGGCGCCCGCGTGGTGCCGATCGGCGCCGTCGGGCGTGACGCCGTCGGCGAGGAGCTCGTGGCCCTGTTCCACGCGGCCGGGATGCCGACGGACGGGATCGTCGCCGAAGCCGGCCGGACGACGCCCGTGAAGACGCGCGTCATGGCGGGCGGTTACCAATCGACGCGCCAGCAGGTGGTGCGTCTCGACCGCGAGCCAGCCGGTGAGCTCATCGCCACGAGCGAGGACGCGCTCCTCACGCGGCTCTCCGCGCTCGGGGCCCGCGCCGACGCGATCCTGGTCTCCGACTACGGCTACGGCACGGTCACCTCGCGCATCTTCGAGCGCGTCCGGGCGCTCGCGCGCCGGACCGGCGCGATCGTGAGCGTGGACAGCCGCTATCAGCTGCCGCGCTTTGCGGGCGTCACGGCGGCGACGCCCAACGAGGCCGAGCTGGCTCAGCTCACGGGGATGCCGACGGACGACGAGCAGGGGGTTGATAAGGCCGGCCGCCAGCTCCTCGAGCGCTTGGACGCGCGGCTTCTCCTCGTCACGCGTGGGAGCCAGGGCCTGGCCCTGCTCGAGCGCGACGGCGCCACGACCTTCATGCCCATCCACGGGAGCGACGAGATCGCCGACGTGACCGGCGCCGGCGACACGGTGATCAGCACGTTCACGCTCGCGCTCGCCTCCCGCGCCGCGCCGGCGGAGGCGGCCGCGCTGGCCAATGTCGCCGGCGGGCTCGTCGTCATGAAGCGCGGCACGGCGACGGTCGCGCGCGACGAGCTGCGGCGGGCCCTCAACCTATGACCCTCGACGAAGCCGCGGCGCTCGCCGAGCGGCTTCGAGCGGAGGGGAAGCGCATCGTCCTCGCCAACGGCTGCTTCGACCTGCTCCACGTGGGCCACGTGCGCTACCTGGGCGCCGCCCGGCGCCTCGGTGACGTGCTCTTCGTCGGCATCAACTCCGACGCGACGGTGTCGCGCCTCAAGGGGCCCGGGCGCCCGCTCATGGCCGCCGCCGAGCGCTCCGAGATGCTCCTGGCGCTCCGCGACGTGGACCACGTCGTCGTCTTCGACGAGGACCGCGCCGATCGGCTGATCGAGCGGCTCCGCCCCGACGTCCACGCCAAGGGGACCGACTACACGCCGGACGCGGTACCGGAGGCGGCGACCGTGCGGAGGCTCGGCGGCCGGGTCGCGGTCGTGGGCGACGCGAAAGACCATTCGACGCGCGACCTGATCTCGCGCATCGTCGAGCGCTTCCGGTGAACATCGCGCTGGTCAAGCTCTCCTCGCTCGGCGACGTAGTGCACGCGCTGCCGGCGGCGGGCGCGCTCCGGGCGCGCTTCCCGCGCGCGCGCCTGACGTGGATCGTGGAGCGGCGGGAGGCCGCGCTGCTCAGGGGCAACCCGGCGCTCGACGAGGTCGTCCCCGTCGACACCCGCGGCTGGCGGCGGGTCCGCACCCCCGTCGGCGCCGTCGCGGTCGCGGGCGCGCTGGCAGAGCTCCGGCGTCACCTCGCCGGCTCGCGCTTCGACGTCGCGGTCGACCTGCAGGGCTTGCTCAAGAGCGGCATCCTCACCCTGGCGACGCGGGCGCCGCTCCGCATCGGGTTTGTGGCGGGCCTCTGCCGGGAGCCGCTCGCTGCGCTCTTCACCAACCGCCGCGTGAGGCCGCCGGCCGAGGCGCGGCACGTCGTGGAGCAGAACCTGGCGCTGCTCGAGCCGCTCGGCGTGTCGGGGGCGAGCGTCGACTTCGCGTTGCCGACTCACGCCGCCGCCGAGACGCGGGCGGAGGACTTCCTGGCGGCGGCGCGCCTGAAGCCGCGCGACCGCCTGGTCGTCGTGAACCCCGGGGCGGGGCGGCCCGACAAGCGCTGGCCCGCGGACCGCTTCCGCGAGCTCGCGCGCCGCCTCGCTGGCGATGCAGGCGCCGCTCCGCTCGTCGTCTGGGGCCCGGAGGAGCGGGAGCTCGCCCTCGCCATCGCCGGCGGGCCCGTGACGCTCGCGCCGCCGACGGACCTCGGCACGCTGCTCTCGGTCCTGCGCCGCGCGAGCGTCGTCGTCGCGGGCGACACGGGGCCGCTCCACCTGGCGGCGGCGCTCGGCGTGCCCTGCGTCGGGCTCTACGGGCCCACCTCGGCGGAGCGGAACGGGCCGTGGCGCCAGCGGGCGCTCGCGAGCCCGGACGGCCGGCTCGAGTCCCTGGCCGTCGCGGCGGTCTTCGACGCGGTCCGGGAGGCGCTCTCTCCGTGAGGCCGCGGATCTCCGTCGTCGTCGTCACGCTGAACGAGGAGGAGCGGCTGCGCTCGTGCCTCGAGAGCGCCGCGTGGGCCGACGAGGTCATCGTCGTCGACGCCGAGTCCGCCGACAAGACGGTGCAGGTCGCGCGTGAGTTCACCGACCGGGTCTTCGTCCAGCCCTGGCCCGGCTTCGCGGCCCAGAAGAACTTCGGCCTGGAGCAGGCGACGGGTGAGTGGGTCCTGTCGCTCGACGCCGACGAGGAGGTGTCCCCCGAGCTCCGGGACGAGATCCGCGCTGCCCTCGCGACGCAGACGCCCTGCGCGGGCTACCGGATCCCCCGCCGGAACATCATGTGGGGACGCTTCATGCGCCACGGCGGCCTCTATCCCGACTGGCAGCTCCGCCTCTTCCGGCGTGGCCGGGGACGGTTCGTCGAGCGCGCCGTGCACGAGTCTGTCGAGGTGACGGGCGAGGTGGAGCGGCTGGGCGCGCCGCTGGTCCACCGGAGCTACCGCGACATCAGCGATTTCCTGACGCGCGCCGACCGGTACTCCACGCTGGCGGCGGAGGACTGGGTCCGGAGCGGGCGGCGCCCGCGGACGGGGGATCTGATCCTCCGGCCGGCGGGACGGTTCCTCTCGATGTATGTCGTCCACGGAGGGTTCCGCGACGGCTGGCGAGGCTTTCTTCTCGCGGTGCTCTACGCGTACTATGTGTTCATCCGCTCGGCGAAGGTATGGGAGAGGACGAGGCTCGAATGACGAGGGCGAAGGACCGCGTGCTGTCCGGTATGCGCCCGTCCGGGAAGATCCACCTGGGCAACTTCCTGGGGGCGCTCGACAACTGGGTGCGGATGCAGGACGCGTACGACTGCTTCTTCTTCGTCGCGAACTGGCACGCCCTCACGGACGATCAGGACACCTCCGAGGTCCCCGGCGACACGGTCGAGATGCTCGCCGACTGGCTCGGCGCGGGCCTCGACCCTGAGCGCGCCACGCTGTTCATCCAGTCGCTCGTGCCGGAGCACGCGGAGCTCCACCTGCTGCTCTCGATGGTCACGCCGGT
>Ga0209474_10001649_pt1 | contig 21465 bp, 10 predicted proteins | sample GraSoiAngelo_145_FD_185902 | JGI IMG/M metagenome (GOLD analysis project Ga0209474, IMG submission 185902) | Grasslands soil microbial communities from the Angelo Coastal Reserve, California, USA - 14_1009_05_20cm (SPAdes) (version 2) | ecosystem: Environmental > Terrestrial > Soil > Grasslands... | reverse complement strand
CGCTTCCGGTTTCAATGTGCGCAGCGCCTTGTAGCTGCCGATGACGATCTCATCGCCGGATTGCAGACCTTTGGTAACCTCGATGTCCGTGACGCCGGAGATTCCGGTGTCCACGGGACGGAAGAAGGCTTTCTTGCCGTTCACGACGAAAACACCCTGAATTTCATCCTTTTTCGGATCACCGGACGCAGCGGGCGGCGGCGCAGCAAGGGTCACACCCGAGCCTTGGCCTTTGGCGTTCTTCGCCGCTTCTTCTAACTCCTTGCGAGTCCGCATGGCCAGCGCCTGGATGGGAATGGCCACGACATTCTTGCGCTCGGCAGTCTTGATTTTCGCGGTTGCAGAAAGCCCCGGCCGCAGGTTGTCGGGTGGCATGTCCAGCGTTACCACCACTTTAAAATCCTTCGCTTCCTGAGTGCTGGTGGTGGTTTGCGTGGTTGTCAAACCCGAACTGCGCAATACCGCCTGCGAGCCGATTTCAGTCACTTTGCCCTTGAACACTTTGCCGGGAACGGCGTCGATCGTGACGTCGGCCTCCTGCCCCATCTTTACGTTCACGATGTCTGTCTCATCCACTTTCACTTCCGCCGTGACCACCGACATGTCGGAGAGCGTCATCAAAAAGCTGCCGTTGGAATTCTGGATGCCCGGGACAACATAGTCACCCACGCGTTCCGGCAAGTAGCTCACGATGCCATTGATCGGTGAAGTGTAAATCGTCTTGTGCAAAACGTCTTCCGTATGTGTGAGCACGGCACGGCTCTGATTCACCTGCGCCCGCGTTTGATCCATTTGAGCCCGCAAGGCTTGCACGCGCGCTTTTGCAGACTCAACAGCAGCGGCCGTCGCATCATAAGTTGTCTTGCGCTGGTCAAAATCCTGCTTCGGGATCAAGCCATCCTTATAGAGGCCCTGACCGCGGTCGTAGTCCAGCTTGGCCTTTTCCAGGTTAGCCTGCTGGGAAATGAGATCCGCTTGGGCTGCTTTATAGCTCCCCTCAGCAGCCTGAGCGCCGGATTCAGCCGAAGTAGTAGCCGCCGATTGCGCTTGAACGTCCGCATTTGCTTGGACGTTCTCCTGGAGGAGTAGTTTGTCGCCCTTTTTTACCTTGTCGCCTTCCTTAACCAGTATTGCCGTGATTCTTCCAAATCCCTGGGCCGTCACATTCGTATAGGTGGTGGGCTTGATTTCGCCCGAGGCGGTTACCAGGGACACCAAGCTGTCTTGCTTGGCCACTTTGGCCGTTTGCACCGTAACCACGCCCTTGTTTGCCTGGTTTACGCTGAAAAGAACAATTCCGCCGAGAACAACTGCGACACCCGCGCCAATCGCCACTTTATGCCACGTCTTCATTCGCTTCCCTTTCGCTCCACCACGCTGCGCCCGCTACTCCAAATTGCTGCCATCCTGCGAAGTTCCATGAAATCTTGGGTTTGCGATGCCGCGCGATGGCCAATACGTATCCGAACCGCTCGCTTCTACATGTACATACGCCTGTCCCGCCCGAAATGTTTCGCGGGATACTCAGCCCGGCTATGTAGCTCGAATACGCAACAAACCCCAGCATTGCTTGTTAGTTTCGGAGAGCCTCGCCAGGAGCGGAGGCGTACGCCCCACACCTATTGTATCGTTATTAACAGGGCGTGAAAAGTGTTCCCGCTCAGCTCTAGCACCGGCATCCGACCCACACCCTATTCGACGCGGGCAGGAGCTGATTGGTCAGCCGCGAAAGTGTTGAATGCCGGCGTTAGAGTACCCGTTACACGCTGGAATCTCGCTCGGGCGCCCTCTGTGGCCTCCATTGACATGCAAACTTCCAACGATAGAATCGATTTCATGAAGTCCTCGGGCTTGGCATCACCAAGAAATGCGGCTAGAAAGTTGGTTGGCTTTCTCGTTCTTGCATTCGCCCTTCTGCTTTCATCGAACAGCGCTTTGGCGCAATCCGGCGCAGGAGCGGACGATCCCCGCGTGTCAAAACTATATGGCGATGCAAAAGCCGCGGAAGCGCATGGTGATTTTGCAGGTGCCGCTGCCAGTTACGAAGCGCTTCTCCAGGTTGCGCCGCGCCTGGCGCCTGCCTACAACAATCTGGGCTCACTTTATCTTCGGCAGCGCGAGTACAAGAAAGCCGCTGCGGTTCTGGAGAAGGGGCTGAAGATTGACCCCAAAATGTCGTCCGCGTCGGCGCTCCTGGGCATTGCCCTCTACGAGCTGGGCGATTATGCCGGAGCGGGACGGAATCTGGAATCCGCGCTGCGCGCCAACCCCAGGGACAACAACGCCGAGCTTTTTCTGGCGAATGACCTGATCAAGCTCGGCAAAATTGAACAGGCCGCGGAGCATTTGCGGCAACTTTCCCTGCGCCAGCCCGAAAATCAGGAAGTCCTGTATTTGCTTGGCAAAGTGCACATGAAATTGTCGGAGCAGGCGCTCACGAAACTCAATGCGCTGGATGCCAATTCCGTGTGGGTTCACGAAATCTCCGGTGAGGTCATGGAGAGCATGAAGAATTACGACGGCGCGCTGCTCGAATACAAGAAAGCCGTGGAAGTGGCGCCCATGCAAGCGGGCACTCACTACCATTTGGGGAATGCTTACTGGTCGCTGAATATGTGGGACGCCGCGACGGAGCAGTTTCACGCGGAACTCGCGAACGATCCTTCGAACTGCATGGCGCAATGGAAGATTGGGAACATTATTCTCGAACAGCACGGGGACCCGGCGGCGGCGCTCGCGGAAACGCAGAAAGCGCTGGACGCGTGCCCGGATCTCATGGAGGCGCGCGTGGATCGCGCTCGCGCGTTGATAAAGCTGGAGCGGCACGCAGATGCGGTGAAGGATTTGGAGGCCGCGGTAAAAGCTGATCCAGCAGAAGCTTCGACGCATTTCCTTCTGGCGCAGGCATATCGCGCGCTCGGGCGGACACAGGAAGCTCAAGCTGAAATGAAAGTGTTCAGCAAACTGGAAGAGAGTGCGCGAGCGAAAACCGCAGAGAGAGCCAAAGAAGTGTTGCAGGAAAAAAGCAAAGAGCCGTGAGGGATTCTTTGAGCTGCATTTCCACCGGCGTTCGGATAAATCGCTGGAAAATCTTTAGGAATTCATGGCGTTTGCGGAGTGGAGCGGCTGCCGGTGAGAGCCGCGCAGCGGTCGTATTCGCCCTTGGCTTTTTCCGCAAGGCTCTGCTTGCGGTAGACGGGAGCCAGCATGCAATGCAGATTGGGAGTTTGCGGAGAAAGCTCGATCGCCTTTTCTAATTCCACCTGCGCTTTGGGAAAGTCTTCCAGCCGGCTGTAAGCCTTGCCAAGAAGTTCGTGCGTTTTGGAGTCGCGCGGATCAATTTCAATGGCTTGAAGAAGGAGCGTGACAGCTTCCTTCGGGCGGTTTTCGTCAATCAGGAGACTGCCCAGATCTATGTAGGGTCGGGAATTCTTGGCCACAGATTGCTCTTGCCAGGTGATCGCCTGCTGGTATGCCGCAGCCGCTTCTTCGTTTCGGCCAAGCCCCGCAAAGGACAAACCCAGATTATCATTTGCTTTTACATTCCTGGGATCGAGCTTCAAACATTGCTGGAAAGCGCTGATGGCTTCGGCAAAGCGGTTCTCGTTGTATTTTGTGCGGCCCAGATTGTACCAACCGTCGGAATCATTAGGAGCCCACTCGAGCATCTTGGTCAACCACTTGTCGGCGTCGGCGTAGTCTGCAAGAACGATATAGTCGAAGGCAACAATCTTCAAATCGGCGGCTGACGGGTTGCGGTATTTTGCGCCCGCCGTGAATTCCTCCAGGGAGGCTTTGGCCTTTTCTTCACGGTCCTTTGGGAGAGATGGCTCGGGAGTCGACGCCATCGCGCCGCCCATTCCACCTTGCGATTGAACGGCGAGCTGGCGATCCAGAATCGCTTCCGCCTGAATTTCGCGGAAAAGGATGTGGCCTAGAAGAAAGTGGCCATCGGCCGAGTTCGCATGTGTCTGCAAGTATTGTCGGACGACGCGGTCGGCTTCCGTGAACTTGGATTGCTGCAAAAGAATTTTGGCTTCGGAGAGAAGCGCTTCCGTTTGCTCGGAAGACTGGGCAGCGTTTGTGGCTCGCATTGGAATTATGGGAAGAAGAAAGCAAAGGAGCGTGAAGAGGAGACCTCGGAGAGCTTTTTCTAGGCGTAAAGAGTTTTGCATCAGGGTCACGAGGGGCTTCACCGGCGGTTCATCACCGCTTCGGCCAGATCCGCGAGTTGCTTCGCGGTGTATTCGTTGCCCTCCAGATTAGCTGCCATTCGCCCTTGGCGGTCGACGATCACGGTATGCAGCCCGTGGGTCAACAGGCCTTCATCCTGCCAGGAATTCACGCCGAATTCCCGGCATAGATTCTTCACGTCGGCGGAAGGCCCCGTGAGGAAATGCCAGCCTGTGGCGTCCTGGGTCCACGTGCGCGCGTAATCAGCCAGCGTCTCCGGCTGGTCATGCTCGGGATCGAAAGTAATAGTCAACAGCACGAGGTCCTTCCCCATCCGGCTCGCAAAGCGCCGATGGAGGACCCCGAAATTGTTGGACGCGCGGAAACAAAAATTGGGAAAAGGACATCTGGTGTAGATGAATGTAATCGCAACCACCTTGCCCTTTAACGCGGAAAGCTTGACGGTCTCGCGCTCTTGGTCGATGAGAGTGAAGTCGGGCGCGGCCTGGCCGGCCTGCAAGACTGGCGCATTGCGGGAAAGCGAAGAAGTCGCGGCATCGAGAATCTCTAATTGGCGCGCGGCCATGGGCTCCTGCGTGGCGTTTTCGTAAGCACGAATGTGAATCTGCCCGGCGTATGCCGCGTCCTTCCGCACCTCCAGCTTGAAGTCGATCAACATGCCGGGGTTCAGGCCATCGAGAGCCTTGGAATCACGCACCGATAATGTCATCACCATCGCTTCCATGTACCCGGGAATCGCTTGGCAGGAGACCTTGAGAGAAAGATGCTGGCGATCAGCAAAGAGGACCAGTCCCGATGCCGAATAGGTTTCTCCGAATAGGCGGGGAACCGCAAAGAACAGAGAAAGTATGAGCAGACATCCACGGCGCCGCATCGTTCGACTCACGTTTCTTACCCGCGATTCCCGCCATTCTAACGCGGATCCAGCCTGGACGATGGCGCGGATTCCGTTGACGCGAGATTCGAAGATCCGAGCCGAAACGGTTTCCGCGCAAGCTTGGTGTAGCTTTTCGCGAACTCTTTAATTTCAATGAACTGGTTCTTGTCTACATTCGTGAAACTCTGGCGGGAATTAGAGGCAGGCCACCACACTTCCAACTGTACAATCTTCGCCGATTTCCCCAAACCGATGTGCTGTTGTATGGGGTTGGCGCCGAAGGAGCCGCCGCTGCTGGCTGTGCGGTACACGGATCGCCGCCCGCGTCCTTCGTTTTCTACGGTCGCTTGGATGCGCGCCCCGATTCCCGCACGGTTTGACCTGACACCCGCGAGTTTCACGGTGATCCAGTCGTTGCCGTTTCCAGGATTTTCATACACTCGGAATTGATGCGCGTCTCCCGGTGTTGGCCCGCCAATCGATACCAATAGATCTTCCGTCCCATTGTTGCCCAAGTCTGCAAAAGCGACGGCATGGCCCTTGTGCAAATCGCCAGTGCCGGAGGATGCCGTGATGTCCACAAAATCCTTTCCCTCGCGGTTGCGAAGAAGCATTTTGGGAGCGAGCGCGCCGTACTCAGGGCCGCCGGTGGCCAAATAAATGTCCGGATACCCATCATTATCAACGTCCCCGAAATTTGCGCCCATAGGCACATTGATCTTGTTCAAGCCTGCTTCTGACGTAACGTCTTTGAAAGGCCCATTGCCCAAGTTGCGGTAGAGCTTGAAGGTCTCGGCGTTCGTGGGAAGTCCCATGTAGCTCCGCATCGTTTCATCCAGCGAAAAAAAGTAAGTGCTCACGAAAATGTCGGGCCAGCCATCATTGTCGTAATCGAAGAACCAGGTTGCAAAACTCTGCGATTGCGGCTGGTGTACTCCTGCCTGCTGCGAAACCTCCGTAAAAGTGTTGTCGCGATTGTTGTGGTAAAGAAAGTTGCCGCCGTATAGATTCGAGACATAGAAGTCCACGTAACCGTCGTTGTCGTAATCCGCCGCCGCGACTCCTTTGGTAAACGCGATTTTGTTGACGCCGGAAGCCGCGGAAATGTCTTGGAAGGTCCCGTCTCCCTTATTGAGGAAGACCTGGCTCGGGCCGTTTTCGTTGCCGACAAAGAGATCGAGGAGCCCATCATTATTAATGTCCACCCACACGGCGGTTTGCGTGCGAGTGGCAGGCTCGGCCAGGCCTGCCTGACGGGTAACGTCGGTAAATGTTCCGTCACAGTTGTTACGCAAAAGCGATTTGCGCACGGGGAATTCCCATGCGCCGCGCAGTACGAGCAGATCCATGCATCCGTCGTTGTTGTAATCGGCCTGAACCATGTTCAGCCCGCCCAGTTGACCGGATAGCCCCGCCTGCGCCCTGCGGTCCGTAAATGTACCGTCTCCATTGCTGTGAAAGAATCGCAGCGGCTGGCACACATCGTAGCTGGACACCACAACGTCCAGCAGGCCGTTATTCTCGAAATCGTCTACAACCACGCCGCCCGCCATCGAAGTGAAATTCAATCCCGCTGCGGGCGCTACATCCGCGAACTTTCTGAAATCTTCCCTGCTCGCAAAAACGGACGGCGAGATCAAATATTTGTGAGGCACACCTGCAGGATATTTCCCCAGCGTCATATACGCGAGATTCAGCAGCCACTTTACCTGTACCGCATCCGGCCGTTCGGGTGCGAGCTCCAGATATTTCGTAAAGTACTCGATAGCTTTTTCCGAATCGCTTGTCTGCTGGTAGCAGAAGCTTGTTCGCGGAGGAAAAGTACACCGGTCGAGCGGATTGCGGTAAATGTCGTTTTCCATCTCCGATTTATGTAAATAAGTCACGCCAAGAACTTCCGTCAATTGCGGCACACCTGCCGGCACATTGGTGGCCGCGAGCCGGTAAGCCGCTTGCCACTCCTTGGTCGCAGCATCCATGTTGCCTTGATAAGCCTGAAGTTGCGCTAATCCGTAGTGCGTCTGAATCGCATCGTAAGGCGTCGTAGCCGCCATCTTCCCGGTATCGCCCAGTGTTCTTTCCATCGCCTTAATCCCTTCCGCGAGCGACTGCTTTCGAACCGCGCACACCTCCTGCAGATCCTGCTCCCACCCAGCCGGCTTGGGAAACTTTTGGAAAAGCATATCGGCCAAAACTTGCCCTGCCACATCCGCTGGATATTGAATCGCGCCTTTTCCCGCCAGATGAAGATCGCGATTCGGTCCCATCCCCTGCCCCGCTGCGCCCAGATTCGCGGGAACAGGCGCGGCACCGTTGCTTTGCCCCTTCTGTTCCTGCTTCCTGCTCAGCAGCTTCACGATGACAAATCCCGTCGGCACTTTCACGATCGCGCTAACTTGCCCCGGCTCGAGCGACTCGACCGCCACTCGCAATTCCGGGCGCAACGACGAAGCATCTGCTTCACCGACATAGCCCCCACTGCTCGCGTTCGGATCAATCGATAATTCCTTGGCAACGTCGGCGAACTTGGCCCCTCTTTTCAGCCGTTCCAGCGCCTCTTCCGCCTTGGACTCCGTGTCGACCACGATCACTTGCAAGCTAACTTGCACTCCCGAAGACTCCTGCGCAGGAACAGGCAGTCGCTTCCATCCCGCATAGGACGCATAGCAAAAGAGCAAGACTCCTAGAGCAGTGATGACCTTGGTCGAGCGAGCTGAGGTGCCCGGGAAGGCTCGAGCGATCCCTCCCATCAGTTCTTTTCTTTCGTTTCCGTAGGACTCGAAACGCCTTTCGTCAGTTTTGCGAACCCTTCCAGCGCCGCTTGCACCTGTTCCGCGTACGGCCCATTCGGCTCCAACTGCAAGTATCTCTGGTACGCTTCGACCGTCCCCGCGGGGATAACGTAAACCATCTTGCCGCCTTCCGGCTTGCTCGTGATGGTGTTCGTCAAGGCGTCGCCTAAAAGTTTCCACGCCAACGCATCTTGCGGGTTGAGTTGCGTCGCCTTTTGGAGCGGCGCAATCGCCTCCGCCAGCTTTCCATTGTTCGTCAGCACAATGGCGATGTTCTTGTAGCAACCCTCTTGCGTGTTCTTGGCCGCGGGATCCACGGTCAGAATCTTTTCGCATGACGCGGCCGCTTCCGGCATCTTGCCCACCTGCGCAAAATCCGTTCCAAGCTCCATGTACGTCCCCGCCGCAGGCTTCAGGATGGCGGCTTGTTGCAGCATGGTTATCGCCTCTTGATGCTCTCCTAGTCCACCGTAGGCGATGCCGAGATTGCTCAAAATTACGGGCACGTCCTTGTCTTGCACCAGCATCTCAACGGCTTTCTGCTGGCTCACTAGCCCGTTCCGTATCACTCCAATTAAACCAATCACGTGGAGGCCACTCTCATCCCTCACTTTGGTCTCTTCCAGCGCCTGCTCATATTCCGTAATCGCCATCTGATAATCCGCTTTCATCTTGGTCAGCAGCGCCGGCCGTTGGTCGGTCGATGCTGTCTGGAGTTGTTGCCGAATCGCTTGAGCATCCTGCATGGCACGATTGCCGCTTGCGAAATGCGGCTTCATCAAATCCGATCTCTTCACGGCCTCTTCCCGCGTCTTACTCGCCGTCTTAATGTCCGTCTCCTGCACTTGCGCAAAGAGCGGTGGTAACAGGATGATTTGCAGCGCCAGCGCGCCGACTTTCAGTAGCAATCGGCTCACAAAAATTCTCCTTTCTCATGCGATAGGTCTCGCGCGCATTATGTCGCAAAGCGGCCTCGTCAGCCACTGGATCCATGTCCGTTTTCGCAAATCCCGTAGAGGCGGCCTTCAGCCCGGCTCTTCTCGAGTTAGCACTGGCTTTGTTGACACGCTGGTTCGGAGCGCACCTGTCCAAACCTGTCATCCCGAATCCCCGCGCCCATCAAAGAAGAATCGTCGCGGGGTGAGGGATCTGCTTTTCGGTTTTTGCTGAGTGCCTGTCGCAGATGTCAACGAAGCTAGTTAGCCCTTTGAACCCCCGCACTCTGACTAGAGAGCACAGGAGAGATGCATCCCCTCTTCCCTTCGTGAAAGGCGCTAAGTGAGCGGACGGCGAAGGGTTGGTGACTGACGGGCCTTTGACTTGAGCCTCACCATGAAACGGCCCTAACGCGAGAAGGCAACGCAAGACTCGGCCAAAGGATACGCCTTGTAACATTGATTCAACCGCGGCCTTCGGCGAGGGAATAACCCCGCCTATCTCCCCTCTTTTCATTCAATTAAGTGGGAACGTGAAGATGACACACGGGTGCATTGACTCCCGCCGCCCGTGTGTCTAAGACTGCCGCCAAGGTTTGGGATACCGCGAGGGGTGTCCTTCTCAGTCGTGTCTTTGCTGGGCTCGGTTTTGCACTTGGATTGGGCCTGATGCACCCGATCATTTAAGACCTTATTGAGGGGGCGAGTGATGAAGAATTTCTCTGACTTCCGCAACTGCATTTCCCGTCTGACTTCCCGCCGCGGATTGGCTTTTGCCTGCGGGTTTGCCCTGCTGTTGCTCCTTTTGCCAGCCGGCCTCCACGGCCAGGCGGTCAGCAGAATCAACGGCGACGTGACGGATCAAGCCGGAGCCGAGGTCCCCGATGCCAAGGTGACAGTAACGAACGTGGACACGAACGTGTCCAAGACGACCGTCACCACTTCGGCTGGCACTTACCTGATTATTGACCTCATCCCAGGGACATATTCCGTCAAAGTAGAAAAGGCGGGGTTTAAAACTTTTGTCAGCACAAGCGTGACTGTCGTCGGTGGGGCAACATCCACTGTTAATGCTACTCTACAGCCAGGCACTGTGACGGAAACGGTTGAGGTCACAGCACCAGCGATTGCATTGCAAACGGAGCAACCAGAGATCGGCACGACCATCAGCCAGAAGCTCACGGAGGAGTTGCCGCAAATCATCAGCGGGGATTTTCGCCAGATTGACAGTTTCATCTTTTTGACGCCGGGCGTTACGGGCAACGGATTCAGCCACCGGATTAATGGGGGCGTAGACCAACAAACGGAAGTCATGTTCAACGGCGTGCCGGAAGCTTTTTCAGAGACCGCAGGCTTTACGACTTGGAACCAGCCGCCTTACGACTCGATCAAAGACGTGGACATACTAACGGGATCTTTTTCCGCGCAGTACGGTCTAGGGCAAGGCGTCGAGCAGTATCGCACCAAATCCGGCACAAACGCGATTCACGGCAACGCTTTCTTCTTTTACAGAGATGCCTATTTTGATGCTCCAGGCGCTGTCAACGATATAAATCCCAACAACAATGGCGTGGTCGGCGCACCCAACACGGACCACGAAACCGACTGGGGATTTTCTCTCGGCGGACCGGTTCTATTGCCCAAAATCTATAACGGGCGGAATAAAACCTTCTGGTTCTTCAGCATAGATAAGTACCGCTTCGCTCAAGGGCAAGGTCCCGTCACTGTTCCTACACCTGCCGAAATTGGTGGCGATTTCAGCGGTCTGGTTGATCCTGTGGCCGGCACTCCGATACCAATTTTCGTTCCTGTTGCCTGGGCTTCCAACGTGTCGCTTATACCTTCGGGGTGCACGGTCCCAGCAACGGGCCCTGGCAGCCCGGGAACCCAATGGCCGGGAAACAAGATTCCTCAAAGCTGTTTCAGCGCGAACTCAAAGGCCTTGTTGGGTTTTATTCCGAAACCGAGCGTCCCATTCACCACGCCGGGATCCGAAAACTTGAACTACAGTCCATCGTATGTTCCGGTACAGACCGATCGGGATTGGATGTTCAACATCGACCACGACTTGACCTCAAAGCAGGCCCTGCACTTTCTCTACTGGCGGCAGTATCACTACCTTCCGGCTGGTTGGACGAACAATGTCCTGAACAACTCCACGTGGAACTTCGAGCCAGCATATGGATTAGAGCCCACGTATTCCTACGCGATTTCGCCAAGACTGGTGATGACCGCTGGGGTCCTCTGGGTCCACCAGAACAACGACTTTTATCAGACTGCTCCTGCACCCGGCAGCGGCTTTAACGCCGTCCAGCCCGGTCCCTATGGCGGATCCTTCTTGCCGGGTATCAATTTTAGCCGAGGAGGCGGTGGCGGCTTATGGGATCCCATAAGCTGGGGTACGGGCGGCTGGCAATACTCGATCAATCATAAATATGGGATCTCTATCTTGAATAACTGGCTGTGGCAGCACGGCCGCCACACCATCAACTTTGGTGTGGACATACGGAAAAGCTGGCAGCGGGATTATGAATGCCAGCAGTGCGCGGGGAACTTCAACTTCAACTCGGAGACAACATCGGATCCCAATGAGCAAGTGGACATCTGCGGCACCCAACAGGGTTGCGCTAGTCCGCCAGGCACAAACACCGGCAATGGATTTGCCAGCTTTCTCTTGGGGAATGCGGATTCTGCCAACCGGCAGTTTGCCGGCGACACGAGGCTGAGAAACAGCTATGTGGCTCCCTATTTTCAGGACGATACGAAGATTACGCCGCGACTCACTATCAACTGGGGAGTGCGCTGGGACTTGGCATTCCCTTTCGCTAACGACAACAAATTCAACAGGCTCACTTTTTTCGATCCCAACGTCCCCAACACCTCTGCAATTAGCACCAAGACCGGCCAGCCGCTTTTGGGCGGCATGACAGAGATTGGCACCGCTGGGGCGCAATGCCCTCTCTGTGCGGGATGGAACCGCATGGACATGATCTGGACCCATTTCAGCCCCCGCGCCGGGTTCACGTATCAGTTGAACAGCAAGACCGTGTTGTTGGGCGGCTTGTCCTGGTATTGGCTAGACACAGGCGCCTTCGAATACGGCGTCAACAAAACGGCGGTGAATTTCGGAAACAATTTGAACGGCACCGTTGGTTTTGATCCTCTCTCAAACCAGGTTCCCGGCTACGGCCAATGGGACGGAAACCCGCTCGTTGCGCCGACGAGTCCCCCTCTTACGCCGGGCTTCTTGGACACAAATTTCCCTCACCAGTTGACGAGGCACGTGAAACAGGGCTATGACGAGCTATTCGTCGTGGGCATCCAGAGGGAACTCCCTTTTAATATGTTCCTTTCCGTTTCCGGCGTGCACACGCACGACCTGCACCTCCCCTCCGCTATAGGCCCAACCAACGCGCTCAATTACAGTTTCGTGCAAAATACCTGCACGCAGGGCCCCAGCGAAGCTTCCTTTCAACAATGTGCCCTCGGGCAGTCGTGGACCAGCCCAGCCGCACAAGCGCTCTATCAAGCGGCTGGCTTTGCCCAAGCCACTGTGAATCCGGGCGCATGTCCAACAAACTCCTTCCGGCCCGGATTCTCCGGCACGTTCTTTGCCCCGTACACAAATTTCGGGTGTGATTACGGTGCAGGCGGTTTGGCGCTCCGTGGCTTCCTGCCCTTTCCCATGTTCCGCGGCATCACCAACAACTTCGAGACCAACGGGGCCGACAAATACAATGCCCTTCAGATGAGTTTCCAGAAACGCACGGGCAATGGACTGACCTTCTTGGTTTCGTACACCCTGTCGCGGTACTTGTCTAATACGGACAGCGGTTTTTCGACCTTTAATTTCAAGGGCCTTAACCCGGCTAACCAGGCGGCCGAATGGTCCGTGGGGAATAATGACCAGACGCACGTGCTCACCATGGCAGGCGTGTATGAACTGCCTCTTGGCCCCGGCAGGAAGTTCTTGAACCACGGTGGTACCGCTATGAGAAACTTGGTCGGTGGCTGGAAGCTTTCCATGGTCAACTGGTATGAAAGCGGTCCGCCAGTCAACATCACTGCGGGCGGTTTCAGTTTCAACTGCACTCCACTGGCGTATACACCCCAGTGCAACCCGCCTAACTTCGTAGCTGCAGGTGGGTTCAACGTGAACTGGTCGGGCAACAATTACCGCCCGTCGACCACCCCGGCATTTAACGTTAACAAATTTGCCTTCCCCGGGGCCTGGACGATCGGGAATGCCGCCGCGCTCTATAATGGGCTTCGCTTCCCGGGGTACTACGACGAGGACCTCTCGCTTACAAAGAAGTTTTTCTTTGGCGAGCGGCTCAGCGGCGAGCTGACCATGCAGTTCTTTAATGTCCTCAACCGCATGCTTCCCGGCGCTTGCACAGCTACGGATGTCACTGATCCGCATTTCGGGCAGAACACCTCACCAGGGCGTCCCTGCCAGGGCAACGCCCCAAGGAGAGGACAGGCAGAGTTCAAAATCATCTTTTAGGAGAGCCAGGGGCTGAAGGTTCTGGACTTCGGATTCCTGGACATTCCAAAGCCGGGGCCTTCGGGTTCCGGCTTTGCTGTTGCGTTTGCCTTCCGTGAGTGGACTTTTGGGTCTATCGTTGTAGGGATCGGCTTTCAGGGGGCGGTCTTTGTATGACGAACGAGCGGAGGCAAAGCTCGGCGGGTACAAGAGTTAGGATTTAACATGAGAAAAGGATTCTTCCACTTGAGTGACACGCCAAGCACTACGTTTAAGCGAGGCCGTCTGAAGAGGACCGCCACATTGATCTTCGCCACCCTTGCCTTTGTCGCGGTTGCCCTAGCCAGCGATCCGCCCTGGAAGGGCAAGCCTTTCGACCAATGGACAGACAAAGACCTGGAGAAAATCTTCACGGACTCGCCCTGGTCGCGTATAGGCATGGTTACACGGACCTGGACACCGCTGACATCCAAGGACGCTCCCACAGGATCGGGCGGCCAGGCAGGCGGGACTCAACCCAACGCCCCTATGGCACCAGGAAGACCTGGTGGTGCCGGAGGCCCTACACAAAGCGGAGCGGGTGGCGCATCTAGCGGCGACGAGTTGAGGTTCAATGTGTACTGGGCTTCGTCTCGCATCATGCGCGCTGCCTCCGCCCGCAAGTCGGTGCTGCATGGTGGCAAGCAGGATGTGGATGTAGCGAAATATGCCAGTGAGCCTCAGGAAGAATATCAAATCGTTGTGCAGTCGGAGGACATGGCTCCGTTCGTGCGCCATGATGAGAGTTTCTATCAAGCAAACTCCTTCCTCGATGTGAAAAAGACCAGGCAGAAGATCTCCCCCAGCCACGTCCGCTACGAACGCGACGAAAAAGGACTCGTTGCGGCGGCAGTGTTTTTCTATCCCAAGAAGACCGCAGCGTGCGAGTCCACTCTGCCTAGCGACGAAAAGAATGTCGAATTCAACTGCAAGATCGAAGGCTCCAGGCTGCGCGTGAATTTCGATCCACAAAAAATGGTGGACCAGTCCGGCCCCGCCCTCTAATTCTGCGCAACCGGGTTTTGGGAGCGGGAACGGCTAAATCTCAATGGCACGGTTCCACATAGCGAGATTGGGCAAAGCGGACCGGTGTTTAGCTGCCTGGCTGGCGCCAGGCTCGGCAGGGGCATCCAGCACTGGGCAGCCATCTCCAGGTAAACAAAGCACTCATATTCCCCAACTTTTCCTGGACAAATTGATTCATTTGTGGTAACGTTCCGAAGTGACAATCAGCCAAAATACCCGCTGGCAGCCCCAGGGTCGCCCCAACTATACCTCTCTTGCGGGTGCCACCAATTTTCAAGAGGTTACGAACTGCCCTCGCTTTGCTGCCCCTGTTTTGCCGCTTTTTGCCTCTTGCTATCTTCTTCGTTTTCATACAAATACGAACTGCCCAATTTGCAATTCCTTTGTTTTGATAACGATGCAACAGTGCCCGGGGGTGGGGGGGGCCTCCCCTTCATTCTCCTCAAGTCTTACTTTAAGTGGGCATCCAAACAGGGATGCGGGTTCTCATCGAGCGTTTACCCCGGGCGCAGCCGAGGGTCAGCGAGTCGAAGGCTCTCTCTTCAACTCTAGCTGGTCTCCGGTCTCTATTCTCCCGTCACTCCGTAAACCCTTTAGAGTCAACACTTGCAAGACCCCTCGTAAGTGTTCATTCCAAAGGACTTACGGCAAAGCTAACCTCTTTAGAATCAACACTTACAAAAAACTAGGGGGGAGGGTGCCTGTCCCTGGAATCAAAAGATTCCTCCCTCTTCTTCGTGTCTTGCTGTGCCTCATGCTTCCCATAGCTTCATCGGCTGCCGCCGCTCCTTCTCAGTCTTCCGGCCAAACCGAAACGCTTCTCTCCAATGCAACAGCCCTCTTTCAGCAGGGCAATTTCACTGAGGCTGATCGCGCCGTCCGCCAATACCTCCAGAACCATCCGGACTCGGCCGAGGGGCATTTCTTGCTCGGACACATTCTCTTCCGCGAGATTAGCGCGAAATGGCTCCAGGAAGGAAAGGCGGAAGGCGAAGCGCTGCTCTATAACACCGGAGATTTGAGCGGCTCCCTGGTTGCCTATCGCGACGCCAAGGCCAAGGAATCGCTTGCGGAGTTTACCGCTGGAGCCAAATATCAAGTTCCCAGCGCGCTTGACCTCAAGATCGTCGCCCTGGATTACCTCTTGCTCAAAGACAACAACGACGCCGACCACTGGCTGACGCGCTCGCTACAAGCGGACCCCAGCGACCCGCAAGCCTGGTATTACTTAGGGCGCACGAAATACGCCAAGGGCCAGTTTCCCGAGGCCATTGAAGCTTTTGCACAGTGCCTAAGACTCGAGCCGCGGAACAGCAAAGCCGAAACCAACGTGGGATTGTCTTACGAGGCCCTTGAGCGGCCCGATGAGGCCATCCAGGCTTTTCAGAACGCCATCGCCTGGCAGGCGGAGACCTCCACGAAAGATCCCGAGCCGTTCATCGAGCTCGGGCACCTCTTCGTGAATCAGAATCAGCCGGAAAAAGCCGTGCCCTACCTCTCCCAGTCCATCGCTATTTACTCGAACATATCCAAAGCGCACGAAGAACTGGGAAAAGCCTACTCCCTGCTGAAGCGCTTTGCCGAGGCCCAGGCGGAACTGGAAAAAGCGATTGAGCTTACGCCGCAAGCTCCCCATCTCCATTGTTTGCTTGCTCCGGTCTACCGCAAACAGGGACTCGAGGAGAAAGCAAAAGCCGAATCCGACCGCTGCGCCGCCCTTTCCGGCGCCCACTCCACCTCGTAGAGGCCTGTCATGAATGATCATGAGTGAGAGGATGGAAGAAAAAAGTTCGCAACGCGCTTTGCGGGGTTTGTTTATTCCTTGCAAGATTCTTCCGTGGCCTGGAACTTCTGAGCGATTTTGTGTTGGGCGACGTGCGCGCTTCGCGATTAAAGCGCGCCAAAAGTACCGGGCAAACGCAAAAACTGTGCTAAGCTGAAAATGATCGCCGGAGAGGTGGCAGAGCGGCTGAATGCGGCGGTTTGCTAAACCGTTGTACGGGCTAAAACCTGTACCGGGGGTTCGAATCCCCCCCTCTCCGCCAGACCCCATCACGTTTCCTTTGCATCGACTGGAATTTCCAGTGTGTGCCTGCGGATCTGCAGCGAATTTTTCCGTTGAGTCCCACAGGTTATGACCACTCCTCGCAAGGCAATGATCGAATTCGGCCGCGAGATTTGCGGCTCTCTTGAGATTGCCGAGCAGCAAGAATGGTTGGTTACCAACCGTATTGGCGGATATGCCTCCGGAACTGTTAGCGGCAATTTAACCCGCCGCTATCACGGTCTTCTTATCGCCGCGCTCCATCCTCCCCTGGAGCGAACTCAGTTGGTCGCAAAGTTGGAAGAAACCGCGAGCTACGACGGAAGGGACTACCCGCTCACCACAAATCGCTGGGTCAGCGGCGCCGTCGAACCCGAAGGCTATCTGAACATCGAGAGTTTTCGCTTGGAAGGCGCGACTCCGGTCTGGCGGTTTGCGCTGGCCGACGCGTTGCTCGAGAAGCGCATCTGGATGCGCCAGGACGAGAACACCACTTACGTTCAATACTCCTTGCTCAGAGGAAGCGGATCAGTGCGTCTCGCCACCAAAGCACTTGTCAATTATCGTGATTTTCATTCCAGCACTCATGCCAGCGACTGGCGGATGAAGATTGAGTCTGCCGAGCGCGGAGTACAAATCACCGCCTATGAAGGCGCTGTTCCCTTCTATCTGCTCAGCGCCGATGCCAAATTCGAGGCAAGGCACGAGTGGTATCGAGATTATCTCCTGCCGATAGAGAAATACCGCGGCCTCGATGACCATGAGGACCATCTGCTAGCTGCAACCGCAAGCCTGGAACTTACCGTCGGCAGGAGCGCTGCGTTTGTGCTTACGACTAACGCTCGCCCGGACCTGGATGGCGCGCGATCGCTTGCCGAGCACATCGAGCGAGAAAGCAACCTCTGGTCAAAGTGGGAGGGAAGCGACCTGCCAGGCGCATCGGCGGCGCCCGCCTGGGTGCGCCAGCTTATTCTTGCCGCCGATCAATTCGTTGTGAAACGAAGCTTGCCTGAAGAACCTGACAGTCGATCCGTCATCGCGGGCTATCACTGGTTTGGCGACTGGGGCCGCGACACCATGATTGCGCTTCCCGGGCTCACACTGACAACGGGGTGTCCCGAAGTCGCCAAGAAGATCCTTCTTACATTTGCGCGATTCGTGGATGGCGGAATGTTGCCGAACAATTTTCCTGATGCGGGCGGGCCACCGGGATACAACACGGTGGATGCAGCCCTTTGGTATTTCGAGGCTGTCCGCCAATACTTCGAAGCAACCAAGGACACGGAAACGATTGTGAAGTTGTACGCAACCCTCGCTCAAATCGTCAGCGCGTATCTCAAAGGCGCTCGATACAACATTCATGTGGATGAGGCCGATGGCCTTCTTTACGCCGGCGAGAACGGCGTTCAACTCACCTGGATGGATGCAAAAGCCGGGGACTGGGTCGTCACGCCTCGCATCGGCAAGCCCGTGGAAGTCAATGCGCTCTGGTACAACGCATTGATGACCATGGCTAAGCTGGCGACTATCACAGGAAAATCCGCAGAGTTTTTCCGAGGCATGGCCATGAAGGTCCAGAAAAACTTCTCAAAATTCTGGAACGCTGGAGCGGCCCGCTGTTATGACGTGATCGATGACCCGCTTCTCGGCAACGACTCGTCTCTCCGGCCCAATCAAATTTTTGCAGTGTCGTTGCCGGAGAGCCCTCTTTCCCCAGAACAACAAAAGGCTGTCGTGGATGTATGCGCGCGCCGCTTGCTCACTTCGCATGGACTTCGCAGCCTCGCTCAAGATGAGCGCGGATACCAGGGACATTATAGCGGCGGCCCTCGCGAGCGCGACGGCGCTTATCACCAAGGAACTGTTTGGGGCTGGCTACTGGGGCCTTTTGTTCTCGCCCACTTGAGGGTTTACGGCGACCGCAAGGCAGCGCAGAGCTTTCTTGAGCCGCTGGGAATGCAGATTTTTTCTGATGGTCTAGGCACGCTCAGCGAAGTCTGCGACGGGGAAGCTCCCTTTACGCCACGCGGGTGCATCGCGCAAGCGTGGACGGTTGCCGAAGTTTTGAGGGCTTGGCGAGCAACAGTTGCGTGATGAGCATAATCTATTGTTTTCAGAAATAAATTACTAATCATATTTTTGGCCCTAGTCTCGGCTCGTGAAAATAAAGTTCAAATTTGCTAGATTATGGAACAATTTGAGAGCGGACGTTGATTCGATTCCCTCCCGCAGAAGTATGGGAAACACCTAATTCCATTACCATTAGAACTTTTAGGCTGCGGCTTCGCCCGAAGCTTCGTATTGCCTTCTCCTTCGCCTTGTTTAAGGCATTTCTGCCCATCTCTTCAAGACAAAACCCGATTGCTATTAACGCGCAGTTCGCAAAAATGAAACACGACTCTCATCAAGACACGAAAGCACTTTGAGGAGGGCTTTAAGGGTTTTGGTGGAGTTCCGGCCGGGGAAGCATTTTATGCTCACGTTCTTCCTACTTGCGACAGTTGCCCCGCCCCTGACCGAGTCGGGAAGCGCCCTACCGTTGCACGTTCAGCATATTCATGCCGGTCGGTAATGGATGTCCCATGGGCGGCACAAGCATGTGCCTTCCAGGAATGGGGCCTTGCAGTATTCGATTCGGCAACGCTGAAAAAGGAATCGCCAGGTTAACCCAGCCAAAGACGGTTGCCCAGCAGAAAGAAAGTGATCCGCGGGGAGAGTGCGAGCAAAAGTGTCTCAAGTGAACACTTTTGTGTCGCGGATTCTCCCGAGCAAAGGCTGAAGACAAATTAACTTCCCGTGATCTCGCGCTTACACCAGCCCGCTAACGCGTGTCGCCAAGAGAAGCTTCACCGCCTCTCATTGGCGCTTAATGCGGGAGGAGGAACCACCAGCGCCGCGTTTGTCCAGTCGAGATGGGGGAAGCAAATGAGCTGCATCGAGGCGGATGGCAATTCAACATGCGTAATGACCTATTCTCACGATGGGTTTGGGCTGGGACATCTGAGAAGGAACACGACCATCGCGTCGGTCGTGGCCCGTCGGATACCCGATTCCAGCGTATTAATGCTAATCGGATGTCCTTCGGGAGCGGTATTCAAGCTGCCTACGGGCGTTGACTTCATCAAGCTTCCTTCTGTGGTCAAAAGAAATACCGGAGTCTGGCTTCCGCTACGGCTTCGAATCGGACTGGAAAAAACGAAAGCTCTGAGGGTCGCAACGATTCAAGAAGCGGTCCGCGTTTTTCACCCGCAGGTCCTGCTTGTGGATCACGTGCCCGTCGGAATCTGGGGTGAATTGCTTCCGTCGCTGCAAATGCTGAGGAGGCGCAGTGACGCTCCGACGATCGTCCTGGGCCTCAGGGATATTTTGGACGCACCGGAAGTCACGCGTTCGCTCTGGGAGCGCGAAGGAACGTACGAAGCAATTCGCAGGTACTATGACGAAATTTTCATATACGGCCGCAAGGAGATATTCGATACCGGAGCGCACTACGGTCTGGACGGTGAGTTCGCCCCCAAATTGCGTTATGTCGGATACGTGTGCGAGCACGAGCCGTACAAAAATCGCAGCGAGATGCGCAGCGAACTCCAGGTAGAGAACAAATTATTGGTGGTGACCGGAGGGGGCGGAGCGGACGCGTTTCCCATGATGCTGGAGTGCATGAAAGCGTTGAGGCTGCTGGGGGCAAAGTCTGGATTGGAAGCCATTTTTATAACGGGACCCTTAATGGAGGGCGGCCAGCGCGAGCACCTTCGGGAACTGGCGAAGGGATTAAAGGCGCGAGTTCTTGTTCACGTGGAAGATCACTTGAGCCACATGAACGCGGCGGATTTGGTAGTCACGATGGCGGGCTACAACTCTCTCTACCAGCTATTGCGACTGCGCAAAAAGGGGCTGGTGATTCCGCGGTCAGGACCCAGTGCGGAGCAGCAAACACGCGCACGATTATTTGCCGAACGGGGTCTAGTGGACGTCATCCAGCCAGGAGAGCTTTCTCCCAAGAAGATGGCAGAGAAATTCATGGACGGCTTGGAGCAGACAGACTATCCACTTTATGAAGCGACAATTGACACAAACGGAAGCCGAAGAGCCGCGGAGCGGCTGGCCGAGCACCTCACCACAGCCCGCATGTCGTCCACAGCTTGGTTTAGTGGACGGGGCCAAGGCGAGACTCGCGTATATCGTTAGCACTTGGCCACGTCTTTCGCAGACTTTTGTTCTGACGGAAGTGTTAGCGCTCGAGCGGCGCGGCGTTGCTCTGCGCATATTCTCGATCAAGGAGCCAGGAACCGAGCCAGTACACGGTGATTTGCGGCGGGTAAGGGCAAAGGCAACCTATCTTTCGCTGGCCAATAACCGCAAAGAAGTGGTTCGAGGCAATTTCGCAACGGCTCTTCGCCATCCCCTGCGTTATTTAAGAACCCTGTTGCGGGCAGTAGCCCTGAATCCGCGCTGGAGTTTTCTCCAGAGTTTTCTACAGGCTGGCTATGTTGCTGATCTTCTCTCGCGCGAAACGATCACGCATCTGCACGCCCACTTCGCCACTGCACCTGCAAGCGTTGCGATGTTCACCCATCATCTCACGGGAATCCCCTACACGTTTACAGCGCACGCGAAAGACATTTACTTCGACACGAAGCCAAGACTTTTGAGGGCAAAGATCAAGCACGCGCGGGCCGTGGTAACTATCAGCGAATATAACCGCAGGCACCTCGCGCAATTAACGCATCCACTTGCATCCCAAAAAGTACATTGCGTTTACAACGGAATGGACCTCCGCATCTATTCAAATGGGAATTCCAGTATCGAGAAGCTTCCTGCTCCCTCGATTGTGACGGTGGCCAGGCTTATCGAAAAGAAAGGAATCGCCGACCTGATTCGCGCATGCCACATCCTTCGCGAACGAGGACGATCTTTTCGATTGGAGATCATCGGTAAGGGCCCGTTGCGAGCCGCTCTCAAGACACAGGTTCATTTGCTGAACTTGCAGGACATCGTCAGGTTCCGGGGAGCCCTGGCGCAGGAGGCGGTCCGCGAAACATACCGGCAAGCAGACATATTTGCTTTGCCAT
>Ga0209474_10001648_pt1 | contig 21466 bp, 23 predicted proteins | sample GraSoiAngelo_145_FD_185902 | JGI IMG/M metagenome (GOLD analysis project Ga0209474, IMG submission 185902) | Grasslands soil microbial communities from the Angelo Coastal Reserve, California, USA - 14_1009_05_20cm (SPAdes) (version 2) | ecosystem: Environmental > Terrestrial > Soil > Grasslands... | reverse complement strand
TCAACTCTCACGCTGACCCGGCATCCAAAGTCGGGTTTTTCAGCAGCCTGCTAGAGGCCGCCCCACACCTCGCGGGCCAGCTCGACGCAGAGGGCGAGCTTTACCCGCTGCTGCTCGGCCGCGACGTCGTTGCCCTCGACCGTCGACGAGAAGCCGCATTGTGGGCTGACGCAGAGCTGGTCGAGGGCGACATAGCGGGACGCCTCGTCGATGCGGCGCTTGAGATCGTCCTTCGTCTCCAGCGCGCCGACCTTCGTCGTGACCAGGCCCAGCACGACACGCACGTGCTTGGGCGCGTGCCGGAGCGGTGAAAAATCTCCCGCGCGCGCGTCGTCGAACTCGAGAAAGAAGCCGTCGTAGGGCAGCCGGTTGAAGATAACCTCGGCGATCTTCGCGTAGCCGCCCTGGGCGCGCCACCCGGAGCGGAAATTCCCCCGGCAGAGATGGGTGCAGACGGTCAGGTCCTTGGGCCGGCCCCGCAGGGTCGCCTGGATCAGCTTGACCGACAGCTCGAGCTGCGCATCGGGGTCCTCGCCGCGCGCCCGGCCCTGCGTGCGCAGCTCGTCATCGCACAGATAGGCGAGGCTGACGTCGTCGAGCTGCAGGTAGCGGCAGCCCGCGGCGTAGAGGTCGGCGATCTCGGCCCGGTAGGCGGCGGCGGTGTCCTCGACGAACGCGTCGAGCTCGGGGTACAGCTCGGCGTCGATGTTGGCGCGCCCGACCTGCGAGTAGAGCATGCAGGGCGAGGGCATCGTCAGCTTCGGCGTGCGCCTGACCACCGACCGGAGGAACGTGAAGGCCTCGACGAAGATCGGCGTCGGCCGGGTGACACGCTCGCCGATCCGGAGATCCGGGCGCGTGAAGACGAGATCGCCGCCCTGCCCGTGGAAGGTGACCGGCAGCGCCCTGCCCTCGCTCCGCAGGCCGCCGAGCTTCAGCAGGAAGTCCATGTGCCAGGATTTTCGGCGCAGCTCGCCGTCGGTGATGCCCTCGAGCCCGAGGTCCTCCTGCAGCCTGACCGCGTCGCGGATCGCCGCGTCCTCGGCCCGCGCCCGCCCCGACTCCGTGTCGAGCCTCCACACCTTGAGCGCCGGCGGGCGCAGCAGGCTCCCGACGTGATCGGCGCGGAACGGAGGTCGCGAAGCAGTCATGCGCCTTGCCTTCCTCTGCGGCGAGGCGACTTCTAAATCGCGGTGTACGACTTGTCAAGGACAATGTATAAAGACGAGTCGGGGCTCGACTGTGGCCACGCATCGGAGCGACGTCGTGGGAAGTCTCCTGCGCCCGGCGTACCTCGCCGAGGCGCGCCGGGACGCCGCGAGCGGGCGCCTCGGTCCGGCCGAGTTCAAGCGGATCGAGGACCGCGCGGTCGACGAGGCGGTCGCCCTTCAGGAAGCTGCCGGCCTCGACGTCGTCACGGACGGCGAGATGCGGCGCTACGCCTTCTTCGGTCACCTGATCGAGGCGCTCGACGGCTTCGACCGCTTCGGCGGCTGGGCGATCCCGTTCCGGAACGAGGACGGCGAGCAGCTCGTCTTCAAGCGCCCCGTCGTGGTCGAGCGCCTCCGCTGGCGGCGGAGCATGTGCGGCGAGGAGTTCGCCTACCTGCGCGCCCGCGCGCGACGCCCGGCCAAGACGACGCTCATCAGCGTCCAGCAGGCGGCGGCCTACTACGATCCGGAGAAGTCGCGCGCCGCCTACCCGACACGCGACGCCTACCTGGCCGACGTGGTCGACTTCACCCGTCGCGAGGTCGAGGAGCTGATCCGCCTCGGCTGCAGCTACATCCAGATCGACGCGCCCCAGTACGCGGCGCTGCTCGACCCGGAGATCCGCGAGGGCTATCGCCGGCGGGGAAGCGACCCCGACCGGCTCATCGACACGTGCATCGAGATGGACAACGCGGTGATCGGTGACCATCCCGGCGTCACGTTCGGCCTCCACATCTGCCGCGGCAACAACCAGTCCATGTTCTACGCGAGCGGCGGCTACGAGCCCATCGCCGAGCGCGTCTTCCGCCGCGCGCGCTTCCAGCGTTTCCTCCTCGAGTACGACGACGAGCGCTCGGGCAGCTTCGCGCCGCTCCGCGCCGTGCCCGACGACCGGACCGTGGTGCTCGGTCTCGCGACGACGAAGAAGCCGCGGCTCGAGACCGTGGAGGAGCTGGCGGGCCGGATCGAGGCCGCGGCGAAGATCGTCCCCCTCGAGCGGCTGGCGCTGTCGCCGCAGTGCGGCTTCGCCTCGACGCTCGAAGGCAACCGCATCCCGCCCGAGACCCAGCGCCGCAAGCTCGAGGTGGTGGCCGCGACCGCGCGCGCGGTCTGGCGCTCCTGACCCCGGGATCGATGACGCTCCTCGCGGTGGAGCGCGTCTCCAAGGCCTTCGGAGGCGTGCGGGCGGTCAGCGACGTCAGCTTCACGCTCGCCGCGGGCGAGCTGGTCGGCGTCATGGGCCCGAACGGCTCGGGCAAGACGACGCTCTTCAACCTGATCGCGGGGGCGTTGGTGCCCGACGCCGGCGCGATCAGGCTCCGCGGCCGGGACCTCGCGGGGCAGGCGTCGCACCGTGTCTGCGCGCGCGGCGTCGCCCGGACGTTCCAGCTGGTCCGCCCGTTCGCCGGCCTCACCGCGCTCGACAACGTCCTCGTCGGCCGGCTCTACGGCCGCGCGCGCGAGCGGCGCCGGGCGGCGACGGCGGAGGCCGAGCGGCTGCTCCGGCTCGTCGGGCTCGAGGGCCGGGCGCGCCTCCGCGCCTCGCAGCTCACGCTGATGGACCGGAAGCGTCTGGAGCTCGCGCGCGCGCTCGCGACCGCGCCCGAGCTCCTGCTGCTCGACGAGTTCATGGCCGGGCTCAACCCCACCGAGACCGAGAGCGCCATGGCGCTGATCCGCCGGCTCCAGGGCGAGGGTGTGACGCTGCTGATGGTCGAGCACATCGTGTGGGCGCTCATGGATCTGGCGCAGCGGATCATCGTGCTGAGCGCGGGCGAGAAGATCGCCGACGGCGCGCCGGGCGCCGTCGCCGACGACCCGACCGTGGTGGACGTCTACCTGGGCAGCGCGGGCGCCGGCCGTGCTTGAGGTCGAGGGCCTCGAGGCGTCCTACGGCTCGTTCCGGGTCCTCTCGGGCGTTACGCTCGAGGTGCGCCCGGGCGAGATCGTGGCGCTCCTGGGCCCGAACGGCGCCGGCAAGACGACGCTGATCCGCTGCATCGCGGGCCTCCTGCGTCCGCGGGCGGGCGCGATGCGCTGGGAGGGCTGGCCGCTGGGCCAGGCGAAGGCCCACACGGTCGTCGAACGGGGTGTCGCGGTCGTGCCCGAGGGCCGGCGGCTCTTCGGCTCGATGAGCGTCGAGGAGAACCTCGCCCTGGGCGCCTTCGCGCCGCGTGCGCGTCGTGGGGAAGCCTCGCGGCTCGAGGGCGTATACGCGATCTTTCCGGTGCTCCGCGAGCGCCGGCGCCAGCTCGTGCGGGCGCTCTCCGGCGGCCAGCAGCAGATGGTCGCGATCGGGCGCGCCCTCATGGCCGACCCGCGACTGCTCGTGCTCGACGAGCCCTCGCTCGGCCTGGCCCCGCGGCTCGTCGAGTCGATCTTCGGCGTCCTGCGCGAGATCAATCGGGGCGGCGTCTCGATCCTCCTCGTCGAGCAGAACGTCCACGCGGCCCTCGCCCTCGCGCACCGCGGCTATATCCTCGAGGCCGGGCGCGTCGCCGCGGAGGGGCAGGGCAGCGTGCTGCTGAACGACGCGCACGTGCGCCGCGCCTACCTCGGCCCGTTGGCGCGATGACAGCCTTCGTCCAGCAGATGGTCCTCGGGCTCCTCATCGGCGGCCTCTACGGGCTCGCCGCGGCGGGGCTCTCGCTGGTCTTCGGCGTCCTCAAGGTCCTGAACGTCGCCCACGGCCAGCTCATCATGCTCGGCGGCTATGGCGCCTTCTGGCTCGGGGCGCTCGCGGGCTTCGACCCGTTCGCCGCGCTCACCCTCGTCATCCCGGGCGCGCTCGCGTTCGGCGCCGTCCTCTACTGGACGCTCTTCGCCTGGGTCGTCCGCGCCTCGGAGGAGACGCGCGTGAAGAACTCCCTCCTGATCGGCTTCGGCCTGGCGCTGGCGCTCGACGCGCTCGCCGTGAGGCTCTGGACCGCAGACGAGCGCTCGATCACGACGTCGTACGCGGGCGCCGTCGCGAGCGTCGGCGGCATCGCGATCCCGCTCGTGCGGCTGGCGAGCCTCGTCCTGGCCGGGGCGCTGATCGGCGGCGTCCACCTCCTGCTCCTGCGCACGCGCTGGGGGCGCGCCATCCGCGCCACCGCCGAGGACTGGGAGGCGGCGCTGCTGACGGGCATCGACGTGCGCCGCGCCTATCTGCTCGCCTTCGCGATCGGCACCGCGCTCGCCGGCGCGGCGGGCACGCTCGTGAGCGTCGGCTACTCGGTGAGCCCCTCCATCGGGCTCGAGTGGACGCTGAAGGCGCTGGTCGTCGTCGTGCTGGCGGGGCTCGGCTCGATGCCGGGCACGTTCGTCGGCGGCCTCGTGCTGGGGCTCGCCGAGGCGGCCGCCGCCTGGGGGTTCGGCGGGCCCTACCGCGAGATGGTCGGCCTCGTCCTCTTCTTCGTCGTCCTCGTCGCCCGCCCCCAGGGGCTCTTCGCCAGGTGACGCGGCCCCGCGGGCTTGCGCTCGGGGTCGTCGTCGTCGCGGCGCTGGCGGCCGTGCCGCGCGTGGCGCGCACCGACGCCGAGCTGAACTTCCTGTTCCTGGTGCTCCTCTCGACGACGCTCGCCCAGAGCTGGAACATCGTCGCCGGCTACGCGGGCCAGGTGAACCTCGGCCACGCAGCGTTCTTCGGGCTCGGCGCGCTCACGACGCGCACGCTCTGGATCGGCGGGACGCCGGTGCTCCTCGCGATGGGCGCCGGGGCCCTCGTGGCGACGGCGTTCGCCCTCCTGATCGGCGTCGTCGCCTTCCGTCTGCGGGGCGCGTACTTCGCCATCGGCACCCTCGCGCTCGGGGAGATCCTCCGCATCACCGTCGGCAACCTGCTCGCCGAGATCTCGACGCTCCCCGCGGCGACGATCGCGAGCTATCGGCTCGCCGACCGCTACTACCTGGCGCTCGCGCTGGCGGTCGCGACCCTCGGCGTGGTCGGGGCGCTCGGACGCTCGCGCGCCGGGCTCGGCATGCAGGCGATCCGTGAGGACGAGGAGGCGGCCGAGGCGTCGGGGGTGAACGCGCTCGGCTTGAAGCTCCTGGCGCTCGCGCTGTCGACGGCGCTGGCGGGCCTCGCCGGGGGGCTCTTCGCGTACTACCACATCAGCTACTACCCGTCGCACCCGTTCGGCCCGCACTGGACCTTCGACGCGCTCCTCATCACCTTCGTCGGCGGCGTCGGCACGCTCCACGGCCCCGTCCTAGGCGCGATCTTCTACGTCCTTCTGAAGGAGTACCTCGCGGTCCGCTGGGTGGACTTCCACCTCTTGATCTTCGGCGCGCTGTTCATCGGGATCGTGCTCCTGCTGCCGGGCGGCCTCGTCGAGGCGGCGGCGCGCCTGCGCGCGCTGGCCGGACGCAGAGCGCCTTGACACCCCGAAGGGGCACCCCTACGATCCGCGCGGAACGCCAGGGGTGACGTGACCATCTACCGGCAGTTCCATAACCAGCCGGAGTCGAGCCCGCTCCACCGATGGCTCAGCGAGATGTGGAGCGCGGTGAGCGCGGAGACGGACGGGCTCGTCCAGGTGCGCGTCTGCCCGCAGAACGACGGCATCCCGGGCGGCGACCCCGCCGCGCTCGAGATGCTGCTCGCCGGGGGCGTCGAGTTCTTCGCGCTGATGGGCGGGCTCCTCGGCGCCGTCGTGCCCGTGGCCGAGATGCAGGGGCTGCCGTACGCGTTCCACGATCACGCGCACGTGTTCGCGGTCATGGACGGCGAGTTCGGCGACTTCCTCCGACGCGAGATGGCGGGGAAGGGCATCTATGGCCTGCGGCGGGCGACGTTCGAGAACGGCTTTCGCCAGATCACGACGCGCACGCGCGTGATCCGCCACGCCGACGACCTGGCGGGGCTCACGATCCGCACGCCCGCCGGCCGGCTCTTCCTCGACTTCTTCGAGACCCTCGGCGCCCTGCCCACGGCGATCAACCTGAACAACGTCCACGGGGCGCTCCGGACGGGGGCCATCGAGGCGCAGGAGAACGCGCTGGTCGTCACCGAGTTCAACCGCTTCTGGGAGGTCCAGCAGTATGTGAGCCTGACGAATCACATGTGGTCGGGCTTCAACCTCCTGGCGAACCTCGAGGCCTGGCAGGCGCTCCCCCGGGACGCACAGGTGGTGATCGAGCGCGTCGCCGCGAGCTTCGCGCGGCGGCAGCGGAGCGACACCGACATGCTCAATCGGGACCTCGCCGGGCGGCTGGCCGGCCGTGGAATGATCTTCAATCAGGTGGACACGGCGAGCTTCCGACGCCGGCTCGGCCCGTTCTACGCGCGCTGGCGGAAGATCTTCGGGCCGAGCGCGTGGAGCTTGCTCGAGGCCGAGGTGGGCCCGCTCGGTTAAGGAGGAACGCATGGAGTATCGAGCGCTGGGTGGGACGGGGCTGCGCGTGTCGGCCCTCGGGTTCGGCTGCGGGAACGTCGGCGGGCTCATGATCCGCGGGAGCGCCGCCGAGCGGGAGCGTGCCGTCGCGCGTGCGGTCGAGCTCGGCGTCAACTACTTCGACACCGCGCCGCTCTACGGTGACGGCCAGTCGGAGCAGAACCTCGGCGCGGCGCTGAAGACGCTCCGCGTGCCGGTCTACGTCGGCACGAAGGTCCGCCTCGACGCCGCGGACATGAAGGACGTGCGGCGGGCGATCGGCCGCTCGCTCGACGCGAGCCTCGGGCGCCTCGGCCTCCCGCACGTGGACCTGCTCCAGCTCCACAACAACATCGTCGGCGAGCGCGGGACGGGCCCGGTCAGCGTGGGCGCCGTGATCGGCGAGGTGATTCCCGCGCTGCTGGCTCTGCAGTCGCAGGGCAAGACGCGCTTCTGGGGCATCACGGCGCTCGGCGACACCGGGGCCCTCCACCGGGTGCTCGACGCGGCGTCGCTCCACACCGCGCAGGTCTGCTACAACCTGCTCAACCCGAGCGCCGGCGTCGAGGTGCCGTCGGGGTTCCCGGCCCAGGACTTCCGGCGCCTGCTCGAGCGCGCGCGGGAGCGTCGCGTCGGCGTCATCGTCATCCGTGTGCTGGCCGGCGGCGCGCTGAGCGGTGTGGCGACGCGCCATCCCGTCGCGGTGCCGAGCGTGGAGCCGATCGCCAGCGGACCCGATTACGGGAGCGACGTCGAGCGTGCCCAGGGCCTGCGCGCGCTCGTGAACGAGGGCCACGGCGCGAGCCTCGTCGAGGCGTCGCTGCGCTTCGCGCTGAGCCACGACGCCGTGTCGACGGTGCTCCTCGGCTACTCGAGTCTCGAGCACCTCGAGTACGCCGCCGGGGTTGTGGCCAAGGGCCCGCTGCCGGCCTCGGCGCTCGCGCGACTCGGGAGCCTGTGGGCGGGCTGGGCGCGCGGGGCGGAGACCTAGCCGAGCAGCGCCATCTGGCCCGGGTCGACCTCCAGCCAGACGTGCTCGTTCACCTCGAACACCTCGTGGGGGCGGGCCGTCACGCGCAGCTGCAGCTGGCCGTCCTTCGGCCGCACCGCGTAGTCCCAGTGCTCGCCGAGGTACGCGCGCTGGACGACCCGGCCCGGGATCACGCAGGTGCGCTCGGACGCGGCGGGGGGCTGGCGGTGCAGGTGAATGCTCTGCGGGCGGAGGGAGAACGCGACCTTGCCGCGGAGGGCCGGGGACTCGCCGAACCGCGCGAGCGCGATGGCGAAGTGGTCGAAGACGACCTCCGCGCCGTGGACCTCGCCGTCGAGGAAGTTGGTGCGTCCGATGAAGCCGGCCACGAAGCGCGTCCGCGGCCGCGCATAGAGCGCCCGCGGCTCGTCCACCTGCTCGATCCGCCCCTGGTTCATGACGGCGATGCGGTCGGAGGTGACCATCGCCTCCGCCTGGTCGTGGGTGACGTAGACCGTCGTGATGTGAAACTCGTCGTGGAGGCGCCGGATCTCGTAGCGCATCTCCTCGCGGAGGTTCGCGTCGAGATTCGAGAGGGGCTCGTCCAGCAGGAGCACGGCCGGCTGCACGACGATCGCGCGCGCGAGCGCGACGCGTTGCTGCTGCCCGCCCGAGAGCTCGGCCGGATAGCGATCCCGGAAGGGGGCAAGCCGTACGACGTCGAGGATGTGGCCGACCCTGGCGCGGATCTCCGCACGCGCGAAGCGGCGCACCTCGAGACCGAAGGCCACGTTCTGCGCCACCGTCATGTTGGGCCAGATGGCGTAGCTCTGGAAGATCATGGACATGTTCCGCTTCTCGGGCGGCAGCGCGGACGCGGGCGAGGAGATCGGGTCGCCGTCCATCTCGATGGTGCCGCCCGACGGAGGGAGGAACCCGGCGATCAGCCGGAGCGTCGTCGTCTTGCCGCAGCCCGAGGGCCCCAGGAGTGAGACGAACTCACCCGGCGCGAGCTCGAGGCTGATGTCGTCCACCGCGGTGACGCTGCCGAAGCGGCAGCTCAAATGGCGGAGGGCGAGCTTGCTCACGTCGTCGTCGTCCGCGTGAGCATGAAATCGCGGCCGACCAGGCGCAGGCCCGCCAGCACCAGCGTGACCGTGCCGAGCACGAGGATGAGCCCGATCGCCGAAAGGTACTCGAAGTTCCCCTCGTCGCTCTTGTCGAAGAGGAGCACGGACAGCACCTGCGTGCCGGTCGTGTAGAGGAAGATCGCCGAGCTGAGCTCGCGCGTCGCCGGGATGAAGACCAGGAGAAACGCACCCGCGAGCCCGCGCTTCAAGAGCGGACCCACGACGCGGCGGAGCGCCAGGAGCCGGCCGCCACCGAGGATCCGCACCGCGTCCTCGAGCTCGGGGTTGATCGCGCGGATGGCCGCGTTGCTGTTGGCGTAGGCGATCGGCAGGAAGCGGGTCGTGAAGGCGAGGATGAGGATCCAGGCCGTCCCGTAGAGCGCGAGCGGCGGCGAGGTGTAGGCGGCGTAGAACCCGATCGCCAGCACGATGCCCGGGATGACGAAGGGCGCCATCGCCACGTACGAGAGCGCCCGGCCGAACGGCACGAGCCGGCGGTGGACGATGTAGGCGATCGCCAGCGCGAGCCCGAGCGCGAGGGCGGCCGACGCGCCGCCGTAGACGAACGTGTGTACGGTGGCCGCGCGCGTGATCGGCTGGTCCACGACGACGAAGCGGAGATTGGCCAGCGTGAGGTTGTCGAGCGAGAATCCGCGGCCCCAGGCCTTGGCGAAGGCCGCCTGGAGCACGATCACCATGGGTAGGAAGAACGACAGCGACGTGATGAACAGGCAGTAGCCGAGCATCACCCACCGCCATGCGCCGAGCCTCACCACCCGGCGCTCGCCGCCCTTGCCGGTGAGGGCCGCGTACCCCTTGCGCGCGATGAGCCGCTGCTGGAGCCAGAAGAGCAGCGCGGTGATCGAGAGGAGCGGCATCGCGTAGGCGGCCGCCACCTGCACCCGTGGCGGGAACTCGAAGAACTGCCACAGCGTGGTCGTCATGAGCTGGATCCGGCCGGGCAGCGCGATGAGGGCCGGGACCCCGAAGAGCGCGATGGCCTCGAGGAACGCCACGATGAACGCGGCCATCATCGCCGGGAGCGTCAGCGGCAGCGTCACGCGGAGCGTCGTGCGCAGGACGCCGGCGCCGAGCGTGGTGGCCGCGTCCTCCATCTCGGACGAGATCAGGTCGAGCGCCGAGCGCGTGAACACGAACATGTAGGGGAAGGAGTAGCAGGCGATGACCAGCACGAGGCCCGCCATCGTGTAGATGTTGAAGGGGCCCGCGGCGGCGCCGGTGAGCCCCATGTAGACGCGGTTCAGCCAGCCGGCGTTCGGGCCGGCCAGCAGGATCCAGGCGACGGCGCCGAGATACGACGGCATGATGAAGGTGCCGAGGATCGCCGCCCACACGAGGCCCTTGCCGGGCATGTCCGTCCTCGACACCGCCCACGCCATCGGCACGCCGAACACCACGCACACGGCGGCCACCGCCAGGCCGAGCACGAGCGAGTTGACGAGCGCCTCCAGATACCGCCAGCGCCCGTAGGCGGCGAGGTAGTTGTCGAGGGTGACGGCGCCGGTCGCGCCGTCCTGGAAGCTCGACCAGACGAGCCGCGCGAGCGGGTTGATCACGAGCACGAGCAGTGCCGCGACGAGCAGGAGCCAGAGGAAGACCGACTTGTCGAGGTGGCGCCAGCGCACGGCGCTCAGATCCCGAACGTGTCCCGGAACAGCTCCTTCACCTCGGGGATGCCCCGCTCGACCTCGTCGTACGACGGGCGGATCGTCTTCACCTCGGCGAGCGACCGGGCGCCCGGCAGCGGCTTGACCGCCGTGTGTACCGAGTCCTGGCGCATCTTCACCATGATCTCGTTGCACTCACGGCTCAGCAGGTACTCCTCGAAGAGCCTGGCGGCGTTCGGCGCGGGCGCGTTCTTCAGAATTCCGGTGGGCGAGACCATCAGGATGGCACCGTCCTCGGGATAGACAACCGCGAGCGGGTTGCCCTTGTCCTTGCTCTCGAGCGTCGTGGCGGACGGGCCGGCGGCGACCCAGCTCTCCTTGGCGTTGAGCATGGTCACCGTGTCGTTGATGGAGCGCCCGATCCGCGGCTTGTTCAGCTCGAGCTTCTTGAAGTAGTCCCAGCCGTAGAGCTTGCGCATCTGGACGACCCACGTCCCCACGTACCCGCTGAAGCCGGGATGGCCGATCGAGACCTTGCCCTTCCACTTCGGATCGAGGAGATCGGTCCACTTCTTCGGCGCGTCCTTGGCCTCGACGAGGCTCGTGTTGTAGGTGAGGAGCACCAGGCCCGCCGCCGTGGCGACGTACATGTCGCCCGGATCGTTGAACGACTTGAAGGCGTCGATCAGCTCCGAGAGGTTCTTGGGCCGGTACGGCTGGAGCCAGCCGTCCTGCTTCATCCGGCCGTAGTGGCTCGCGTCCGTCGAGCTGAACACCGACGCGACCGCGAGCCCCGCCTTCTGGTCCTGGGCCAGGCGCTGATAGGCGACCTGGGCCGTCGTCCGGATGTAGTTGCACTTGATCCCTGGGTACTTCTTCTCGAACCCGTTGCACACCGCCGCGGCGGACTCCGAGTTGTAGTGCGCGGTGTACCAGGTGAGCTCCTTCTCCTTCCTGGCCGCCTCGTAGAGCGCCTGCTCGCCCTCGAACGCGGCGGCGGGCGCGGCGCAGGCCAGCAGCAGCGCGAGCACCGTCCACGGGATGAGCGCTCGGGAGGTCTTCATCGTGAGGAGAATCTTAGCCGCAAGCGAGAGCAGCGCAAGCCCGAATTCCCGGGCGCGGGGCCGGCGCGGACGGCGGTAGACTGGGCAGCGGCATGGACGCCAGGCGGCCAGGCACCGATCACCGCGGCTTCGGCCTCGTCGAGATCCTCGTCGTGCTGGTGGTCCTGGCGCTCGGGGGTGTGCTGCTCCTGCGCTACGTCGGCTCCACGCAGAAGACCGTCGAGAAGTTCCAGCAAGACCGCCCCCTCGCGAACGCCAGGCTCATGGCCGACCGGGCCACGCTGGAGACCCTCGCGGACCTGGTGCGGAGCTACCAGGCCCAGCAGGGCCAGTGGCCCCCCGACAGGGCGGCCGTGCTGGCGCTCCTCATGTCCGCGCCGAAGTTCCAGTGCGCCGGGAACGATTTCGAGTACGACCCGGCGACGGGCGCCCTCCGGCTTCTCGTCACTGACGCAGACCGGTGCTGACGGCGCACGAGTGGTCATAATATACTGACCATGGGCTCATGGAGGAGACCATGACGACGATGCCGGCGGGCGAGTTCAAGGCCCGGTGCCTGCGGGTGATGGAGGAGGTCAGGAAGTTCCGGACGCCGGTCGTCATCACCAAGAAGGGCAAGCCGGTCGCCAAGCTGGTGCCCCCGGACGAGCCCAAGCGGGACGTGTTCGGCTGCATGGCGGGCACCGCGACGATCATCGGCGACGTGAAGTCGCCACTCCTGCCCCCGCTCGAGAAATGGGACGCGTTCCGGCTCCGCTGGGCCGCGCGGTTTCGAACGCCGCCCAAGAAGGCGAGACGCGCGCGGTCGCGCAGGGCGATGCGGTGATCCTCCTCGATACGCACGCATGGCTCTGGCTGGGCCTCGAGCCCCGGCGGCTCTCGGCGGCGGCGGCGGCGGCGATCACGCACGCGATCGGCACGGGCGGGCTCGCGATCGCGTCTATTTCGTTGTGGGAGACGGCGCTGCTGATCACCGCCGGCCGCCTGCTCCCTCAAGGGACGGAGGAGGCGTGGCTGCGGGCGCTGGTCGACCGGAGCGGCGTGGTCGTCAAGCAGACCACGCCAGCCATCGCGCTCCTCTCGGCGCACTGGCCGGCCGACTTCCCTCGGGACCCCGCCGACCGGGTCATCGCCGCCACCGCGCGCGCCGAGGGGTTGCCGCTCGTCACCAGCGACGCCAGGCTCCGGCGGAGCCGGCTCGTCGAGACGGTGTGGTGATACCATTTAGCGGATGAGCGAGCCGGAGATCGCGAAGCCCTCCAACTTCATCCGTGACCTGGTCGCGGCGGACACGAAGTCCGGACGGTTCGGCGGCAAGGTCGTCACGCGCTTCCCGCCGGAGCCGAACGGCTATCTCCACATCGGCCACGCCAAGGCGATCTGCCTCGACTTCGGCGTCGCCCGCGAGTTCGGCGGGCGCTGCCACCTCCGCTTCGACGACACCAACCCCACGAAGGAGAGCCAGGAGTACGTCGACGCGATCATGGGCGACGTCCGCTGGCTCGGCTTCGACTGGGGCGAGCACCTGTACCACGCGAGCGACTACTTCGAGCAGCTCTACGAGTGGGCGGTGAAGCTCATCAAGGCGGGCAGGGCCTACGTGGACGAGCTGACGGTCGAGGAGATGCGCGAGCATCGCGGGACCCTGACCGAGGCCGGGACGGAGAGCCCGTACCGCCACCGCAGCGTCGCGGAGAACCTGGACCTCTTCGAGCGCATGCGCCGCGGCGAGTTCCCCGACGGGTCGAAGACGCTGCGCGCGAAGATCGACATGACCTCGGGGAACATCAACCTGCGCGACCCCGTCATGTACCGTATCCGCAAGGCCACCCACCAGCGCACGGGCGACAAGTGGTGCCTCTACCCCATGTACGACTGGGCCCACGGCCAGTCCGACTCGATCGAGGGCGTCACCCATTCGATCTGCACGCTCGAGTACGAGGACCACCGCCCGCTGTACGACTGGTACCTCGACCAGCTCGGCGTCCATCATCCGCAGCAGATCGAGTTCGCGCGGCTGAACCTGTCGCACACCGTCATGTCGAAACGGAAGCTCCTGGCGCTCGTCAACGAGGGACGGGTGTCGGGCTGGGACGACCCGCGCATGCCCACCCTCGCGGGCCTGCGCCGCCGCGGCTACACGCCCGAGTCCATTCGCGACTTCTGCGACCGCATCGGCGTCGCCAAGGCCGACAACCTGGTCCAGATGGCGCTCCTCGAGCACTGCATACGCGAGGACCTGAACCGCCGCGCGCGGCGCGCGATGGCGGTGCTGCGACCCCTGAGGCTCGTCATCGAGAACTACCCCGAGGCGCAAGTGGAGACGCTGGAGGCCGTTAACAACCCCGAGGACGCGACGGCCGGGACGCGCAAGGTGCCCTTCTCGCGCGTCCTGTATATCGAGCAGGAGGACTTCCGCGAGGTTCCGCCCCCCAAGTACTTCCGGATGTCGCCCGGCGTCGAGGTGCGCTTGCGCTACGCCTACGTCGTCAAGTGCACCGGCCTCGTGAAGGACCCGAGGACGGGCGAGGTGACCGAGGTGCACTGCACCTACGACCCCCGGAGCCGCGGCGGCGACTCCGGCGGGCGCCGGGTGAAGGGGACGATCCACTGGGTCTCCGCCTCCCACTCCCTCGGCGCCGAGGTGCGCCTGTACGACGCGCTCTTCACGGTGCCCAAGCCCGACGAGGCGGAGGACTTCACCTCGCTGCTGAACCCGCGCTCGCTGGAGGTGCTACGCAATTGCCGCGTCGAGCCCGTGCTGGCCGGCGCGCCGCCGGGCTCGCGCTATCAGTTCGAGCGCCAGGGCTACTTCTCCGTGGACGCGCGCGACTCGGGGCCGGAGCGCCTGGTCTTCAACCGCACGGTCCCGCTGCGCGACACGTGGGCGAAGATCGAGAAGGGCGGAGCGTAGGTGGCCCGCGCCGGTCGCGGGCGGGGCTACTCGGTCGCCCGCCGTGCGTCGCTCGCCGCCCGCCAGAGGTACCACGCGGCCACGGAGCGATAGGGTTTCCAGCGCTCGCCGTACGCCCGGAGCGCGGTCGGCGTCGGCCGGGTGCGGCGGCCGTAGGCGACGCGGAAGCCCTCGCGCACGCCGAAGTCGTCCACCGGCAGCACGTCGAGCCGCCCGAGCGTGAAGATGAGCAGCATCTCCACCGTCCACCGGCCCACGCCGTGGATCGGCGTCAGCCGTTCGATGATCGCCTCGTCGGCGAGCGCCCGGCAGGCGCGCCGCGTCGGCACCACCCCCTTGACCGCGTGGCGCGCGATGTCCTTGAGGGCGCGAACCTTGGCGCGCGAGAACCCCGCGCGGCGCAGCCGGGTCGCCCGCGCCGCGAGCACCGCCGCCGGCGTGGGGAAGCGCCCGCTCGGGAAGAGCGCGATGAAGCGCGCGAGAATGGTCTGGGCGGCGCGCCCGTTGAGTTGCTGGTGCGCGATCGCGCGCGACAGAGCCTCGTACGGAGACCAGAGGCCGGGCGCCAGAGGACACGGGCCGTGACGGCGGATGAGCCCGCGCATCACGGGGTCACGCGCGAGGTGGCGAGACGCCGTCGCCGTCACGGGGGTGCCGCCCTCAGAACACGGCGAGCGGATTCGCGGGCGAGCCCGTCCCGCCCACGACCTTCAACGGCGCGATCACCAGCATGAAGTCGTCGCGTCCCTCCTCCACGCAGGCGCGCGCCAAGGGCTCGAGGAGCGCGTTGTCGAGGAGCGCGACACCGTAGCAGAACAGGACGGCGTGCACGGCCCAGGGGATGTCGTAGCCGATGGGCAGGTGGTCGAGCATGTCCCACACGAGCACGCTCACATCGTGGTCCCGCAGGAACGGCAGGCAGGAGACGTGGAGCCCCGGGCGCTGCAGCGTGGCGATGGGCCCGAACGGCTTGCTGTATGGGCGCTCGGGATCCTGCGCCTGCCACGCCTCGCGCCCGGCGTAGACACAGACCGCGTCGCCGGGCTCGAGACGGATTCCGCGTTTCACGAGGATGTCCTCCAGCTCCCAGCCGTGCACCGGCCGCTCCTGCGTCACGCACGGGACGCCGCGGTGGCGCGGAACGTCCAGCATGACGCCGCGGGTGATGATGCCCTCCGACCAGTGCTCGATCGACCCGAAGCGCGCGCCATCGAAGGTGATCTCCCGCTTCGGGTCGCGCCCGTTCCACATGGCCTCCTCGTCCCAGGTGTGGCAGAGCGCGTCGATGTGGGTGGAGGCGACGCCGTGATAGAAGATGCCGTAGTAGTCGGCGGCGAATCCGCCCTTGCCGCGCGGGAGCGTCTTCATGTAGTGCTGGGCGGGCAGCGCGTTGTTGGGGCCCGGGTCCTTGGGGAAGGGGCGGCTCAACGAGACGCTGCGCCCGCTTCGCACGAGCCGCGCCGCCGCCGCGCGCTTGGCCGGGGTGACCAGGTTGAGCGCGCCGACCTGGTCGTCCTTGCCCCAGCGTCCCCAGTTGCGGCGCTCGCGGATCCAGCCGAGGACTTCCGGTTCAGTGGGCAGCGGCCGTTCGGGCATCGTCGCCTCCGGGATGATGGTTGGCGGACGGCCCGCAATGGTATCAGGAGGACAGGGCCTAGAGGTACCTCGTCGGCGACATGATGGTCCGCCACATGTGGGCCGCCGGGCCCGCGTCGAACCCGAGCCCTTCCTTCGGCTGCCTGAAGTGCCGGCCGACGACGTCGGTGAACTCCTCCAGGCGCACCTGCGCGTTGGGGTCGAACGAGTAGAGATCGTTCACGCAGATCAGGCGCGCGGTCATGTACCACGTGTGCTCGCGCGCGTAGCGGTAGTCCCGCTCGATGTAGGGCTCGGGCTTGTAGTCCGGGCCGAACAGCTTGACGTACATCTCGGGGTACTTGTACCCGACGGACTCGTCCGCGAAGAACCGCAGCGCCTGGTGGTAGCGGATGGCCCAGCTCACCTCTTCGTCCACGTAGGGCTCGACGAGCTGGGCGCCCCAGTAGCCGTGATCGCCCCGGATGAAGCCCGCGATGGCGATGTCGTGCAGCAGGCACGCGAGGACAACCTTCTCGCCGGCGCCGCTCTTCTGCGCGAGCCGCGCGGACTGGAGCACGTGACTGGCGGGGGCGAAGCGGTGCTCGAAGAAGTCGAACAGGGTCGGCCGGTCGGGCATCCGGGACAAGCGCGGATCCTGGCCCATCATGTAGCGCTTGCCCTGGTCCGGCGGCCGCGGGACGGGTACTCTCGGATCGCGCTCGCCCGAGGTGTAGATGACGGACTTCACGACGATCCGGTCGAGCTCCTGACTCAGCGCGTGCTCGGCGGCCTCGGCCCGTTGCAGTGTCGTCATGCTCGGATCATCGTTCGCCCGGCCGCGGGCTGTCAAGTCTATGGCATCACCCAGCCGCCGTTGGGCTGGAGCACCTGGCCGGTGAGATAGTGGGCCTCCTCGGTCGCCAGGAAGACCGCGCAGTAGGCCACGTCCTCCACGCCGCCGAAGTGCCGTACCGGGAGCTCCCCGAGGCGGCGCGCGCGGTACTCGGGCGTCATCACCGCGCGGCTCATGTCGGTGTCGATTCCGCCGGGGGCGATGGCGTTCACGGTGACGCCGTGGGCGCCGACCTCGTGGGCCATCGCGCGGGTGAACGCCTCGACCGCGCCCTTGGTCGCCGCGTAGGCGGCGAAGCCGGCTCCGACCGACGTGCGCGCGAGCTGGGAAGAGAGGTTGATGATGCGGCCGTACCGCGCGGCCAGCATCGGGCGCAGGGCGTGCTGGGTACAGAGGAGCGTCCCGGTCACGTTGACGGCGAACATCCCGCCGTAGTCCGGGACCGGCACGTCGAGAAACGGGCCGCGCGTCATCACGCCGGCGTTGTTCACCAGCACGTCGAGCCGGCCGAAGCGCGCCAGCACCCGCGCGATCATCGCGCGCACCTGGTCCTCGTGCGCGACGTCGGCCCGCACCGCCTCCGCGCGTCGACCCGCCGCCTCGACCTCGGCGACGACCTCCTTCGCCGCGGCCGCGCTGGCGTTGTAGTTCACCGCGAGGTCGGCGCCCGCGCGACCCAGCGCGAGGGCGATCGCGCGACCGAACCCGCGGCCGGCCCCGGTCACCAGCGCCACGCGCCCGTCGAGGCGTCCCATGCCCGGGGCTATACAGTGCCGGCGAAGGAGGTGTCAAGCCGGGCGTGCCCGGATGGTACGATTTCCCGTCATGCCCGGCGAGCCGCGTGCGACATTCTTCGCCCTCACGCCCGACCGCGTCCTGGAGGCGGTCGAGGTGGGCGGCCTCCGCTGCACCGGCCGCTGCCTGCCGCTGCGGGCCTTCGAGAACCGCGTGTACGAGGTGGAGCTGGAGGACGAGCGGCGCCTCGTCGTGAAGTTCTACCGGCCGGGCCGCTGGTCGCGCGAGACGATCCTCGACGAGCACAGGTTCCTCGCGGACCTCGCGGCGGCCGAGATACCGGCGGTCGCGCCGCTCGACCTCGGCACGGGCACGACGCTCGGCGAGATCGAGGGGATCTACTACGCCGCGTTCCCGAAGATCCGCGGGCGCACGCTCGATGAGCTCGATGCGGAGAACCGACGCCGGATCGGACGGACCATCGGTCGCATGCACGCGGTGGGCGCCGCGCGCGACGCGCCGCACCGCCTGCGGCTCGACGCGACGACCTACATCCGCGAACCGGTCGAGGTCTTGCTGAAGGGCAGCTTCATCCCCGAGAGCCTCGCGCCGCGCTATCGGGAGGTCGCGCTCCACATCGCCGACGCCGTCGCGGCGCCGCTCGCCGCCGCGCGGACCCAGCGTATCCACGGCGACCTGCACTACGGCAATCTCCTCTGGACGTCCGACGGCCCGATCCTGGTGGACTTCGACGACTGCCTCGTCGGCCCGCCCGTGCAGGATCTCTGGCTCCTCGCCCGCGGCCGGTCCGAGGAGGCGCGCCGCGCCCGCGAGGACTTGGTGGAGGGGTATGAGCTCTTCCGCGAGTTCGACCGCTCGACCCTCGCCCTCAGCGAGCCGCTGCGCGCCTGTCGGATCGTCCACATGTCCGGCTGGATCGCCCGGCGCTGGGACGATCCCTCGTTCCCGCAGGCCTTCCCGAACTTCAAGGACCACCGCTACTGGATGCAGGAGTACGAGGAGCTGGTGGCGATCAGCGAGGCGCTTGCCTGAGCCGGGACCGCGACCGATGCTACGCTCGGCGTCGGGAGGGCGGCCATGCGGCTCAGGGGCAAGCGAGCGCTGATCACGGGCGGCGGGACCGGCATCGGGCGCGAGACGGCGGAGCTATTCGCGCGCGAGGGCGCGGCGGTCATGGTCTCCGGCCGGCGCCGTGCGGAGCTCAGCGAGACGGTCCGGCGCGTGACCGCGGCCGGGGGCCGGGCGGCCTTCGTGCAGGGCGACGTGTCCTCGCCCGTCGACGCCGAGCGCATGGTCGCAGGGACGCTCGCGACGCTCGGCGGGATCGATATCCTCGTCAACAACGCCGGCATCATCGTACGCAACGCGTCGGTCACGAGCGTTGCGCTCGAGGACTGGGAGCGGATGCTCCAGATCGACCTCACCGGTGTCTTCCTCGTCTCGCGCTTCGCGCTCCTCGAGATGATGAAGGCGGGCCGGGGCGGCGCCATCGTGCACGTCTCGTCCGTGGCCGGCATCGTCGGCGACCCGAAGCTCGCGCCCTACAACGCCACGAAGGGCGGGGTGAATCTCCTGACGAAGAACATGGCGCTCGACTACGCCCCGCACGGCATCCGCGTCAACGCGGTGTGCCCGGGACGCGTCTGGACGCCGATGCCGCTGAGCCGGCTCAAGCCCGAGGACGATCCGACGGAGGTCCTCGCGCGCTGGGGCAAGAACATCCCGCTCGGACGCGTCGGCATGCCGGAGGACATCGCGCGGGCGATTCTGTTCCTGGCGTCGGACGAGGCCTCGTGGATCACCGGAGCGTGGCTCGTCGTGGACGGCGGCGCCACCGCGTGCCACCCGCCGATCGGCTGACCGCCGCCGCCGCCGTTGCATTATCCTTGAAGACAAGGAGGCGTCCATGCGACACACGATCGCGGTGATCCCCGGTGACGGAATCGGCAAGGAGGTCGTGCCCGAAGGCGTGCGCGTCCTCGACGCGGCCGGCCGCCGGTTCGGGTTCGACGTCGAGTGGAAGTGGTTCGACTGGAGCTGCGAGCGCTTCACGAAGACCGGGCGCATGATGCCGGAAAATGGCCTCGACCAGCTCCGGCCGTTTGAGTCCATCTTCCTAGGCGCCGTCGGGTTCCCCGGCGTGCCCGACCACGTCTCGCTCTGGGGGCTGCTGATCCCGATCCGCCGCGGGTTCCGGCAGTACATCAATCTGCGCCCGGTGCGCCTCCTCAAGGGTGCCCAGTCGCCGCTCGCCGGGCGCGGGCCCGGGGACATCGACATGCTGATCGTGCGCGAGAACAACGAGGGAGAGTATTCGGAGATCGGCGGGCGGCTCTACGTGGGCACGCCGGAGGAGCTGGCGGTCCAGCAGGCGGTCTTCACGCGCAAGGGCTGCGACCGCGTCATGCGCTACGCCTTCGAGCTGGCGCTGAGGCGGCCGCGCAGTCACGTGACCTCGGCGACCAAATCGAACGGGATCATCCACAGCATGCCGTACTGGGACGAGCGCTTCGCCGCGGTCGCGAAGGAGTATCCGAGCGTCAAGACCGCGCAGTACCACATCGACATCCTCACCGCCCACTTCGTGCAGCATCCCGACTGGTTCGACGTCGTCGTCGGCTCGAACCTCTTCGGCGACATCCTCTCCGACCTCGGCCCCGCCATCGCGGGCTCGATCGGGCTCGCGCCGGGCGGTAACATCAACCCCGAGAAGGAGTACCCGTCCATGTTCGAGCCGGTGCACGGCTCGGCGCCCGACATCGCGGGTAAGGGGATCGCGAATCCGATCGCGCAGATCTGGACTGGCGCGATGATGCTCGAGCACCTGGGCCATCCCGAGGCGGGTCGCGCCGTCGTGACGGCGATCGAGCGGCTCGTCGAGGAACGCAAGACGCTGCCGCGCGACCTCGGCGGTCACGCGTCGACCGGCGAGGTCGGTCAAGCGATCGCGGCGCTGCTCTAGGAGGGCGCGCCGCTGGTCCGGAGTTGTTTCGGTGAATCCAGCGGCGACGGATTGACGTCACAAGGGTGGAGGATCATGACGAATGATGAAGCGGATCCTGGTACCCATCGACGCTCGAGAGCGTAGCGAGACGATCGTTCCGGTGGTCGCGGCGCTCGCCCAGGGCGCCGGCTCTACCGTGCGTCTGCTTCGGGTGTTCCCGATTCCTTCGTCGATCGTCGGCCCGCAGGGCCGGACGGTCGCGTACGCCGATCAGGAGATGGCGCGCCTGACGGCGGCGGGGCTGGCGGACCTGCGGCGGGTCGAGGCGCAGCTCGCGGCCGCACCGGTGGAGCGCGTCGTTCGCTTTGGCGAGCCGGTCGAGGAGATCCTGCTGGAGGCCGAGGCCTTCGACGCCGACCTGATCGCGCTCGCCGCGTCCGGCCACGGCCGGCTGCGTGGCGCGCTCCGGCCCGGTGTGGCGGAGCGGGTCGCGCGCAAGGCGTCGGCGCCCGCCCTGCTGCTGCGCGGGTGAGTCTGGCTAGGCGAGGAGGCCATCGAGCACCGAGCGCGCGAGACGTGGCAGCTCGGGATCGCGCGCGCCCATGATGAGGACGGTGTCACCGGACTGCGCCTCGCGCAGCACCCACTCGCGCGCGGCGCCGTGGTTCGGGGCGTAGCCGCAGCGCAGTTCGTGAGGTAGATCGTCCGCCAGCGCGCGGCTCGAGAGGTCCTTCGCGACGGTGCCGCCGGAGTAGAAGATCTCCGAGTAACAGAAGCGGTCCTCGGGCCGCAGCAGCCGCGGGAGCAGCGTCTTCAACTCGGGGCGCAGGAAGCGGGCTGGGCCGAACCCGTGGGGCTGAAAGACGGCGACGACCCGCCCGGCGCCGGCCCGGGCCGCAGAGATGGTCGCGCGGATCTTCTCGCCGTTGTGCGCATAGTCGTCCACCACCCGGATGCCGCTCGGCGTCGTGCCGAGCACCTCGAACCGGCGCGCCACGCCAGGGAAGCACGCGAGCAGCACCTCCACGGCGGACGGCGCGACGCCCAGCTCGAGCGCGACC
>Ga0209474_10001647_pt1 | contig 21467 bp, 25 predicted proteins | sample GraSoiAngelo_145_FD_185902 | JGI IMG/M metagenome (GOLD analysis project Ga0209474, IMG submission 185902) | Grasslands soil microbial communities from the Angelo Coastal Reserve, California, USA - 14_1009_05_20cm (SPAdes) (version 2) | ecosystem: Environmental > Terrestrial > Soil > Grasslands... | reverse complement strand
CATCGGCAGGTGATTTACCGGGCTATCCCTTGGTTGCTTCCGGACAGGTCGCTCTTTTCTGGTTTTTCTGCGGACTTCCCGTCTGCATCGCCCTCGCATGGTGGCAAAGCCGCCGTATTCCCCAAACGATCACAATGTACTGACGGAGGCGGTTCAATCATGACCATCACTCAAAACGTCCGAGCTATCGCGGTCTCAATGCTCGGTTTGACATCGTTGGTGATCCCCACCTGGGCAGAACAGCCGATGAAACTCGAATTTTCCGATGAAACGGTTGGTGCGGATCCGAAGTCGCTCGTACCGGTTGTCGGCATTTGGCGCATCGAAAGCGAAGGTGGCAAAAACGTCCTCGCCGTCGATGGGAGGCAATGGAAAGAAGGGCAGTCCTCCGCCGGTCTCGCCGAAAAGGCGAGAGCGCTGTATGGCGAGCGCTATGCCGAGTTTCTCGACCGGGTCAAGGCATTCGCCTACTTCCCGTATGCCGTGGTAAAGGACGTGCAGGATTTCCGGAGCGGTGAAATCACCGTGCGCTTTGAGGGATTGTCGGGTCGCATTGATCAGGGAGCCGGCATATTATTCAACCTCAAGCCAAACGGAGACTACCTGGCGCTTCGCGCTAATTGCCTCGAGAACAATCTGGTTCTCTGGAAATTCGAAAAAGGCAAGCGGTCTTCGGTCTCCTGGGTGCGGAATGCGCCGGCCGCCAGCAAGCAATGGCATGACCTCAAGCTCCGCATAGCTGGTAACAAGGTTGAAGGCTATCTCGATGGCAAGCGCTATCTGGAGCAAACACTTCCTCAACCCATATCCGGCCGAATTGGCCTTTGGTCCAAAGCCGACAGCTACATGCATTTCGCAGACTACAGGGTAACTCCAGCCGATTGATCAACATGACCTGCAGAAGGCCGCGCCTGTTTTCCTTTTCATGCTCGGCCGATGACGATGCATTGAAGCTTGCCAAACGGACTGCGGTCTGCCCTCGACAAGACGGCAAGTACAAAGAGCTAAGACTCGAAACGGAGTAAGCATTCGGAGAGGAAATCTGAACATGAGAATTTTGGCGATAACGCTGCTGGTGCTCATCGGTCCTTATGGATCCAATGACGCGGCGCAAGCTCAATCTAGCTGCAAAGTGTGCAGCGACCAGCAACGCGCATGCATGAAGAACTATGCTGGCCCAACCTGTAAGACCGAATATCAGATGTGCATGAAGTCATGCGGCAAGAAATCCTGAAGGGTCTTAGACCATAATCAACGAGGCGTGAGGTTGCAGCCCCACGCGTGGGCACACCCGGACGATGATCGGCGATGGAACGCTCCGGCTTATTTGAGTCGCTTAATCCCTGTAGCGACAATACTCGTCACCGTCTGCGTACTCGACACAGACTTTCACTCGACGGCGAGGCCGATCCTCGTCGTAATAGCCCCTACCGTAGCCATCTCGGTCGGCGCGGTCATCATCGGGACGCGTCCGCCAATTGCGGCCCACGGTCTGGTCCCTGGTTCGCCCCATATCGTTGTAGCCCATCCGATCGCTACGCTCGTCATCGCGCCCTTGCGTTCTCCAACCGCGACCGACCCGAACGTCCTCGGCACTCTCACGCTCCTGGTCGCGAGATTGCTCCGACTGCCGAGGCGTGCGCTCGGGCTGCACGGGAGTTTGGGCTTGGTCGGTTTGGCCCATGCGATCGGAACGGTCGCTATCGCGCTCTTCCGTTCTCCAGCCGCGGCGGACCCGAACGTCCTCGGCACGCTCACGGTCTTGCTCTTGAGATTGTTCCGATTGCTGCGGCGTTCGCTCTGGCTGGACCGGGACAGTTTGGGCCTGGTTGGGAGGCTGAGACTTCCCCTCCTCTTGAGCGAAAGCGGGATACAGGCTTGAGGAGCCGAGCAATACGGCGGTCAGGACAAGTGCGCGCATGAAAGTTTTCCTCTGGCTGGGTGATGGCTCAACAACCCGGTGTAGTTTTGGTTTCTGCGCGCGATGTAAGTAATCTCTCCTTGCATCGATAAAGGACCGTCGCGACCAGGCTGCGGAAGATGCAGGTTGCATGTAGCAATGCGGGGGGGAATTGCCGCGGAGCTACAGAAAGTTGGGCTCACCACCTCAGCCGCGGAACAGCCCTCGAACAGGTGGGCAGAAGCTGACCGGCCTGTTTAAGTACAGTTTCGTACAATTGAGCCGGAACACTTTAGCCGTTCGCGCGTGTACTTGCCGTAATCAGCGAGAAAACGCCCGTGATAGGCAAAAAATATCTTACGCGTCAGGCGACCACAGTTCTCAGATTGGCTAAAACTACCACCGACCCCAAGGTCGCCGCTGCTCTCCTCGACAAGGCTGCTGATCTGAAGTCGCGGGTTGACGAGACCATGTCGTCATCAGATACGAGCCTTTTGGCGCCGGACGTGGAGCGTCCTCGTTAACGGTGCCAAACGCGCAAAGACGGGGGTTAGCAATAAAAACGTAAGGTCGCCCAAACAGGCGGCCTTGGTGCGTGCCGGTCCTGATGAGCTTACCAGCTTATGCGGATGCCGCCGCTGCTGCGAATGCCGCCAGATTGAGCGACCAGCCTGTGCAGGGAGGTAGACAGAAGGAGCGTCACCGCCGGTGGGGTGATCACGGCGAACTTTCCGCAGGTCGCCAGAAACTTGCGGCGATCTTCCCCAGCTTGGGTTCGGGGCCGGTGTGAAGCTCAGTCATTGGAAACTCCATTAAACATTAACTGCCGTCCAACACCAAAATACCTTTGCTCCGTTCCGAAGCATTAATCTCAGGAATAATCAGGGGGAGCAAAATTAATTTGCCATTGTTCCGCGCCTCGCTTTTTTTTGATCTACGTGGTGGAAAACTTCCTCCAAAAAGCCAGCGTTAGAGATCGGGTTGCCATCCGCAGAAGTGATGGGTGAACCATCCGCAGGTAACCTGCACGGCCCCCGCTCGTCCCCCAAGCCCCAACTTGAAAGCGGGGCCGTGCTTGAGCTAACCGTCTCGTCAACGTGAGTGCCTACTGAAGTTCCCATGGCGGAACCATTCAGGCCACGGCTGATTATCCCCACTGCTCCGGAGGCTGGGAGGCTGCCTTGAAAATTGCAAAGGTCATTTTGGCTGGAGCTGCGGCCCTCTCTTTCAGCCCGGCGGCTTTGGCCCAACAATCCCAGACGGGAATTGTTACCAAGGTTGACCGGATCAACGGCATAGTCGCGATTCAACAAACGCAAAGCGGGACCAGCGGCGCGAATACGGGCGGCGCATCGGAAGACTTCAAAGCACAAGCTGGCTTGTCGCTGGATACCGTGCACGCTGGCGACAAGGTTACGTTTTCCGCCGCGGAATCCGGTGGCGTCAAGACAATCACGAAAGTTCAGAAACAGTAAGTAGCGAACGCGCTTCGGTCGGCTGCTACCCTTCCGTCATGCGATTGCTCAGGCGATAGCGCGCCGATGCAATTTCTGTTTCGCCGCCCTCCTGCAAAGTGGTAGGGCTCGAGCCATTACACATGACGTGTTCTCAGGGGGCACATGAGGCGGCGCGATTTCATCAAAGTGGTTGCGGGTTCAGCGGCGGCGTGGCCAGTTGCATTGCGCGCGCAGCAGAACGAACGGAAACGGCAGGTCGGGGTCGTCATGGGACTGGCCGCGGATGACCCCGAAGCGCAAGACCGTATTGGAGCATTTGAACAGAGTTTGCAGCACTTGGGCTGGACCGAGGGCCGCAACTTGCACATCGAGTATCGCCGGGGTGCGGGCAATACCGATTCCACTCGGAAAAGCGCGGCTGAACTGGTCGCACTGGGGCCAGACGTGATCCTGGCGTCCGGCGGAACTGTTGTGGGACCGTTGCTGCAGGCGACCCGCAGTGTGCCGATCGTGTTCACCCAAACGCCCGATCCGGTTGCCGCCGGTTTCGTCGCAAGCCTGGCACGGCAGGGCGGCAATGCCACCGGGTTTACCACGTCCGAATACGGCATCAGCGGCAAATGGCTGGAGCTGCTCAAAGAGATCGCGCCGGGAGTTACTCGAGCGGCGGTCCTTCGGGATGCCACTATACCCGCCGGGATTGGCCAGTTCGCCTCAATCCAGTCCGTGGCACCTTCGTTCGGAGTCGAGTTGAGGCCACTGGATCTGCGTGACGCCAATGAGATCGAGCGTGACGTGACCGCATTCGCGCGCGGATCGACTTGCGGCCTGATCGTAACTTCGAGCGGGTTGGCGGCGGTCCATCGCGAATTGATCATTACGCTGGCGGCCCGTTACCGACTGCCCGCCGTGTATTCGTATCGCTACTTCGCCACTAGCGGAGGCCTGCTCTCCTACGGCTCCGATCCGATTGACCAGTATCGGCGAGCAGCAGGATACGTTGATCGTATCCTCAAGGGCGAGAAGCCCGCTGACCTTCCGGTGCAGGCGCCGATCAAATATGAGCTGGCTATCAATCTCAAAACCGCCAACGCTCTCGGCTTGGCTGTCCCCCCGGCCCTGCTTTCTCGCGCTGACGAGGTGATCGAATAGCGCTGCGGTGAATGAGCACAAAGCGGATGCGGCTGGTTGCAGCGTGACGCATCCGCGCCGCGATGGCGTCCAGCAATTCGCGATGCGACTAGCCTGTGGTCGCCAGTCGGCGTATAGTACTCCCATGAGTTGGGATGCGGACGACGTAGCACTGCTCAAAAAACTCTGGTCCGTAGGACAGAGCGCCGCGCAGATCGCGCGTCGTCTCGGGTATAGCCGTAACGCGGTTTGCGCCAAGCTAACTCGCTTGGACCTGAAGCGCGGTCACAAGGTGCCAACAGCAAAACCCAAGATAAGACCGGCCCCGAAGCGGAGACCAGCGTTGTTGGCTGCCTGCGCCCGCCCGGCGATAAAGGTAGTGTCGCGGAAGAAAGTAACGAGACAGCCTAAGGAATTCAGCAAGCGCCAGCTATACGCCATACTGGCAGAAGCAGTCAGGAATACGGGGTGATGGGCGCGCCGCGACATTGTTGCGCCCAGCGCCGGGCGGGTTGAGCAATTCGCGCTCCCCCATACAGCCGACGCATATAAATCTAAGTCGTAAATTTAAGTCGTCACGAACTCACGCCGCCTCACTCGAAAACTTCATCGGCGCGAGCGAGCAGCGATGCCGGAACTGTCAATCCGAGTGCCTTTGCGGTCTTCAGGTTAATGGCCAACTGATACTTAGTCGGCGCCTGTACTGGCAGATTGGCAGGCTTCTCGCCTTTGAAGATGCGATCGACGTAGCCCGCGGCGCGCAAGTATGGTTCGATAGTGTCGGGCCCATACGAGATCAGGCCGCCATCGGCCGCGAAGTAGCGATAGGGATAGACAGCTGGCAAGCGGTGCTTGGCCGCAGCAGCGACGATCAAATCGCGACGAACCGCAGTTCCGCCGACCGTCACGACAAGGCCAGTGTTGGGGGAGCGCGCAACTGCTGCGATCCCACGCTCCATTTCGTCCGGATCGCCTGCATTGATGGGACGCAACTCCAAAAGATGTTGCGGGGCCATGGCTTGGATCACAGCGAATTGACCAATGCCGGGACCCCGCGTGGCATCCCGAAGCACCGCCACCCGGGACAGATTTGGCGCGATCTCCTCGAGCAACTCCAGCCATTTTCCGGCGAGACTGTATTCGAACTGGGTAAATCCAGTAACATTACCGCCGGGCTGCGCCATGCTTTCGATCAGGCCCGAGCCGACCGGGTCGATGACCTGCAGGAAGACGATCGGAATATTGTGGGTCGCCCGCACCACTGGAGCGGCGACGACGCTGCCAGAGGTCAAGATCACATCCGGCGCCAGAGCGATCAATTCCGCCGCGAACTTGCGGATCAGCTCAGGATCGTTTTTGGCCCAGCGATAATCAATTCGAATATTGCCGGCGTTGATCCAACCCAATTCCTTTAGTCCTTTCTCAAGGGCCGCACGACGTACCACCGATTCCGGATCGGCTTCCGCAAGCGAATAAAGCACACCGATGCGCCGGACGCGCTCGGGTTGCTGCGCGCGCGCCGCCAGCGGCCACGCAGCCGCCGCTCCCGTAACAAGTGTCATGAACTCGCGTCTGAGCATAATGTCCCCAAGGACGCTGTGCGCGGCAGCTCAGCTTAGCACTTTACGGCTACTTGCGATTTCGAATTGCACGCCGGCCTGGCTTCGGTTCATGGGAGGTCCGTCAACAGCCGTGGTTCGCAACAGCGATCCCAAGCCCAGGCCGGGCCGTGCCCTTAACCAGGCACAAGCGTAGGCAGGCAGAAAAGTCATCCGGAACTGCCTACACACATCCGCATTACGTGTGCGGGCCATCGACCGGACAGCGTGGCCTGCACGGCCTCGCTCCCAATCGCCCCCTAGCCCAGAGCGGGCCGTGCTTACTCTACTGGAGCACGCATGGCGTACCCAACCGAGGAGCAGATCCGTAGCCGCGCCCATCAACTTTGGGAGCAAGCCGGAAAGCCGGAAGGAAGGGAAGACGAGTTTTGGCGCTTGGCCGAACAAGAACTGCTGAACGAGGATAAATCCTCGCCAGTGCGCACTCCCGATAACCTTTGAGCAGCTTCGGTCCCTGTCCCAAACGATATGCCAATATTCGCGCTACTGGCGCGCCGCCAGAAGGTCCGGCCGTTATGGCCGAACCTTCCTGGAGAGCTATGCATAGCGCTGTTTAGTAGCCCTGCTTGCCAGCACCGCCAGTGGTGGACTGCTTGGTGGCGCTGCCAGTCGTGGTATGACTGGGGGTGTATTCCGATGCACCCGGTGCCGTGGATTTAGTGGCTCGGTGCATCCTGTGGCCCGGTGAATACGCAGATGCGCCCGGACCGACCGACTTGGTCGATTTGTGCACGGTCGTTTTCTGCGTGGTCGATTTTTGCATCTTATGACCCGGCGTGTTGCTCGAGACACCCTGGGCAAACGTGGAAGTGGCGAATGCCAGCGCACTCACCACGATAATGGGCTTAAGGTACATTCTGTGTCCTCCTCTGGCGTTGGAGTAAACACAACGTCTCTAATCGGCCAACCGTTCCGGGAGCTGATTATTTCTGCCCGAGACGACGCTTGCATCGCAGCCGCAGCACACGTTTTTGACGCCGATCGAAGCCATTTACCGGCTCAATTGTCCTGAGATGACGCAGCGTGTTGCATAAAATCATCATCGAACTCTGAAACATCAGCTTGGCCCGGAATCCCTTTGACTGTGTAGGGAGCCTTACCGTTAGGTCCTAGCCGCTGGGCTCTAGGATCATTGTCATGTTGGATGCAGTCACCGCGCTCTTTGGCGTCATCAGCGCCGGAATATTTCTGGCGCACGCTCTCGACGGATATCTGTCACGCTAGCACGCGCGCGCCGAACCGAGCTGATTTTGCGCGCGCGCAAGCACCCAACAGGGTGCTTGCCTTAGCTGTCACAAGGTCCATCCGTCGGCGATCATCCCCGATTTAATGTCGATGATGGATCGATCCCGATGACGGCCCTGAGCTGAGGCAGCTTCGCGAACTTCAATACTGACGGAAAAAAAGACCGGCCAGAGCGCACGGAAGCGTTCGCGAAATGATGCGGGACGAGGTTCGCCGGACGTCTCGGCCGATCCACCAGATCCGTATGCGTTGGCTAGCGTCGTATTGCCGGCGCCTCCCCCTGTTGATAACCCACGGCGCGTTATGCCGGCGGCGTGACAGGGGCCTTCGACATGTTATCGACGGGTGCCTGATACCTCCCCAGAGACGGACCGAACCATCATGCGGATCACTCTTGTCGGCTCCCGCCACTTCGGCGTGACCACCCTAAACATGCTGCGCCAACATGGCGTCGACGTCGTCAGGGTCGTGGTCGCCGATGCCGATGACCGGCTCGCCGCAGCCGCGCGCGAGGGCGGGATCGAATTTGTCGTGCAGGCCGATCCCAAGCTGGTAGCAGCCCGGGAAATTGCCCCCAGGACCGATCTGATCGTGACCGCTCACAGTCATGCCCGCATCAGCAGGGAGGCGTTGGCCGCCGCAACACTTGGCGGAATCGGCTACCATCCGTCGCTGCTGCCGCGGCACCGCGGTATTGCCGCGGTGGAATGGACGATCAGGGAAGGCGATCCGATCGCCGGCGGCACCGTGTACCACCTCGCCGATCGCATGGATGCCGGCGCCATTGCCGCCCAGGAGTGGTGTTTTGTCAAAATAGGCGAAACTGCGCGGGAGTTGTGGGAACGCCAGCTCGCTCCGCTAGGCCTGAAGCTTCTCGGCGAGGTGGTCGACTACGCCAAGGCCCATAAACGGCTGCCGTCGAAGCCCCAAGACGAGCAATTCGCGACCAGGGCGCCTACCGTGCCGGTTTGAGGCCCCCAAAACGCCCATTTCGCTCCGATTCCAACGAAAGTCGGTTCCAAATCCGAACCAAACAGGCGATCAACTCTTTGATACTCTTGGAACTTTTAATAGCCTTGCATTGCAGCAAATTTTAGACACAATTGACCCGGATAAGCCGGTTCATCACACAAATCGGGGACCTGAATCATGCGTGTCAACCGCATCGGTACTGCGTTGTTTGTTTCTGCCATTTCCTTGGCTGCTCCAGCGATGGCGCAGACGCCATATGACGGACTGTGGGACGTGACCGTAGTCACAAAAAGCGGCAGCTGCGAACCAGAGACGCGCTCGACGCTTACTATTACGGACGGTAAGATTTCCGCGCCAGGCTCCGAGGTGTCCGGCAGCATCGGGCGGGAAGGTCTGGTGAAGGTTTCGATTGGTGGTGCATATGCAAATGGCCAGCTCAGCGGCAATGCCGGGTCGGGAAAATGGAACGGGGCGTCTGCAGGCATCCCGTGCAGCGGTCGGTGGGAAGCTTCGCGCCAGTAAAGCTAGTCGAGCCAATGACACCTTCAGCTTCTTCAGCCGACTGATATTCGCCGTCACGTTATTTGTCGCGACGGTTTCTGGCTCCGAAAGCTACGCACAATCGGGTCCGTTTGCCGGCATGGCAGGAGTTTGGGCCGGCGGCGGAACCGTCACCCTCGACGATGGCTCAAGTGAACGCATTCGCTGCCGCGCCACCTATGCCGTCGGCGCGGGCGGTGCCGGCCTCAACATGAGCCTGCTGTGCGCCAGCGACAGCTATAGATTCGATCTCACAGGCAACCTCATCTCGGATCGCGGCGTACTGTCGGGGACCTGGGGGGAAAGCAGCCGCGGCATCAACGGCACGCTGCAGGGACGCGGAGCCAATGGCAATTTTCAGTTGGCCGCGAATGCAGGCGGATTCAACGCAAACCTTTCATTGACGACGCGCGGCAACCGACAGTCCGTGAACATCACAGCTCAAAGCGGCTTCAGGGGTGCCTCGATCGCGTTGTCGCGGCGTTAGCGTTTCGCCGCTAACTCCCATATCTGGGATTCGCCAGCTTCGCCGCGGTCTCCTTCATGGTCTTTGCGATCAGCAGCGCCTGTTCCTTGTTGAGCGCATAATCCTGCACGCCCTTATGCGTGGTCAACGAAAGCACCATGATATCCGGTTGGTTCTCCGGCCAACCGGTGGCGAAGGCGGTCACAAAATCCGCCGAGGTCGATCGTTTTGTCATCGAGATATCCTTTGGCAAAATCGGGAGCGCCGTTGTTAACCTAACACCGGCTGCGGAGCAGTTCGCGCGGAGCGTCCGATGCCGCTCTTGGCGCTCAGCCCGGCACGAAAGCGGTTACTTCGATCTCGACCTTCGCACGCTGATCGACCAGGCCTGCTATGTAGAGCAGCGTCGAGGGTGGAAAGTTTCGCCCGAGCGTCTCGCGCCAGGCCGCGCCGATGCCCGCGCCAGCGGCTTCGTACTCGCTTCGGCTGGCCAAATACCAGGTCAGGCGAACGATATGCTCAGGTCCCGCCCCCGCTTCCGAGAGTAGTTTGGTGATCCGCCGCAATGCCACGGCCACTTGCCCGGCCAGATCGGGTTGGTAGTTGCCCTCCTGGTCGCCACCAGTCTGGCCGGCAAGCACGATCCACCGGCCAGGACCATCGACCTCAATGCCATGCGAGAAGCCACGCGGCTTCGACCATTCGGCGGGTTGCAAGACACGCATCGGCAGGTTCTCCAGTTTCGCCATGCTCGCTCACGTCGGAGATCGCGAGCAACACACCGTTAGCACCGATCGTACGCACGGCGCATCACTGCGTCAGCATATTTGCGCGTTGCAAATCCGGACGCGGTCGCCGATACCGGCCCTCACACACCCAACCTCTCGCGCTTGCGGCATGTCTGGCAATCCCCCCTGATGGATCGAACACCTTCCAAACCGAGGGCCGCGCTGTGGATGGCAGGGTGGCTCGCCCTGATGCTGATCGTGGCGATTGCCGGTCGCGAGACCACGCGTGAGCTGAACGTATTTCAGATCATGGAGGTCCGCTCGACGCTCGGCTTGCTCATGCTTTACCCGCTTGTTCGTCTCAACGGAGGGCTCGCGGCGATGCGGACCTCGCGGCCGCTGCAGCATGTTGGACGCAACCTCATCCACTATGCCGCGCAGCTCGGATGGTTCTTTGCATTGACGCTGATCCCACTTGGACAGGTCGTCTCGATCGAGTTCACCATGCCGATCTGGACCGCCATCCTGGCCGCGAGCTTTCTCGGCGAGCGGCTTACGGTTGGGAAGATCGCCGCCGTCGTGCTTGGGGTAGTTGGTGTCATCGTCATCGTCCGGCCGGCGACCGGCGAGATCAATCCAGGTCAGCTGATCGCGCTGGGTGCCGCTGTGGGCTTCGGCATTTCCGTGGCCATGATGAAGTCCCTGACCCGGACTGAAAAGACGTTGGCGATTATCTTCTGGATGCTGGTGATTCAGTCCGTGGCCGGATTTCTTCCATCCCTGTACGTCTGGAGATGGCCGACTGCCTACGCCTGGAGCTGGCTGGTCGTGATCGCGTTTTGCGGCACGTTTTCCCACTACTGCATGGCAAGGGCGATGCTTTATGCCGACGCCACCGTGGTGCTGCCGATGGATTTCCTGCGGGTCCCGCTTACCGCCGCCGCGGGCTGGCTGATCTATTCGGAACGGCTAGACACATTGACGGTGCTGGGCGCCGCGCTGATCCTTACCGGCAATCTGTTGAACCTGAGAGGGGTGCCTCGGCTTCCCGCTCGGGCCGGAGCCTGAGCGCTTGCGGGCGTTGGGCTGATTCTTGGTCGCGCGCCCGGGGGAAATGCTATTTGCCCGCTGCCCTACGCAGCGCATCATTGATCCGATCCTGCCAGCCGGGCCCGCCCTGCTGGAAGTGCTCGAGCACGTCCTGATCGATCCGCAGCGAAACCAGCTCCTTCACGCCAGGAAGTGCGACTTGCTTCGGCGGCGCTTCCGCCACCTTGGTCGTGGTCCGCTTGAACGCCGCCTCGGCCTCGGTGCGGGCATCATTAAGTGTCCTAGGTCGTCTCGGTTGGTCTGCCACGTCTAAATTCCTTCAAACAGCGCCGTCGATAGATAGCGCTCGGAGAACGATGGGACGATTGCAAGAATGGTCTTGCCAGCGGCTTCCGGCCGCTTTCCGATCTGCAACGCGGCGGCTATCGCCGCGCCCGAGGAAATGCCGCCGGCAATTCCCTCGCTACGTGCCAGCGCGCGTGAGGTTTCGATCGCGCATGAGCTGTTGATCTTCACGATTTCGTTGATCACAGAGCGGTCCAGGATGTCCGGAATGAAGCCGGCGCCGATGCCCTGGATCTTGTGCGGCGAGTGCTGCCCGCCTGATAACACCGGGCTTTCCTCGGGTTCCACCGCGATCACGCGCAAAGAAGGCTTGCGGGCCTTGAGCACCTGCCCGACCCCGGTGATTGTGCCGCCGGTACCGACACCTGCGACGAAATAATCGATTTGGCCGCCTGTGTCGTTCCAGATTTCCTCCGCCGTGGTGCGGCGGTGAATTTCGGGATTGGCGAGGTTCTTGAATTGCTGTGGCATGACCGCATTCGGGGTTGTACGGACCAGCTCTTCGGCCGTCGCAATCGATCCCTTCATGCCTTGGGCGGCAGGCGTCAGAACGATTTCGGCGCCAAGGAACGCCAGCATCTTGCGACGTTCGACCGACATCGATTCCGGCATCACCAGCTTCAGCCGGTATCCGCGAGACGCGGCGACAAAAGCCAGGGCGATACCGGTATTGCCCGAAGTCGGTTCGATCAACACGGTGTCCGCGTTGATCACGCCGGCTTTCTCCATCGCCACCACCATTGCCGCCCCAATACGGTCCTTAACGCTGGCGGCCGGACTGAAATATTCCAGCTTCGCGAGGATGATAGCGTCGGCGCCATGCGCGGCGGGCAAATTCCGCAACCGAACTATCGGGGTATCGCCTATCGCGTCGACGATACTGTCGAATACACGGCCACGGCCGCGAGAGTGCACTGCACTCGCAGGTGACGAGGCGTCCATGCCGAACTCCTGTTGCCGCAGTTCCGGGAATTAAGAGCTATTCCCTCATTGGCGCAGCTCGTCTCAACGTGCAAGTCGTGAATGCTCTTGACCGAATTCGCTGCGTTGCAAAACTTTTTTATTGCCCAAATATCGTAAAACCAACGCATTTCTGTTGCGAGATCGTCAAGGAAATCCTTTTATGTAAGTTCAGGTTCAAATCGCAAGGAGCTCACGATGTCATCGATCGCTGAAGTCCTGCCAAACTCCGCGCACGACCCGCGCGGAAGTGATTTGCCGACCTGTCCGGTTTGCGCGGATTCAATGGTGGCCGCCGAAGCGTCAGCTTATGTCGCCGACAACGTCGTCAGCTATCTCTGGACGTGCGACACCTGCGGCTATGGTTTCGTGACCAAGCACGCGCTCAACCGCTTTGCCTGCAATTAACTCTTCGCAAGTTATTTGAGACGTAATTTGAGTGATCGCGTTTAGCGCGGGACGATGTCGCCCTTTGTCCAGTCGGCGCGTGTGCGTTCACGGAAATTCGCGAAAACTCCCTTTGAGATCGCTTGCCTGATATCCTGCATAAGGTGCTGGTAGTAGGCGATGTTGATTTCCGAAAGCAGCATCGCCCCCAGGGTCTCGCCCGATTTGATGAGATGGTGCAGATACGCGCGCGAATAGTCGCGCGTCGATGGCCACTGACTTTCCTCATCAAGCGGCCGCGGATCGTCGGCATGTCGGGCATTGCGCAGATTGATCTGCCCAAACCGGGTGAATGCCATCCCGTGGCGACCGTTGCGGGTCGGCATTACGCAATCGAACATATCGATCCCCCGCGCGATCGCCTCCAGTGTGTCTTCGGGCGTGCCGACGCCCATCAGATATCGAGGCTTGTCCTGCGGCAGAATCGGTGCGACCTCCTCGACCATGGCCAGCATCACCGATTGCGGTTCGCCTACCGCAAGGCCGCCGATTGCATAACCGGGAAAGCCTATATCCACCAGGCCACGAGCGCTGAACCGGCGCATCTCAGTGATATCGCCTCCCTGCACGATGCCGAAAAGCATGTAGCCGGGCGGCGCGGTTTCAAAAGCGCGCTTGCTTCGCTCCGCCCATCGCAGCGAAAGCTGCATTGCCCGCTCGATGTCCCCGCGCGGGGCGGGCAATCGGACGCATTCATCCATCTGCATGGCAATGTCGGAGCCGAGCAAGAGCTGTACCTCGATCGAGCGTTCGGGCGACAGCTCGACCTTTGCGCCGTCGATATGGGAGCGGAAAGCGACGGCTTTTTCACTCACCTTGCGGAGTTCGGACAGCGACATCACCTGAAAGCCGCCGGAGTCCGTGAGCATCGGTCCGTTCCAACCTGTAAACTTCTGCAAACCTCCGAGCGCTGCGATGCGCTCCGCCCCTGGCCGCAGCATGAGATGATAGGTGTTGCCGAGCACTATATCGGCGCCGGCGTCGCGCACTTCGCGCCAATGCATGCCCTTCATGGCGCCTGCGGTCCCCACCGGCATGAAAGCCGGTGTTCGCACCACGCCATGCGGCGTCGTCAACCGGCCGGTGCGCGCAGCGCCGTCGGTCGCCACAAGATCAAAATGATTGGCAGGGCCCATGACCGGTTATTGCGTGACAACGGTCCCGGATTCAACCTCGTTGAAGCCAATCCGGTTTGTGAGCTGGCTCCAAAGTACGCGGATGGCGGTTGACGCGTGTCCAAGCCGCGCATAAGTTCCGCCGCCATGACGACGAACACCAAACGCACCGCGAAAACCGGCAAGCCCTCTGGGGCCTCGGGAGGCGTGCGCGCGTAACGGACGATCGCATCATCTGAACCCGAAGCTCCAGCCCGAATAGGTCTGGGGCTTTTTTATTGCCTGATGGAGACCAAAGTGAAGAACGATCCCGTCGTTGCCATCGCCGGTGTAACCGGCGCGGTTGGTGCGGAATTCATCGCCGCCATGGACAAGCGGGGATTTCGCGTCGGCAAGCTGAAAGCGCTGGCGAGCGCGCGTTCGGTAGGCAAGACGATTGGCTTCCGGGCAGAGAGCATCGAGATCGAGGAGCTCGGCGCGACTTCATTCAAAGGCGTCGATATAGCGCTGTTCTCGGCTGGGAGCGGCACGCATCAGGTCAGGATGACGTTTTGGTCGGCCGCATTCGCAACGATCTCAGCGATCCCTCCGGTCACTCCATCTCGATTTTCGCCGCGGCGGACCAGCTGTTGAAAGGAGCTGCACTGAACGCCATTCAAATCGCTGAACGACTGAATTGAGCCTCTACTGGGCTGCGCGAAACAGCAGGCAAGCGTCGCCATACGAATAGAACCGATAGCCGCTATCGATCGCATGAGCATAAGCCCTTTTCATCGTCTCGAGACCGCTGAAGGCGGAGACCAGCATGAATAGCGTCGAACGCGGCAGGTGAAAGTTGGTCAGGAGGATATCGACCGCACGGAAGCGATAGCCCGGCGTCATGAAAATCGAGGTCTCGCCTTCGAAAGGTTCGATGGTGTCGTCTTCCGCCGTGGCGCTTTCGAGAACCCTGAGTGACGTGCTGCCGACGGCAACGATGCGGCCACCATCACCCCGTGCCGCATTCAGCGCGCTTGCGGTCTCGGCGGAGAGGCAGCCCCATTCCGGATGCATCCTGTGCGCGCCGGTGTCGTCAGCCTTGACCGGCAGGAAAGTCCCGGCCCCGACGTGCAACGTAAGCCGGTGGATTCCGACACCGCGTTGGCGCAAGGCGGCCTCCAGAGCCGGCGTAAAATGCAGTCCTGCCGTCGGCGCGGCGACCGCGCCTTCGTTGGCCGCAAACATGGTCTGATAGTCGGCGGCGTCACGCTCGTCGGGCGGCCGCCTGGAGGCAATGTAAGGCGGCAGCGGGGGGCTGCCCAGATCCGCGATGGCTTGATCGAGCGCAGGGCCATGAAATGAAAATGACAACGTGACCTCGCCGTCATCGCCTTTATGTTCGACCTGCGCGTCGAGATGGCCGAGCAGACATACCTTACCTTCGTTGCCGAACCGGACCACATCGCCCTGCGACAGTTTCTTGGCCGGCTTCACCAGCGCTTGCCAACGCGAACCATCTACCCGCTTGATCAGCGTGGCCTCGATCTTCGGCTCGGTGGCCTGCCCAATGCGGCGGCCTTTGAGCTGAGCGGGTATCACCTTGGTGTCGTTGACCACCAGTTGATCGCCAGGCTCGAGCCATTGCGGAAGATCGCCAACGTGGCGGTCGCGCAACACGCCATCGGGCGCCACCACCAGCATGCGCGCGGAATCGCGCGGATTTGCCGGACGAAGCGCGATGCTGTCCGCAGGAAGTTCGAAATCGAAGAGGTCGGTGCGCATGGCGCCGATGCGCTCCAGAGATTCCGGAGTCAATTGTGCGGCCGCTCCGGAACAAGAAATTTTAAGCCGCGTCCGCCGCCACACGCGCCTTGACGATCTTGTCGGGGTTCTGCACCGGCTCGCCGCGCTTGATCTTGTCGACGTTCTCCATGCCTGAGGTGACCTTGCCCCACACCGTGTACTGGTTGTTCAGGAACGAAGCATCATCGAAGCAGATGAAGAATTGGCTGTCGCCGGAGTCCGGACTGGCCGCTCTTGCCATGGAGGTGGTGCCGCGCACATGCGGCTCCTTATTGAACTCGGCCTTGAGCTTCTTGCCTGAGCCGCCTGTGCCGGTGCCCTGCGGACAGCCCGTTTGGGCCATGAAACCTTCGATCACGCGGTGGAATACGATGCCGTCGTAAAATCCCTCCCGCACGAGTTCCTTGATCCGCGCGACGTGATTGGGCGCAAGATCGGGGCGCATCTCGATGGTGACAGGCCCCTGCGTCGTCTCGAGGATCAAAGTATTTTCTGTGTCAGCCATGCTCTCTTCTCTGGGGTTTGGGGTGGACGTATCCGGTTGCGGAACCGGACGGCAAACGGCCGGCCGGCAACTGCGCCGCCCATGCTCTCTGTAAATGGCATCGGCGTGCAGCGTTGCAACGCCTCCATCACGGCGACGCGATACTGCAGCCGGTCGTTGTCATTGGCCTGTTCCGATTCATAGGTGATCCGCGGACGTCCGAATATCTCTCCAGCCCGGTTAAAACTCACGATCACCGTGATGTCGATGGGGTTGGCGCGTGAGGATGGCGGCGGCTTCCAGCAACTCGACAACCTCGCAAACGCCTCCCGAATGGTATTGACCTGATCCGGTTGTTCGGCCTGCGCACCGGCCGGACCAAGCAGCAGCAGCGCGGCGGCGGACCAGAGCAACAGATGACGAGGCAACATCACGGCGATTCACTTGAGGTCGGAAGCGACTTGCACCTTCAGCATCTTGTCAGGATCGGTCACGGTGCCGCCTGAAGACCCCGGAGGCGCTTTTTTCAAATTGTCCACCACGTCCATTCCCGAGACGACTTCGCCGATTACGGTGTATTGGCCGTTGAGGCTGGGGGCGTCACCAAACATAAAGAAGAACTGCGAATTCGCGGTATCGACGCTGTCGCCGCGCCGCGCCATGCCGACTATGCCGCGTTTGAACGACACGTTGGAAAACTCCGCCTTCAGGTTGGGATATTTAGAACCGCCGGTGCCATTAAAATTCTGTCCGTCGCCGGTCTGCGCCATGAAGCCGTCCATCACGCGGTGGAACGGCACGTTGTTGTAATAACCTTCACGCGCAAGCTGCTTGATGCGCTCGGCATGCTGGGGCGCCAGATCGCTGCGCAGCTTGAAGACGATACGGCCTTTGGTGGTGTCGACCACCATCGCATTCTGTTTATCGAGACCGGCAGGAAGCGGCTGGGCGATTGCCGGGGCGGCGCAGATCAGCGCAACGATGAACACGAGAGCTTGGATCATGAAAACTCCGGATATGAATGTTGATGAGGTGTGGAGCGGCGATTTACCGGCACCACCGGTTCTCATTCCGCGGAATGCGCGCTAGCCCGCGAATTTGGTTCTCAGGCTAGCGGCCACCGATGGAGGCACGAACGCCGAAACGTCCCCGCCCATGCCGGCGATCTGGCGCACCAGTGTGGCGGTGATCGGGCGGGTACCCACGGAAGCAGGGACGAACACCGTATGCACGTCCGGCGCCATGGTCTCGTTCATGCCGGCAATCTGCATCTCATAATTGAGGTCCGTGCCATCGCGCAGGCCGCGAACCATGATGGTGGCACCAGCCTTCTGTGCCGCGGTGACCGTGAGCTTGTCGTAGCTGGTGCAATCGAACTCACAACCGGCCTTGGCCGCAATAGGCGCAAACACCTCGCGCACCATCTTGAAGCGTTCCTCCACCGTGAACAGCGGTTTTTTACCCGGGTGCACCCCGATCGCGACAATCAGACGGTCGCACAACTCAACGGCGCGCCTGAACACGTCCAGATGGCCATTGGTGATGGGATCGAAGGAGCCGGGATAGAGCGCGATGCGAGGCATAAACCCCTCTACCCCGCCCCGGGCGGCCGAGCAAGCGGGGCTGCTTACCCCTCAAGGGCGGCGTATGCCGGTTCTGCCTTGAACCAGTTCCGGACGAGCGGCGTCTCACAGGCAGGCGGATCGTGTTTCGCCGCTTTGATTGCGACGAAACAAAACTCGCCCAGGACGAAACCATTTTCGCACTGGCGCGAAGACATCCGGAAACGGCTGCTTTGTACCAAGGGTTAACGAAGCGGTGGGCCGCAAAGGCCCAATGACAGGGGCACCGTCATGATCAAGGCAATTTCTGCAATCGCCGTGGCTGCGTTTATTGCGGCCGCTCTCAGCGTTCTTCCCGGTTTTGCGCCGCAGGTCGAAGCCAGCGTTCCGCAAGCCTTGGCCAAGGGCGATCGGCTCGACATCCGTACCATAGGCCGTGACTGCGCCCAGCAAGGCTGGCCGAACTTCAAAGCGTCATGCCTGCGCGTCGCCGGCACCAAGACCATGATCCGGGAAGCCCGGTTGGTTACCGCGGACCGCACTCAGTAACGCGCTGATGGTTTCGGGATGAACGCCAGGGCGGACCCGCCGCCCTAGCCGCCGTTCCCGTTGCCATTTCCGTTTTCGGTCTCTTCGCCGATGTGCTCGACCGAGACCACATGCTCATCTTCGGCGGTATCGAACACGATGACGCCCTGGGTTGAGCGGCCGGCAATCCGGATGCCCTCCACCGGACAGCGGATCAGTTGGCCCTTGTCGGTTACCAGCATGATCTGGTCGCTGTCCTCGACCGGGAATGACGCCACCAGCTTGCCGTTGCGCTCATTCACCGACATCGCGACGATGCCCTTGCCGCCGCGCCCCGTGGTCCGGTACTCGAATGACGAGGAGCGCTTGCCAAAGCCGTTTTCGCTGATCGTGAGCACGAACTGCTCGCTGGCGGACATCTCGACGTAACGCTGCTCGCCAAGCTCCATGGTGCCCGAGGCATCCTCGGTATCGATCCCCGCCTCCTCCTCTACGCCCCCACGCCGTACCGCATTGGCGCGGCGCAGATAGGCGGCGCGCTCCTCCGCGTTGGCGTCCAAATGGCGCAGGATCGTGAGCGAGATCACTTTGTCGTTCTCAGCCAGAGCGATGCCGCGCACGCCCATCGAGGTGCGCCCGGTGAACACGCGTACGTCGGTGACGGGGAAGCGGATGCATTGTCCGCCGGCGGCGGTCAGCAGCACGTCGTCGCGCTCCGTGCAGATTTGCACGTCCACGATCGCCTCATCGGGATCGAGCTTCATTGCGATGATGCCCGAGCGTCGGACATCGAGGAAGTCCGACAACTTGTTGCGACGCACGTTGCCGCCGGTGGTCGCGAACATGACGTCGAGATTGGCCCAGGACGCTTCGTCCTCGGGCAGCGGCATGATCGTCGTGATGCGTTCGCCTTGCTCCAGCGGCAGGATGTTAATCATCGCCTTGCCGCGGGCGTTCGGCGCCGCCATCGGCAGCCGCCAGACCTTCTCCTTATAGACTTGCCCGCGCGATGAGAAGAACAGTACCGGCGTGTGGGTGGAGGCGACGAACAGACGACTGACGAAATCCTCATCGCGGGTCTGCATTCCCGCCCTGCCCTTGCCGCCGCGCCGCTGCGCGCGGTAGCTCGACAGCGGAACGCGCTTGACATAGCCGGCATGCGAGACCGTGACCACCATGTCCTCGCGCTGGATCAGGTCCTCGTCCTCGACCTCGCCTTCATGCTCGATGATGACCGTCTTGCGCGGCGTCGCGAATGCCGACTTCACCTCGGCAAGTTCGGTTTTGATGATCGCCTGCACGCGGGCGCGCGAACGCAGGATGTCCAGAAGGTCGTTGATTTCCAATGCCAGCTTGTCGAGCTCTTCGGATATCTCCTCGCGTCCGAGCGCGGTGAGGCGCTGAAGCCGCAGATCGAGGATGGCCTTGGCCTGCTCCATCGACAGCCGTGCGGTGCCGTCCTCGTTCAGCCGATGGCGGGGATCGTCGATCAGCGTGATCATCGAGGACACGTCTCTCGCCTGCCAGTCGCGTGACATCAGGGTCTCGCGCGCGGTGTTTGGATCGGGCGAGGTGCGGATCACGCGAATGATCTCGTCGATATTCGCGACCGCAATCGCAAGACCGACCAGGATATGGGCGCGGTCGCGGGCCTTGTTGAGCTGGAATTTGGTACGCCGCGTAATCACCTGTTCGCGGAATGCGACGAACAGGGTCAGCATGTCCTTCAGGTTCATCACCTGTGGCCGGCCATTGTCGAGCGCCAGCATGTTGGCGCCAAACGTCGTCTGCAGCGGCGTAAAGCGATAGAGCTGGTTCAATACGACATCCGGCACCGCATCGCGCTTCAGTTCGACCACGACGCGGAAACCGTCGCGATCGGATTCGTCGCGCAGATCTGCAATGCCGTCGATCTTCTTGTCGTTTATGAGCTCGGCGATGCGCGCGACCATACTCGCCTTGTTCAGCTGATATGGAATTTCCGAGACGATGATTGCCTCACGGTCCTTGCGGACCGTGTCGATTGTCACCTTGCCACGCATTATGATCGAGCCGCGGCCGAGGTGATAGGCCGAGCGGATGCCCTGTCGTCCCAAAATGATGCCGCCGGTCGGAAAATCCGGCCCGGGGATGATGTTGATGAGGTCGTCGATGCCGAGGGCGGGATTCTCGATCAGCGCAAGGCAACCGTCGATCACCTCGCCCAGATTGTGCGGCGGGATGTTTGTCGCCATGCCTACCGCGATGCCGCCGGCGCCATTGACGAGAAGGTTCGGGAATTTGGCCGGCAAAACCAGCGGCTCTTTTTCGGTCCCGTCGTAATTGGGCTGGTAATCGACCGTATCCTTTTCGATGTCGCCGAGGACCTCGAGTGCCGGTCGGGAAAGACGCGCCTCCGTGTATCGATACGCCGCCGGGGGATCACCATCGACCGAGCCGAAATTGCCCTGGCCGTCGACCAGCGGCAGGCGCATGGAGAAATCCTGCGCCATACGGACCATCGCATCGTAGATCGACTGGTCGCCGTGCGGATGATATTTACCGATGACGTCACCGACGATGCGCGCGGATTTGACGTACTTCTTGTCCGGCGTGTGCCCTTGCTCGTACATCGAATACAAGATGCGCCGATGCACCGGCTTGAGACCGTCGCGCGCGTCGGGCAACGCTCGCGCCACGATTACGCTCATGGCGTAATCGAGGTAGGAGCGCTTCATCTCATCCAGGATGGATACGGGGCGAATATCCGAAGGCGCCGGGGGCTCTCCGGAGTTCGTATCTTCAGGGTCAGACAAAGGGGGAATCCGAATAAGTTTTTACTCGGGAATCATATAGCGTATCGGGTGGGTCCAAACCACCCTTAACTCACCCCCGCGAGCGGTTTTTCCCTTCGTTTTTCCAGAGACTTAGGGGATCACCGATCGTCCCTGACGCCGCGCCAAAACCCTGCTTTGAAACGTCCTCGCCGGAGCCCGCGGACGCCGGCGAAAAACCCATCGCCCGGGGCCCTGTCGCCAAGTACCTGCCAAGGGCCGAACACGATTTAAGATGATCAGCTTAGATGATCCGTCCGGGCAGCAACGTGAACCTGCGCCATCACACGCCAGGCGCAGCAATCGGCCGATAACTTGGGGCG